>Ga0160442_100060_pt1 | contig 150898 bp, 137 predicted proteins | sample HID1971M_E1MG_FD_108252 | JGI IMG/M metagenome (GOLD analysis project Ga0160442, IMG submission 108252) | Enriched millipede-associated microbial communities from UW Madison campus, WI, USA - HID1971M_E1 MG | ecosystem: Host-associated > Arthropoda: Insects > Digestive system > Unclassified ... | reverse complement strand
TGCCCTTGATGCTGTCGGGGATGACGCTGGCGCTCAGGGCTTCGAGGGAATCGAAACCGAGGGTGTTGAGCATGGCCTGCTCGTCACCGGCGCGGGGGCCGATGTGGCGGGCGATGAATTCGTCATGGGTGTCGAGGCGGATGGTCATGGGGTGTCCTCACGCGTCGGTCTGGTCTTGGATCAGGCGCTCGTAGGCAGCCTGGTCCAGCAGTTGGCCTACAGCGTTAGCGTCAGCGGGCTGGAAGCGGAAGAACCAGCCCTGGCCCAGCGGATCTTCGTTGACCAGCTCCGGGGTGCTGTCCAATTCCGAATTCACTTCCAGCACCTCGCCGTCCAGCGGCATGCCGATGCTGCTGGCGGCTTTCACCGATTCCAGCACCGACACTTCGGCACCGGCATCAAAGCTGCCCAGCTCGGGCACCTGAACGAACACCACATCCCCCAAGGCCTGTTGGGCAAACGCCGTGATGCCAACGGTGACAGTGCCGTCAGTTTCGGTGCGCAGCCATTCGTGATCGACGGTAAAACGCAATTCGCTCATATCAACTCCTCATTGTTCAGACTCATCCGCTGCAGGTGGCGGAGGGCGATGGGCAGGCTCGCGTTGGAGCTTGGCTGGAGGAGAGATAGCAAGGGCGGTGCCAAGGTTGATTTGTTGTTTTAAATCAATGGCTTAGTACCTTATGAGGCTGTTTCGGGGGCGGCTGGCGTATTGAAATCAATACAGGCAGGCGAGGGGAAGGGGCCAAAGCCCGGGCCAGACAGGTTGAGAGGGTATTGTCTTGATTTCGATACGCTGTATCGATTTGCACACAAAATGGCCAATACACACCCATCCCCTGTGGGAGCCAGCCTGCTGGCGATGCGGTGTGACAGGCAGCAAAGATATCGACTGACATGGCCCCATCGCCAGCAGGCTGGCTCCCACAGGGGGCGACAATGAGATTAAGGTTTGTTGGGTATGCCGTACTTGCGTAGCCGAATGGCGATCGCGCTATGGGAGGTTTGCAGGCGCGCCGCGAGCAAGCGGCTGGACGGATAGCTGCGATACAGTTTTTCCAGAAGATTCTTTTCAAACCCTTCGACCGCATCCTCGAGGCTACCCACCTCGCCATCGTTCTGCCGCTCCACCGCCGTCCTGGCAATGTCCAGATCATCAATATCCACCAACGGATTCTCACAAATCGCCGCCGCGCGAAAGATCACGTTTTGCAGTTGCCGTACGTTCCCCGGCCAGCGGTTGCCGAGCAGGGCGGGAAAAGTGCTGGGCGCAAGGCGGCAGACCGGGCGCTGGATCTGTGCGCAGGCTTGTTGCATGAAGTGCTGGGCCATCAACAGGATGTCATGGCCCCGTTCGCGCAGCGGCGGTACTTGCAGGTTGAGCACGTTGAGGCGGTAGAACAGGTCTTCGCGAAAGTGCCCCTCGTTGACCATTTTTTCCAGGTCGCGGTGGGTCGCGCTGAGGATCCGCACGTTGACCTTGACCTCGCGATCGCCACCGACCCGACGGAAGCAGCCATCGCTCAAGAAGCGCAGCAACTTGGCTTGCAGATACGGCGACATCTCGCCGACTTCGTCGAGAAATACCGTGCCCTGGTCGGCCAGTTCCAGCAGCCCGAGCTTGCCGCCCCGTTGCGCGCCAGTGAACGCGCCGGGGGCGTAGCCGAACAGCTCGCTTTCGGCCAGGCTCTCGGGCAGCGCCGCGCAGTTCAGGGCCAGGAAGGGCGCGTCCCGCCGACCGCTGATGGCATGACAGGCGCGGGCCACCAGTTCCTTGCCGGTGCCGGTTTCGCCCTGGATCAACAGCGGCGCATCGAGGGCCGCCACCCGTTGCGCGCGGGCCTTGAGCGAGCGGATCGGCGGCGATTCACCGAGCAGCGCATCGAAACCTTCGGCGTGATCATGGTGCAGCGCCGACAGGCGTTCGCCGATGCGGTTGGGTTGGTACAGGGTGAGCAGGGCGCCGGCGTCGGTGATCGGCATGGCATCGAGTAGCAGGGTGTGGCCGCCGAGGCTGACCTCGTGCATGGGCAGGCGGAAGTGGTGGGCGATCAAGGTGCGTTGCAGATCGGCGTCGTCGAACAGTGCGCTCAGGGATTCACCGGCCGGTTCGCGACCGCACAGGGCGATCAATGCCGGATTGGCCAGCAGCACATGCCCGCGATCGTCCACCGCCAGCACCGGGTCGGAACTGGCGGCGAGCAGGGCATCCAGTTGCAGGCGCCGACGTTGCCCGGGAAGGATGTCGACCATGGTCACCGCCTGCACGCCGCGCACGCCGAACAGGGCCTCGCGCAACTCTTCCAGCACTTCGGTGCCGAGGGTCGGGGCGTCGATGTAGACGTTCGGCGGCACCATCTCCACGGCGTCCAGATTGAAGCTTCGGCCGCCGAGCAGGGCCAGCACTTCCTGGGTGATGCCGACGCGGTCGATGAAGGTGACGTGGATGCGCATGACGGACCTGCAAAAGTGGCAAACGAAAATCAGTATGCCGGGGGCTCTTGGAATTTGGCGAGCGCGATGTCACGGGTTGCCGGTTTTACGCGCACTGGCCGCCAGGTCCTCGAGGAACGCCTGCAGGATCGGCGGCGGTGCCACGCCGCGCCGGGTGATCACGTCGAACGGTGATCGCAAGCGCAGGCTTCCCGGGGCCAACTGGTGCATCTCGCCAGTCTTGACCCATTGCGCGGCGAAGTGCTCCGGCAGGAAACCCAGGTAGGCGCCGGAAATGATCAGGATCGCGGTGGCCTCGATGTTGTCCACGGTGGCGGCCGCCTTGCTCACGCCCAGGTGTTCGAGGTCGTATTGCTGCATGTAGCCGCGCACGACGATCCGCCCGGCCGCGACTTCTTCGAGCAGTTCCTCACCTTCCGCCTGGCTGCCATACAGCGGATGCCGGCGCCCGCAATACAGCCCCAGTGCTTCCTGGTACAGCGGCGATTGCAGCAGGCCCGGCACATGGATCGGAAAGTGCCCGATGGCCAGGTGCAGGCGTCCGTCGAGCACCCGTTCTTCCAGCTCGGCGGGGGTGCCGACGTACACGTTCAGGTGCACGTCATGCCCGCGCGACACGAAGCGCTGGGTGGTGCGCGGAATGGGCGAGTCCGGGTCGGTGATGGTGGTGTCGATGATCCCCAGATTGAGCTTGCCGCTGATGTGCTGCTTGAGCACGTCGGCGTCCATGCAGAAATTTTCCACCGCCGACAGCAGGCGCTGGGTCGCCTCATGGATCGCCACCCCTTGCTCGGTCAGGCGGAACCCGCTGCGCCCGCGCTGGCACAGCTTGACCCCAAGGCGGGTTTCCAGATGAGTCATCTGTTCGCTGATCGTCGACTGCCCGGCATTCAACGCCGCCTGGGCGGCGGAGAAACCGCCGCAGCGGACAATCGTGGCAAACACCCTGAGCAACTTCAGATCGACATCGTGCAGTTGAATCACGTTGACCTCCGGCCTGTGGATGCATCGGTAATGCCGATATGAGTATCTGATGTTTAGCATTTTTTCCACGAAAACCTGCGCCCATAGTCACTCCAACGGCGGTCGCCTTGCAGTTCCGCCAAGCCGATAACAAGAAGTGGAGAGGCTAGAAATGTCGAACAACGGTTATGAATCCGGTCGTCTGAACCTGCCATTCGTGGGTCATTGCACCTTTGGCAAATCCCCGGTGTGCACCGATTGGGATGCCCTGGATGCCGACGTCGCGGTGCTTGGCGTGCCCAACGACATGGGCACCCAGTGGCGCTCCGGTGCACGCTTCGGACCACGCGGGATCCGTGAAGCATCGACGCTGTTTTCCTTCGGCCACGCCGGCGCCTACGATCACGAAGATGACGTGATGTACCTCACCGCCTCGGACGTGCGCATGGTCGACGTCGGTGATGCCGACATCGTCCACACCGACATGGCCACCAGTAACAAGAACACCGAATACGCCGTGCGCAAGATCCTCGATGCCGGTGTGATGCCGGTGGTGCTCGGCGGCGATCACTCGGTGCACGCGCCGGTGATCAAGGCCTTCGAAGGCCGTGGCCCGATCCACATCATCCACTTCGATGCGCACCTGGACTTCGTCGACGAGCGCCACGGCGTGCGTTACGGCCACGGCAACCCGCTGCGCCGCGCCTCGGAAATGAACCACATCGTCGGCATGACCCAGATGGGCATCCGCAACGTCTCGTCGTCCAACCGCGACGACTACGAAGCGGCCCACGAAGCGGGCTCGAAGATCCTCTCGGTGCGCGATGTGCGTCGCCTCGGCGTCGACGGCGTACTGGCGCTGATCCCGGAAAACATCAACTACTACATCACCATCGACATCGACGGTTTCGACCCGTCCATCGCCCCGGGCACCGGCACTCCGAGCCACGGCGGCTTCCTCTACTACGAAGTGCTGGAAATCATCCAGGCCCTGGCCAAGCGCAGCAAAGGCAACATCGTCGGCATGGACCTGGTGGAGGTTGCACCGGTGTACGACCCGACCGGCATGACCTCGATCCTCGCCGCGCAACTGCTGCTCAACAGCATCGGTTTCATCTTCCACGAGCGCGGCAAGGTACGTGCGGCCGCCGAGAGTGAAGCGACACTGGCTTAAGAGCAGGCCTGAACATCGAAACCCATACCCCGGCAGTGCCTGACTGCCGGGCAGAGAGAATAAAAATGGACACGATCGTCAAGAGTTACCTGCAGAAGTTCGGCGTGAGCGAAGCCACCCAGACCTTCCTCAGCAAAGTGCAGAAGATGTTCATCGGCGGCGCCTGGGTCGAAGCCAGCGACGGCCAGACTTCCGATGTGATCGAGCCCTCGACCGAAGGCCTGATCACCCGCATTCCCATGGGTACCACCGCTGACCTGGACCGCGCCGTGTTAGCCGCCCGTGCGCAGTTCGACGGTGGCGAATGGAGCCAGGCCAAACCGGCGCAACGGGAACGCCTGATCCAGCGCCTGGCGGACTTGATCGAGCAGAACGCCGCCGAACTCGCGCAGATCGAATCGATCGACATGGGCAAGTCGGTCGCCTTCGCCAAGGACGTCGACATCCAGGGCACCGTCGATACCCTGCGTTACTTCGCCGGTTGGGCCACCAAGCTCCACGGCCGTACCGTCGAGCCTTCACTGCCGGGCAATTACCTGGCCTATACCCGCAAGGAAGCGGTGGGCGTGGTCGGTGCCATCGTGCCGTGGAACTTCCCGCTGCAAACCATGGCCTGGAAACTCGGCGCGGCGCTGGCCACCGGTTGCACCGTGGTGGTCAAACCCGCTGAGCTGACCTCGCTTTCGGCTTTGCGTTTCGCTGAACTGGTGCAGGAAGCGGGCATTCCGGACGGCGTAATCAACATCGTCACCGGGCGTGGCAGCGTGGTCGGTGCGGCCATGACCACCCATCCCGGCATCGACAAATTGACCTTCACTGGTTCGACCCCGGTCGGCCTTACCGTTGGCCGCTCGGCGCTGGACGACATGAAGCGCCTGACCCTGGAACTGGGCGGAAAGTCACCGGTCATCGTGTTTGCCGATGCCGACATTCCGGCGGCGGCACAAGCGGTTGCCAACGGGGTGTTTTTCAACTCCGGGCAGGTATGCGACGCCGGCACGCGGGCCTATATTCATAGCAGTGTCTACGAGCAATTCCTGGGTGAGCTGATCGCCTATACGCGCACCCTGAAAATGGCCCCGGGCCTGGACCCGGACTGCTTCATCGGCCCACTGGTCTCGGCCCTGCAAAAGCAGCGCGTGACCGAGTACATCGAGACCGGCAAGGCCGAAGGCGCCGAACTGGTCTACGGCGGCCAACCGGTGGATGGCCCTGGCTTCTTCGTCGAGCCGACCATCTTCGCCAATTGCCGCAACGACATGCGCATCGTCCAGGAAGAGATCTTTGGTCCGGTGCTGGTCACCGCACCCTTCGACGATGAGGAAGAGGCGCTGGCCCTGGCCAATGACTCGGTCTACGGCTTGGCGGCGGCCCTGTACTCCAACGACCTGGGCAAGGTGCACAGCCTGATTCCACGCCTCAAGGCCGGCTCGGTCTACGTCAACGCCCACGGCACCCTGGACCCGTCGATGCCGTTCGGTGGCTACAAGCAGTCCGGCTTCGGCAAGGACCTGGGCGCGGAGCAGCTCGACTACCTGCTCGAAACCAAGGCGGTGTGGATCACGCTGCCAGCCTGACGCCTGCCCTTTGTAGGAGCGAGCTTGCTCGCGAAGAGGCCGGCACATTCGACAAATATGTTGCCTGACCCAACGCTTTCGCGAGCAAGCCCGCTCCTACAGGTTTTTCGTCATTTACACGTTTGAACATCAGGAACGGCATGGAGGCCCCCCGGGCGTCGTTCACCCGAAGAATGCGGTTATCTCGTCATGATCTTCCAACAATAAGAGTCCATCATGAACACAAACGCCAAGTCCGCCACGAGTGTGTCCTCCCTCGATGACAAGTCCGTCGTCGAGGGGCATTCGATTGACTTCATCCCCGAGGACGAACGCACCGACAAACTGTCGAGCCAGGGCCCGTTCTGGTTCCTCGGCAACTTCACCTTCTTCACCATGACCATCGGCTTCGTCGGCCCGAGCGTCGGCCTGACCGCGCTGTGGACCACGCTCGCCGGCACCCTGGGCATCATGTTCGGCACGCTGTTCATGGCGTTTCACGGATCCCAAGGCCCGCACCTGGGCTTGCCGCAGATGATCCAGTCCCGTGCGCAGTTCGGTTACCGCGGCGTGATCCTCGTGCTGCTGGCGACGCTGTTCGTGTTCGCCGGGTTCAACATCGTCAACCTGGTCCTGATGATGCAGGGCCTGCACACGCTGTTCGGTTTCAACCCCGCAGTGATCGCGGTGGCGGTGACCATTCCGGCGGCGGTGTTGGCCATCCTCGGCCATGACTGGATGCACCGCAGCTTCAAATGGGCGTTGTACCTGTCGCTGCCGCTGTACGGCCTGGTGACCCTGGCGGTGGTGATGGGCTGGGTGCCGGATGCGGTCTTGCCGGCACTGGCCGAAGGCGAAGTGGCCCCGGCGCCGCTGGGTTTCAACTGGACCGGTTTCATCGCCCAGTTCGCGGCGGCGGCAAGCTACAACATCGCCTATGCCCCGTACGTATCGGACTACTCGCGCTACCTGCCGAAGAACACCTCCAGCGGCAAGTTGATCGCCGTGGTGTTCCTCGGTGCTTCGCTGTCCGGTGCGTGGATGATTTCCGTCGGTGGCTGGCTGGCCGATCACCTGCACTCAACCGACGTGCTGGTGGCCCTGGGTCAAGTCGGCAACACCGTGTCGCCGCTGATCGGCACCGCGGTCGTGGTGGTGACCATCCTGGCGTTCCTGCCGGTGATCGCGATGAACATCTACAGCGCCAAGCTGACCACCCTGACCTGTGTCGATTCGATCAAGCACATCGAGCCAACCCGCAAGGCGCGGATCCTCGCCATCGCCTTCGTGATCCTGTTGCAACTGGGCGTGGCCCTGAGCATCCAGAGTTCCGGCAAAGGCCTGTCGGTGCTCGGCATCTACCTGGTGGTGATGCTGTACTTCCTGGTGCCCTGGACCTCGGTCAACCTCACCGACTACTTCTTTGTGCGCAAGGGCCGCTACGCCATCCCGCACTTCTTCATGCCCCACGGCAACATCTACGGCAGCTGGGGCCTGCGCGGTATCGCCGCCTATGCCATCGGCTTCCTCTCGATGATTCCGTTCTTCTACATCTACGACGGCGTCGAGCAGCGCGAAGTCTATGTCGGCCCGCTGGCCAAGGCTTTGGGCAGCATCGACATCGCCTGGCTGGTGGGGCTGATCGTCTCGGGCCTGGCGTACTACTGGCTGAGCCGCTCGATCGACCTCAAGCGCGAAGAAGCGGTGATCCAGCAGATCGAGAAGACCTCCCCGCAATACACCACCGGCGACACGCTGACCCACAAACAGTCACCACAACCGGTATTCACTGAATCGACGGTCGGGAGATAGCTATGACCACGCAAAGAATGTCTACACAAAAATACGACTACATCATCATTGGCGCAGGCTCGGCAGGTTGTGTGTTGGCCAACCGCCTGAGCGAAGACCCGGCCACCTCGGTGCTGGTCCTGGAGTTCGGCGGCAGTGACAAGAGCGTAGTGATCCAGATGCCCAGCGCATTCTCGATCCCGATGAACACCAAAAAGTACAACTGGCGCTACGAAACCGAGCCGGAAACCTACCTCAATGGCCGGCGCATCCACTGCCCACGGGGCAAGGTGCTGGGTGGCTCATCGTCGATCAATGGCCTGGTGTACATCCGCGGCCACGCCCTGGATTTCGACGAATGGGAATCCCTTGGCGCCCAGGGCTGGGGCTACAAGCATTGCCTGCCGTACTTCAAGCGTGCCGAAAGCTACGAGTCCGGCGGCGACAGCTATCGCGGGCAAACTGGGCCGCTGCACACCACCAACGGCAACAACATGAAGAACCCGTTGTACGGGGCCTGGGTCGAAGCCGGTGCCGAGGCGGGCTACATCAAGACCGAAGACTGCAACGGCTACATGCAGGAAGGTTTCGGCGCGATGCACATGACCGTGAAGAACGGTGTGCGCTGTTCCACCGCCAATGCCTACCTGCGTCCGGCCATGGGCCGTCCGAACCTGACGGTGATCACCCATGCGATGACCCGCCAGGTCATCCTTGAAGGCAAGCGTGCGGTGGGGGTCATGTATGACCACGGGGGCCAGACCCACCAGGTGTACTGCAACCGCGAAGTGCTGATCGCGTCCGGGCCGATCGGTTCGCCGCACCTGCTGCAACGCTCGGGCATTGGCCCGGCCGCGGTCCTGCGCAAGGCCGGGATCGGCGTGCGCCATGACCTGCCGGGGGTAGGGGAGAACCTGCAGGACCACGCCGAGGTGTACATCCAGTTCGGCTGCAAGGAACCGGTGACCCTCAACAGCAAGATGGACCCGCTGAGCAAACTGATGATCGGCCTGCGCTGGCTGCTGTTCAAGGACGGCCTTGGCGCCACCAACCACTTCGAGGCCGGTGGCTTCATCCGCTCCGAGAAGGGCCTGCGCTGGCCGGACATCCAGTTCCACTTCCTGCCGGCAGCGATGCGCTACGACGGCAACAAGCCGATCAAGGGCCACGGCTTCATGGTGCTCACCGGTCCCAACAAACCGAAAAGCCGGGGTTATGTGCGGGTGCGATCAGCCGATCCGTACGAGCATCCGGAGATTCGCTTCAACTACCTGGAGCGCGAAGAGGACCGCGAAGGCTTCCGCCGCTGCATCCGCCTGACCCGCGAGATCATCGGCCAGAAAGCCATGGACCGTTTCCGCGACGGCGAAATCGCCCCCGGCGCTCTGGTGACCAGTGACGAAGACCTCGATGCCTTTGTCCGTGACAACCTCGAAAGCACTTACCATCCGTGTGGCTCGTGCCGCATGGGCGAGGACGACATGGCGGTGGTGGATTCCGAGCTGCGGGTGCATGGCATCCAGGGGTTGCGGGTGATCGACTCCTCGGTGTTCCCGACCGAGCCGAACGGCAACCTCAATGCGCCGACCATCATGCTCGCCGAGCGGGCTTCGGATCTGGTGCGTGGGGTGAATATGTTGCCAGCGGCGGATGTGCCGGTGGGGCTGGTGGAGAACTGGGAAAACAGCCAGCGCACGACATTGCCAGGGCGTAACGTGCGGGTCTAACTGCTTTCCGCGATCCATTGTGGGAGCCAGCCTGCTGGCGATGAGGCCTTCAGGTTCAACAGTGATGTTGACTGACAGTCCGCTATCGCCAGCAGGCTGGCTCCCACAGGAGGCGCGGTGCTTTCAGGAATTTTTTCGTTGTGGTTGCTAGGCTGTAGATCCTTGAGACCGCAATGGAGCACCCTCATGCCTATCCTGGCCCTGCGCGCAGACGCCTCGCACATCGAAAAAATCGCCCCATTGTTCGACGCCTATCGCGGCTTCTACGGCCAGCCGTCGAACCTGCCACAGTCGCGCAACTTCATCGCCGAACGCATCGCCCGCGATGAGTCGGTGATCTTTCTCGCCGAGGATACCGACGGCGAAACCCTGGGTTTCGTGCAGATGTTCCCGACCTTTTCCTCCATCGACGCACACCGCACCTGGCTGCTCGGCGACCTGTTCACCACGCCCGCCGCGCGGGGCAAAGGGGTTGGCACGCTGCTGATGAACACCGCCCGCGACTTTGCCCGGTTGATGGGCGCCAAGGGCATGACCCTGGAAACCGCCACCGACAACTTCAGTGCCCAGCGTCTGTATGAGTCCCTGGGTTACGTGCGCGATCCGGGCTACTACACCTACTGCCTGGACTTGCAGCGTTGATCGTTTTTCAAGCTGTCAATCGCGCCGCGCCGATCGCCTCGCGACGCCGGCAACACTGACCGGCGTCAGTGGACGCCCGACCACCGCCTCGGCTTGAGGAATAACACTGTGCACGCCTGGGATCGACAAGGTTTCTCCAAGCTCCAGCGCGCACACCGCTACCAATCCCATCAGCAGGAAGCCGCAGGATTTGATCAAGAGGTTCATTTGGTTTTTCCTCGCACAAAGTTGCTGGGCAGGTCCTCGGCGTTGGGCAGGTCTTTCAGTTCGATTTTCTGGGCATTGGTCGAATTGTTGAAAGCGAAATCATCAGCCGGTGCGGCATCGCCACTTTTGAAGTCGCTAAGCTGAATGCTGTACTGCGGACTGCCGGCAATGGTTTTTGAAGTGATGGAATAACGGCAAGGGTAGGGATTGTCGCCCTGGGCGATCCAGATCTGCCAATCAACTTCTTTCTTCCTGAAAGCCAGGTGATCGCATTCGGTACCGCCGATAACGCCACTGCCCAGATCCTTGATGTCGGTCACGCCGGCCATCAATTGATCCTGGGGATTGGACATGAACAGGTCTGCGCCGGGAAGCGGCCGGTTGTATTTATCCCGTAGCGTATCGAGCAGATGATCCAGCGTGCCCGGGACTTCGACCTGGGTGTAGATGTTCTTGCCTTTGCCCAATAGGGTCAGGGTCTTGCCATCAAACACCATCTCCAGGTCGGCAAAACCACTGGCGCGGGTACTGCGCAATTTGTCAGGCCGGGTGAGAGCGACTGTGCCGGAACCTGCCAGTGCCAGTCGTTGCTTATCTTTGGTGACCACTTCAAGGATGGTGTCGTAGTTGAACGATATATTTTTTTGCGCTGACATATAGTCGGACATCTTCTTGATCAACGTCTTGGCATAGGCCTCATCGGCCTGTGCTGTTGGTGTACTCAATCCGATGGTCAGGGCAAGAGCTGCTCCAGTGATACGGGTGACAGAGATGTTTTCCATGGGAGGTCACCGCGGTAAGTATGCCGGGTTGGCAATGCGGACTTATAAAGTTAGTCCTACCAATGGCAACTCGCCCTGTATTGGCTGACCATTCATCTGACGTTTTATTGCGCAGTGACAGCCCTTGTTCGAGAAATAAAAAATGCCACCCGACAGGCGACATTTTCGTTGGCTACGATCAAGCGGTTTACTGTTTCGGCTCACCGAACACGGGCCGGAAGAAGGAGCGTTCATAACTGAGGATGCAGCGGGTTTCTTCTGCGTACTTGAAGGCGGCGATACATTCAGCGTCGCTCATCGACTCTTGGCGATAGGTTTCGTAGGCCGCCAGGCTTGGGAAAGTGAACATCGCCAGAGCAATGTTATTGGCACCCTCGGACGGCAGGAAGTAGCCGTGATGCTGGCCACCGAATTTCTCCACCAGTGGAATCCACAGTTTGCCGTAGTGTTCGAATGCGTCGAGCTTGTACGGGTCCAGCACATATTTCAGGTAGCAGGTGACCATCGTTTTTTTTCTCACTGACTGGGTTATGAAGTGCTTGCCGCCGATGGTAGACAACAGGCCTGGTGGACGCCATGGCGCAGAGCGATTTTGTGGGAGCTGGCCTGCCGGCGATGGCGGCCTGACAGATGACCTGATCTCAAGAGAACACATTCCCCCGTGCGGTACGGGCAAACTCGATGAAAGCCTTGAGCGCTGCGGGCACATGTCGTCGGCTTGGGTAGTACAGATGCAGGCCGGGGTAGTAGGGGCACCAGTCACCCAGCACCTGAACCAGGCTGCCGTCGGCGATCTGCGTCTTGACCATGTCCTCGAAGACGTAAGCCAGGCCGACACCCTGCAACGCCGGGCCGACCATCAGGCTCACGTCGCCCAGGGTCAGCGGGCCGTCCACCTCGATTTCCTGGGTGATCCCGCCACGTTCGAACTCCCAGCGATACAAGGTGCCACTGGGGAAGCGATGGCGGATGCACGGCAGGCCATGCAGGTCTTCGGGTTTCTGTGGAACGGGATGCTTGCGGAAAAATTCCGCGGAGCCCACGACCACGGAGCGCAGGGTGCTGCCAATCGGCAGGGAGACCATGTCCGCCTCCAACCGAATACCGAAGCGCACTCCGGCGTCAAAGCCCTGGGCCACCACATCGACCAGCGCGTCGTCTGTCACGATCTCCAGTTTCACGTCCGGATAGGCTTCCAGGAACCGGCCGGCCATTGGCAGCAGCACCAGTTCGGCGGCCTGGCGACCCGCGGTGATTCTCAGGTTGCCCGAGGGTTTTTCGCGAAAATGGTTCAGGTCTTCCAGGGCATCGTCGATATCGCGAAAGGCCGGTTTCAATCGTGCAAAGAGACGCTCGCCGGCCTCGGTCAGGCCGACGCTGCGGGTGGTGCGGTTGAATAGCCGCACGCCAAGCCGGTTCTCCAGGGTGCGCACCGCATGGCTCAGCGCAGAAGGGGTCAGCCCCAGTTCCACCGCCGCACGGCTGAAGTTCAGGTGGTTGGCCACGCACAGGAAAGTCGAGAGATCTGCCGCCGAAGGGGCCTTCATATGTGAATACCGTTCACAAAGTCATGCAAAATTACTGGGATTATCACATCAGTAATGCAGATTTAAAGTTGCGTCAACTCATCAAGAAGGCCCGGCAATAACGTTCGGGTCGCTGCCAGGAGGAGTTGAAATGCGTACTTGGTTCATTACTGGGGCTTCCCGTGGTTTTGGTACTCTCATCGCAGAACGTGCTCTGCGTGCCGGCGACGCGGTCATTGCCACCGCCCGTAAACCCGAAGAAATCATCGCCAGACTCGGCGATCATCCAAACCTGCTGGCCGTGCGTCTGGACGTGACCCGCGAAGCAGAAGCGCATCAGGCCGTGGCAGAAGGCATCAAGCGTTTCGGCCGAATCGACGTGCTGATCAACAATGCCGGATTCGGTGTGCTGGGCGCGGTGGAGGAAACCAGTGCGAGCGAGACCGAGCGCCTGTTCGCCACCAACGTCTTCGGCGTACTCAACGTGACCCGCGCGGTGCTGCCGCACATGCGTCGCCAACGCGGCGGGCATGTCATCAACATTTCCTCCATCGGCGGCTACCAGGCCTACATGGGCTGGGGCGTCTACGGTTCCACCAAGTTCGCGGTGGAAGGCATCAGCGAGGCGCTGCACCAGGAACTGGCGCCGCTGGGCATCCACGCCACGGTGGTGGAACCGGGCTTCTTCCGCACCGACTTCCTCGACGAGCAGTCGTTGGTGAAGACCGCGCTGGAACTGTCGGACTACGACGACACCGTGGGCGCCATGCGCAAGCATGCCGAGGCCGCCAACCACGCCCAGCCGGGTGACCCGGTGAAATTCGCCGAGGCCATGCTCGCTCTGGTCAATGCGCCGAAACCGCCGCAACGGCTGGCGCTGGGCAGCGATACCATCGCGCGCATAGAGGCGAAAAACCGCTTTGTCGCCCAGGAACTGGCCGAGTGGAACGAGCTGGCGCTGTCCACCGATTTCAAGGACTGACTCAGGTGAAACCCTGTAGGAGCCAGCAAGCCGGCTCCTACAGGTTTTTGATCAGCGGCATTCCATACAGAAATAGGGCATGACGTCGGAGCTGGCATCGTAGCCATTGCTGCCATCTGCGTAATGGTTCTGCCGTAACCGGTCAGAGCCGCCTTCTGCAACCCGAGTACCGCGCATCGAGTTGTAACCGCCCGCGGCAACGCTGTTTTGCTTCAGCCGGTCGGAACCGTCCGATGCCAGTTGCCGCTCTCTCAAACGATCGGCACCACCCTCGGCCAGTTGCCGTTCCTTCAGACGATCAGCGCCACCTTCAGCGACCTGATCCTGCTTGAGGCGCTCCGCCCCGTCGGCGGCCAGTTGTCTTTCCTTGATGCGGTCGGTGGCGCCTTCTTGGCGCCTTATACGCAAGTATGACCAGCGACCGTCAATCGACCGGGAGGACCGGTGGCTTGCCCTGATCCTTCAACAGAAAGACGACGAATTTCGCCGGCTTGTCCTTGCTCGCATTACGGCCCACGGTGTGGATGTCATTGGGGCCTTCGTGGAAGCTTTGCCCGGGCATCAACGTGACTTCCTTGCCACCCTTGACCCCCATGACGATCGAGCCTTCGAGCACATAGATGAAGCCGTGGGCGTCGTGCCTATGAACCGGGTCGGCACCGCCCGGCGGGTACTCGACGGTGAGCATCAGCACTTCCTTGCCGGGGTAATCGGGAAGCGCGGTGACAGATACCTCCTTGACGTCCGGGGGCGGTGCGTCGGCGGCCAGGACCTGGGGCGGCAGGGTGGACAGTGCAAGCAGGGCGAGGAGAACGTGGGTTCGCATGGGACGCTCCTGATGAAGTGGGCGGGCTGACTGTCAGGCGCCGGCGCTCTTGAGCCATTGATCGAAGTGGGTCTTGCCGACGATGGGATTGGCGCCCGGGGTCAGTGACTGGTCGTTGATGATCGCGCCGAAGTAGCCGGCGTTGTCGTCGGTAATCACTTCCCGCTGATCCTTGTTGTGTTGCAGCCAGGTCTTGGCGAACGAGACCAGCGGCTGCTTGTCTGGACCTGCCACTTCCGAGGTCTTGTTGGTGGGCGCCGCCACGGCAATCGTGGCCAGTGCCGAGGCCACGTCGGCCGAGGCGATCGGTTGCAGGGCGGCGGAAGTCAGGCGGATGCTGTCGCCTTGTGCACCGGATTGAGCAATGGCGCCGATGAACTCGAAAAACTGCGTGGCACGCAGGATCGAATAGGGCACGCCGGCTTTCTTGATCAATTCCTCCTGGGCCATCTTGGCGCGGAAGTAACCGCTTTCGAGCATCCGCTCGGTGCCCACCACCGAGAGTGCGACGTGGTGCTTGACCCCGGCGGCCTTCTCGGCAGCGGCGAGGTTGCGCGCGGATTTTTCGAAGAAATCGAGCACGGCGGCATCTTCGAACGAGGGCGAGTTGGCAACGTCGACCACCACGTCGGCGCCTTGCAGGGCAGCCTGCAAGCCTTCCCCGGTCACCGCGTTGACCCCCGATTTCGGCGAGGCGGGCAGGACATCATGCCCATCCTCGCGCAGCCGTTCGCAGAGCTGGGTGCCGATCAACCCGGTTCCGCCGATCACGACAATTTTCATGATGTTTGCCTCCGTCTGTTGGGTGTGCGTGAGCCTTGGTGGAGATGGACTGACCTTCAAGTCTAGGCGGGGATAACAACGCGATGCATTGGCGGGATGGACGGCAGGCATTTATTTCGCAGGAAGCCGGATCATGATCAAATGGCGGCCATTTTTGCGTGGGTACTGGCTTGATGAACAAAACAGCGATGATGACCCTTGCCCTGAGCCTGGGTCTGTTCGGCATGCAGGCGCACGCACAAGGTGATGCCGAGGCGGGCGGGAAACTGTTCAAGCGGGTGTGCGGTGGCTGCCATCAGGTCGGTGAGGGCGCACGGGCGTTTTTTGGTCCGCAGCTCAACGGTATTGTCGGGCGCACCGCCGGGAGCACCACAGACTATCAATACTCCGATGCCATGAAATCATCCGGCATCGTCTGGACCCGGGAAAAACTTGCAGCGTACATCGAAGACCCGAAGGCGGTGGTGTCGGGTACGCGGATGATTTTCTGGGGGATCAGCGATCAGGAGAAAATCGATGATCTGCTGGCCTACTTGCAGACCTTCCAGACACCCTGATCCTGGTGGATGTACCTCGATCCCGTAGGAGCTGCCGCAGGCTGCGATCTTTTGATTTGCTTTCAAGGGCAAGATCAAAAGATCGCAGCCTTCGGCAGCTCCTACAGGGGGGCGTGTTATCGACGAAATTGCGCGCAGTGGTCCTGTTCCGGTTGCGCTGCGGTGTACCACACGTAATCCGCGCTATCGGCGCTGACCGTCTTGCCCACCTCGGCCAGCACCAGCACCGCGTTACCTTCACCCGCGCCGAGGTCTTTCAGGTGCAACGGCACGCCCAGGTCCTTGCGCACATGAAACGCCCCGGCCAGCAACAGGGCCGGTGTCGGTGCGGCCAACAGGCGCTCGGCCATGCGTCGGTCACGCTGCTGCTGCACGGCGAGCATCGCCGGCATCTGCGCTTCGGGCAGCAAGCCGCAATGGGACTCGCGGATGTCGTCCAGTAATGTCGCTTGCACCTGTCGGGTGGTGGACGCTTCGCCGCTGAGCGTCGGGCGCTGTTTATAGATCTGCATGATCTGCGCCCGGTCGAGGTTGGCCGACAGCAGCGGGTAGGGTTGACGCAGGGCGTAAGTCACCAGTGCGCCGTAAACGCTCCAGTCCCAACTGGATTGCCAGGACAGCGCTTGGTACGGGTCGGCCGGCGCTTGACCGGCACGGCTGTCGGCCTGTACGGCATCGACTTTCGCCTGTTGGTCGGGGTTGAGCATTTCCAGCAACAGGCTGCCTTGCGGACGTTGCGCCGCCAGTTCGCGCAGCAGCCACAGTTGCAAGGCATGGTGGTCGGGATTGTCGTGTTGTTCACCGACCAGCACCCGCGGCGCAGCGGCCAGGCGCTCGACCAGCTCTTGCGGGGTGAGGGTGCGCCCGCTGGCGAGTTCGCGGATCACCCCGAGATCGGCGTGATCTCGCCCTTGCGAGGCGATCGCCGGCGGTGGCGGTGTGACGTCATGGGATTGGCAGGCAGCCAGCAGGCTGACCAGGCATAACAGCAGGATGCGCATCGGATCTCCTTGTTGGACGGTAGACGTCTATCAGCGCGCCATAATCAACGGGTGACCGCGCTCCGGGTGCCGCTGAATCAATACTTGCAACCCGTACACCGTCTGCAGTGCTTCGGCGTTCAGTACTTCATCCGGTGGACCGTAGGCGTGCGCACGTCCCTCATGCAATAGCAGCAACTGATCGCAATACCGTGCAGCCAGATTCAAGTCGTGCAGGATTACCAGAACCGCCGCACCGCGCCCGGCGAAATCACGCACCGCCTGCAGAATAGTGTGCTGGTGCAAGGGGTCGAGCATCGAGGTCGGCTCGTCGAGCAGCAGGATCTGCCCCTCGGCACCCGGCCACAATTGCGCGAGCACCCGCGCCAGGTGCACGCGTTGGCGTTCGCCACCGGACAAGGCCAGATAACTGCGCCCCGCCAGGTGCAAGGCGTCGGCGGCACTCAGGGCTTGGGCGACGATTTCGGCATCGCGCACACGCCCGCTGGCATGGGGCAAACGACCCATGCCCACCACTTCATTGACCGAGAAGGCGAAGTTCAGGCTCGAACTTTGCGGCAATACCGCCAGGCGCCTGGCCCGTTCCTGCCCCGGCCAGTCGGCGAGTGCACGCTCGTCGAGGCTGACCGTGCCTTCATTGGCCGGCAGCTCATCGCACAAGGCGGCGAGCAGGGTGCTTTTACCGGCGCCGTTGGGCCCCAGCACGCCAAGGACTTCACCCGGACGCAACTCGATATCGATGTCCGCCAGCACAGTGCGACTACCGCGCCGCACCAGCAAATTGTTGGCCCGCAGCATCAGGAACGCCCCCGTACCAGCAGATAAAGGAAGAAGGGTGCACCGATGAGTGCGGTGACGATGCCGATCGGTAACTCGGCCGGTGCCAGCAACAGGCGGGCGACCAGGTCGGCCAGCAACAGCAGGCTGGCACCGGCGAGCAACGACGCCGGCAACAACACCCGATGATCCGGGCCAACCAGCAGGCGCATCAGGTGCGGCACCACCAGACCGATAAAGCCAATCAGGCCTGCCGCCGCCACCGCGGCACCGACGCCCAGCGCCGTGCACAACACCAGTTCAAGCTTGATCCGCTCGACATTGAAACCCAGGTGACGGGCTTCGGATTCGCCCAGCAGCATCGCATTGAGCGCCGCCGCGCGCCGCGGCAACCACAACGCCACGCCCACTGCCACGATCAGCAACGGCCACAGGCGCGGGTAGCTGGCGCCGTTGAGGCTGCCCAGGTTCCAGAAGGTCAGGGTGCGCAACGTGGCGTCATCGGCCAGGTAGGTGAACAGACCGACGCCGGCCCCGGCCATGGCCGTCATCGCCACGCCGGCCAGGAGCATGGTGGCGACGTTGGTCTGGCCATCGCTGCGGCCGAAGCGATACACCACCGCCGTGACGATCAGGCCACCGACGAAGGCACTCACTGACAACAGGTAGGGTTCGATGGCCGGCGGCAGTCCGCCGAGCATGCTGCCGCCGACGATTGCGACGGCTGCACCCAGTGCCGCACCGCCGGATACACCGACCAGACCCGGATCCGCCAACGGGTTGCGGAACAACCCCTGCATCGCCACACCCGACAGTGCCAGTACCGAACCCACCGCGATGCCGAGCAGACTGCGCGGCAGGCGGATCTGGCCGAGGATCAGCTCCGCCTGTTGCGTGTCACCACCGTCAACCGGCATCCCGAGCAAGCGCAGCCCGGCCAGCAGAGTATCGCCCAGCGGCAGGCTGACCGGCCCGAGGGCCAGGGACAGCCAGAACACCAGCACCAACAACAGACCCAAAGTAATCAGCATCGACCGCGGCCGAACGATGGCCGTCATCGGTTGCGCTCGGCAGTCTGCACCTGTGCCGACGGATAGAATGCTTTCGACAGTGTGTTCAACGCGTCCGGCACACGCGGCCCCAGGCCACCGACCAGCAGCGTGGGGTCGATCACCAGCACCCGGCCTTCGCGACCGGCCGAGGTTTGCGCCAGGACCGGATTCTGCTCCAGCAGCGCTGCCCCCGCGGCATCGCCTTCAAGCTTGGCACCGGCGAAAATGATCACCTGAGGGTCCAGGGCCAGCATGGCTTCGTTGGATACCGGCTTGTAGCCGTTGTGCTCGGTGAGGTTTTTCCCGCCGGCCTGATCGATCATCCAGGCGGCCAGTGTGTCCTTGCCCGCGGCCTGGAGATTGGCGCCGGCATGGCTGAGCAGCAGCAACACCCGAGGGGCGCGATTGTGCTGTTGCACTTGCTTGACCCACGCCGCCTGCTGCTCCAGACGCTGCTGATAGCCGGCCATCAGCGCCTGCGCTTCAGCCGGTTTGCCGAGCAGTTGCCCGAGCTCGGTCAGGTTGTGTTGCAACGAGGGGACGTCGGCCTTGGCCGAGAGCAGCTCAATGCGCACGCCGGCAGCCTTGAGTTGCGCCAAAACCGGCGGCGGCCCCATTTCGGCGCTGCCCACCAGAATGTCCGGCTTCAACGCCAGAATGCCTTCGGCCGCCAGCGCCCGCTGGTAACCGACGCTCGGCAGGCTGTGCAATGAGCGCGGGTGCTGGCTGGTGCTGTCGACACCCACCAGCTTGCCCTCGCCACCCAGGGCGACCACCCATTCGCTGAACGCGCCACCGGCGCTGACCCAGCGTTGGGGCAGCGCGTCGGCCATGGCCATTTGGCTCACGAGCACGCTGGCGCAGACCAGCAGTGATTTGATACGCATCAGGACGCTTCCTTAGTCGTTCAGGACTGTGGCGGTTTCGGCCAGGGTACGCCGAACAACGGAATGACCCGTTCACCGTCGGCATCGAAACCTTCGAAGCGGGTGATGATGCCATCGACGCTCGGCTTGCGCATCCGTGATCCCGATGCCACTTGTGGGAGCAGGCTCATTCCCACAGGTCATTTTGTTCACCAGCCGATGCTCGCCAGTGCTTCAAGCCTCCCAGTTTCGTGCCGCACTGAGGATTTGAATCCACTGATCATCCTGTGGGAGCGAGCCTGCTCGCGAAGAACCTGAGCACGCCTCGGGGTGTCAGGTTTCCAGCGTTATCGTTAGCGACCATCGCGAGCAAGCTTGCTCCTACAGGGTGTGTGTGTTTACCGGTCGAGTTCTGCCAACGCCCTGGACACCCCGGCCCCATAGAACGGATCTGCCTTGGAGCAGTTCGCAATATGCCGTTGTTGAACCTCCTGGGACACACCACTGAGCGAACGCGCAGTGTTTTCAAACAACGCCTGTTTCTGCGCGCTGGACATCAGGCGGAACAGATTGCCCGGCTGCTCGAAGTGGTCTTCATCCAGGCGATGATCCCAATGCCCGGCAGCGCCAGAAATCTTCAGCGGCGGTTCACGAAAGTCCGGTTGGTCGGCCCAGGCGCCCTCGCTGTTGGGCACGTACGCCAGTTGTTCGGCGTAGTTGCCGTCCACGCGCATGGCGCCGTCGCGGTGGAAGCTGTGCACCGGGCAACGGGCGGCGTTGACCGGGATCTGGTGGTGATTGACCCCCAGGCGATAGCGCGCGGCATCGCCGTAGGCAAACAGGCGCGCCTGCAGCATTCGGTCCGGTGAGAAGCCGATACCGGGCACCACATTCGATGGCGAGAACGCGGCTTGCTCGACTTCGGCGAAGACATTTTGCGGGTTACGGTTCAGTTCGAAGTAACCCACTTCGATCAACGGGTAATCCTCGTGCGGCCAGACCTTGGTCAGGTCGAACGGATTCACCGGGTGGTCATGGGCCTGGTCTTCGGTCATGACCTGGATGTAGAAGGTCCAGCGTGGAAAGTCGCCCGCTTCGATGCTGTCGAACAGATCCCGATGGTGACTTTCCCGGTCGCGGCCAATGAGGTGTTGTGCTTGTTCATCACTGAGGTTCTCAACGCCTTGCTGGCTCTTGAAGGTGAACTTGACCCAGTGCCGCTCATTGTTGGCGTTGATCAGGCTGAAGGTGTGGCTGCCGAAACCGTGCATGTGCCGGTAGCTGCGCGGAATGCCGCGCTGGCTCATGACGATGGTCACCTGGTGCAAGGCCTCGGGCAATGACGTCCAGAAATCCCAGTTGCTTTGCGCATTGCGCATGCCGGTGCGCGGGTCGCGTTTGACAGCGTGGTTGAGGTCGGGGAAGCGCAATGGATCGCGGAAAAAAAATACCGGGGTGTTGTTGCCCACCAGGTCCCAGTTGCCTTGTTCGGTATAAAACTTCAAGGCGAAACCACGGATGTCGCGCTCGGCATCGGCAGCGCCGCGTTCACCGGCAACGGTGGAGAAACGGGTGAAGATCGGCGTTTGCTTGCCCACCTGCGAAAACAGCCGGGCCTTGGTGTAGCGCGTCACATCGTGGGTGACGGTAAAAGTGCCGTAGGCGCCGGAGCCTTTGGCATGCATGCGCCGCTCAGGAATCACCTCGCGATCGAAGTGGGCGAGTTTTTCCAGCAGCCAGACATCCTGCAACAACGCGGGGCCACGGGGGCCGGCAGTCTGGATGTTGAAGTTGTCGACGACCGGTGCGCCGTTGATCGAAGTCAGTTTATTCCTGGGCATGGCACGGTTCTCCAAGTTGGGACTTTAGTTGAGTGGCAAGAGTGAACGGCTTAACTAACCGAAAGCTGAAAAAGAAAACGTTATTTGTTATGGCGGCGTCTTGCAGTTCACTCGGGAACCCGGCGCTTCAAGGCCCGTTCAATACACGCCAGCAGCGCATGGGTGCAGAAGGGCTTGGGGAAATAGCCTTCGGGTTTATGCACGCTGGCACTGAATTGCGGCGGCAGGCCGGGCTTTCCTGTAATGAACAGCGTAGGGATGTGGATGTTTCTGCGCGCCAGCGTTTCGTACATTTCCACCCCGCACATGCCGGGCATCTGAATATCCGAAATCAGGCAGTCTGTCTGCGCAGGTCCGCTGGATTCAAGAAAGGCACAGGCACTGTTGTAGGTGATTACCCTGTAACCGTAAGAACGCAACAAACTGTCCAGTGAGACAAGAATAAGTTCGTCATCATCAACAACCGAAATAATAGCTGAGTTGAACATGTAGAAACCTTGCGTTGTTGCGGGTGGCGCTAAGTGGCGCCCGCCATACTTGCAAGATACGCGATGCAGAAAAGTGCAATAGTATACTTGGGTATGTTGGGTTGTTATTTCGCGTTAGTTGCGATGGGTTATCAATTTCATTGAGCGGTTTGCCTCACCCTGGTTGTTCATGGGGCAGGTTGTCCCCGATCACCGACAGAAAACGCGCGTTGTGCCGTGCGCATGCTTCGAAAAAGCGTTTGCTGGCGTTGTCCTTGTTGGCGATGGCGCGTTCAAGGCAATCACGCAGCAAGGCATCGACGGCCCGCAGTCGCAGCTTGCCCTGGCAAATACCAGTCAGGCAGTCGGCAAAACACTGCGGCTCGCGGGTGTCGTTCAGGCTGTAGAGCGCCGCGGTTTCGATGTGGCCGCCCAGGTCGGTGATGGCGCTGGCGAGGAAATCGGCATAGTCGGCATTGGCGCGCACCAGGCGGCGGAATAGCTGTTGCACTGGCAGGAAGCTGACATTGCGCAGTTGCTGCTGGCCCCGCTTGAGTTGCGCGAGCATGCCCAGGGTGGTGCCCAGCGTCTGCGTCAATGCGTCGATGACCTCCACGCGCTCGGCGGTGGACAGCGAGGTATGCGCGCCATAACGACTGATGCGCAGCGGATGACTGACGATGTACAGCTTTTGCAATGCGTTCATGGCAACCGTCCCCAGGTCTGCGCATCGGCGCGATGAGTTGATTCATTCGAGGTGACCAGCCTAAATCGACGGGTGCGCGATAACACTCCTACCTCAAGACAGCGCGCTAGCACATCGGGGCAGGCCCGTCATACCTGGGTATGAGCGGTGGGGTACTGCGAGCGCAGCAGCGGGCTCCATTGTTCCTGGTTGTCCGGGCGTCGGTAGTACACCACCATGCGCCGGGCGACCTGCATCGCCACATCACGACCGTGATCGGCCTCGACCAGTGCCAGGGCCAGATCGATCCCGGCGCTGACACCGGCAGAGGTCCATATCGTCCCTTGCTGGACGAAAATCGCTTCGCGGTCGAGCTCGACCTGCGGGAACAGGCGCTCGAACAGGTCGGCCATCACCCAATGAGTCGCCACACGCAAGCCATCGAGCAAGCCGGCCCGGGCCAGAAAAAACGAGCCGCTGCACACCGACGTGGTGCGCCTGGCCGAGCTGGAAGCGGCGCGCAACCAGTCCACCAGCGGGGCGCTGTCGGTCATGGCCTGGCGGATGTGCGGGGAGCCGGGAACGATCAGCGTATCCATCGGGCTACCGGCGAACTCACTCAGGCGCCGGGTCTGTACCTCAAGCCCTTCGCCTGTGCGGATGGACCCGCCCTCCAGACTGGCCGTGTGCAAGGCATAACCTTGCAAACCGCGTTCGGCCAGGCTGCGGGTCGCCGCCCAGAACACGGTCTGGGCACCGGTCAGGTCCAGCAAGCCCATTTGCGGATAGGCCACGAAGATGATGCTGCGAGGTTGTGCCGTTCCAAGGTTGTCGCTCATTTCATTGATGGACACTGCTTGTCTCCAGGTCGCCGAATCGTGGCGTCAGAGGTGGATGAGGTTATTCATCGTGTACGGGGGGTGTCAGCGCAATCGCAAATAGCATCTGCGTGCCGACCCCTACGGTGCTGCTGACCCAGATTCGGCCGCCATGAAATTCAATGATCGAGCGGCAGATCGAGAGGCCCATTCCCAGGCCGGTGGGTTTGGTCGTAAAGAACGGATCGAACAACGAGGGCAGAACGTCTTCGGCAATGCCGGTGCCGGAGTCGGCGATTTCGAGCACGGCCTCGTTGTCCTGTACCGAGGTGTGAATCCGTAGCGTTCGCGCGCGGTCATGCACGTTGGCCATGGCCTGGCAGGCATTGATGATCAGGTTGATGATGACTTGCTGCAGCTGGATCCGGTCGCCTTTTATGTGCGCGCCAGGTGCGCCCAGTTGCAGGTGTGGGCGAACCTGATGGTTGCCGATGTCATGTTGCATGAGCGTCAGTGAGTCGCGGACGATCTCGTCGAATGCTTCGGCCTTGCGTTGCACCTCGCTCTGGCGCGACAGCGCCCTGATACAGGCGATCACATCGGCAACCCTGGACGAGTTTTGTATGATCCGGTCCAGCGAACGGCGGGCTTCTTCGAGGTTCGGCTCAGGGCGATTGATCCAGCGTTTGCACGATTCCCCGCTGGTGATCACCGCCGCCAGGGGTTGATTGATTTCATGGGCAATGGAGGCGGCCAGTTCACCCATGGAGGTCACCCGGGTGACATGCGCGAGTTTGGCCTGGGAGTGAAACAGTGCTTCTTCGGCTTGCCTGGACGCGGTCACGTCCATCAATGCGCCGACGTACTCAATGCGTCCACCGTGGTTGAACAGCGGGTTGGCGAGCATCTGCACGTGCTTGATCCGCCCATCGGGCATGACCAGTCGATGTTCCACTTCGATCAGGTTTTCCCGGCGTGCGGCCTGCTCCAGGACACTGTCGATAATCGACAGGTCATCGGGATGAGTGCGCGCCCGAACCATGCCAAGCGTCGGCGTAACGTCCAGCGGGTATTCGAAAATGCGTGAAGACTCGTCCGACCACGACACGATCACCTGGTCATCGATGATCAAGCCGACACTGCCGGTATGGCTGAGTTTTTGCGCACCCAGGAAGAACGCTTCCTTGCGGCGCAACGTGTCGGTGGCGCGCTTGCTGCGCAGCGCCAGCAGGGTGATGGTGGTCAGCGCGATCAGGCAGCGCACGAAGCCGGCGATGAGCCGGTGATCACGATAGCCTTCATCGATAATGAAACTGGCGGTCAGGATGGCCACGCAACTGAAGGCGACGGCGAGGAAGACCGGCACGGAAAAGATGTTCGCCGACATGAACACCAGCGTGATGTACAGCAGCGTCGGTGCGACATCCAGGTCGAGCAACGAGTTGGTAATGAAGATCATGCTGCCGACCGCAATGGCGGCCAGCCAGGCGACCGGGTCTGAAAAAAAAAGTCTCTTGCAACGTTTGATGATAGACATTTGTTCTTCCGGATTTTTGCTATCGAACGGCAACTCGCAAGGCATCGCTGATGCCGGGCAAACTCTTTGAGGGGTTGGTGCTTGATCGGACTGAAGAAAAAACGCCCGCCAGAAAAACCAGTGGCGGGCGCTTGGGAAAGGCCCCGGTCCAGCAAGGAGTGGGCTGGTCGGGATACAGGCGAAACTTCATATCACCCGGGCGGTGCCAGGGGAGTGACGGCCGTGGTTGCCACGGCCGCATCGATCGTCTTCAGGCCACTGGAATCAACGGGTCGGCTGCCGCCAGCGCCGCGGCGCGATCAGCCGCCGGTGGATAGATCCACATCGTGTTGATCTGTGTCTTGAGCTCCTTGGCTTCCTGCTTGACCAGTTTTACCTGGCGATCCCAGCCCTCGGTGAATACCGCGCCCCAGGCACCCAGGTCCAGGCAGGTGACGTACTTGGGTTGGCTGTAGGCCATTGGCTCGACCCCCAGGAGTTCGGCGGCGACGTTGTTGCCGGCATAACGCCCCAGGGCGATGGCGTGCTGGCAGGACATGGCCGCGAAGTTGCCCAGGTCATCGGTGGCGGCATAGGCCACGTCGCCGCTGGCGTACACATCGGCGTGACCGCGCACCTTGAGGTGCTGATCGACATGCAGGCGGCCCTGATGATCGCGGGTGCCTTGTACTTGCTCGGTCAGCGAGTTGGCACGAAAACCCACGGTCCAGATCACCGTGTTGGACTCGATGCGCTGGCCATCGGCGAGGGTGACGCCATTGGCATCGACGGCGGCAACGGTGGCGTTGAGCACCCACTGGATGCCCAGGTGCTCCGATGCTTCGACGATCGAGGGGCGAATGCCATCACCCAGGGCGGCGGCGACTTGCGGGGCACGGTCAACCACGATTACGCGGATGTCGGCGTTTTCACCGAGTACGGCACGCAGGCGCGCCGGCATTTCGGTGGCGGTTTCGATCCCGGTGAAACCACCGCCGGCAACCACCACGGTATTGCGGGCGGCACTGACCGGCTTGTCCTTCAGCGACTTGATGTGAGCTTCCAGACGCGTGGCGGACTCGATTTCATCGACATCGAAGGCGTGCTCCAGCATGCCGTCGACCGGCGGGCGCATCAGTTTGCTGCCGGCGGCCAGTACCAGGCGGTCGTAGCCCAGCGTGCCCTGGATGCCCGCGGCGTTGGTGTAGTTCACCTGTTTGCTGCGCTCATCGATGGACTCGGCCGCACCCTTGACGAATTTCACCCCCACGGCGTCGAACAGTTCGTTCAGCGGTGCCTTCATGGTGTGCACGTTCGGCTCGTAGAAGCGCGGGCGGATGCGCAGCTCGGCCTGGGGAGCCAACACGGTGATCTCGACGTCGTTTCGATCGTGCTTGTCCAGCAGACGGGCAGCGCTCAACGCGCTCCAGACCCCACCGAACCCTGCACCAATAATCAAGATTTGCTGTTTCATTGTTTAGCTCCTGAAGAACAATCGAGGGCATGAAAAAGTTGTTGCCGCATAACCGCTGTGGCTGATCGTTTGCGATGTCGTTAAACAATGCGAAACAGTCGGCATCGGCTGGATCTGGAACAGATGTTATTCGAGGGGTTTGAAACTGGCACTGCTACATAGGGTCAGCGCGAGTATGACTAGGTATTAACCGGCTATACCAAAGTGTTAGTTGCTTGAATAAACAGATTTCAGTGGCTTCGATCGAGCACCGTTTCGATGCAGGCGAGCAACTTTTCGCTGGAGAAGGGTTTGGGAAAAAAGGCGATGGGTTTCATGGCGTGGCTGCCCGGCTGGCGCTGTGCACAGGGGTTGCCGGTAATGAAGATCACCGGAATATGCATGCCCCTGGTTGCCAGTTCCTCATACATGCTGATCCCGTCCATTTCCGGCATTTGTATATCGGAAATCAGGCAGGTGGTAATAAGCGGACCCTCTGAAATGAGAAACTCATGGGCCCCCGAATAAGTTCGCACGGTATATCCACTGGATCGCAATAAACTGTCCAGGGCCATTCGAACCGATTCATCGTTATCGACTACGGCAATCATTGCCTCTTTGTGCATAGCGGTGTCCTGCCTGGTAGCGCAGAGCACTTAGAGGCACCGCGCCATTATTGCAAGATACGCCGTCCTGAAAGGGTGCACAGTATACGTGGGTATAGTCAGCGGTTAGCGGGCTGGCACGAGATCGCCTCGGCCATGCGCACCAGATCGGCGAAGGAGCGCGCGCCCATCTTGCGCATGGCCTGGCCGCGGTGGATCTTCACGGTGATTTCGCTCAGGCCGATTTCCCCGGCTATCTGCTTGTTCATCAAGCCCGAGGCCGCCAGCGCCATCACCGTCTGTTCCCGGGCGGTCAACGTCTGGTGGCGCGCAAGCAGTTGTTCGGCATGTCGCGAGGACTCGCGACGCTGTTTGTCGCGGCCATGGGCGGCGCACACCGCATCGATCAGGTCCTGTTCGCGAAAGGGCTTGGTGAGGAAGTCCACCGCGCCGGCTTTCATTGCCCGTACCGTCATGGCGATGTCACCGTACCCGGTGATGAACACGATGGGTACGTTGATGCCGGCGGCGGCCAGTTCGTTCTGAAAGTCCAGGCCACTGCTGCCTTGCAACCGCACATCCAGCACCAGGCAACTGACCGTGTCCGGGCGCGGGTACTTCATGAAGTCGGCGACCGAGCCGAACAACTCGACCCGCAGGCCGATGGAGCGCAGCAGGCTGCCGAGGGATTCGCGCAGCGGCGCATCGTCGTCGACGATGAACACCAGGGACTCGTTGTGGTTGATCTTGTTGAGCGGGTGTTGTTCGTTCATGGCGGGTTCCCAAGGGTTGGACGTGCAGCCGCCCGGCGCTGTGCTCCTGGCGCGGGGCGCAACTTTTAATGCAGGTCGGGCTGGCGGCACTCATACCTGTGTATCAAATGGCCGCGGCGTACCCCGCATCGTTGGCGACCCGTATCGGCAGGGCAAACAGAAACGAACTGCCCTGGCCTGGTGTGCTGGTGGCCCAGATCCGGCCCTCGTGGAAATCGATGATCGAGCGGCAGATGGCAAGCCCCATGCCCAGGCCGTTTTCCCGGGTGGTGAAGAACGGCGTGAACAGTTGCGGCAGGACCTCGGCGGCAATGCCCGGCCCCTGGTCGGCCACTTCCAGCACGGCCTCGTTGTCCTTGACCCAGGTGCGAATCGACAAGGCCCGTTGCGCGCTGTTGATCGCGTCCATGGCCTGGCAGGCGTTGAGGATCAGGTTGATGATGACTTGCTGCAGTTGCACGCGATCGGCACTGACCTGGCCGCCGAACGCACTCAGCTCGATGTTCGGATTGATCTTGTGATGCGCCAGTTCATGGCGGACCAGGCTCAAGGTCTCGCTGACAATGTCGTTGAGCGATTCGTTCTGGCGCAGCGGCTCGCTCTTGCGCGACAGGGCCCGAACGCGGCGGGTGATCTCACTGGCTCGATGGGCGCTGGCGATGATCCGCTGCAGTGCCTGGCGAGCTTCGAGCAGATCGGGCTGCGGGCGGCTCAGCCAGTTGCGGCAGGCTTCGCCGCTGCTGGTGATCGCCGCCAGCGGTTGATTGACTTCATGGGCGATGGACGCGGCCAGTTCACCCAGGGAGGTCACGCGGGTGACATGGGCCAACTGGGTCTGGGCGCGGCACAGCGCTTCTTCGGCCTGTTTGCTGGCGGTCACGTCCATCAGCGCGCCCAGGTATTCAAAACATCCGTGTCGGGTGAAGAGCGGGGTGGCGAACAGGTGCAAATGCTTGATGCGCCCGTCGGGCATCAGCAGGCGGTGCCTGACCTCGATCAGGGTCGCATGGCGCGCCGCCTTTTCGAAACCGGCCAGCACCAGGGGCAGGTCATCGGGGTGGGTGCGCTCCAGGTACAAGGACGCAGAGGAGGGCATGCCCGCCGGGTATTCGAGCATGCGTGCCACCTGCTCCGACCAGCCCATGCGTGCGAGGTCTGCGCGAAAGCCGAAGCAACCGGTCTGGGTCAGGCGCTGGGCACCGGTCATGTAGACTTCCTTGTGGCGCAGGCTGTCGCAGACCCGCTTGCTGCGCAACGCCAGAAAGATGATCGCCGCCAGCACCGTCAGGCTGCGCAGCAAATCCATGGTCGACTCCCAGCGGTGAAAGCCACCCTGATACAGGCACATCGACGTCAGCACCAGCATGCAGAACAGCGCGACCACGATCACCGCGCTGATCGACAACAGGTTGATCGCCATCAGCAGCAACGCGATGTACAGCGTGGTCGTGGCGAAGTCGGTCCGGGTTTCGCAATTGAGCAGGATTCCGCAGGCCACGATCAGGCCCATCAACCACACCAGCGCGTTTTCCACTGGCTTGAGGCTGAAACCGAACAAGAGGCGAGAGATCCTTTGACCTGAGTTGAACAGCATTTTGCTGCAGGTTCCTTTTTGGTTGTCGATCATGCGCGCCTCGTTTTTGTTCGGGCTGGGGCGGAAAATCGGTTCAGTAATCCTAGAAGCACGGGGTCGCCTCCCGTTAGGACAAAAAACCCGAAAAAGCTGCCATGGCATCGAATCGCCGACTGCTCGAATGTGCGCATAAGTCATTAATCAAATTAAGGTTTTCCAGTGGGGGCTATACCGAAGTATCAAGTCGGTTATCTAACGCATGATCGCGCTGTCCCCTGGTACGACAGACGTTTTTCATTCGCTGCCATACCCTGTTCATACCCTTCCCGAACTCAATGGCCGCGTGCCGGGTAGTGAACCTCATGAACAGAAATGACCTGCGTCGTGCCGACATCAACCTGCTGGTGGTTTTCGAGACGATGATGCATGAGCGAAATGTCAGCCGCGTCGGCGAAAAGCTGTTCCTCGGGCAACCCACCATCAGCGGTGCCCTGGGCCGCTTGCGGGCACTGTTCGATGACCCGCTGTTCATTCGTTGCGGGCGGATGATGGAACCGACCGCACGTGCCGAGGAAATTTTCGCCAACCTGGCGCCGGCGCTGGACGGCATCGCCGCTGCATTGAGCCGTTGCCAGTCGTTTGACCCACGCACCAGCGAGACGACGTTTCATGTCGGCCTGTCGGACGATGTCGAATACGCGCTGCTGCCGCGGCTGCTGCGACAACTGCGAATCGAGGCGCCGAACATCGCCTTGATCGTGCGCCGTGTCGATCAACAGCAGATGGCGCAAAGGTTGGGCAATGGCGACATCTGCGTGGGCATCAGTCACACCCTCGACCTGCCGGCCAATGCCCGGCGCAAAGGCTTGCGGCCGATTCGCCCGATGCTGCTGCGGTCTGACACCCGGCCCGGGTCGTTGGGGCTGGACGCGTTTTGCCGGCGGCCTCATGTGCTGGTGTCGTCGATGGGCAATGCGTCGGATGACACCGACCATGCCCTGAGCCTGCTGGGCCGGCAGCGCAAAGTGGTGCTGACCGTGCCGCAGTTCAGTGCGTTGCCGGGATTGCTGGCGCAAACCGACATGCTGGCCATCGTGCCGGATTACGTGGCCAAGGCGATGGCCTCGGTGGCAGGCATGCGAGTCGAACCGGTACCGCTGCAATTGCCCGTGCCGGAACTGTCCATGGTTTGGCGCGCAGCGGTGCACAATGACCCCGGCCAGCGCTGGTTACGCTCGCGCTGCTGTGCGTTTCTCGGTGAGCCGGTCGAGTTGCAGGTGGTATCCAAGGTTCGACCGGCGCTGCACGACGATCAGGCTTTGCTGGCGGCCAGGTAGGCGCCCAGGCGCCGGCCCATTTCCTCGCCCAGCGCCTGCAGGCCACTGAGGGGGCGGACCATCACTTCGAAATCGACGATTTTTCCCTGTTCGTTGAAGCGGATCATGTCGATGCCCTTGAGCTGTTTCTCGCCGACCCTGGCGCTGAATTCGAGGACCACATTCAAGCCGTCGGCGCTCGCCAGTTCGCGGTGGTAGGTGAAGTCTTCGAATACGTTGAACACCGTGTTGAGAATCATCGAAACCACTGGCGCGCCTGGATACGGCGTATGTGCCATCGGCGAGCGAAACACCGCGTCCGGGTCCAGCAGCGCAGGCAAGGCCTGCAAATCGCCGGTACGAATCATCGCGTGCCACAGGCTCAAGGATTCTGCGGCTTTGGGGTGCAGTTGCAGCTCAGACATAGTCAACTCCTGTTTTTTGTTGTTGTGTGAAGCTTGCCTGGCGGGTGTGGTGAATCAGCCAGTGAATTCATCGTCGAAAATGCTTTCGATGGGCAATACAAACGTCCCGGCAATCTGAAATGCCAGTGGCAGACTTGGATCATAGCGGCCATTTTCGATGGCGTTGATGGTCTGTCGCGAGACTCTGTAGGAGCGAGCTTGCTCGCGAAAAACCTGAGAGCACCGCGGGGTGTCAGGCTCCCCGCGTCATCGTCGACCTCCATCGTCGGAACGCCCCCCGGAGTCGGCTCGCTCACAGTAAATCGAGTATGGCTGCGAGAAATGAGATGGTTTCGATCATAGATCCGTAACGCACAATTCCCCGGTGGCGCGGATCAGCGCCTGGCCGTGCAGGGCATCCTTGATCAGGCCGGAGCGCTGCTCAGCCAGCCACTGCGGGCAATCCGGGTCGACGCGATAGGGCACGAAATCGGCGTATTGCTGCAACAGGCGGGCTTGCAACTCATCCTGCTTTGCCCGCAGTTGGGTGAGGTCCGGGCGTGGCATGTCGGGCGCCTTGTGCGCCGCTTGCCATTGCGCGATCAGGCCGTATTGCACCAGTTTGTTGGCTTCGATCTGGGCGGCGATCAAATCGGCGGCTTCGTCCGGGTCCACGTTGCTACCGGTTGCCTGCTTCCTGGCGTTATTGATCAGCAGGGTTTCCCGGGCGGTATCCTGGATCGGTTTGCCCGTGTCCCACTTGGTCAGCGCCACCAGATCGGAAACGTTCAGGCGCTCGTTGATGGTGTTCAGCAGTGGCTGCAGCGTTTCGGGTGCCGGGGAGGGCGCAGCGGCGTTGGCGACGCTGGCGAGTAAGCCGAACAGCGAGCAAGTCAGCGCTTGCGGCAAGCGTGGGCAGTGGAACATAAGCAACCTCTTGGTGACGGGATGCGCATCAAGTCTTATGTAACGCAGCTGAGACAGATGAACGATAGTTGAACGAACACTTTCGCGATGCCTCGGTCCGAATTCAGTCGCTGGCCAACAGCCGCTCGATCTGCGCCAGCTCCCAGGTGCTGAGCAAACTCACCGGGTCGGTACCGAAACGCGGCCCGCCGTCGAACGCTCGGCCGTCCGGGCTCTGGCAATGCAGGCAGTGGTGCAGGCGGCTGTCGTCGACATCGAGGCTCAAACGCCAGCCCTCGATGTCCACCTGTACCGGACCGGGTCGTTCGTCAAGGCGCTTGAGCGGGCGCAGGCCCAGGGCGGCATCGCGCAGTTGCTGGTAAACCTCTCGGGCTATCAGGGGCGGCACAGGTGTCTCCGGCGGCACGGGTAGAATCGGGCCCACAGGATAGACGATCACGAACCAGGGGAAGAACCCTGCAACGCCGTGGCTTGATTGCACCGACGAAAAAGCCCGGCTGATCAGGCCGGGCTTTTTCGTCGGTGCGGTGAAGCGATAGGGTCAGGCGACGGTGTTGCCTTGCAGACGATCCGAACCGTCGGCGGCGACAGTGTTGCCTTGCAGGCGGTCGGAGCCGTCGGCAGCGACGGTGTTGCCTTGCAGGCGGTCGGAGCCATCGGCAGCGACGGTGTTGCCTTGCAGGCGGTCGGAGCCATCGGCGGCGACAGTATTGCCTTGCAGGCGGTCCGAACCATCGGCAGCGACGGTGTTGCCTTGCAGGCGGTCGGAGCCATCGGCAGCGACGGTGTTGCCTTGCAGACGATCAGAACCATCGGCAGCGACGCGATTTTCGATCAGGCGGTCAGAACCACCCTCAGCCACACGGCTTTCAATCAGACGATCCGAGCCACCTTCAGCGACAACAGGCTGAACGGAGGTAGCGGCAAAAGCGTTAACTGCAAAAACCGAGAAAGCGATGCTGAGGAGGGTTTGGCGTTTCATGATCGTGTACTCCGGGGTGTTGTTGGTTGGTATGAGCCAATGTTACGCCGCAGGATTTTTAAGAGAACTTCATTGACGTGATGGTGAACATCGACGGTATTGATGTAGCAAGCGCCACACCTGTGGCGAGCGTGATGACAGGGCGTAGCCTGTCGTCAGTTGCGGCGCCGGGCCAGGTGCGCAGGGGTATGCTGGTTTTTCGCAGGTTCCGCACTCTGATCGAGAGGATAAACCGATGCACGACTATTACGATCTGGGCACCTACAGCCGCCCCGTGACGACCAGTTCACCCCAGGCCCAGCTGTGGTTCGACCGCGGCCTGATGTGGTGCTACGGCTACAACCACGACGAAGCCATCCGCTGTTTCCAGAAGGCTCTGGAACACGACCGCAACTGCGCGATGGCCTACTGGGGCATCGCCTATGCCTCGGGGCCCAACTACAACAAGCGCTGGGACGCCTTCATCGAACAAGAGCTCAAGGAGGCCGTGGCCCAGGCGCGCCTGGCGACGCAAATCGCCCTGGTGCACCTCGACGGCGCGACGCCGGTGGAAGAGGCCCTGATCCGCGCGCTGCAGCAACGCTACCAGGCCGAACAAGCGAGCAGCGTTGATGAACTCTTCACCTGGAACGATGCCTATGCGGCGTCCATGCGCGATGTCTACCACGGCTTTCCCGACGATCCCGACGTGGTGGCGCTGTTCGCCGAAGCGCTGATCGACCGCACGCCCTGGCAGTTGTGGGACCTGAAAACCGGCGAGCCAGCAGCCGGTGCCGACACCCTCGAAACGGTGGCCGTGCTCGAACGGGCCCTGCACCGCATGGAGCAACACGGCGACGCACCGCACCCCGGCGTGCTGCACATGTACGTCCACACCCTGGAAATGTCGCCGTACCCGGAACGGGCCTTGCGCGCCGGTGATGTCCTGCGTGACCTGGTGCCGGATGCCGGACACCTGCGCCATATGCCGTCGCACATCGACGTGCTCTGCGGCGATTACCGCGGGGCCATGATCACCAATCACCGGGCCATCCAGGCCGACAGCCTGTATCTGGCCGAGGAAGGTCCGATCAATTTCTACACCCTGTACCGCAGCCATAACTATCACTTCAAACTCTACTCGGCGATGTTCCTCGGCCAGTATCAACCGGCCCTGGAAGCCGCCGAACAACTGGCCGATACCATCAAGGAAGACCTGCTGCGGGTGGAAAAACCGCCCATGGCCGACTGGCTGGAAAGCTTCGTGTCGATGAAGCTCCACGTGCAGATCCGCTTCGGCAGATGGCAAGACATCCTCGCCACGCCACTGCCCGCCGACCAGGCGCTGTACTGCGTGACCACGGCCATGCTGCACTACGCCAAAGGCGTGGCCCATGCGGCCTGCGGGCAGGTCGCCGAGGCCGAAACCGAGCATCACCTGTTCCTCGAGGCCTGGGCCCGTGTGCCGGACACACGCTACCTCTTCAACAACCAATGCAACGATATCCTGGCCGTGGCCGCGGGCATGCTGCGCGGCGAAATCGAGTACCGCAAAGGCAACTTCGACGAAGCCTTCGCGCATCTGCGTGAAGCGCAGTCGTTGGACGATCACCTGCCTTACGACGAGCCCTGGGGCTGGATGCAACCGGTGCGCCACGCCTTGGGCGCACTGCTGCTGGAGCAGGGCAGGGTGGAAGAAGCCCTGCAGGCCTACCGTGCCGACCTGGGCCTGGACAACACCCTCAGTCGCGCGTCCTGGCACCTGGACAATGTGTGGAGCCTGCACGGCTACGTGGAATGTTTGAAGCGACTGGGTCGCGATGCCGAAGCGGCCGCTGCGCAGGTTCGCCTTAACCTGGCCATGGCCCGGGCGGATGTGGAGATTTCGGCATCGTGTTTTTGCCGGATCGGCAAACGCTGTTGCCTGTAGGCGCTTGAAGGTCCGCCCCAGCCAGCGCTCTTCCTGGAAATCGATAACCCGTACTTGATCGACGGGCTACCCGAGCGTGCGCCCTGTCATCAGGGTGTCACTGAACCCATGGCAACATCCGCGCAACCGCCATGGGCGAAAGACCCGTCACGGGCCGATGAATTTGCCAGGAACCCCCACCATGAAAGGCGACGCCTCGCTATTTGCGGCCATTGACCTGGGCTCCAACGCGTTTCGCATGATGATTGGCCAACAAGTCCGGCGCAGCCAGCAGATCGTGATCCAGGAAGTGAAGACCCTGCGAGAACCCGTACGTCTGGCGGAAGGCTTGCAGGGCGGCGCGCTCGACGAGCTGGCGTTGGACCGTGGCTGGCAAGCCCTGGCGCGCTTCGGCAAAAAACTGCGCGGCTTCGAAGCCGGTCGCGTGCGGGCGGTGGCCACCAGTGCCGTGCGCGAAGCCGAAAATGCGCAACTGTTCCTCGCCAGCGCCGAGCGCCACCTGGGGTTTCGTATCGATGTCATCTCCGGGCATGAAGAGGCCCGGCTGGTGTACGCCGGGGTGGCCCATACGAATCCCGATCCCGAACGCATGCGGCTGGTGGTGGACATCGGCGGCGGCTCCACCGAGTTGATCCTGGGCAAGGGCGCACAACCCCTCGTCACCGAAAGCATCGCCATCGGCAGCGGTACCCTGGGGGCGCGCTACTTTGCCGGCGGGGTGATCACGGCCAAGGCGCTGCTCGAAGCCGAGCGGGTCGCCACCCTGCAGTTCGAAAAGGTCGCACGGCGTTATCGCGCGCTGGGTTGGCAGCAGGCCATTGGCTCTTCCGGTACCGCGCGGATGCTGGCCAAGGTGCTCAAGGCCAACGGGCTGAACGACGACGGCCAAAACGGTATCACCTACAGCGGCCTGCTGCGCTTGTCATTGCGCCTGCTGGAAGTCGGGCATGTCAGGCAACTCAAGCTGGCGGGCCTGCAAGCCCATCGCCTGAGCATCCTGCCCGGTGGCCTGGTGGCGATGCTGGCGGCGTTCAAGGTATTCGGTGTGTTGCACATGACGCCCTCCGAACCAGGGTTGAGACTGGGCGTGCTGCATGGGCTGATGTCCAGGCATTGAGATCGAGAGTCCAGACACAGGTCGTGGCTGCTGACCTCAGGCCTCGTTGATCTGGCTGACGCTGGTGATCTGGCCGTTCCAGACCATCTCGTAATGGGCGGTCTGGATAATCGAAGTGACAGGCCGGGGCGTCATCAGCGCCCAGCAGACACTGCCCGGCAGGCGCACCGAACGATAACGCAGGCCAGGGCAACCGGCCTTCCTGATCGCCCGGCCCAGCACGCGGGAGTGGCTGTAGTCGTCAGGTGCATACACCGGATCGTTGATCGGCAGGGCGGTGGCGTCTTTCATTCCCGTATCCATGAATGAACAGGTCAGGCCGCGGAACACAAACCGCTCATAGTTCAGGGCCGGCAGCTTCGACCAGTACAGGCTCTGGTGATGCCGCACCTCGGCCAGGGCCGTTTCCATGGAGTCGGCCAGGTACAACACGCCAAAACTGCCATCGCTGAACCGCGAGCCCGCCGGGTTGATGTGAGTGAAGGGGGCGGTGGCGTACGAGCAGCCGGCAATCCCGAACGGGATCTCGCCCCGCGGGATCAACTCAAGCTGACCGACTTCATTCTTCAGTCGTGGATTGGTCAGCGCCTGAATCTCGAACAGCACCTCGAATTCATCCGCGCTCGCCACGTCATCGAACAACGCAATCGGTGGAAACTTCGAGTTGACCAGCCGATAAGCCTGCAACGCCTGCCCGGCAAAATCCGCCAGCGCGCTCAACTTCACCATAACGCGCCCCGCAGCATATCGATGCGCCGAAAGGTCTCGTACAGCGAAACCATGTCGCCCTGGGCCATGATCGCCAGCGGCGAACGCCCATTGAAAAATTCGTTGTCGTTGGCCATGGACACGAAGCCATAGACGTTGTCCGGGTTATCGAACACCAGGCGCAGCGTGGCGTGGATGTTCAGGACAAAACTGATGCGCTGCATCTGATCGGCATCCAGCGCCACCGACCAGTCGGGGTCAGGCTGCCGCGCGCGGGTGTAGGTGCTGCGGGAAATGCGCAGGATCTGGCAGGCCTGCTCGCTGCTGGCGCGCCACTTTTCCAGAATGCCCACGGCGGCGCGCAGGCCGGTGACGCACTGGTTTTTGCTGAAAGAGCGGGGCTGGGCGGCGACGGCCATCTGCATTACCTATCCTTGAATCTGTAGATTCAAAGATAGTCATCTTGCATCTACAGAACAATGTCGTTTCGACCAACGGCAGCTTTGCACCTGGCCTGTTAAACCACGTTAACGCTTTTCCCGGCCAATTCTCTCCAGCAATAACCACCCATCAGCCAGCGCCCGCGCCCGGAGCAGGCCACTAGACTTCACAGGGGGGATGACATCAACGCACCTCAAATCAGGAAACCTGTGATGAACAGAACATCTTGGCTGGCGTTGGTAGTGGCGGTTGGGACGATTTCAGCCTGCGCGAGCAGAAATGATGTTGTCGATGTCCCCCTCGATGCTACCCCGCAAAACGCAGAGCATATCGCTCGAGCCACCCTCAGCCCGGTGGGCAACCAAACCAGCATCTGGCTCACTGTCGGCGGGGTCCCCCATGACATGGCCGTATCCAGCCGCCTCGACACGGCTATCTACGCAGGCTCGTGCCAGCAATTGGGAGCACAACCGGCGTACCGGACCCGTCAGGCCAACAGTGTCGACTACCCATCGCTGGCCCCGCGTACCCAGCATTGGGCCCAGGCACCGGTGGCGCTGAGCGAACTGACCAAGGGCGGCTATGCCTTGCTGGTTCGCACCAGCCCGGCAGACGGCAGTCGCGAGCTGTTCTGCGGCAACATCAGCGCTGGCTAGGGACGCATCTGGCGAGCTGTTCGGTATTGTGGCCTGCGCAATTTGCGCAGGCCATCGCTGCTGGCCGCTTGCTGTCCCTCACCCGACTTTGCACACGCCAGCCAAAAGTCTGCCGGACGCCTAGCCGCCTCCCTTCGCGATCAGGCATGATCGGGCTATATGAACCGGGACTCCCCTGACCTATGCCCGTCGACCTGCAAGCGCTCTACCCCAAACTGATCCATCTGATGCTGGACACGGTCTTCGTGGTCGACAGGCATAACCAGATCGTATTCGTGAGCGATGCCTGCGAGAAACTGCTCGGTTACCGTGCCGACGAGCTGACCGGTACCCCGATCACCGACTACATGCATCCTGACGACCTGGCGATTACACGGGCCTCCATTGTCCGGGTCATGAATGGCCAGCCTCACGTCGATTTCCGCAACCGTTATATCCGCAAGGATGGTGGTATCGTGCACATCCTGTGGGCGGCCTTCTGGTCCGAGGAAGTAGGGGCGCGGATCGGTGTCGCGCGCAATGTGACGGCCCTCTGGCAGGCCGAGGAGGAACTGCGTTTCCTCGCCCATCACGATCCGCTGACAGGCCTGGCCAACCGGGCGCTGTTCAATGATCGCCTGGACACGGCCCTGCGCACGGCGCGCCGGCACAACAGCACGCTGGCCTTGCTGTTCCTCGATATCGATGACTTCAAGGGCATCAATGACGTCCATGGCCATGCTGCGGGCGATCGTGTGCTGAGCACGATTGCACGGCGGCTGGAGGGCTGCGTGCGTGAGACGGACACGGTGGCCCGAATGGGCGGCGATGAATTCACGGTACTGCTGACGGACATCCAGTCCGAGGGCGCCGTCAGCGAGACCGTGGCGCGGATTCTCGCGGTCATGGCCGAGCCGCTGGACGCTGAATCCGGTGCAGTCAAGATGCCGTCCTGCAGTATCGGCATCGCCTGTTATCCCGCGGACGGGGAGGACGCCGATACGCTGCTCAGCCAGGCGGATGACGATATGTATCGGATAAAAAGGCAGCGTTCTTCGGCTGGGTGACGAGCCGGTCACCCGCGTCAGGACAGGCGCGATTCGCCTGTCCCGCGGCTCAAGTACCCGGCAGCCACGCCAATGCGCGAGAACACCAGCCACAGAAAAAGCAGCACGCTCAAGCCAATCAGGATCGATGCGACGCCAATCAGCGGTTCGACTGCCGGGAAGCCCTTCATGCGCAGGGTCAATGCGCCGAGCATCACCGGCACGCCCAGGTTGTAGGTCCAGAACTGCACGGTGGCAACGCGACCTTCGGTCATGCACGGGTGCAGTGTGGCGATGACGCCGAACAAAGCCATCGACACCCATCCCAACAGGTTGATATGGGCATGGACCGCGAACAGCGAGTGGTCGCCGGAGGCGCCCATGGCCACCCCCAGCAGCACGCCCATGGCAAAGTAAAGGGCCGCGAGTCGAAACCAGGTTCGCGAACGGGGAGTGTGATTCATGGCATTCACCTCAAGCGCCCTGAGGCGCGCTCAGTTGCTGGAAAATCCCTGAAATCGTGATGACCGCAAGTGCGGTGGCAGGTCCGGTGCCGTGGGTCTATCATGAGACAAGAGTCTCATTACAAGACAAGGTATCATTTATTCCATGTCCAGCCCCAAGTCAAGATCCGAGCCAGGCCCGTCGGTCGGCGACGGCGATTCGCAAGGCCGAGTCAACCAGAAGCTGCGCACCCGCCAGGCGCTGATCGAGGCCGCCGTCGCCTTGCGCGACGAGGGCCATCAGCCCACGGTGGCGCAAGCAGCCGAGCGCGCCAAGGTCTCGCGCGCCACGGCGTATCGCTACTTTCCCACGGTTGAAGCGTTGATCAGCGAGACGGCGGCCGATCGCGACATGCCGCCGCTGGAGCGCGTCTGGCGCCCGGGCGACGATCCGGTCAAGGGCATCGGCCTGGCGGCGAATGCGCTGAACAAACTCTTGCTCGGCGACGAGGTCGGCCTGCACGTGATGGAGCGTTCGTTCATGACCGTGTGGCTCGAAAACGAGTCCCACGAGCCCCTGCGACCGGGCCGTCGCCTGAGCTACATCGAGCCGATTGTCGACTCGATGAAGGACGTGCTTGCTCCCAGGGCGCGCAAACGCCTGAAGCAGGCGCTGTCGATTGTGATGGGCACCGAAGCGTTGATTGCCGTGCGCGATATCAGTGGCGCGAGCTTCGAAGAGTCACTCGACGCCAGCGCCTGGGCGGCGCGGGCGCTGGTTCGCCAGGCACTGGCGGAGGCTGAAAAAAACCGACGAAAGCTTACTTCATGACATGGAGCCGGGACGAAGCAGGGGGGGGCTGCCAATCAGGTACTCATGACGATGACCCTGTGGAGAGGGAGCTTGCTCCGGCTGCACACGAGCACGGGACGTTTGAACGGGAGCAAGCTCCCTCGCCACAGGGTCATCGTTTTGGGTTGGTTGAGGTGTGCATGCGAAATCGGGAAGAGAGTAGCTGTTTGCCATCACTCTGGAAGTGAGCGATGGCGTGGACAGCGAACAATGTCAGTTTTAGAGGCAACTAATGCGCATTTGGCGGGTAAGGGGCTTGAGGACAGGACACCGAGTACAAAAACGGGCGCCTGGCGCGCCCGATTTCATTGACTTCGCCCGCCCAAAACTGGAGTCAATCCGGCTTCTCCTGGTCGTCCGGCACTTCCTTCCAGCTGTCATCCGGATCAAAGCGTTTCATCGCCTGCGCCAACTTTTCACTATCCGGTCCCAGGTCCTTTTCGAAGACCTGCCCGTCATGACTGATCATGAAACTCATCACCCCGGTTTCACCGTATTTTGCCGGCCAGGCGATCAGGGCAAAGCCCCGGCTCATCTTGTCGCCGATCAGGTAACTGTAGGCCCCGCCCGGTGCCGAAGGACCCTGGCCCAGCAGGATACGGAAGTGGTAGCCATGCCAGGGCTCGCCGGCAATGGTCTTGCCGAACTCGGGGCCCAACGGGCTGATCTGGCCGCTATCGTCGTCGGCCCAATAGAGTCCGTCGTGCTGGCCGGGGGTGCTGTAGATGTTCTGCGCATACTCGAGTGCGCCGTCACCGTCACGATCCACCGAGGCGTAATCCATCTGGGCATCGTGATAGGCCAGTGCCGATTGCACCGCGGCCAGCTCGTTGCGGCCAATTTGCCGGGCACGGATTTCGGCACTGCCGCCCTTGGGGTCGAAGCGCCAACCGTTCGCGCTTTTGACGATGGGAATAGGCAGCGTCCAGTGGTCAGTTCCCACCGATAGAAGCGCCTTGTTGTCCGCGATTTTTTCGATCTGGTGTTGCTGGTGGTATTGCTTGAGGAACGCCTCCACGTCTTCGCGTTCCGCGCCGTCGCGAGGGATGTAGCTGCGCCAGTTTTCACCCAGCAGCTCGGTCAGGCGTTTCTGATCGGCGTTTTTCGTACCCAGCGCTTCGACGAACGCTTGAGCGGCCTTTTCCGGCGTCGCAAACTCCTGCTGCGCCGCTGCCAGGCACGACCAGGCCAGGCCGACAGTGATCGCCAGGGCCTGTACAAACATGCCCCTTGCCTTTACTCGAGGATGATTATTCAACGGCGGCCCCCCCTTGAACGCGCTGGTGGACTGGATGGCCGACTGATCTGGTGGCCGGCGGCTCGTGAGGCGCTGGGGCGCTGATAGGATGCCTGGCTGGCCCGGCCACGATTGGCTTGCATGTTGGCCTGGGACGGTGAACGCGCGCCTGCGAAGGCATTGTTGCGGGCACTGCCTCTATTGACGGCAGGTGCGGCCTGGCGTTTTTGCGTTGTCTGGCGCGCCTGTGTGCTGCCCTGTATGCGTTGATTCGCCTGATTCCTGGTTTGCTGAGTCCTCGGCTGCTGATTCTCCCGGGTGTTTCTGGCAGTGCCCTGGCTTCTGTCGGTAGTCCTCGGTCTGTCTGCACCGGCCTGCATCCGATTGTTGGCCGAAGCCCGGGACTGGGCTTCGCGCGCCCGATCACGGGCCTCCAGATTGCTGGTGGCAGGCCGTTCGATACCGGCCCTGTCCATTGAACTGCGGGCATTTTCACGCGCCTGGGCGCGCTGGGCGTTGTTGTCGCCGCGATAGGCCTGACGCTGATTGGCACCGTCCAGCTGCCGGCCGTACTGTTCACGGCTCCTGTTGTCCCGATAGGGCACGCCATTGCGATGCGCAGCGTTATGCTGCCACTTGTTCTGATTGTTGCCGATCCGGTTGTTGGCGTTGATGTTGTTGTAGCGATTGACGTCGATGTCGACGTCGTTATTGCCCCAGTCACAGTCGCCCCACAGCGCCCCGACGATCGCCACCCCGGTACCGAACGCCAGCCCGGCCATCAGCGCCTGGCCGGGGTAATAGGCGGGCGGCGGTGGATAGTAGGCAGGAGGCGAGGCGGGGTAGGCCCAGGTGCCGTAGGTGGTTGTCGGGTTATAGGTGGGGACGTATACCACCTGCGGATCGGCGGGCTGGATGATGATGGTTGAGCTGCTGCTGGATGGGGCCTCAGCAGGGGCTGGCGCCGCAGTCGTGGTCGCCGGTGCTGGAGCCGCTGGCGCAGCATTCTGGATCGTCACGTTCTGATACTGGTTGCTCTGCAGGTTGCCGGCTGCCTGGGCCTGATGACGCAAGCGTTGCACCCCGTTCATGAGATCGTCGGGCTGCGCGAGGAAAGCATCACCCAAGCGCTGGACCCAGACCGGATCCTGCCCCAGCGTCGCCAAAACCTGCGGGAAGGCAACCAGCGCCTGCACACTCGGGTCCCAGGGCTGGTTCGCCACTTGCTTGACCGCATCATCGCCCTTGGCGTCCGGGTGCGCCTTGGACCAGGTGACCGCCTCGGCGACTTCCCCGGGGTAGGTGGACGCCATCAGTATCTGTGCCAGCAGCGGGTCCGGGTAGAGCGCAATGGGCGCCAGCATCTGGTCCAGTTGTTCCTGGGTGAATACGGGGTCTTTGGTTGGTGCCGCGACGGGTGCCGTACTGGGAGGGTTGGGCGGCGGGGTAGCGGTTGTATCCGCTGACTGCGCCATGAAGGGGGAGCCGCTCAGTAAAAGGACCGCTGACAACGCGTAGAAAAATGGAATGCGCATCACAGCTCCCTGTGGTCAGGCAGATTTGCAATAAGTGCATCATTGCCGGGAAATGCAGGCCGCCTGAGCAGACCCCGGACCTCGGCGTCGACGCCGTGCATTGATAGTAGCAAACAAAAAAAATCTGCTCGCAATACCTTCGACTCCGAGGCCAATAGTCCCACCAAGCCAACTTTACCGGCCTGTGCTTGTGGGACCGCCGGGTGGGTACTATCGTCAAATATCACATTTGCAGTGCTGTTTTTCAGGGCGCCGGCAGCCAATTCAGCTCCCAGGCGCGAGAAGTCCTGAGCCATTCTGCCCATCCAGAAAAGGTAGCGCATATGAACCAGGCACTGGGGTATTTCACTAAACGGGTCATTGCCGGCTTGCTGGTGATCATCCCCATCTACCTCGCCATCCTGGTCTTGCTCAAGGGCATGAAATCCCTCGGACAACTGGTCCGACCGTTTACGAAGTTGCTTCCGGAATGGCTGCCGGCCGAGCAACTCCTGTCATTGATACTGGTGTTGGTGATCTGCTTCCTGATCGGCGTGGCGCTGCGCACCCGATTGGGCGAGATAGCCCGCAAACGGGTAGAGACGGGCGTGTTCGAACGCATTCCCGGCTACGGATTATTCCGCAGCCTGACCCAGCAGATAGCGGGGGATAGCCGCCAGACCGTGTGGAAACCCGCCCTGGTCGAGATCGAAGATGCCCTGGTCCCGGCGTTCATCATCGAAGTGTTCGACGACGGCCGCTACACCATCTTCGTCCCCTCGGTACCCACACCCCTGGCCGGCGCGATCTACATTCTGGAGCCGAGCCGAGTGCATCCTCTCGACGTGTCCTTTACCGACACGTTCAAAGTCATCTCCAAATGGGGCGCGGGCGCCAAGGACCTGGTGGCGGCCATGGAAAAAGCTGAAAACCGGGGTGGGCCTGGAGTGGTGGTGAACAAGATGGATGCCGTGCCTTGATAGACAGGTGAAACGCAGTGAACACGAAAAAGCCCGGCTGATCAGGCCGGGCTTTTTGTTGGGTACTGCGGTGTAGCGATGGGGTCAGGCGACGGTGTTGCCTTGCAGGCGGTCAGAGCCATCGGCGGCGACGGTGTTGCCTTGCAGGCGGTCCGAGCCATCGGCGGCGACGGTGTTGCCTTGCAGGCGGTCGGAACCATCGGCGGCGACGGTGTTGCCTTGCAGGCGGTCGGAGCCATCGGCGGCGACGGTGTTGCCTTGCAGACGATCGGAACCATCGGCAGCGATGCGATTTTCGATCAGGCGGTCAGAACCACCCTCAGCCACACGGCTTTCAATCAGGCGATCCGAGCCACCTTCAGCGACAACAGGCTGAACTGAGGTAGCGGCAAAAGCGTTAACTGCAAAAACCGAGAAAGCGATGCTGAGGAGGGTTTGGCGTTTCATGATCGTGTACTCCGGGGTGTTGTTGGTTGGTATGGAGCTGATGTTACGCCGCGGAGTTTTTAAGAGAACTTCATTGACGTGATTGTGAACATCGATGGGATTGATAGGGCCAGCGGCCCACCTCTGGTGGGCGTGATGATCCATGTAATGCGTCGAAGTGAAATGATCTGTCCTCGGCACAAATGTCAGTGAAGACCCAATCCTGTAGGAGCCGGCTTGCTGGCGATTGCGGATTGTCAGGCGAAGACTTGGTCGACTGTACCTGCGCTATCGCCAGCAAGCCGGCTCCTACAGATCTGCTTAAGTCCCCAGCGTCCGTTTTTATTCACGCCGCTGATTAAAGGGGCATCCAATCCCTGAGAATCAGGTCTCGGGCAATTGCGACGACCAGTGTTTCATCTCCTCGGCAATAAAATGCTTCACCAGATCGCTATACATCTTTTCGATCGCATCCGGGCTCAGCCCTTCGGCCACAGCCCAATCCCGACGTGTCGCCAGCATCGAATCGAAACGCTCCCGGGCACGCACCGAAGCCGCAGAGGTCTTGAATTTCGAAGCCGCCAGCACGTACTGAAAACGCCGGCCCAGCAGCTTGATAACGGCCTGGTCGAGGGCATCGATCTCGCGTCTGATGTCCTCCATTCCTGTGCATTCTGCAGGTTGCAATGGGTTGGAAACTTCCATGTAGGTAACTCCGTCATGCCAATGTAGGAGCGAGCTCGCTCGCGAAAAATCCAAAGATGTCGCAAGTATCCGGTCACGTAATATCGTTCACGATCTTTTCGCGAGCAAGCTTGCTCCTACTCATCCACGCTAATACCCGATCCCCCCAGTTCTTTCGGCACGTCCTTGAACTTGGGCAATCCATCTTTGATGCGCAGCACCGACTCCTGATAATGGACATGCACCCCTGGCGAATACTCAAGATCCGGGATGACCGCGGCATACACATCGATCAGCCCCATCCCCGGATGCTCGGTGAAGAGGTGCCCGCCGCACGTCCTGCACCACTTGCGGTAACTCTGTGGTGTCTTGTTGTAGGTGCCAATGTTGTCAGCCCCCTGAGTCACGTGCACCGCCTCGGGCTTCCACAAGGTGAAGGCATTGACCGGCCCGGCTGACCAATGCCGGCACGACTCGCAATGGCAATAGCCCATCCCGGCGGGCTCTCCGCTGACGGTGAACTGGACTGCGCCGCAAAAACAACTGCCTTTGTACGTCCGTTCATTGTTCATGGCATGACTCCTTGATCAGTGGTCAGGCGAGCGCTCGCCTGAATGTTGCCTGCCTTTACCTGTCGATGTAGTGAACCGAGGTCGCCGGCGTGCGCCGCACCTGCAGTTCGAAAATATCCGGGCGCGCATAGTGCCCGGTGACGTCGAGCGCCCGCCGTGCTGGCGCCACGAGTGCGACGTCGATGTCCGCATACAGGATGCCTGCCTCGCGGTGCAATGGACCGGCCACGATCCGGCCTTGCGGGTTGACCACCACCGAGTCACCGTCGTTGATCCACTCGTCCGGATCGGAAAACAGTTGCGCACGCGCCGGAAAGTCATCGGGAATGTCGCTGCCACGCAGCGCACTGCCACTGCCGAGCACCCAACAACGGCCTTCGAGGGCAATGTGACGCATCGTGCTGATCCAGCCTTCGCCGGTGTCGTAGGTGGGGGCGACGTAGATTTCCACCCCTTGGGCATACAGCGCATAGCGAGCCAGCGGCATGTAGTTTTCCCAGCAGATGAGCGCACCCACGCGACCGACCGGTGTATCGACCGCACGCAAGCCGGACGCATCGCCGAAGCCATGCACCATGCGCTCGGGATTGGTCGGCATCAGCTTGCGGTGGCGGTTGAGCACGGCGCCGCTCGCGCCGATAACGACTACGCTGTTATAGAGCGTGCCGCCGCCATTGCACCGGTCGCATTCATTGATGCCGCACACGATCGTCACGGCGTGGACCCTGGCAGCCTCGCACAATTGGCACAGATCACCGTGGGTGATATCGACGGCGTTGGCCAGCAGCCGCGTGTGCAACTGACCTACTACAGCACCGTCCTTTCCCGCCGCCAGCCGCCAGATCCATGACGGGTAACCTGGAATGTACGATTCGGGCAAAACGATCAGCGAGGCGCCCGCTGCCGCAGCCTCGGCGACCGATTGCACGGCCCGGGCGATCGTCGCGCTGCGATCGAGCAGCACGGGCGGGCGCTGAATGATGGCGATCCTGGTCATGGCGTTCTCCTGGGACGGTTGGCTGTTAGGAGACTTGAGCGTGCGCGTGGCGAAGTCGCGCGGCTAGTTCAGAATCTGAAGCGTTGCAGCAGCGGGAGGGCAGGCGATGGACGAAAGCTACGGTCAGTTCTGCACGGTCGCGCGCGGTGCCGAAGCACTGTGCGAGCGCTGGACACCCTTGGTCGTGCGCGAACTGCTGTGCGGCAGCAAACGCTTCAATGAACTGCACCGCGGCGTACCCCGGATGTCCACCAACCTGCTGGCGCAGCGGCTGCGCCATCTGGAAGAGATCGGCGTGGTGCATCGCACGGCGGTTGGCAAAGTCTGGGAGTACAGCCTGACCGAAGCGGGTGAGGAACTGCGCCCGATCATCATGGCGCTGGGGCATTGGGGCGCGCGCTGGATCGGCAGTCGCCTGCGCGACGACCAACTCGACGCGGGCCTGCTCATGTGGGACGTGCGCCGGTTCGTGCACATCGAGACGTTCCCGTCCCGGCCGGTGATCATCCAGTTCAAGTTTCGCGACGCGCGACCCGGTGAGCAGCAATGGTGGCTGGTGGTCGAAGAGGGTGTGGCGGACCTGTGCCGCGACGACCCCGGACGCGAATTGACGCTCGTCGTCGACTCCAGCGTGCGCGCGTTGACCGAAGTGTGGGCGGGCGACCGTACACCTAAGGAAGTGCTCCAGTCGCAAGAGCTGCGGGTAGACGGCGCGGCGCAGGATGCGCAAAGCCTATGGCGCTGGCTGGGTACGAGTGCGTTTGCTGGTACCCGGAGTGCTGCGCGCTAGCTCTGGAGCTGCCATCGTGAAGCGTAAGCGGTCGATGAATTCTACTGAAACCGTCGATGCAAATCCGGAAAAATATCCTGGGCAAACCACGCAGGCAGTCCGGGTGTGACGATTCGCGATTTGGGCGTTCGGCTTTCCACCAGGCCGACTTTGATCAGTCGCGACAGCTCATCGATTGCCGGGCGTGGTGTCAGGCCGGTGAATGTCTTTATTTCGTTGCGCGGCAGGCTACCTTGGGTGATCAGCGCAATAATCGCTGGCGCACTTTCCGGGCGAATGCCTTGCTGTAGAAGTTTCTCGTTGAAGCGAAACGCACGTATCACGCGCTCTCGCAGCTTGGACGGGTCTACCGCTGCGGTCATGTAATCCACCTGATCGTGACAAACCTGCAGCATGAACTCGATAAATTCGAAGTAGCGTCGCTGAGATAACTGGCCTCGTCCGTCCAAATCGCCTTCTCGTGGTCGGTCGGCCATGGTCAAGGCACTGTAGTAATCCTGATGCTGTCGTGCGAGTCCGCGAGACAGCGACCAGAGTGTCGGCTCCAGCCCCAGTTGCACCAACTGCAAATGAGTGATCAACCGGGCAACCCGACCATTTCCGTCAGCAAAGGGGTGAACCCATGCGAGACGATGATGGTAGGCAAGCGAAGAAACAAGCTGACGACGCGGGTCGGTCTGCCGGCCGAAGCCTGCCTGGAGATGTCGCAGCATCCCGTCAACTGTAGAAGCGTGCGGTGCATCATGATTGCCCACGACAACGTTCTGGCCTGTGATCGACCGGAGTGCGCCGGGCTGCATTACTGAGCCATCGGACAGCGTGCGTTCTGCATCACTGGCACCGCGAAAAAGCCGATCATGTGCAGTGCTTATCAGCTCAGGGGCAAACATGGCGCTCCAGGGAAACGGTCCACGCTGGCTTAACGTCCGTTCGAACAAAGCCTGGACCGCCATCTGATCAACCGCCAGGCTTTTAAGCCGCTTGCGATCCTTGACCGGGGCTGCCTGCGCTTTCTGCATATCGGCAGGCTCGGTGTACTGCCCTTCGATCAGGTTCGAATAGTACGTATTGGTGATTTGCAGGAGACGGCGAAGGCGTGCGGCGGTTTCAGGCGGTAAGCGTCCAGCAAGGAATTGCGTCTTTCTGGGCAGCGCATCCGCAAGGGCGATGATCGATGGGGGCAACGCATCGGGAAGTATCGGATCGAGCCAGGATTTTGATGTGATCAGGGACATAGCGGTTTGCACTGCGTGAAAAGACTTCACATTTTATTTCACATAGTTGACCGCTTAACAAGCGCTAAATTATTGGGTTTTTGGCTGTTTTCATCCGCTTTGAGAGAAATAATCTTCACATTTTATTTCGCATTATTTTTGTGTGGCTTCTGCAAAACGGGCGCCCTTGCGAGGCGCCTGCCATTTGTGGAGCTTCACCCGCTACAGACCACTGAACATCCCAATAATCACGGCATTCACCAGATCAATGAAAAACCCACACACCAGCGGCACGATAAGAAACGCCTGGTGCGCCGCACCATACTTCTGGGTCACGGTGGTCATATTGACGATGGCGGTCGCGGTAGAACCGAGCGCAATCCCGCCAAAGCCTGAAGCGATCACGCTGGCTTCATAGTTGCGACCCATGAAACGAAACACCACAAAATACGTATAGAGCACCGTCAACAGAATCTGCAGGGTCAACGCACAAGCAATGAACAGCAACGCGCCGCTGAGCTGCCACAACTGCAAGCCCATCAGCGCCATGGTCAAGAACATGCCCAGGCAGACGTCGGAAATCAGCGCGAGGCCCTGGCTGGCACCGCTCCAGGACTTCAGGCGCTGCTCGCCAATCAGTGCCCGAACAAGGTGGTGAATGACGATACCGGCGAACAGGCAACTGACGAACTTGGGCAGGGTGATCCCGCTGTCGACCAGCACCAGGTTGAGCCCATAACCAAGCATCAAGGTAAGGTTGAGCCACATCCACGCCCAGAGCACGTCGTAGTAGTCCAGCGGCTTGCTCTGCTGTTGCTCGAGAATGCCGACTTCCAGCCCCTCATCCCGGGAGGGCGTGAGTTGATGGCGACGGATCAACCGGTTGGCGATGGGACCGCCGATCACACAGGCGGCAATCAGGCCGACGGTGTTGCTGGCGATCCCCAATTCGTGCGCGTTCTGGATGCCCAGCTTTTCGACGAACAGCGGTGCCCAGGCCAGGCTAGTGCCAATCCCACCGGTGAGGGAGATGGAACCCACCATCAGGCCTGCCTTGGGATCAAGCCCGAAGACCTCGGCCATGCCCATGCCCAGCGCGTTTTGCAGGAAGATGAACACGGTGGCGAGCACCAGCAGGATCATCAGCGGCCACCCACCCTTGATCAACTGGCGCATGTCCGACTTCAAGCCGATACCGGCAAAGAAGTACAGCAGCATGGTGTCGCGAACTTGCAGGTCGAACTCGACCTGGATGTTGAGGCCGAAGTACAAAACGCTGGTGACCGCCGCACAGACAAAACCGCCGACCACCGATTCGGGAATGCAGTATTGGCGCAGCAAGGTGCTGTGCTGGACCAGCGTCTTGCCCAGGAAGAGCAGCAGGATAGCGAGCGTGAAACTCACCAGGCCATGAACAGCAAAGAGTTGGGCGGTCATCTATAGCCTATTGAAAAACCTGAAAAAAATATTATCCAGAGCTAATCGCACTGGTTTCAGACCTGAGTCAATGAAAGTGCAGATCGTGGATCAGGCCGGACTCGGCTAAGGTAGTGCTGGCGAACATCCCTGTCGTTGACCGTGTGCCGGAGTGAGTCAAGCAGCTGATCCCGGAACACGCAAACAACGCGATGGGGACCTGTATTCATTCCTGGAGCCTGGCATGAAAGTTGGCGTGATCTCCGATACCCACGGCTTGCTCCGCGCCGAAGCCCTCGCGGCGTTGCAGGGCTGTGAACGGATCATTCACGCCGGCGACATCGGCAAAGCGCAAATCCTCGAGCAACTGGCGGCGATTGCGCCGCTGCATGTCGTGCGCGGGAACAATGACCAGGCGGCCCCGTGGGCGGAGCACATCGCCGATCACCTGAGTTTCGACCTCAATGGGTGGTTGACCTTGCTGGTTCACGACATGGCTGACGTACCGGCGGTACTGGATGAAGGTACAAGGCTGGTGATTACCGGGCATTCTCATAAGCCGCGGATAGAGTGGCGTGGGGAGCGGCTATTCCTTAATCCAGGCAGCGCGGGGCCGCGACGGTTCAAGCTGCCGGTGACCTTGGCATTGCTCGAAATTGAAGACGGTCTGATTGAGCCGCGGTTGGTTTCGTTGTTGGAATGAGTGTTGGATGGGTTCACAGACAACTTTGCAGCGCGGCCAGGTGCTTTCAAGTTTTTTTATCCTGTAAAGGAGCGCAAACTGAGCGACCTGGCGTTCGAATGAGCTGTCGCGCTCGGCTGGCATGCAGCTGTCTCACGCACCGGAGGAAGCGTTGTGAAACCATTCCCGCTCAAACCCGGCGACTTGACCCTGGACATGTTTCTTCAAGCCTGTCTGCCACGCCGTGACGCCGTTCCGCAAACCTTGACGGACAAAGCGGTCATCCCGGGTATACCCAATGCCCGCTACCGGTTGGACCACGACCTGACACCGTTCATCCAGGATGCGGTTCAGGCCAACAGACGTGAAAGCGAGGAGCTGGCCAAGGCCGGGAAGCCGAACGATATCCTGCCGCTGGCAAGCATGTTGGCCGTTTCCGGCGGCGGTGATGCCGGCGCATTCGCCGCGGGGCTGATTGCTGGATGGACTACCCATGGAACCCGGCCCGTGTTCAAGGTGGTCACGGGTATCAGCGCCGGTGCCCTGATCGCCCCGTTCGCTTACCTGGGGCCTGAGTACGACGGTGTGATTCGCTACGTCTCCAACGCAGTCGGTCCCAAAGACATCTTTCATTCGCGAAACGTACTCACCCGTTTTGCCAGCGACGGTATCGCGGACAGCAAGCCACTGTCGCGGCTCATTTCCAGATACATCACTACGCGGATTCTTGCGGCGGTGGCTTCGGAATACGCCAAAGGAAGAATCCTGCTGATCGGCACAACCGACCTTGATTCAGGGCGACCCGTCACCTGGAACATGGGCGCCATTGCCTCAAGCCAGGCACCGGGCGCGCTCGACCTGTTCCGCAGCATCATGCTCGCGTCGATGAGCATTCCCGGCGCGGTCTCACCCGTCATGATCGATGTGGAAGTAGACGGCCAACAGTTTCATGAAATGCACGTGGACGGCGGGGTGATCACCCAAGTGTTTCTTTACCCGCCTGGCACTTTGGTGGGACTGAACCGTGCTGCCGGAGTCCCTTTGCGACGGGAACGGCATTTCTATGTCATTCGTAACGGGACATTGGAGCCGCAGTGGTCCGGGACGAAGCGCCGTACGTTGAGCATCGGCGGGCGGGCCATCAGTGCGTTGATCCAGACCCAGGGGATCAGCGACCTGGAGCGCATCTACCGTATGGCGCAGCAGGATGGAGCCGACTTCAACCTTGCCTACATTGGCGCCGATTTTGACTTTACGCGCACCCGCAAATTCGATGGCGAGTACATGAAGCGTTTGTTCGATTACGCCTTTCAACTCAGTTCGAAGGGCTATCCGTGGCATAAATCGTCGCCGAACGAAAGCCGGCCAATGCCCGAACTATGAGGCTGCCGACACAAGACCCTTACTTGATTTGAGTTTTGATTTCAGTTCCGGGCACGAAAAATTTACCGGGATCATCGACCTTCTTCAGGTCAACCAAGGCTCGGCAAACGCAATGCGAGAAATTTTCCTGCAAGGTGTCGGGGTCTATAGATGCCACTTGCGACAGTTGTATGTGTTGTCCCTCGGGCGTTTTATAGCAGACACAATTATCAAGTTTGGTGATGCCGTAATCATCCGACTGACAAGCAGTGGTCAGTAAAGTGATGGTGATAAGCATGACGAAGCGTTTCATTGGCTCCCCTCCGAGGTTGTAGTGAAGAGCTCACTCCAGAGGAAGCTTAGCTGTCATTTGCCATCGCTCCATTCTCCGCTGCTTGCGAAGTGGCGACCCCCTGATGAAGCCGCCACGTATCGCGTCTGATCAGTTACCCGCTGGCATCGGCAGGTTGATACCTTCTTTTTTCAGGACGTCGCGCACGTACTGGAATTTCTGGTACTGCGACAGCTCGATCGGCCCGTCATAACCCATGCTTTGCAGTTTGCGGGGAGGGTAATCGACGTAGGTTTTCATCAACTTGATAATCGCGGCCGAGATCGGGACCATTGTCCAGGTGCGTTCGGTAAAGTTGTTCATGAACAGGTCATAACGCTCTTGCGGGTCTTGCCACAAGTCATAGACCTGCGGCACGACGGCCACATATTTTTCGCCGCCTTTCCATCCCAGGTTAGTGTCCACCGACAAACCACCGGTTTGCGCGCCATTGTCGCCGCGCAGGTTGAACACGGCCTTGTAGTTGCCGACACGGGCCGCCCCCGGTGACAGTTCGTTCTCGGTGAAGAAGAACCACTCCTTGCGTGGAGAAGGGCCGTTGCCGGTGAGTACCGGGGTCATGTCATAGCTGTCGAAGATGATGGGCTGACCTTCGCGATCTTTCTCCGGCAACTTCACGCCAGCCACAGAAGCGAACGTCGCCATCAAGTCCAGGCCACCGAGTATTTCGTGGTTTTTGCTGTCCGGCTTGATCTTGTCTGGCCAGACGGCAATGGCCGGTACCCGGTTGCCGCCTTCACGCACCGTGCCCTTGGTGCCGCGGAACGGGGTGTAGCCGGCGTCCGGATAGACATCCTGCCAGGCCCCGTTGTCAGTGGTGTAGACCACCAGGGTGTTCTTATCCAGGCCGAGCGCCCTGAGCTTGTCCATGATGCGGCCGATGTGGGTATCGAGTTCGACGACGGAATCGGCGTACTTGGACTTGGACATGGACTTGTGAACGAACTCCGGCGCCGGCATGTTGGGCTGGTGCACTTTCATGAAGTTGACGTTGATGAAAAACGGCTTGTCCGATTTGGCCGCCGTGTCGAGAAACTCCAGGGCGGCTTTTTCGACATAGTTATCAAAGAACGGAATGCCGACCACGCCGGGTTTGCCGTCTACGACCGGCGTGTCCACGTACTGGCCATTGACCTTGAATTCCTCGACCGGTTTTTCCCCCGCCTTGCCGGACAATGCGCCCTTGGTGACCCTCTGGAACATCTCGCGGGTTTCCGGATCCATGTCCGGGAACCAGGTCGGGTCTGCGTAGGTGTAGGCGTTGAGGTGGTACAGGCCGACGTACTTCATCACGTCATAACCCTGGGCATTGGGCAGCGCATAATCGGCTTCGCCCAAGTGCCATTTGCCGGTGAAGTAGGTGTCGTAGCCGCCGGTTTTCAACACCGATGCCAGTGTCCACTCGGCGGCTGGCAAGCCGCCGCCCTGGCCCTGGAAGGCCACGGTGGTCATGCCGCTACGATTGGGGATACGCCCGGTTTGCATGGCCGCCCGACCCGGAGTGCAGCTGGGCTGGGCATAAAACGAGTAGAAGGTGACCCCTTCTGCCGCCAATTGATCGATGCTGGGCGTGGGCATGCCTCGACCGACCCCACCGCCGTAGGGGCCCAGGTCGCCATAGCCGGTATCGTCGGAGACGATAAACAGGATATTGGTCTTTTCCGTCTGGGCTGCGTGGGCAAGCCCGGTCAATGACAAAAGCGCGGCAAACACTATTGAGCGTCTGAAACGATCCGATAGCTGTTCCATACCAGGATTCCTCGTTGTTTCAAAGTGTTGGCAACCGGGTGATGAGTGCATATTTACATTGTCCCCTGATGCATTGACCACCGAGTAATTAGCCTAGGTACTGCGTACAGAATCATTTCCCCATTACTGCATGACCGTGCACGGATTAAGGCGCAGGAAGGAGTCTAGTGCGGTTTTTTCAAATGAACGGGCGATTGCAGTGCTTCAGTGGCTGATGTAACGCCAGTATTACAAACTGGGTTAACACCAACCTGGAAACGGTAAACACAATCACCACATACAACGCGACTCAACTACTCACGGCGATGGGTGTTTCATCGAGTCGCATGTACAACATCGCCGCAGAAAATATCGGCGCTGCCATCCTCGGGTGAAGTGCGCACGACGACGGCGTACTTGCCGGAAAGCAGGTCTGGCATGGCGATCGGCGCGCTCCTGTAAAACGTCCATCCACCGGTGCCTGCATTGGGTTCAGTGTTGACCTTGTCGTTCATTGCGAACGCGACTGCCCCGGGTTGCTGGCAACTGCCTTTGTTGATGAAGGTGTAGATGCGGGGCGGCAGGATGGTGCCGTTGGGAACGCCGGTCAGGTAGAAGTCAAAGTTGGTCTGATTGCCTTCGCCGGTCAATGTAGTCGTGGCGGTGTGACCGGGGTTTCGCTGGGTCGCTGCCAAAGGAAGATTCATTGACTGTTGGTGTGAAGAGCTGGAGCAGCCCAAGAGCGTTGCGGTCATCAATAGTGCTGAAAGGGAGAGACAGGGTTTCATTGCCAACCTCCAAGAATGGAAGAAGTGCGTTGGGGGGACTATTGGGTATAGCTCAATAATGTCGCATTGCGTTCCTGGATATATAACTCAGTTCACTCGCTGCCCATCCGGGCCAGGATGCGTTCACGCTGACAAATTTCTGCTTCCACAGCTCGCACCTCCCGCATGTAAATCTCTACCGCGGGTGGCAGTGAGCGCTCTTTCAGGTAAATGAAGCCATAACGGGTACGCAGGGCAGGGTCATGGGCGGGCAACGGCACGATCGCCCCTGCGCTGATTTCCTGCTCGAAAGTCGATAGATTGCCTAACGCAAGGGCATTGCTGTTCTCGACGAATTTGACAATTTGCATGGGCACGTCTATTTCGATCGCCGGTACGAAATCACCCGTCAAGGGATCGTAGGCGCCGGCACAGCCCAACGTTGCCGGAAGCAAATGGGTCGCCAACCGCAGCGGAATGCGCGAGGCCACCCAAGGGTAGTCGAGTGTTTGCGCCAGCGTTGGTGAACGTTTTTGCGATAGCAGGGGATGGCCGGGGCGACAAAACAGACGGCCCACATGCTCACCCAGCAACTCACAGGTGAACTCTTCCCGGCCTTGCAAGGTACTGATTTCGGCGACCCCCAGGTCCACTGCACCCGTGGCGACCTGATGAGCGACTTCGCGCCAGCCGGCGACATGGGCAGTGACCTTGATCTGCGGATGTCGGGCATGCAAACGCGCGATGCTGGCGTATCCGCTGGTGACACTCGGATAGGGACCCAAGGCCACTTTCAGCGCGCCGATATCGCCACCCGCCAACAGGGTGATATCGCGGCGCAAATCCTCCTCGGCCACTAACAGGCGCTGGCTTTTTTCCCGTAGCAACTGACCAAACGCCGTCAATACGACGCCGTCTGAGCGTCGATCAAACAGCGTGACCCCCAGTTCGCTCTCCAGCAACTGGATGCTTTTGCTCAGCGCCGGCTGGGAAACCCCCAACGCTTTGGCCGCTCGACCAAAGTGTGCCTGCTCAATCAATGCCAGAAACTGACGTAAGCGACGCGGTGTCATCTCATAACCTTTATGTTATCGAAAATGGCTGAAACGGAATTTTTCGTAATGAAATGAATATGCTATTCATGGCCAGGCGGGTCAAGGTGACGCGTACCCAATAAATACAATCGAGCGCAAATTTCCCCATTGACGCTCATGGCCCTCTGGCGCAGGAACCCCCATGCACAACAAGACCCTTCATCTGGCATTGGCAATCACCCTTGGGAGCGGCATCAGCCCTATGCTCTTTGCTGCCGTGGTAAACGACGCAAATCCTGAACCGGCAGCGACACAAAATTCGCACTTCGACAGCAAGGGTAAAGCGCCTTCGTCCTACACGATCGAAGCGCAAAATGCTGTACGCAAGACCCTTCCGTTCGCGGACAAACGTGATTTTGAAGAAGCCAGGAAAGGTTTCATCGCTGCACCGTCCTACAACAAGATCATGGCCGAGGCCGGGAATGTCGCCTGGAACATGGGCAGCTATGACTTCCTGCTCGGGGGCAAGGACTACGACAGTATCAATCCGTCCTTGCAGCGCCAGGCGGTACTCAACATGGCCTTCGGTCTCTATGAGGTCGTTCCGGAAAAGATTTACCAAGTGCGTGGGTTCGACCTGGCCAATATCACATTCATCAAGGGCGATACGGGCTGGATTGTGTTCGACACCCTGATGTCGAAGGAAACCGCCAAGGCTGCGCTGGATTTCATCAATGAAAAACTCGGCAAGCGCCCGGTCGTGGCGATAGTGATCTCTCACTCCCATGCCGACCATTTCGGTGGTGTCCGCGGTCTGGTCGATGAAGCCGATGTGCGCAGCGGCAAGATCCCGCTCATAGCACCCACCGGTTTCATGGAGCATGCCGTGGCTGAAAACGTCTACGCCGGCAACGCCATGACCCGGCGCGCCTTTTTCCAGTATGGCGTGATGCTGCCGCACAGCCCCTATGGCCATGTCGACATGGCTATCGGAAAAAATGCCTCGCTAGGCAACATGGGCCTGATCGAACCCAATCGCTACATCGAGAAAGATTTCGAGTCCCTGACCATCGACGGTGTGGAAATGGAGTTCCAAAGCACTCCCGGCACCGAGGCGCCGGCAGAGATGAACACCTGGTTCCCGCAGTTCAAGGCATTCTGGGCAGCTGAAAACATCGTCGGCACCATCCATAACATCTACACCCTGCGCGGTGCTCTGGTCCGTGATCCACTGGTCTGGTCGAAAAACATCAACAACGCCCTGTATCGCTACGGGCAACAGGCCGATGTCATGTTCGCCTCCCACAGTTGGCCACGCTGGGGCAATGAGCGTATTCAGGACGTCATGCGCGCGCAACGCGATGCCTATGCCAACCTGAACAATGCCGTGCTGCACGCCGCCAACCAGGGCGTCACCATCAACGAGATCCAAAACGTCTACAAGTTGCCCGAAAGCCTGAAAAACAACTGGGCGACCCATAGCTACCACGGCTCCGAAGAGCACAACAGCCGTGCCGTGATAAACCGCTACCTGGGTTACTGGGATGCCAACCCGGCGACACTGATGCCGTTGTCTCCGAAAGATTCGGCACCGCTGTACGTGGAAATGATGGGGGGCGCGGACAAAATCATGGTCAAGGGCAAATCCCTGTTCGATCAGGGCAAATACCGCGAAGCCTATGAAATTCTCAATAAGCTGGTGTACGCCGAACCCCAGAACACCCAGGCCAAGGACTTGCTCGCGGACGTCTATGAGCAGGTTGGTTATCAGAAGGAAAGTGCGGGCGTGCGCAACAGCTTCCTGGCGGCGGCGTATGAACTACGCCATGGCATGCCCAAGGGAGTGCCGCCGAAACCCACCGGGCCGGACATGATCCGCGCGATGAGCACCGAGTTGTGGCTGGAATACCTCGGCATTGCCCTGGACGGCAGCAAGGTCGCGGATCAACACCTGGTTCTGAATCTCAGGACACCCGACAACGGTGAACAGTTCGTGGTTGAGTTGAGCAATTCAACGCTGACCACCATCAAGGGGCAGCAAGCGAAAAAGGCTGACCTGACCATCACCCTTGACCGCTCGGATCTTGAAGGCGTGATGGCAAGGAAAACCAGCTTTGCTCAACTCGTCGCGGCGGGAAAAGCTACCTTCGAAGGCGACCACAAACCCTTCGAACGGTTGATGGCCGCCATTACGCCTTTTACCCCTACCTTTGAACTGCTGCCCGGCACCCAGCAGTAATTCATCAGGGCCGGATGCGGCCCTGTTGCAGGCTGAGACGACCTTGCGCACCCAATGACATATCGTGCGCAAGGTGCCAAAAGCTTTCGCAGCGGGCCTGTTGCCAGCTGCATTTCACTCGAATGCGAGATGGCAGCACCGATATTCTTCTGTGGGGATATCGCGCAAGCGGTGCAGTGAAACGAACGGTTCATCGAGGCATTTCACGCCACAGCTTTGGCGTCAGCCTTGATAACTGATTTGCGATACGTCAGCAAAACGATGCCGGTGACCACAATCACCCCACCCAGGATCTGCCCCGCGCTGAGCATTTGATCCAGCACAATCCAGCCCATCAGCAACGTCGCCAACGGCTCGATGTTCATTACCGGCGCATTGCGTGGCATGTCCAGCCGAGGCACCGAAATGAACAGCACGATAAAACCGGTGCCGTACAGCACAACCAAGGTGGCCAAGGCCAGCCATCCGGTCGAGGTTGCGGGCAGGTTTAGTCCGCCAGGCAGGGCACCCGTCAGTCCCGCCAGATTGACGCTGCTGAAGACGATGAAAATGGTCAGCAGACTGCGCACCGAACCACGCACCTGAGACAACTTGTGGTCGGTGATCCACAGCGCGCAGGCGAATACGCTGGCGGCGCAGAACGCGAGCGCGACGCCCAGCAGCCATTGCGGGCCGACGCTGGTCGTGGTCGAAAGGCGCCCGGGGACGTCCAGCACAAACACCAACCCCACCAGAATCAAACCCATCAACGTAGCGGTGCGTGCGGTCGGTCTCGGGCCACCCAGCGCCCAGGTGAGCAACGCCAGCAGGATGGGAAACACGTTCGCCACCAGCAGCGCCAGCGCCACCGGGACCCGTGCGACGGCAGAATACAGACACAGGCTCTGCGCGGTAATCAGAAGGCCCAACAGCAATTGCCAGCGCCATGCACCTGCCGGCAGACGCAAACTTTGTCTTTGCCACAGCACCAGGCTTGCCAGCACCAGCAAGGTCCCGCCAGAACGCATCAAAATCGCCAGCAACACACCCGCGCCATCATCAAAAGCGACCCGCGCCGCCACATGGTTGCCGGCGAACGCGCAGCCCATGCACAAAAGAATGATCAAGGCGAGATGGCGGGGGAAGGGTGGCGGTACGGTTTGCGCAAATGTAGGGCGGGGCATGGCAGATCTCGAAGGGTGATAGGACAACTCGGATGTGGAGTGGGAGTTTTTTATTATGTTGTCGTACAACTTGAGCGATTTGTACCCTGTTCGGGTAGGTTGGGCAAGAGAGACTGCAAGGGCGACAGGATTCAGTGCCAGGCTTCAGGGTAGTTATCAGGGGGTTCGCTGGGTCGTTGCCAATGGAAGATTCATTGACTGTTGCTGGTTGCCATTCAGAAAAATGGGCCAGGATCATTTGTCGACGGATCAAAGAAGCGGGCGCCTTGGGCGCCCTTTTCATTTACTCCGCCGCTTGGGCACGCAAGCGTCGGCCAATCACGTCCATCAAATCGCAACCATCGCGTAATGGGATCGCCAGCAGTTTTGAGAAGTCGGACAACACCACCGTGTCGCAGCCAATTTCGGCACGAAAGGCGATGTTTTCCAGCACTTGCGTCACGGTGCGGATACGGTAATCCGCCATGGCTTGCAGGACGTCGAGGGGGGCTTGGGTGTCAATGAGCAGAGAAGCCGGAATCAGGTCAATCCCGGTAAGAGGCATGTATCGATTCATAGTGAAGTTCTCTATTTGATTGGCTTAGAGCCGTCACTCAGTCGTCGCCAAACGATCAGGTGGCAGCTGTGCGCAGGTTGGCGAACCGGCAACAGAGAAAACCGGCAGACCCGAAGGTCTCCCGCGCACAGCCGCCATAACAGCGGCTTTGCGGGTGCGATGATACCTGCAATGAAGCGGATAGCCTTCGCATTCTCTGTGATCAGGTCGCCAAACCTGAATCGCCATTTGGGCGACGGGACTGACTATAAGCCGCATGGCATCCGCAGGGTAGGTGAGGGTTTCCGAGCTTTATGTAGGACCTTTGCTGATCAAATCTCAGACCTTTCACATCTCTTCACTGGAAATCCAAACACAGACCTGAGATGGTCATCGCCCTTTGGTTTCAGCCACCGAAGCTATCCTCAATCAACACGCCCGCCGTCGAGATGGACCTCTACCCCCATGCAAACCCCAGCCCAACCGCAACGCTCCCTCTGGAAAACCTACCTGCTGTTCCTCGCGCCCATGGTCCTGTCCAATTTCCTCCAGTCGATGTCCGGCACGGTCAACAGCATCTACATCGGCCAGATGCTCGGCACCCAGGCCCTGGCGGCGGTGTCGGGCATGTTCCCCATCGTGTTCTTCTTCATCGCCCTGGTCATCGGCCTGGGTGCGGGGGCGGGTGTGTTGATTGGCCAGGCCTGGGGCGCGCGGGAGACGCATCTGGTGAAGGCCATTGCCGGGTCAACCTTGTTGTTGGGGTTGTTGATCGGGCTGGTAGCGGCGGTGGTCGGGAGTGTGTTTGCGCGGGATTCGCTGGTGGGGTTGGGGACGCCGGGGGATGTGCTGGACGATGCGGTGGCGTATGCGCATGTGATGTTGTGGTTCATGCCGACGCTGTTGGTGTTCGTGTTGTTCACGCAGTTGCTGCGCGGGGTGAGCGATACGTTGTCGCCGTTGCTGGCGCTGGTGGTGTCGACCTGTATCGGTTTGGCGCTGACGCCGGCGTTGATACGCGGGTGGCTGGGGTTGCCGCCGATGGGGATCCAGAGTGCGGCGTTTGCCGGGTTGGCGGGCAACCTGGCGGCGATGGGGTGGCTGGCGTGGCGCCTGATTCGCAAGGGCCATCCGCTGGCGCCGGACCGGGAATTTTTCGTGGCGATGAAGCTGGACAGGGCGATCCTCGGCAAGGTGCTGCGCATTGGCTTGCCCACCGGCTTGCAGATGGTGGTGTTGTCGCTGTCGGAGCTGGTGATTCTGGCGCTGGTGAACCAGCACGGTTCCCAGGCGACGGCGGCGTACGGGGCGGTGACGCAGATCGTCAATTACGTGCAGTTCCCGGCGCTGTCGATTGCGATCACGGCGTCGATCCTTGGGGCGCAGGCGATCGGGGCAGGGCGCATCGAGCGCATCGGGCCGATTTTGAAGACCGGGCTGATGATCAACCTGTGCCTGACCGGCGGCCTGGTGGTGTTGGGGTATTTGCTGTCGCACTGGCTGCTGGGCTCGTTCCTCACCGAGGACGCGACCCGCAGCATGGCCGAGCACTTGCTGCACATCATGCTCTGGAGCCTGCTGGTGTTCGGCTTCCAGGCGATCATCGGCGGCATCATGCGCGCCAGCGGCACGGTGATGGTGCCAGTGGCGATCTCGATCGTGTGCGTGGTGGGCGTGCAGTTGCCGGTGGCGTATCTGCTGGACGCGCGGTTCGGGCTGCAAGGGGTGTGGATGGCGTTTCCTGTGGCGTATCTGGGGATGCTGGCGTTGCAGACGCTGTATTACAAACTGGTGTGGCAGCATCAGAAGATTGAGCGGTTGGTGTAGGCTCAAGACGGTGTCTACGGGGCTCCCATCAATTGGGGGTAGCGGTGGACTGTAGGAGCCCGGCTTGCCGGCGAAGGCGTCTTTGAGTATTGCGTTGGTCGTTCGGGTGCCTTCGCTGGCAAGCCAGCTCCTACAAGGTTCATTCAGTGTCCTGTCAGGCGAGGCCCGATGAAGGCTACTCGACCGGCATTTTTCGACGAAAAATCCCCGCGCCTCACTTGTACTTGATCACGATCCCTTTGAGTTTGCGCCCCTCGATGGTCTGCACGTCGCGCGCCCATAGCGGCCCGTTGACATAGGCACCGACCGCCTGGATATGGTCATACACCACCACCACGGCATCGCCGCCGAGCTTGGCGGATTCGTCCCTCAGTTTTTCTTCAACCTCGGTAATCGGCGGGGCGGGGTCGACACTGGCGTCGATCAGTATTTCGCCCAGTCGAACGTGCGGGCGAAGGGGCTCGGTGCGCAGCACCACGACTTCACTGGGCAGCGTCGGTGCGGGATGTTCCACGCCGACGTAGGCGGTGGTCTGGGCATCGACTGTCGCGCAACCGCTGAGTGCCAGCAGCGCGGCGGTGAGCCCGCCCGCCAGCAAGGACAGTTTGAAACGGGTGGACCATGACGCGTCATGGGCTTGCATGGTGGGTTTTCTCCGAAGGGCCGCTGCTACAGGGGTTAGAAGTTGACGGTAGCAGACGGCCCGGGAGTTGCCAGACAGCCGGTCTTCACAGTGTCACTGATCCTTTTCGCAATTGACCATCCACGACACACCAAAGCGGTCGACCAGCATGCCAAAGCGTGCGGCCCAGAACGTGGCTTCCAGTGGCATGTCGACTTTGCCGCCTTCTGCCAGTGCGTTGAACACCCGCTCGGCTTCGGCAATGCTGTCGACGTTCAGGGAAATCGAGCAACCGCTCATGCCCTGGGTCGGACGGTCGGGGGTGGTGTCCGAGGCCATGAGCATCTGGTCACCGACCTTCAGGCAGGTGTGGATGATCAGGTGGTGATGTTCCTTGGGGACGTGCTCGGCGGCGGGTGTTTCGCCGAACGTCATCATCGCCTCGAGCTGGGCTTGCAGGCATTGCTGGTAAAACGTGAAGGCGGCGCGGCAATCGCCATTGAAGATAAGGTAGGGACTGATTTTCATGGTGCTGCTCCCGGTCATTGAAGATACACATCGGATTGGACGCCGGGTACCAGCGCGAATTCCGATGAGATTGACTGGGCAAGCAAAGCGCTAAATCGCGGTGGGAGCCTGGGTTTTTTTAGATGGATTCTCGATAGGCCGGGCCAGGCTTATAGCCTCGCTTGGGCGCTTCGGCGCCAGCAAGCGCTCGATGGCGCCACCGACCATGTTCTCCAGCAGTTCATTGTGCTCGCCTTCTTCCAGCGCATGGGACGCCAGCCAGCTGGGCGCGCTGTTGAGCAAGGCGGCGATGGCATGACCGGCCGCCAGCAGGCCCGATTCGCTGAACCGCGAACGGGCGCCGAGTATCACCATCAATTGGCGTTGGTACTGCTCGCTCAAATGTCGAACCCGTGCCTGTTGCTCGTCGTTCAGGCAGCCGCTGTCGCGTTCCACCAGGCGAAAATGCCAGGGCATGTCGCGATGCAGGTTCAGGTGCGCGCGGATCAGGCTGTTGAGGCGGTCGCGTTTACCCGGCGCCTTTTGCTTGATACGCCCCAGCGTGGCCAGCAGCTCTTCGTAGAACTCTTCGATCAAGTCCAGCAGCAGGTGCTGTTTGCTTGGGTAATGGTGATACAACGAGCCCGGGGAAAGCCCCAGGCACGTCGCGAGCTCGCGCATGCCGACCTGACCGAAACCCTTGCTGGCGAACAGCTCCAGCACCTTGTCCCGGTATTCGGCGAAACGCGAACAACGCTCAGGCATAGGCATGGAAGCCGCGCCCCGTCTTGCGTCCCAGGTAACCGGCGGCGACCATTTCCTTGAGCAATGGGGCCGGGCGGTATTTGCTGTCGTTGAAGCCGTCGTGGAAGGCCTCCATGATCGCCAGCAGCGTATCCAGGCCGATCAGGTCCGCGAGGGCCAGTGGGCCGATAGGCTGGTTGCAGCCCAGGCGCATGCCGGCGTCGATGTCTTCGGCACTGGCCAGGCCCTCCTGGAACACCAGGATTGCTTCGTTGATCATCGGCACCAGGATCCGGTTGACCACGAACCCCGGGCGGTTGCCGGCGGTGATCGCGGTCTTGCCCAGGCGGGTCGCCATGTCCAGCGCCAGGGCATGGGTGGCATCGCTGGTTTGCAGGCCGCGAATGACTTCGATCAGGCCCATCACCGGCACCGGGTTGAAGAAGTGCAGGCCGATGAAGCGTTCCGGCTGGCTGACACTGGCCGCGAGCTGGGTGATCGACAGCGACGACGTGTTGGAGGCGATCACGCACTCGGCGCCGACCTGTGCGGCAACCTGTTGCAGCAACCGCAGTTTCAGTTCGAGGTTCTCGGTGGCGGCCTCGATCACCAGTTGCGCGTCGCGCAGGTTGCTGTAATCGGTGCTGGGGCGGATTTTGTCGAGGGCGGCGTTTTTCTGCTCGGCGCTCAGGGTTTCCTTGGCGACCTGGCGGTCAAGGTTCTTGCCGACGGTGGCGAGGGCTTTTTGCAAGGCACCCTCGCTGATGTCCACCAGGGTCACGTTGAAACCGGCCAGGGCGCAGACCTGCGCGATGCCGTTGCCCATGGTGCCGGCGCCGATCACGCCAATGTTTTGCAGATTCATGTTGCCGTCCTTTCGATAAACCCTGCGATACCTTGGCCGCCTGTATGGCCGAAAGCGTACTATTGCCGCGAGTCTAGAGCCGGCAGGGTGGTTGTCCTATGCCGAAACTGTTCAACGGCACTGATGTTTTTTGCCATTTCGGGTGATGGGGAGCGAAGCGTTCGCATGCGGGAAAAGGACTCGGTGGCCGCCTACTTCGTGCAGGCAATGATCCAGGGGCTGGGGGACGATCCGCAGCGTGTTCGGGCTGTGCTCGAACAGGCCGGCATCGACCCGGCGGTGATTGCGCAACCCACGTCGCGGGTACCAGCCAGCGCGTTTGCAGCGCTGTGGCTGATCCAGATCCGCGAGCTCGACGACGAATTCTTCGGCCTCGACTCCCACGGCATGCCGCCGGGCAGCTTCGCCCTGATTTGCCGGGCATTGATCCAGGAGCCCGATCTGCACAAGGCCATGCGCCAGTGCCTGGTCAACTTCGGCCTGTTCCTGCGCGATTTTCGCGGCACCCTGACCGTGCGCGGCAAACGAGCGGTCATCAGCCTGCAAAGCCAGGGCGCCAACGAAGACGTCAGCCGTTTCGGCGAAGAGACCTTCCTGGTGTTGATGATCAGCCTTATGTGCTGGCTGGGTGGACGACGCATCCCGATCGACCGCGCGGACTTTCGCCACGGGCGCCTGTCGCTCAGCGATGACCGTTTGCTCTGGGGGCCGAACCTGACCTTCGGCGCCGAGCGCACCGAAATCGAGTTCGCCAGTCACTACCTGCGCCTGCCGGTGGTCCAGGACCTGGCGTCGCTCAAAGTGTTCCTGCGCACCGCGCCACAATGGCTGGTGATCCGCTTTCGCAACCAGCACGGCCTGGCGTCACAGGTGCACCAGCGCTTGCGCAACAGCCATTACAGCGAGTGGCCGACCCTGCAGGCCTTTGCCCTCGAGCAACACCTGAGCCCCAGTACCTTCCGCCGCAAACTCGAGCGCGAAGGCTGTTCCTATCAGGAGATCAAGGACGAAGTGCGACGTGGAGTGGCGTTCGAACAGTTGCGTGAGAGCCAGGCGAGTATCGGCGACATCGCCGAACAACTGGGTTTCCAGGAGCCGAGTGCATTTCACCGGGCGTTCAAGAAGTGGACGGGGGAGAGTCCGGGGAGGTATCGGGCGCGGTTTCAGGGGGAGCGGCTCGATACCTTGGCGGAGCCTTTGGAGTGAGCCCGGTATTTGCCCGCGTCACCTCATTGCTCGACCAATCCCAGCGTGCCTTGCTGCTGGTCTGGGGCACCTCGCGCGCATTGTTTCTGGGTCTGGTGGTGGCGACCCTCATTGCCGGTGTGCTTCCGGCATTGGCGGCGTGGCTGGGCCAGCGCATTGTCGATGCCGTTGTCTTTGCCATGCAATTGCATGCGCAGCAGGGCAGTGCGCCGTTGTGGCCGGTGGTGCGTTATGTGCTGCTGGAGGCGGGAGTGCTGGCCTTGCTGTCGGGTGCCCAGCGTGCGCTGTCGGTGCAGCAGTCGCTGTTGCGGGTGCAGCTGGGGCAGAAGGTCAACACGATGATTCTGGAAAAGGCCCAGACGTTATCGCTGGTGCAGTTCGAGAATTCCGAGTTCTACGACAAGCTGGTGCGGGTTCGGCGCGAAGCCTCGACCCGGCCGTTGGCGTTGGTGATGAAGTCGCTGGGGCTGATCCAGAACCTGATCGTGCTGATCAGCTTCGGGGTGTTGCTGGTGCATTTTTCGCCTTGGGCGCTGGTGTTGCTGGTGGTCGGCGCGTTGCCGGTGTTTTTTGCCGAGGCGCATTTTTCCGGCGATGCCTTTCGCCTGTTTACCCGCCGTGCGCCGGAGAGCCGACAGCAGACCTACATCGAGACGTTGCTGTCCCATGAGGGCTACATCAAGGAGGTCAAGCTGTTCGGTTTCGCGCCGCTGCTGTTGCAGCGTTACCGCGACACCTTTGCCAGGCTCTATGCCGAGGACCGGCGGCTGACCCTGCGTCGCGATGGCTGGGGATTTGTCCTCGGCCTGCTGGGCACCGCGGCGTTCTACCTGGCCTACGCCTGGGTGGTGGTCGATGCCGTGCACGGCAACATCAGCCTCGGCCAGATGACCATGTACCTGGTGTTGTTCAAGCAGGGGCAGACGGCAGTGAGCAGCAGCCTGAGCGCCATCAGCGGCCTGTACGAGGATGGCCTCTACCTGTCGAGCCTCTACGAATACCTGGCCGAGCCCGTGGTCGCCGCCACGGGCCATCTTACGGTGGGCGCGGTGCCTGGCGATGGCTTGCGGTTCGAGAACGTCGGCTTCCGTTACCCGGGTGCAAGCCGCGACGCGCTGGCGGGCATCGACCTGCACCTGGTACCGGGGCACAGTGTGGCGCTGGTGGGCGAGAACGGTTCGGGCAAGACCACGCTGATCAAACTCTTGACCCGGCTGTACCGTCCCGATCAAGGACGCATCCTGCTGGACGGCAGCGACTTGCAGGCCTGGGAGGAAAATGCGCTACGCCGGCGCATCGGGGTGATCTTCCAGGACTACATTCGCTACCAGTTTTCCGTCGGCGAGAACATCGGTGTGGGCGACACCCTGGCGTTCCAGGACGAGCAGCGCTGGCAGCAAGCCGCCGCCGAAGGCATGGCCGCGCCGTTCATCGAGCGGCTCGATCGCGGTTACGCCACGCAACTGGGGCGCTGGTTTGCCGGTGGGCTGGAGCTGTCGGGCGGGCAGTGGCAGAAAATCGCGCTGTCGCGCGCCTACATGCGCCGCGATGCCGATATCCTGATCCTCGACGAGCCGACCTCGGCACTCGACCCGGCGGCGGAAGCGGCGGTGTTCGAGCATTTCAGCCAGCACACCCAGGGCCGCATGACCCTGCTGATCTCCCACCGTTTTTCCAGCGTGCGCAACGCCGATCACATCATCGTGCTGGATCAGGGCTCGATTCTGGAACGTGGCGATCACGACACGCTGGTCACGGCGGGCGGGCGTTATGCGCAGCTGTTCGACCTGCAGGCACGGGGCTATCGATAACCCTCAGGAGTCCTGGGCGTTACGCGAGACCATCGGCCCGGCGATCTGCGGTTTGGCCTTCATCAAGCCTTCCAGCGCCTGACGATACTGGCTGCCGCCCAGGCTCATGCTGTTGTTGTGGGTGCCGCCGGGGATCAGCAACAGACGCTTGGGTTCGTTGGCGGCATTGAACAGTTGCTCACTGAACCTCGAAGGCATGAACCGGTCGGCCAGGCCATGGACCACCAGCAACGGCATGTGAATGTCGACGATCTTGTCGATGGAGTCGAACTTCTGCGACAGCAACCAGCGCACCGGCAGCCAGTTCACCGGCAGGTTGTTGTCGGCCACTTCCGCCACTGCATCGCCCAGGGAAGTGAAGGTAGATTCGATCACCAGGCCGCGCACCGGAACGGCGCCATGCTGCTTTTTCGCTTGCGCGGCCAAGTCTGCGGCCAGGTCGATGGCCACCGCGCCACCCAGGGAGTGGCCGTAGATCAGGCGCTTGCCGGGGTCCGGTTGCATCGTGCTGAAACGTTCCCAGGCAGCGCGGGCATCTTCGTAAACGCTGGCCTCCGACGGCAAGTCACCCTTGCTCTGGCCAAAGCCGCGGTAGTCGATCGCCAGCACCGAATAGCCCATGGCGCGCAACTGCTCGATGCGAAAGGCCTGGCCGGTCAGGTTCCAGCGTACGCCATGCAGGTAGAGGATCGACGGCGCGTCACGGCGCGCGGCCGGCCACCACCAGGCATGCAGGTTTTGCCCGGCCTTGAAACTGGCAGGCTTGATGTCGAATTCCTGCACATCCTGCGGCAGGCCGCGATACCAGCCGGCCGTGCCCGGCTCGATGCGGAACAGCAACTCGCGCTCTTTGTACTTGAGTGCGCCGCAACCCACGGGCAAGCCGACGACCAGCGCGGCCATGCACAGCAGCGGCAGCCAGCGCAGGCGTAGACGGGAGAGGAGGGCAGAGGGCATTGGGTGGTTCACCGGTAGGGACATGAAGACCGCGTTTTAACAGATGCGCGCGCGGGGTGGGGAAAAATGCGACTTGTGGGAACCTTGCTCGCGATGGAGGAGTGTCAGTCGACGTTGATGTCGTCTGACACTCCGCCATCGCGAGCAGGGCTCACTCCTACAGGGGGGATGCGGCGCTATCAGTCGACGCGCAGCACGATCTTGCCGATGTGATCGCCAGCTTCCATTCGCGCATGGGCCTGGGTGGCCTCGGTGAGCGCATACACCTTGTCGATCATCGGCAGGCAACGCCCGGCCGCCAGCACCGGCCATACGTATTCGCGCAATTGTTCGGCAATCGAGGCTTTTTCTTCCCGGGTACGCGGGCGCAGCAGCGAGCCGGTGACCGTCGCGCGCTTGCTCATGATCGCCAGCAGGTCGACATCCTTGCCGACGGCACCGCCGAGGAAACCCAGCATCACCAGTCGACCTTCCATTCCCAGTGCCGCGATATTCTGGTTCAGGTACGAAGCGCCCATGATGTCGAGGATGACATTGACGCCCTTGCCGGCGGTTTTTTCCTGGATGACCTGGACGAAGTCCTGATCGCGATAGTTGATCGCTTCGGCGCCCAATTGGCGGATCGCCACACATTTCTCCTCACTGCCCGCCGTGGCAAATGCCTTGACGCCGAACTCGCGGCATAACATCAAGGCGGTGGTGCCGATGCCACTGGTGCCACCGTGAATCAGCGCGCGCTGGCCTTTGCTGGCGCCGCCCATGTCGAACAGATTGGCCCACACCGTGAAGAAGGTTTCCGGGACCGCCGCCGCTTGCACCCAGTCCATGCCTTCGGGGATCGGCAGCGCCTGGCTGGCCGGGACCGCGCAATACTGCGCATAACCGCCGCCATTGGTCAGCGCACAGACCTTGTCGCCGACGATAAACTCGCTGACATCTGCGCCAACGGCGACCACTTCGCCGGCCACCTCCAAACCTGGGTTTGGGTTCATGCCGGGTTTCATCGGGTACTTGCCGGCTCGTTGAAGAACGTCGGGGCGATTGACCCCGGCAGCATGCACGCGGATCAGCACTTCACCGACGCCTGCAGTGGGCAAGGGCACCTGGCGCGGTTGCAGGACTTCAGGGCCACCGGGTTGGGTGATTTCGATCAGGGTCATGTCTTTGGGCAAATTCATTTCATATACCTGTGGGCAAAGTGTCCGTTAAATGAGACCGCGCTTTCGCGCGGAGAATCAAAAGATCGCAGCCTTTGGCAGCTCCTACATGGGAATGCAGGCCCCTTGCAGGAGCTGCCGCAGGCTGCGATCTTTTGATCTTCATGGGCAACTGACCTGAACAAGAGAGTCAGGCCGACTCGATAAACGCACCGCCAACTCCAGCAACAACGCCAAAACAATCGCCCCGGCAGCAATCACGAACATCAGCCCATGATGGCCGCCGCTGGCATTGAACAGGGCGGAATAAGCGAACCCGGAAATGGCCTGGAAGGTGGCAAACGATACGGTGGCGCGACTCCACACCACCTGTTGCTGATGATGCCCGGGGACCAGTTCGTGAACCCGCGCCAGTGCCAGCGGTACGATGCCCGGTGGGAACGAACCGAGGATCACTGCCAGCAGCGCCAATGCCGCGAAAGAGCTGGAGATCGACAGCAGCGCCACGGCAATCGCCTGCACCACCAGCACCAGACGAATACTCGGCTTCGCCCCCAGTTGATCCGCGAGAAAACCATAGCTTACCGGCCCGACAATCGCGCCGAGGCCGTACATCACCCAGACAAGCGCCCCGACCTGTGGCCCGGCACCGAGGCCGCGGGCCACGTAGTCCACCAGGAACACCATGGCTGGCACCAGCCCCGCCGCCATGAGTGCGTATTGGGCAAACAGCAGGTAGACGGCCGGCTGGGTGCGGGTCGACACGGCATCGGCCGTCGCTGTCATCGTTGCCTGGGGCGCAGCCGACGGCCAGCCAAACCAGCTGATAGCAGTCAATATCAGTGCCAGCAAGCCGAGTCCCAACCAGGTTTGCTGCAGGCCCAGGCTCAGCAGCGGCGGGACGATCGTCCCCGACCCGGCAATGCCCAGCCCGATGCCGAGAAAGATCGCGCCACTGGCCAGCCCTTTGCGCGAGGCCGGCACATGCGGCAACACCGTCGACGCCACCAGCACCATGATCGCGCCACCGGCGACGCCCGAGAGCAAACGCCAGCCGAAAAACCAGCTCACCGACAAGGGAAAGGCACAGGCGAAGAACGACAGGGTGACCGCCAGCATCATCAGCCGCAGCGCAGTTTTGTTGGATGTGTGACGCGCCAACGGGTGGCCGATCAGTGCACCGATCAGGTAGCCCACCAGGTTGGCGGCACCGAGGTACACCACGTCGCTGGCGGAAAACCAATGGGCCTGGATCAGCGAGGGAATCAACGGCGTATAGGCAAAACGCGCCAGGCCAATGCTGACCAGGCTGGCGCACAGGCCGGCAAAAATCGGTAGCCAGAATGCGTTGCGTGGGGTGTTCAGGGGGCTGAGCATGGGTGCTCTCCTGCAAGTTTTCACTGGTGATCAGCTTAACCAGGTTTAGTGATGCACCAGCGCAGCGATTTCGCGTTATCGTGATGCGCAAATGCATCAGATGGAGAGCTCCATGAACTGGGATGACGCACGGGTATTTCTCGCGGTCTGCCGCGAATCAACGCTGCGCGGCGCCGCGCGAGTATTGGGTGTCGACCAGGCTACGGTGGGCCGGCGCATCACGTCGCTGGAAAAGTCATTGGGAGCGACGCTGTTCCTGCGTACCTCCGAAGGTTATGCGTTGACCGCGGTCGGCGAAGCGGCGATGCGCGCCATCGAGAAAATGGAGCATTCGGCACTGGAACTGGAGCGCCGCATCCAGGGCCTCGACGACCGGCTGACGGGCACCGTGCGGGTCACTACCACCGACTCCATGGCCATCGACTTCCTGATCCCGGCCGTCGCTCGACTGCATCAACGTCATCCCGACGTGCGGGTACAACTGGACGCCTCGACGCAAATCCTCAGCCTGGCCAAACGCGAAGCCGACATCGCCGTACGTAATACCCGGCCGGACAACCCGGACCTCATCGCGCGGCGAATCGCCCGTTGGCCGGTGGGCCTGTTCGCCTCGCAAGCCTATGTCGATGCCCACGGTGTGCCCGAGCCGGGATCGGCGTTCGAGGGGCATGATCTGGTGGTGTATCAGCCGTATCTGCAGAGCGGCAAGGACATGACGCTGGTCAGTGAACCTGTGGGGCGCGGGCGGATTGTCGCAAGCCTGAGTTCCAGCCTGCTGGTGCGGCGATCCATTGCCGAGGGGATCGGGATCGGGGAAATTCCGGTGTATGTGGGGGAGAGGGATGGACTGGTCCGGCTGTGGCCGGAGCGTACTCGGCCGTTGCCCTATGACGTGTGGCTGGTGACCCACGCGGACCTTCGGCATACGGCGAGGGTCCGTGTGGTGATTGAGGAAATTGTCGAAGCCTTTTGTGGGAGCGAGCCTGCTCGCGATGGACGTCAACGATAACGTGTGCTCCCTGGAAAACCGCGTTGTCCTTCCGTTCTTCGCGAGCAGGCTCGCTCCCGCAGGGTCATGGCATTTCTGGCAACTCATTCGCACGCAAATCGAACACCAGCACCTCGGCATCCACCCCATTGCTCAAGGTCAGCAACTGTTCCTCGCGAACCCGCACGCCGTCGCCTTCCTGCAGTGCTACACCGTTCAGCTCAACGCGACCACGAGCCACATGGACATAGGCATAACGATTGGCAGTCAGTTCCACAGTGGCACTTTCCTTGCCATCGATCAGGCCGGCATACACCTGCGCATCCTGGCGCACCGTCAGTGAACCCTGGGCGCCGTCGGGGGAGATGATCAATTGCAGGCGACCGCGTTTCTTCTGGGTGCTGAAATGCTCCTGCTGATAGCGTGGCTTGGCACCGCTAACGTCCGGCACGATCCAGATTTGCAGGAAGTGCACGGGCCGCGAATCCGAGTGGTTGTACTCGCTGTGCGCCACGCCACTGCCGGCGCTCATCAACTGCACATCGCCGGGACGGATCACCGAGCCGGTGCCCAGGGTGTCCTTGTGTTCCAGCGCGCCTTCGAGCACATAGGAGAAAATTTCCATGTCGCGGTGCGGGTGTTGGCCGAAGCCTTTGCCGGCGGCCACGCGGTCATCGTTGATCACCAGCAGATCGGAAAAACCCTGTTCTTTCGGGTTGCGATAGCTGGCGAAGGAAAAGGTATGGAACGACTTCAGCCAGCCGTGATTGGCCAGGCCACGATCCGATGCTTTGCGAAGGGTCAGCATGATGAAATCTCCTTTTGGGACGTTGATTCGTCCGAGTGAGGAGAAGGTTAATGTTAATCCATTGGTGCAATAAGTAGATGAAAACTGAAATACTGTCTCTTTCAGGTTGACAGCTGTGTACCTACGGACGCAGTACCCCTGTGGGAGCGGGCTTGCTCGCGAATGCGGTGTTACATTCAACAAATTTGGTGACTGACACACCGCCTTCGCGAGCAAGCCCGCTCCCACAGGTTCGGTGTTCGGCACAAAGACCTTCCTTGATTTCAGTGATTGAACCCATGAAAACCGTGGCAATGGTGCTGTTCCCCGACTTTCTCCTGCTCGACATGGCCGGGCCGATGGAGGTGTTTTCCATCGCCAATCGTTATCTCAAGCCCGACGACCACTATGTGCTGACGACCCTTGGCACCGAGTCCGGCGCACTGCGGGCGTCCAATGGGGTGAGGGTGCAGGCGGACATGCCGGTCGAGCAGGCCTGTGACGGCTTTGATCTGCTGCTGGTGCCCGGCGGCCCCGGTGCCTACAACGAAAAACATCCGCCCTTGCTCGAGTGGCTCAAGCGCAATGTCAGCCGATCGCAGACCTTTGGCTCGATCTGCACCGGGGCGTTCGTGCTGGGGCACGCCGGTTTGCTCGACGGCTATCGCGTGACCACCCACTGGCACTACACCGAACGGATGATCAAGGCATTCCCCAAGGCGACGGTCGAAACCGACCAGATCTACGTCCAGGACCGCAACCTCATCACCTCCGGCGGCGTCACTGCCGGCATTGACCTGGCGCTGGCCGTGGTCGCCGCCGACCATGGCAAGAAAGTCGCCCAGGACGTGGCCAAGGTGTTGTTGGTGGTCATGAAACGCCAGGGCGGCCAGGCGCAGTTCAGCCCGCTAATGGCGGCAGTGGCCCCAAATGAAACGCCGATCACCCGGGTGCAGAACCATGTGCTCGAACACCTGGACCAAGCCTTCAGCATCGAACGCATGGCCAGCCTGGCCAACATGAGCCCGCGCCACTTCGCCAGGGTCTTCGCCCGGGAAGTGAACATGACCCCCATGGAGTTCCTGCAAAGCGCCCGCATCGACCGCGCCAGGAACCTGCTGGAAACCGCTGACCTGCCGCTCAAGACGGTCGCGTTCAAAAGTGGCTTCGGCAGCGTGCGGCACATGCGTTTCCTGTTCAGTGAAAAGCTCGGCCTGACCCCAATCCAGTACCGCGAGCAGTTCAGCTGACACGCTTGTCCGTTGTGCGCACCCTATTGGCCGTGACACTCCCCCCATGGCGGTTGTACCGTCACCGGAGCCTGCCAAGATACCGCTGAACTCATTGCAAGGAAGGTACGGAGCCTGTCATGTGCCGAGCAGGTTTCCAGCGGGTGAAAGCGTATGAACAGCCTCAGAAATGTAATCAGCGACACGGTGCTGCACTTTGGCCCCTACGCCTTCCACATCAACCAACGACTGGTCCTGGAGGGTGATCAGCCGCTGCGCCTGGGCGGGCGTGCGCTGGATATCCTGCAGGTGCTGGTTGAGCATGCCGGCTCGGTGGTCAGCAAGGACCATCTGATTGCCCAGGTCTGGCCGAGAACGGTGGTCGAGGACATCAACCTGCGCGTGCACATTGCCGCCCTGCGCCGGGCCTTTCGTGACGGGCAGGACGGGCACGGCTACATCGTCAACATCCCCGAGCGTGGCTACAGCTTTGTCGCGCCGGTGCGCCAGGCGCTGGAGCTCACGCCTTTGGCCAGCGACGCCTTTGCACCATCCCCCCACAACCTGCCGGCACGACTCACACCCGTCATCGGTCGCGATGCCGTGGTGGGCAGTCTGGTGCGCAAGTTGCCAGCGCGCCGTTGCATGACCCTGGTCGGGCCCTGTGGCATCGGCAAGACCACCGTTGCCCTGCGTGTCGCCGAATTGCTGTTGCAGCACTTTCGCGATGGCGTGTGGCGGGTGGATCTGGCGATGATCGACGACCCGGCACAGGTGGTCGACTATGTGACGCGCACCTTGCAACTGGACGTGGGTACGACCCTGGACGCGCTGGGCCAGTGGCATGGTTTGCTGGTTCTCGACAACTGCGAGCACCTGCTTGAAAGCTGCCGGGCACTGGTCGAGCAGCTGTTGATTTCGGCACCGCGCCTGTCGATTCTCGTCACCAGCCGTGTGCCGCTGCTGGCCACCGGCGAAGAACTCTTGCCATTGCCGCCGCTACTGGTGCCACCGACGTCGGCGTTACGTTGTGTCGATGAGGTCATGGGCTATTCGGCCGTGCAGTTGTTCGTCAGCCGTGCCCGCGCCCGCCAGCAAGGTTTTGCCCTGCGCGAGCAGGACCTCAAGGCTGTGCGCGAAATCTGTTGGCGACTCGATGGGCTGCCATTGGCTATCGAGTTGGCGGCGGCGCAGATCGATGCGCTGGCGCTGGTGGGGCTGCAAGCGCAACTGGACAACTGTTTTCAGCTGCTGACCCAGGGGCGGCGCACGGCGGTCCCGCGACACCAGACGCTGAAGGCGGCCCTGGACTGGAGCTATGAGCGGCTAAGCCCGATGGAGCAAACCGTGTTGCAGCGTCTGGCGGTGTTCAAAGCGGCGTTCACCCTCGACGCGGCGATCGCCGTGATCAGTTGCGCGACGCTGCCGCCGTCCAGCCTGAGCAGCGTGATGCAAAGCCTGGCGCTCAAATCGCTGCTGGCACTGGAGCAACTGCGCGGCGTGACGCGCTACCGTTTCCTCAATACCACCCGTTGTTATGCCCTGGAAAAACTCGAACAGAGCGGGGCCTTGCGTACCTTCGAAATGCGCTACGCCGGCTACGTCAGTCACACCCACCGGCCATCAAGCCGACTCGTGGCTGGGGAGCTCGCCGAGTAGGCGTTGCGCGGTGGCCAGGTCCGGTGTGGCATGGCCTTCGGTAAACCGCTGGTGGATCGGCGACAGCAGCTCCCGGGCCTGCCGGTCGCGGCCCTGACGCTGCCAAAGCCGCGCCAACGAGGTGGCGCTGCGCAGTTCCCAGGCCAGGGCTCCTTGGACTCTTGCCACGTTGAGCGCCTTGCTCAGCAAGGTCTCGGCGGCACAGTCCTGCACCGGGCAATCAGCGGCCAGCAGCACATCGGCCCTGGCCCGCAGAATCTCCGCGGTGCTCCAGCCCGCAGCGCCGGTTTGCGCGCGTTGCAGCAAGTCGTCATCAATCAGGCGGCTGTCGAGGGTGATCATGAGTTCCTTGATCAGGCCCACAGCGGGACGCGGCGACGCATCGGCCTGGGCAGTGTCGATAACCTGCGCATAATGTCGAGCCCAGGTATGGAACAGCAGCACCGAGTGTTTCTGCGCCTGTTCCAGCAGCAGGTGCAAGAGTTCGCGAGCGGTTCGGGCGTCGCCGTTGTAATGGGCGATCAGGCAGCCCGCCAGGGCCAGGGTGTAACAGATGGACGTGCCATGGTTGATCTGCAGTGCGATGTCCAGTGCCTGCCGGGCCGTACGCCAGGCTTGCTCCGGTTGGCCCTGGATCCAGAGGATACGGGCGAGGATGGTCAGCGCGGCGACGCTCTGGTCGTATTGCACGCCAAATCCATGGGTGAAGCGATTGAGATGGCCACTGTGGGCCATGCGCTGGATCACCTCTTCGGCGTTCATCCGGGCCCGCTGCTGATCGCCGGCAAAGTGCAGGGCCAGGACCCGCAGGCGGTGGGTGCTCAGGGACAGCATCGGGTCACCATGCAACCCCAGGCGATCGAATTGCTCGCTCTGTTCCAGGGCCATTTGATAGTGGCCGCAACTGAGGTTGACCGCCAGGTGCCCGGAGATGGCGCGCAGTTGTCCGGCTACGTCCTTGCAGTGTTCGGCCAAAGCCCGGGCGCTGACGAAGGCCTCGACGGTTTCGGCGGTGCCGCCCTGGGCGTGGTAACAGGTGCTGCCCAAGGCCAGTTTCAGCAGCATTTGCAGCCGTGGGCAGACTTCGGGCGCGGCATCGAGCAGGGCCAGGGCCTTGCGCACATAACCGCCGTACTCGTTGAGCAGCGACAGTTCCTGCCACAGCGGCGTGGACGTCGCGGTCAGGCGGATCGCCAGCGCCTGCGGCCCTGATGCAGACAGGCCCCAGTCGAGCGCTGCGCGGATGTCCTCGAGGCTGCGGGCATAACGCTCGATCCACAGACCGGTGGGGATCTGTTCCCAGTCGTCCTGCGCCTGTTGCATCAGGGCCAGGCATCGTTCGGCGTGGCGCTTGCGGGTGTCGGGCAGTTCAGTGCTTTGTTCGAGTTTTTCCAGGGCATAACGGCGGGTGGTGTCGAGTAGGCGGTAGAACACTTCTTCGTCACCGACGTCCACGATCAGCAGCGACTTGGCCACCAGTTGCATGATCGAGCCGAACACCTCGCGCGGTTCGATGTGTTCGCCCACGATCACCGCCGCTGCCGATTCCAGGGTAAAACCACTGCGCAAGATGCCCAGTCGCCGCAGGCAGGTCTGTTCGCAAGCAGTGAGCAGGTTGAAGCTCCAGTCCAGCGTCGTGCGCAGGGTTTGATGCCGGCCCTGGGTCGTCTGGCCGCTGTGGGCGAGCAGGCGAAAACTTTCCTGCAACTGCGCCAGCAAACCGCTGAGGCCAAGGTTGGCGACTTGCGCGGCCGCGAGTTCCAGGGCCAGCGGAATGCCGTCCAGGCGCTGGCAGATCTCGATGACCAGCGGCAATTCGGCTTCGCTCAGCTCAAAGCTGTCCTGGTTGGCCATGGCCCGCTCGATAAACAGCTGTAGTGCGGAAAAACCCAGGGCCTGGGAGCGGTCCGGTACGGCAAAGGGCGGGGGGCAATCCAGCGGCTCCAGGCGCTGGACGAATTCGCCTTCGGCGCGCAGGCTCTCGCGGCTGGTGGCGAGGATGTGCACCTGCGGCGCGCCACCCAGCAGGCTTTCACAGAGCAGTGCCACGCGGTCGATCAGGTGTTCGCAGTTGTCGATGACCAGCAGCATATGCCGCTCGCGCAGGAACGTGGCAAGTGTGCTCAGCGGTTCGCTGTCGTGCAGGGACAACCCCAGCAATGTCGCCAGGTGACCGGTGATCAACGAGGCGTCGTTGATCGGCGTCAGGTCCAGCAGGCGGATGCCGTCGCGGTAGTGGCCGATCAGTTGCTCGGCGACGCGCAGGGCGACGCTGGTCTTGCCGATGCCGCCGGGGCCGACCAGGGTGATGAAGCGCTGGAGCGGCAGTTGCGCCACCAGCCTGTCGACCAGCACCTGGCGGCCGATCAGGCGGGCGCGGCGCAGGGGCAGGTTATGGCCGCTGGATTCAACCAGGCCATTTTGCGGACGGTGTTCGATGGGCGCAAGCGACCACGGCGCGACAAAGCTGTAGCCGCGCTGGGCCACGGTGACGATGTAGCGCTGGCCAGCCTGGCCGTCGCCGAGGGCTTTGCGCAGGGCGGCCATGTGCACCCGCAGGTTGATCTCTTCCACCACGCTGTCGGGCCAGACTTCAGCGATCAGCTGTTGCTTGCTGACCACCTTGCCGGCGTGTTCCAGCAGGATCAACAGGATGTCCATGGCGCGTCGGCCCAGGCGCAGGGGCCGGTCGGATTCCAGCACCAGACGTTGTCCGGGGTAGATCCGGTAGGGGCCGAAATGCACAGCCTGTTCGAGGGCGAGGGTCAACGAGTTGCTCCTGTGTGAATGCGTCTGGAACGCACTTCTGGAGCATATTCCTCATATTTTTGCCGGCGCGCAATGCGTCGTTTATCACAGCGGTTGAACTCGGTGCTCGATGATCCGGGTGCTGCCCGCAGGCAGGTGATGTGGGGAGGGCGCGTACGGCCCGGCAACGCCACGCAAACGGATTGATGCCCTCGCTGCGGGTGAACATGTGGCAGAAGTGAGCCTGGTCGCAGAAGCCGCATTCGAGGCTGATTTGCGTGAGACTCAGGTCGGTGTGCTGGATCAGCTGCTTGGCCCGGGCGATACGTTGCTGGCGAATCCATTCCTGTGGCGAACAGCCGGTGCTGCACTTGAACGCGCGGGAGAAATGACTGCGCGACAGCGAACAAGCCTGGGCCAGTTCGGTCACTTGCAGGGATTCGCCGAGGCGATCGAGGATCAGTTGTTTCACCAACTGTTCGCGCTGCGGACTGAGGCCGCTGGCGCTTTTTTCCTGGGGCTGCGCGACTGTCGCGCGAGCGGCGCTTTGCTGGAACTGAGCCATGGCGAATGTCCGAATGGGTAGGATTCATTCTTGAACCCCAAGGCTCTGGCGCGCGAGTTAAACGTTGTTAATTCCTCATGCAGGGTGGGCAGTCCTGGGTAAAGTCAGACACAATCGCCACCTCGCGCCTGGCTCAACACACAAGGGAACCGTGCCTATGAACCGTAACGATCTGCGTCGCGTCGACATGAACCTGCTGGTGATTTTCGAAGCGCTGATGTTCGAGAAGAACCTGACCCGCGTGGCGGAAAAACTGTTCATGGGCCAACCGGCCGTGAGTGCGGCGCTGGGGCGGTTACGCGATCTGTTCGACGACCCTTTGCTGTTGCGCAACGGTAGAAGCATGGAGCCGACGGCACGGGCGATGGCGATTCTCAAGGAGCTGCAACCGGCCATGGACACCATTTCCGGCGCGGTCAGTCGCGCCAAGGAATTTGATCCGGCGACCAGTTGCGACGTCTTTCGCATTGGCCTGTCGGACGATGCCGAGTTCGGTCTGTTTCCGCCTCTGCTGAGCAAGCTGCAGGAAGAGGCACCGGGCATTGTCGTGGTGGTGCGCCGGGCCAATTACCTGCTGATGCCGGCGTTGCTGGCGTCGGGGGAAATCTCCGTGGGCGTCAGCTACACCACCGACCTGCCGGCCAATGCCAAGCGCAAGAAACTTCGGGATATTCCTTGCAAGGTGCTGCGCGGTGACAAGCGACCGGGGACGCTGACCCTGGATGAGTATTGCGCGCGTCCCCATGCGATGGTGTCGTTTTCCGGCGACCTGAGCGGCAATATCGACCTGGACCTGGCGAAGGTTGGCCGGACCCGCCGGGTGGTGCTGGGGGTTCCGCAGTTCAGTGGCTTGCGCGCGTTGCTCGCCGGCACCGAGATGATTGCGACGGTGCCGGATTATGCGGCGTGTGCGCTGGTGGAGGGGTGTGGCTTGCGTGCCGAGGATCCGCCGTTCGAGATTGCCGCTGCGCAATTGTCGATGGCCTGGAGCGGGGTGCATGACAATGATCCGGCGGAGCGCTGGTTGCGGTCGCGGATCAGTCAGTTCATGTCGGAGCCGCTGTCGATCCCGGCGTGACCGCGGCGGCCTGCCCGCCAACCTGTATTTTTGCGGATGTACCCAACCCCTGTAGGAGCTGGCTTGCCAGCGAAGGCGGCTACGAGGCCAACCTATCTCCTACAGATGTACTCGGACCACTGTGGGAGAGAGCTTGCTCGCGATGGCGGTGGGTCAGTCAGCAACATTGTTGAATGTAAAACCGTCTTCGCTGGCAAGCCAGCTCCTACAGGGGGCTCGGGGTCCCTCGCAATAAGAGCACGTACATTCAATTTTTTCCTTCCTCGCCCCGGCATTATTCAATTCAATATTGTCTCGCCGGAGCCCTCCGCCATGCCTGATTCCAACGTGCTCGACTCGCCTTTCGAGGAGGTCGTGACCCTGGTCATCAAACACCGGGTCAGGGCCGGTTATGAAGTGCCCTACGAGGCCTGGCTGCGCAACATCGTCAGTGTCGCCGGACAGCAGGAGGGGCACCTGGGCGTGGATGTGATGCGCGGCAAGAACGCGGGCCTCGATATGTACACCTGCGTCCTGCGCTTTTGCTCCACCTCGGCGATGCAGCGCTGGCTCGATTCGCCCCAACGCCAGGCGCTGGTCAACGAAGCCACGCCGATGCTGGCCGACGGCGACCAGACCGAGGTCAACCCGGTCAACGAATTCTGGTTCGCCCCCCAGGTCGAGTCGGGCTCGCCACCGCCGCGCTGGAAGCAGGCCGTGGTGACGCTGCTGGTGATCCTGCCGCACACCTTGCTGGTGCCGCTGCTCTGGGGGCCGTTGTTGCGGCTCAACGCCGTGCTCTCCAACTACGTGGTCGCGACCTTCCTGATCACCCTGACCATCGTGCTGTCGGTGGTGTACCTGTTCATGCCGATGGCGACGCGCCTGTTCGCGCCCTGGCTGTCTTCTTCCACTGCGCCCAAGGAAACGCGATGAACGCCGATCTGATTCTGTTCAATGGCCAATTTCATACCGTCGACCGTGAAAACCCACGCGCCACTGCGGTCGCCATCAGCGAGGGCCGCTTCGTCGCGGTCGGCAGCGATGCCGAGGCCATGGCCTTGCGCGGTTCCGGCACGCAGGTGATCGACCTCAAGGGCCGTTGCGTGATCCCCGGCCTCAACGACTCGCACTTGCACCTGATCCGCGGCGGTCTGAATTACAACCTCGAACTGCGCTGGGAAGGCGTGCCGTCGCTGGCCGATGCGCTGCGCATGCTCAAGGATCAGGCCGACCGCACGCCCACGCCGCAGTGGGTGCGGGTGGTCGGTGGCTGGAACGAATTCCAGTTCGCCGAAAAGCGCATGCCGACCCTCGAAGAGCTGAACCAGGCCGCGCCCGATACCCCGGTGTTTGTCCTGCATCTGTATGACCGCGCCTTGCTCAACCGCGCCGCGTTGCGGGTCGCCGGTTACACCCGCAATACGCCGAACCCGCCGGGTGGCGAGATTGTGCGCGATGCCAATGGCGAGCCCACCGGCATGCTGGTGGCGCGGCCCAACGCGATGATTCTGTACTCGACGCTGGCCAAGGGGCCGAAGTTGCCGCTGGAGTACCAGGTCAACTCGACGCGCCAGTTCATGCGCGAACTCAATCGCCTCGGCCTGACCAGTGCCATCGACGCTGGCGGCGGTTTCCAGAATTACCCGGACGACTATCAGGTGATCGAGCAGTTGGCCAGGGACCAGCAACTGACCGTGCGCATCGCCTACAACCTGTTCACCCAGAAACCCAAGGAAGAACTGACCGATTTCAAGAACTGGACCAGCAGCGTGACCCTGCACCAGGGCGACGACTACCTGCGGCACAACGGCGCCGGGGAGATGCTGGTGTTCTCCGCGGCGGATTTCGAGGACTTCCTCGAACCGCGCCCGGACCTGCCGCAAACCATGGAAGACGAACTGGAACCGGTGGTGCGCCATCTGGTCGAGCAGCGCTGGCCGTTCCGTTTGCACGCCACCTACGACGAATCCATCAGCCGCATGCTCGACGTGTTCGAGAAGGTCAATCGCGACATCCCATTCAACGGCTTGCCGTGGTTTTTCGACCACGCCGAAACCATCACCCCGCGCAACATCGAGCGGGTGAGGGCGCTGGGTGGCGGCATCGCCATCCAGGATCGCATGGCGTTCCAGGGCGAATACTTCGTCGAGCGCTACGGCGCCAAGGCAGCGGAGGCGACGCCACCGATCAAGCGCATGCTGGCCGAAGGTGTACCGGTCGGCGCCGGCACCGATGCCACGCGGGTGTCCAGCTACAACCCCTGGACCTCGTTGTACTGGATGGTCAGCGGCCGCACCGTCGGTGGCCTGGCATTGCACGCCGAGGGCCTGTCGCGCCAGACCGCCCTGGAACTGTTCACCCACGGCAGCGCCTGGTTCTCCTCCGAGCAGGGCAAGAAAGGCCAGATCAAGGTCGGGCAACTGGCGGACGTGGCAGCCTTGAGCGCGGACTATTTCAGCGTCGAGGACGAAGCGATCAAATGGATCGAGTCGGTGCTGACCGTGGTCGGCGGCAAGGTGGTGTATGCCGCCGATGATTTCGAAAAACTTGGGCCCGCCAGCGTGCCGGTGCTGCCGGACTGGTCGCCGGTGGTGAAGGTACCGGGCCACTGGCGGCCGAATTCGCCGTTGCAGGCGCAGGTTCACCAGTGCAGCGGACCCTGCGCGGTGCACTCCCACAGCCATGAGCGGGCGCGTCTGTCGAATGCGCCGGTGAGTGATTTCGCCGGGTTCTGGGGTGCCTTCGGCTGCTCGTGTTTTGCTTTCTAATCAACTTAAGCGACAACCATCCACCAAGGAGTTTTTCATGAGCAACGTTCCGTACAAACGCCTGAACAAAGACGATGCAGTGGTGCTGCTGGTCGATCACCAGACTGGCCTGATCTCGCTGGTCCAGGACTTCTCGCCCAATGAGTTCAAGAACAACGTGCTGGCCCTGGGCGACATCGCCAAGTTCTTCGAACTGCCGACCATCCTCACCACCAGTTTCGACAGCGGCCCGAACGGTCCGATCGTGCCGGAGCTCAAGGCGCAGTTCCCGGACGCGCCGTTTATTGCACGCCCTGGCCAGATCAACGCCTGGGACAACGAAGACTTCGTCAAGGCGGTGAAGGCCACCGGTCGCAAGCAACTGATCATCGCCGGCGTGGTCACCGACGTCTGCGTGGCGTTCCCGACCCTGTCGGCCCTGGCCGAAGGTTTTGAAGTGTTCGTGGTGACGGACGCTTCCGGCACCTTCAACACCACCGTCCAACAAGCCGCCTGGGCCCGCATGTCGGCCGCCGGTGCACAGCTGTTGAACTGGTTCTCGGTTGCCTGCGAGCTGCAAGGCGACTGGCGCAACGACATGGAAGGCCTGGCCAACCTGCTGTCGGAACGCATTCCGAACTACCGTAACCTGATCAACAGCTACACGACCTTTACTTCGAAGTAAGTCGACAGGCTGAAAAGATCGCAGCCTTCGGCAGCTCCTACAGGGGAACGCGTACAACTGTAGGAGCTGCCGGAGGCTGCGATCTTTTGCTTTGTAAACGTTGTAAAGTGTCGGACTGTCAATCAAGGCGCGACAATGAACCCGTTCGAAGATATGCGTATTTTTTGCCAGGTGATGGACTCCGGCAGCTTCACGGCCGCCGCCGATCAACTGGGATTATCCAAACAGTTCGTCAGCCGGCGCCTGATGCAGCTCGAAGCGCGTCTGGGTGTGCGGCTGCTCAATCGCTCGACAAGGCGGTTGGATGTCACGCCCCTGGGGCAAAGTTACTACGAATCGGCCTTGCGCCTGCTGGGCGAAGTCGAGCAGGTGGAGCAGGGCATCGCCGGGCAGACCACCGAGCCGCGCGGCACCATTCGCGTGAGTGCGCCGCTGTCGTTTGCGCTGGCGCATCTGGGGTGCCTGCTGCCGCAGTTTCTGCAGCGTTATCGTGACGTCACGGTGGAGGTGGACCTGAGCGATCGCCCGGTGGATTTGCTCGGCGAGGGCTACGACCTGGCACTGCGCATCGGCACGCTGGAAGACTCGACGTTGATCGCGCGGCGCATCGCTTCCATCCAGCGTGTCTACTGCGCCAGCCCGGCTTACCTGGCTGAGCGCGGTACGCCGGTCAAACCCGAAGACCTGCACCAGCATGACTGCCTGCCTTACGGTCATGGGCGTCAGGTGCAATGGCGCTTCGAAGGGCAGGGCAAGCCGCTGATGGTCAACGTCACCGGGCGGATGCGGGTCAACAATGGCGAGCTGCTTAAGGACGCGGCGATTGCCGGGATGGGGATTACCTATTTGCCGACGTTTATCGTCGGGGCGGCGTTGAAGGATGGGCGATTGGTGGCGGTGCTGGATGAATTTTGTCCCGAGCCGCTGACGCTGTCGGCGGTGTATCCGCAGCATCGCCAGGCGTCGCGACCGGTGCAGGCGTTGATCGGGTTTTTGCGCGAGCGGCTGGATCAGACGCAGGGTGTATTGTAGATCTACGGTTCACACAATCCACTGTGGGAGCCAGCCTGCTGGCGATGGCGTCAGGACATTCGACATTGATGTCGTCTGACCCACCGCCATCGCCAGCAGGCTGGCTCCCACAGGGTTTAGACCAGGTCAGTTGACGCGTTTGTCGTCGCCGGGTTCGCCAGCAGCATGCAGGCCGTGGTCGTCGCCGACCTCGCCGGAGCGGTGAACCCCATTGTCGTCATGCCCGGCCTGATGTACGCCATGATCGTCGCCCGGTTCAGAGTGGGTGCTGCTACGTCCGGAGTTCGAGGCGGTATTGCCGGCGTGTCCCGAAGCATGGTCGCTGCCGCCATGACCGCTGCCGGCGCTATTGCCGCCGTGACCACCGCCATTGCCACCGCCGCTGCCACCACTGCCTCCGCCGTGGCCACCACCATTACCGCCGCCACCGCTGCCACCACCGTGACCGCCGCCGCCGCCACCACCGCCGCCGCCACCACCGCGACCGCCGCCACCGCCACCACCGCCGCCACCACCGCCACCACTGCCGCCACCACCACCGTGGCCACCGCCACCACCGCCCCCACCACTTCCGCCTTCTTTCGCCTGGGCACTCGATACCCCGGACAGGCTGTCCGGAATCAGGACGGTAGACGCCGATAAGACCGCGCCAATCGCTACCGCCAGTAATAGCTTGTTGATGTGCATGTCGTTCTCCGTCTTTTAATTCAAGTTGGAACGTTGATGAACAATGCAACGTGCTGCCATATTCAGTGGGTAAACACGCCTGGGTCCGGCTTTATTCGATGTCACGGCGAAAAAGACGGCGATTGCCGGCGCAGGCCCGTCCCAGAGGCGTCAGTGAATGCTTGAGGCCAGCTCGAAAATCGGGATGTACATCAAAATCACGATCACCCCGATCAGCAGGCCGATGAAAGTCATGAGCAAGGGTTCGAACAAACGCACGAACCATTCGATCCAGCGGCTGATTTCTTCGTCGTAGAAGTCCGCACTACGCTCCATCATCTGCCCGAGGTTGCCGGACTGTTCGCCAGCGCGCAGCAGGCGCAGGGACACCGGGGTCACCAGGTGATTGAGTTCCAGCGCCGTCGACAGCGATTGCCCCTCGCGCACCCTTTCGCAGGCCTGGTCCAGGCGCAGGCGGGAGGCCGGGGTGAGCAGGTTGCGGACCATGCCCATGGCGGTGACGAGGGGGATGCCGCCTTGCAGCAGGATGCCCAGGGAGCGGTAGAAGCGCGCCAGTTCGTACATGAAGATGCGTTGATGCACCGCCGGCAGTTTCTCGATCAAGCGGTCCAGGCCCCGACGAAAGGCCGGCTGGCGCTGGAGGAAGGCGAGGGCGATGACGATCGTCGCCAGTGCGCCAAAGAATTCGCCCTGGTGGGCGTGCAGAAACATGCCGCTGCTCATGAGGATCTGCGACAGCCACGGCAGGTTCGAGCCCAGTCCTTCGAACACCAGGCTGAAGCGCGGCACCACATAACCCATCAGGAACAACACCACGCCACCGCCCACCACCAGCAACAGCATGGGGTAGATCGAGGCGCTGACGATCTTCTGGCGAACCTCGTCCATGCGCTGGCGATAGCTGACGTAGCGGCCCAGGGCTTCGCCCACGGCGCCGGTCTTTTCGCTGGACTGCACCAGCGCAACGTAGAGCGGGGGGAACACCGCCGACAGTTGGCCCAAGGCCTGGGAAAACGATTTGCCTTCGTAAAGCAGGCGCACCAGTTCGCTCAAGGTCTTGCGGGCCTGCGGCGCATTCTCTTTTTCCGCCAGGCTTTCCAGCGCATCGATCAACGGCAGGCCGGCATTGAGCAGGGTGGTCAGTTCCTGGCTGAACAACACCAGGTTGAAGGTCTCACGCTGCCTGGGGCGCAGCGCCCGCCAGTGCCGCTCGGCGTGCAGGCTGACCACCCGCAGGCCCTGGTCTTCGGCGATGCGCCGGGCTTCGCTGTCACCCGGTGCCTCGACGGTCATGGAAACCACACCGGCCTTGCCGACCGCTTTGAGATGAAAACGCATGGTCGCCATTCCCGTCATTGCCAACTGGTGACTTCGGCGTTTTCGCCTTCGCCGCCGGGTTGGCCGTCCTTGCCCATGGACAGCAGGTCGTATTCGCCGTTTTCGCCAGGGTAGCGGTAGTTGTAGTTACGGCCCCACGGATCCTGCGGCAGTTTTTTCTGCAGGTACGGACCGGTCCAATGAGTTTCGTCACTGGGGGCGGTGACCAGCGCCTGCAGCCCCTGTTCGGTCGACGGGTAATGGCCGACCTCCAGGCGGTACAGGTCCAGGGCCTTGCCCAGGCCTTCTATCTGCGCCTTGGCCACCTTCACTTCGGAACGGCCCAGTTGCGCGAAATATTTCGGCGCGACGATGCCGGCCAACAGCCCCAGCACCACCAGCACCACCAACAGTTCAAGCAATGTGAACCCGCGCTCGGCTCGAGGGGGAAAAGCACGCGGGGCGAAACGCAGACGCTGTTTCATGTTGACCTCACACAGTCGGCAGAAGGGTCGCGATATACGGCTATGCAATTGCCATGCAAAGCCCCGCTCAAGCACACGACATCCTCGTGCAGCCCCCGTATTCCGGCCACTCGCGCTTTCGGCACAGTGCTTGCGTATGGCTGATACGCGACTGGCCATTGGGGCATTACCCCCATTTTTCGGGGCCGGTCAGGGGAGGTAGAACCATGAAAACTCTCACCACAGGATTGCTTGGCATGATGCTGCTGGCCGGTGCTGTCCAGGCCGATGTGTTTGTTTCCAGGGACGCCAAGGGCGACTTCGTTTTGTCCAACGTCCATCGCCCCGGCCGCCACTACGAACGGGTGGTGCAAGAGGTCGAAGTGGCGGCGGTCAGCCTCGATCAGCAGCCGCAAATGATCGCTTCGCGCCCCTATGCCGAGCTGGTCTCCAAGGCCGCCACGGACAACGAGTTGCCGGCCGCGCTGCTGCACGCGGTGATCCAGACCGAATCGAGCTACAACGCCCGCGCCGTATCGCCCAGGGGCGCGGGCGGGTTGATGCAGTTGATGCCCGGCACCGCCCGCGAGCTGGGGGTGAAAAACGTCTACGACCCCAAGGCCAACATCCAGGGCGGAGCCCGATATCTCAAGCGCCTGATGACGATGTTCGACAACGACATCGCCCTCGCCGTGGCCGCCTACAACGCCGGGCCGCAAGCGGTGCTCAGCCGTGGCGGGGTGATCCCGCCGTTCGCCGAAACCCAGCGTTATGTGCCCAGTGTGCTGCGCCAATACCGGCGCCTGCAGGGGCTGGCGGCGGATGCCCCGCTATGACGAACAGCTTGGGGCGAGTTTCCCCAACATTGGGGCATGGTGGCCCCGACGCAAAAGTGGGGAATGGGTGGGGAATATCCCCCGATGAATTAAATGGCGACTGTAACTGTTTGAAATAACGATAAATTTTTTATGGCATACAGATTGCTCAAAGGGTTTTGTCGAGAATTATTCCCTGTGAGCACCCACAGCGAGGCCCGTGATCATGACCGGCACATTCCACGCTCCATCCGTCCTTCCCTGGCTGCTGTTGGCCGCATCGATGCTCGGCATCGAAGTCGCCGAAGCGGCAGCGCGATGTGAGCGCAACCTGGTGGCCAACGTCGTGGCGCTGGACCAGCCGCTGATGTTCAACCGCCTCGGTGCGCAGAACGTCAACGGCATGATGTTCGCCCTGCGTCGCGATGTGGTCGATGACCATGACGTCTCACTGGCCCAGGGTGGTGCGGCGGTGCCGGGCAAGGTTTCGCTGCGTCCCGACAAGCGTCCACGTCCGCTGGTGCTGCGGGTGGCCGCCGGTGACTGCCTGACCATCAACCTGCAGAACCTGCTGGCCTATCAGGCCAACCCCGGTTCCCACGACGGTGGCGAGGAAGAGGAGGGTGAGGAAGAAGAAGGCATCGAAGTGGGCGGTAACGAAAACTTCAAGGTCGACGAGCAAGTGGCCGACCGGCATGTCGGTTTCCAGGTCAACGGCATGCAAGCGGTCAACAGCATCGACGACATCGCTTCGTTCACCGGGCGCAATGCCAATAGCCTGATCGCTCCGGGCGCCAGCCGCTCATACACCCTGTATGCCGAGCGCGAAGGGGTGTTCGCCGCCAGCAGCCGTGGCGCAACTTTCGGTGGTGAAGGTGCGGCCGGCAACGTCGCCAACGGTCTGTTCGGCCAGGTCGTGGTGGTGCCCAAGGGCGGTCGCACCTACCGCAACACGGTGACCGAAGAAGAAATGCGCCTGGCGACCACAGGGCGCACCCCGGCCGGTCAGCCGATCGTCGACTACCAGGCCCGCTACCCGCAACGCGAGCCGTGGGTCCGTGAAGGCAAGGCCGGCACGCCGATCATCAACATGGTCGACGGCAATGAGATCATTTCCAGCGAGAGCGACGCGATCGTCATGGGCAGCAATGCCGACGGCAGTTTCCCGCCCTCCACCTATCCATTGGAATCGGTGGGCAAACGCAACCCGGCGCTTCCCAATCGGCTGGAACCGTTCCGCGACTTCGCCTCGCAGTTCCAGGATGAAACCGCAGCGACCCAGGCGTTTCCGGCCTACTGGGCCGACCCGGTGATGGCCCACGTGCTGGAGCCGACCCGCGATTCCTTCATGATCAACTATGGCTCCGGCGGCATGGGCGCCGAAGTGGTCGCCAACCGTCTCGGCGTCGGTCCGATGCACGATTGCCTGTCCTGCGCCTACGAAGAATTCTTCCTTAGCTCCCACACCGTCGGCGACGTAGCGATGCTGGTGGACGTGCCGGCCAACGCTGGCCTGGAAGGCATCACCCCGGGCCAGACTCCGAACGCCGACCAGGTGGGCGTCAAGGCGACCATGGCGCTGTACCCGTCCGAGCCGTCCAACGTCAACCACAGCTACATCGGTGACTTCGTCAAATTCCGCAACACCCACAACGGCCATGAACAGCACATTTTCCACCTGCACGGGCATCAGTGGCTGTTCAACCCCAACGATGACAACTCGGACTACGTGGACGCCCAGGGCATCGGTGCGGGCGCCGGCTACACCTATGAAATCGCCAACGGCGGTTCGGGCAACCGCAACCGGGTTGCGGGCGACGCGATCTACCATTGCCACTTCTACCCGCACTTCGCCCAGGGCATGTGGGCCATGTGGCGGGTGCACGACGTGTTCGAAGAAGGCACCAAACTGGAAGTCTCGCAACAAGGCAACGACGGTTTCCACAGTGAGCCCTATGCCCTGCGCAGCGGTAAACCCGCGGCGGGCGCACGGGCCTTGCCCGATGGCGAAATCGTCGCTGGCACACCCATCCCTGCGGTAGTGCCGCTGCCCGGCAAAGCCATGGCACCGATGCCAGGCAAAGTCGCCGTGGTACCGAAAATCGGCGAGGGCCTGTTGGCCGCCAACGACGATGACGATGATGAAGAAGAGGACGACGATGACGGCGAGCACCATGGCGGCAGCGGCGGCGCCCAGGCCATCGGTTCCCTGGCCCTGGTCGATCGCAGCGAAGCCAACCGCAACGCCGACGGCACCCTGAAAAACCCTGGTTATCCATTCTGGATCGGCGGCATGGAAAGCTCGGTCGGCCAACGCCCACCGACTCCGCCGCTGGACATGCTCGACGCTGCCACGGCGCAGGCCTTGAAAGCCACGGGCAAAGCCTTGTGGGCCAACCTTGACCCGGCTCAGTCCGGTGGCTGGGACGGTGGCCTGGGCCGCCATGTGCTGGACGGCATGTCTGCCGGTGGCGAGGCCGAGACCATTACCACCTCGCTGGATTTCTCCAAGACGGTCACGCGTGCCAAGCCGATCTACCTGCCGGAAGAGGGCACCGAAGTCGAGCAAGCGGCAATGGCCTTCCACGCCAAGAAAGACCATCCAAGTTTCGCCCTGCTGCCGGGCAACCAGATCGTCGAACGGCCTTTCCGCACCAACGGCGCCTTGCCGATGGCCGGTGCGCCATTCTATGAACCGTGCATGGACGACCGGCAGAAACGCCTGAGCAGCAGCGCCGGCATCGGTGAATTCAACAGTGGTGAGCGGCTCGACGGCATGTCCTTCATTGGCTCCTCGAGTTTCACCGCCGACCGTCCGCGCATCTACAAGGCGGCCAACATCCAGTTCGACGCGGTGTACAACAAGGTCGGCTACCACTTCCCGCAAGCGCGCATCCTCGCGCTGTGGGAAGACGCCTGGCCGGTGATCACCAAGCAGCGTCCACCAGAACCTCTGGTGATGCGCATGAACACCTTCGACTGCGTGCAGTACCAGCAAACCAACCTGGTGCCGGCCACCTATGAGATGGACGACTATCAGGTGCGCACGCCGACCGACGTGATCGGCCAGCACATTCACCTGCCGAAGTGGGACCTGGTGTCTGCCGATGGTTCGTCCAACGGCTGGAACTACGAAGACGGCGTACTTTCCCCAGGTGCGGTGCAAGAACGCATCCACGCCATCCGCGAGTTCAACCAGTGCGAAGGGGCTGATCCACGCGACGGCACGCCGGCCTGCCCGAAAGCCAAGAACCACCCGTACTTCGGTCAATATGGCCGGGCTGACTGGGTCGGCGCGCGTACCGCGATGCAGCGCTGGTTCGTCGATCCGGTGGTGAACGCCAAAGGCGTCGACCGTGGCCTGGGCACCATCTTCACCCACGACCACCTCGGCCCATCGACTCACCAACAGATTGGCCTGTACGCCACCGTACTGGCAGAACCGGCCGGTTCCACCTGGTTCCACGCCGAGACCGGCGAGCCGTTGTACAGCGGCGCGCGTCAGGATGGCGGACCGACTTCGTGGCAAGCGGTGATTAATACCGGTGACATCGACGGCGATGGCAAGAACGACAGCTTCCGTGAGTTCTTCCTCGAGTACAGCGACTTCCAGCACGCGTATGAAGCCGGTGTGTACGTCGGCGCAGGCCCGGACGGCAAGCCGAATGCACAAGCCTTCCCGGCTACGGCGGACAGCTTCCGCTACGCCATCAACCCGCCTGTGCGTAACAACGCCAGTACCTTGCTGGACGGCATTGTCGAAATGCAGGGCGGCATGCTGCCCGGCTGCCCAACCCGGCCATGCCCTCAAGCCATTTCGGTGGATGACCCGGGCATGTTCGTGGTCAATTACCGCAACGAACCGCTGGCCCTGCGGGTGTACGACCCGAACAAGGTCGGCCCGGACGGCAAGCGCGGCATGCAGGCCGATGGCCTGGGCGGCGACCTGGCGTACGCCATGCAAAGCCGCACCGACCGTGCGATCCCGGCGATGAACCTGGCGCCGAACCTGATCACCGCGGCCACCGGCCCAACCGGCGGCACCACGCTGTTCCCGCCGCACATCAACAAGGGCGGCGCCGAGCCTGGCGATCCGTTCACCCCGATGCTGCGGACCTACACCGGCGACAACGTGCGGCTGCGGGTGCATGCCGGTGGTCACGAGGAAGAGCACAACGTCACCCTGCACGGCGTGAAGTGGCTGCAAAGCGGTTCCGGTTTCGGCAACAGCTCCAACTCCGGCTGGCGCGCGTCGCAGATGATCGGCATCTCCGAGCAGATGGGCTTCATTGCACCGGTGTCGATGCTGTCCAGCTCAGCGGCCACCACCGGTGACTACCTGTACTCGATGGATGCTTCGATCGAAGGCTACTGGAGCGGCATCTGGGGCGTGATGCGCAACTACACGGCGCAACGCAGCGATCTGTTCGCGCTGCCCAACAACGCCAAGCCTACCGGCATGCGCAACACCGTGGCGTTCGACGGCATCTGCCCACGGTACGGCGCCAACCCGAACGGTATCGGCACTAGGCCGACCCCACAACGCAACTATGAAGTGGTGGCGGCATTGGCCAACGACATCCTCCGCAACCCGCTGGGCCTGACCATCGGTGATCCGGCGAATCTCGGCCAGCATGTCGGCGGGCCGTTGAATCCGGCGGGCGGCACCCTGGTGTTCAACTCGCGGACCGTGAGCATTCCGCAGGTCACTGTGTTCGACCCTGAAGACGGTGAAACCATCACCATCGGCGGGCAAAGCGGGCCGCTGCATGACCCGACCGCGATCCTGTATGTGCGCAAGGCCGACCTCGACCCTGCCACCGGCAAGCTCAAACCCAGTGTGCCAGTCGAACCCCTGGTGCTGCGCGCAGCGGCCGGTGACTGCATCAATGTCACCCTGGAAAACCGTCTGCCGAGCGTGATGCCGGACCTGGCCCAGACCGCGGTGATGCAAGGCATGGCCAAGCGTGATCGCAACAGTGGCACCGGTTCGACCACCTTCAGCAACAACCTGATGCGGCCGTCGAGCCACGTGGGTCTGCACGCGCAATTGCTGGCGTACGACATCACCAAATCCGACGGCACCAACGTCGGCGCCAACCCGACCCAGACCGTGCCACCGCGTGTCGGCAGCAGCGGAGCCTACCCGACCCGTACCTACCAGTACTACGCCGGGCACCTGGAGCGTGAAGGCAAACCGATCACTCAGTTGGGACGTAATGTCGACAACATCAACGCCACGGCGATCGAGTTCGGCGGGTTGAATTTCACTCCGGCGGACGTGATCAAGCAGTCGCAAAAAGGCCTGGCCGCTGCGGCGAGCATCCTGCCGGTGGGCGCCACCTGGGTTGACGACACGCGCAAAGTGAATGCCACGGTCACCGCACCAGGGCAAACCAGCTACCGCGACTTTGCGATGGTCTGGCAGAAGGCCTTGAACATTCGCTGGGCCAATGGTCGGCCGGTGGAAGGGATTGCCGCGGAAGGGTTCGGCGTGCCGAACGATCCGCAGGACAACTCGAGCATGGCCATCAACTACAGGACCGAGCCGATGTGGTACCGCTTCGGCCTGGCCCCGGATGCACCGTTCGGCCATGCCGATGGCGCGGGCTACGGCGACATGGTGAACGCGCACATGGCCTACAGCAATGCGCTGGTGGGTGGTGATCCGCAAACGCCGGTGCTTTACGCGAGGCCTGGGCAACCATTCCGTACGCACATCCTGATGCCTACCGGCGGCAGTCGCGGCACGACCTTCCAGCTGGACGGGCACGTCTGGTCGACCAACCCGTTCCTGTCGGAGAAGAGCGATACCGGCGGCTATCCGATGGGCACCCCTGGCGTGGGCTCGGTGAAGTTCGGCTACAACCCGATGTCGATGTACATCGGCGCCCGCGAGAGCGTCCTGCCGGCAGCCCACTTCAGCTTCATGCTGCCGAGCGCCGGGGGGGTCAACGCGATACCGGGTGACTACCTGTTCCGCGATTACGCCGCCTACGGCAACACCTCCGGGTTGTGGGGGCTGTTGCGGGTGACCAACGAAGCGGAACCGGCGCCAGCGCCGTAGGGCAGGCAAACGCATCACCTGTAGGAGCTGGCTTGCCAGCGAAGACGGAGTGTCAGACACATCAATGTTGAATGTGCTGACGCCTTCGCTGGCAAGCCAGCTCCTACAGGGGGGCGCGGTGAGGCAGGGATAGATCTGAAGGGGAGAGTGACATGAACAGGACCATCAAAATCGCCAGCGTGGCGCTGATCGTCGGGGTCGCGCTGATCTGGTTCGGGGTGTGGCGCACATCGCCACCGACCCTGCTCAGCGACATTGCGCTACCCGACACCTGGAGCGACCAGACCCTTGAACGCGACGGCGTGTCGGTGGCCCTGGAAGTACGGCCGCTGGCCGAAGGCGGCGTGTTGCGCGAGGGTGAGTTTGCCGACGTGCGTTTCAAGGTCACCGACAAGGCGTCCGGCCAACCGCTGGCGGGCATCGCCCCCGGCGCCTGGATTGACCCGGAAACCGTTGCTGCCGACCAGGCCCAGGGCCGCGAACAGAGCTGCAAGGCCCGGGTCGGGGTGTTCCTCAAGTCGAGTATCGGCGCACGGCCGCTGCTCGATCTCAACAGCTATTTCCTGATGGTGATGAACCGTGATGCCAGCGTCTCGGTGGTCGACCCGTCAGTCTCGGTGGGCGGTATCACCAGCACCCTGACCCGCATCGACATCAAGCAACCGCCGATGGATTGGGTCACCCCCAGGGACAACAAGCGGGTATTCGTGTCGATGCCGACGGCGGGCGAAGTCGCGGTGATCGACAGTGAGCAATTCAAGCTGATCGACTCGGTGGCCGCCGGGAGTAACCCGGTGCGCGTGGCCTTGCAACCGGACGAGCGCCTGCTGTGGGTGGGCAACAATGCTCCGTCGGCCGAGCAATCCGGGGTCACGGTGATCGACACCGCCACGCTCAAGACCCTCAAGCACCTGGCCACCGGCAGCGGCCACCACGAGATCGCCTTCAGCAAGGACAGCCGTTTTGCCTTTGTCACCAACCGCGACGACGGCACCGTCAGCCTCATCGATATCGCCAGCCTGACCATCGCCAAGCAGCTCAAGACCGGTTCGCACCCGCTGTCGGTGGCGTACTCGCCACTGTCCGACGCGGCCTATGTGGCCGATGGCAAGGACGGCACGGTGACCGTGGTCGATGCCGCGAGCCAATCGGTGCGGCGCGTGATCAAGGTCAAGCAGGGCCTTGGGCCCATGGGCTTCAGCGCCGACGGGCGTTTCGGCATCGTGCTCAATACCCTGGAGAACCAGGCCGCGGTGATCGATGCGGCCAACGATGCGCTGATCCATGAACTGGACGTGTCCGCCGAACCCTACCAGGTGGTGTTCACCAAGGCCTATGCCTACGTGCGCGGCCTGGCCTCGGCCAAGGTGACGATGATCAACCTGGCGTCCCTCGGCGAAGGCCGCAAGCCGATCAGCCAGGGTTTCGAAGCCGGGCCGCAGCCACCACGGCTGGCCGGTGACCTGCCCCTGGCGTCGAGCCTGGCGGTGTCGCGGGACGACAACGCGGTGTTTGTGGTCAACCCGGTGGACAACACCACCTACTTCTATGCCGAAGGCATGAACGCGCCAATGTCCGGCTACCCCAATCGCGGGCAGGTGGCGCGGGCGGCTCTGGTCATCGACCGCAGCCTGCGCGAGGTCGAACCGGGGCTGTACAGCTCGCGGATCAAGCTGCCGGCGGCGGGGCGCTTCGACGTGGCGTTCCTGCTCAACCAGCCCAACATCATCCATTGCTTCAGCGCCGTGGTGGAGACCAACGACAAACTCCCGCCCGTCGCCGGCGTGCCGAAAGTGGAGTTCATGCTCGACAAGACCACGGCCGCCTTGGGCAGCCCTTATGTCGTGCGTTTTCGTATCGTCCAGGGCAAGCAGAAGGTCCAGCGCAGCGGGGTCAAGGACGTGCAGGTGCGCTACTTCCTCGCGCCGAGTTCACGGCCCCAGCACGTCGCAGCACGGGACGTCGGCAATGGCATTTATGAGGCCCCGGTCACCCTTGACCAAAAAGGCGCCTGGTACCTGCACGTGCGTGCGGCGTCCCTGGGTGCGAATTTCGACGACCAGACTTTTGCCAGCGTTCGGGTAACCCCAGGCATTGCTCATTGAAGAGGACATCGACATGAACCGATTCGCACATCATGGACTGCTGACGATCTGCCTGTTGGCCTGCTCGTTGGAATTAGCCATCGGCCAGGCCCTGGCCCACTCGGTAGACGAACATGCCGGCCACACCCAGGCGGCCAAGAGCACCAGTTCCGAGACCGCCCAGGTCAAGTTTGCCGACGTCGCGCTGGTGGACCAGAGCGGCAAGACCGTGCGCCTGGAAAAAGACCTGGTGGCCAACAAGATCGTGGTCATGAGCTTCATCTACACCAGTTGCACCACGGTCTGCCCGGTGGTGTCCTCGATCATGGGCAAGGTGCAGAAACAGCTGGGTGCGCGGGTCGGCACCGAGGTGCAACTGGTGTCGATCAGCATCGACCCACAGCGCGACGACGCCAAGCGCCTCAACGACTACGCCCGCGCCTTCCAGAACGGCCCGGGCTGGAGCTGGCTGACCGGTTCCACGCAGTCGGTAAATGAAACCCTCAAGGGTTTGGGCAGCTTCAGTGGCGACTTCAAGAACCATGCGCCGCTGATCCTGGTGGGAGACGGCAACAGTCGCCACTGGACCCGCTACTACGGCTTCACCGACCCGAACATATTGACCCGGCAGGTGGAGAAGCTCAGCGGTGAACGCAACACCCATGCCAAACACACGGCCATCGCCATGGAGCATCAGCCATGAGACTTCTCCACGGGTTCGCCCTGAGCCTCTGCGCCTGCCTCGCCAGCGCCCTGGCCATGGCCCACGAAGGGCATGCACCCGCGGCGCCTGCCGCCGATACGGTGGCGGCCGCCGCCCAGCCGACCGCTGGCACCCGCGATGCCAAGACCTGGTTCACCGATACGCCGTTGCAGGACCAGAACGGCAATACCCTGCGTTTCTACAGCGACGCGCTGGAAAACCGCGTGGTGCTGCTCAATGTGATTTTCACCAGTTGCACCGATGCCTGCCCGTTGATCACCCAGAAGCTCAAGCAAGTGCGCGAAGTGCTGGGCGACAAGGCGGACGGCATCACCTTTATCTCCCTTACCAGTGATCCGCTGCGGGACACCCCGGCGGTACTCAAGGCTTACACCTTGAAGCAGGGCGTCGATGAGCCCCACTGGCTTTTTCTTACCGGCGACAAAGCGCAGATGGACCTGGTCCTGGGCCGTATCGGCCAGGTCATACCGTCCCCCGAGCAGCACTCCACCCAACTGATCGTCGGTGACGTGGCGAACAAGCGCTGGAGCAAGATCCGTCCCGATGCCCCGGCCGCCGCCATTGCCCAGCGCTTGCAGTTGCTGGCAATGCCCGTGGCCGGTCGCTGAGCCAGGGCCATGAAAAACGCCCTGATCCTCGGCCTGCTTCTCCTCGGCGGCATCAGCCTGAGCGCCCAGGCATTAACGCTGACGCCCAGCGAAAGTGCGGGCAAGCGGCTGTACCGCGAAGGTGTCTCCGCCAACGGCGAGCCGATCATGGCCCGGATCGGCTCGGCGGGCATGCTGCTGCCGGCCACCAGCGTGCCCTGCGCCAACTGCCACGGCAGCGATGGCCTGGGGCGCCCGGAAGGCGGGGTGCGCCCGCCGGACCTGAGCTGGTCGCGGCTGACCAGTACCTACGGCCAGCAGCAGATCAACGGACGTGCCTACCCAGCCTACACCGAGGGCACTGTGGCCCGTGCGATCCAGGAGGGGCGTGACCCGGGCAACAACCGGCTGGATTCGGCGATGCCGCGGTTCGTCCTGTCGATGAGCGATCAACGCAACCTGACGGCCTACCTCAAGCGCCTGGCTGATGAGCGCGATCCGGGCCTGAGCCCCGACAGCCTGCACCTGGGCACCTTGCTGCCGAGCACTGGCGTGTTGGGCGAGGAGGGCACCACGGTGGCGGCGGTGCTGCGGGGCAGCGTGGCGCGGATCAACGAAGCGGGCGGGATCCATGGCCGGCAGTTGCGCCTGACCATCCTCGATCCCGGTCCCGACCGTGTCAGCGCCGAGCATGCGCTCGACCAGTTGATCGAACAGGAACAGGTGTTCGCCCTGGTCGCACCGCTGGTGCCGGCGCTGGATAACGAACTGGCCCCGCGCCTGGAGCAGGCCGGCGTGCCCCTGATCGGGCCGCTGTCGTTGCAGGGCACGGCCCAGGCCAGTCGGCAGATTTTCGAGCCGCTGCCGGGGCTGCGCGAACAGATGATTGCCCTGGCCAACTACGCCGCCACCAGCCTGCGCGTGCTGCAGGGCCCGACGCTGATCGCCTACCCGAACGAGCCGGGCCAGCGCCTGGCGGCGGAGAAACTTGCCCAATACCTGCAGGACAACGCCTGGCAGAAAGTGCGCCTGCAACCCTACGAGACGGCGCAGGACGAGTTGCCACTGGGCTCGCGCTCGGTGTTCTACATGGGCAGCAGTGGCGGCTTCAGTCGTTTGGCCGCGCGCTTGCAGACCGCGGGCCAGGTGCCTTATCTGTTCGCCGCCTCGAACCAGGTGGCGGGGGATCTGATGCAGGTGCCCAGCGGGTTTTCCCGGCGGGTGTTCCTGGCGTATCCGTTCGTGCCCAGCGACTGGACGCGCACCGGGCGCACCGCCCTGACCCAATTGCGCGAACGCCAGAAGCTCGGCGGCGAACACGCGGTGCTGCAGGTCGGGGCCTACAGTTCGATGCTGCTGCTCAGCGAGGGCATGAAACAGGCGGGGCGCGATGCCAGCCGGGAAAAACTCATCAGTGCCCTGGAAGGCCTGCACGACTTCGATACCGGCCTGACCCCGCTGATCAGTTTCGGGCCGGGCCGACGCCTGGGCCTGAGCGGCGCCCATGTGGTCACCGTGGACCTGCCCGACCAGCGCTTCTATCTGGTCGCCCCCTACAAACCCATTGCCGCCACGCCCTGATCCGGAGGCCGAAGATGAAACTCACGACTGTAATGGTGCTGTTGACCCTGTGGGTGCCCGCCGCGTTTTGCAGCAATGGCCCGGCCGTGGCACGGGTCAATGGCGAGGAAATTTCCCAACTGCGCCTGGAGCGCTATTTCGCCGAATACCTGGAGGATCAGGGCCGGGCGGTCGCCAGCATCCGCAGCCCCAGCGCCTACAAACAGCTGCGCACGGCGGCGCTGGATGCGCTGATCGACAAGGAACTGCTGTGGCAGGAAGCGCTCAAGCGCGGGGTGGTGATCAGCGATGCCACGGTGCAAGCCCAGGTGGACCAGACCCGCCAGGCCATGGGTGGCCCACAGGTGTTCGCCCGGCGCCTGGAAGACGCCGGTTTCGATGAGGCTTCTTACATCGAGTACACCCGCCGCGACCTGGCGGCGCAGCAGATGTTTACTGAGCTCACGAGGGTCGGCGAGCCGGACGAAAAAGAGGTGCGGGCGTTCTATCAGGAGCACCGCGCCGAGATGAACCGTCCCGAGGAAATCCAGGTCAGGCATATCCTGATAAAAGTGCCTCAGGGGGCGGACGCTTCCACAGTCGAAGCCGCGAGACTACGCTTGCAGGCACTGCACACGAGCATCCGTGAAGGCGCCGATTTTGCCAGCGTCGCCCGCAGCGGTTCCGAAGACGCTTCGGCCAGCGCCGGCGGCGACCTGGGTTACTTTGCCCGGGGGCGCATGATGCCGGAGTTCGAAGCCGCAGCCTTTGCCCTCAAACCCGGGTCCGTCAGCGAGCCGGTGCGCACGGCGGTGGGCTGGCATTTGATCCTGTTGGAGAACCGAATGGAGGCCGCCGATGTCACACAAGAGCAGGGACTTGAAATGGTTCGGGCCTACCTTGCCCGACAGAAACAGGTCCAGGCGCGTCTGCAGGCGCTGGCGCAGCTGCGCGCAAGCAACAGCATCGAAAGAATTGACGATCAATGAGCTTTCCCCAACAGTGGGGGAAAGCTTCGCTGCACGTCCGTTCGCTTTCCCCCGCTTTTGGGGGGTGGGGCATGTGGACGAAACGGCATTGCTTTTAAATTCAAGGACATGAATACATAAAATTACCGGCACTCAGCCTGGCATGAAGTGTGCGTTAGACCTATCAAGGCGCGCACTCCGCCAGGTTCGGTACTCGGACCTGGGGTTCAAGGAGTCCACCTTGTTAAACAAAGTACTGGTTGTTGAAGACGAACAACTTCTTGCAGAAAACCTCCAGGGTTACCTGCAGGCGCAAGGGTTGGAAGTCCGGATTGCTCACGACGGTGCGCAAGGAATCGCTGAAGCCGGCGACTTCGCACCCGATGTGATGGTGTTCGATTACCGCTTGCCCGATATGGAAGGCTTTGAGGTGCTCGATGCCGTCCGCCAGAACAGGAAGTGTCATTTTGTGCTGATCACGGGGCACCCCACCGCAGAGGTTTGCGAAAGGGCCCGGCAACTGGAAGTCAGCCATATCCTGTTCAAACCCTTTCCGATGGCGGAACTGGCGCGTGCAGTGCTTGATCTTCTGGGGCGACAGCGCGAACCCAACGCGGCGGTGAGCAGTTCCGAAGGCTTTGTCGAACGACGCCAGAGCAGGACCGAGAGTTTCCCGCTGCAGTTGTACGACGGTAGTTGGGTGCTAGCAGATCGCCGACGAAGTACCTCGGCCTCCACAGCGCCAGACGACGAACAATTGCTCACCGGGGAGTAATGGCGCGACAAGAGGTTCCGGCACATGCCGCAATTGCTCGCCGCGCCGACAGGGCTCTAAGCCCCGGGTGTTGGAGAGCAAGCCATGGACCGTCTATCCCTTGTCGTCGATGTGCCACCGCTGGACTCTGTACCGACTCGTTTTTCCAGTGAGCAACTGGCCCAGGCCCGTTCCCGGGCCGGCAGTACCGGCGAGCGGATGCTCGAAGCCCTCGGGGTGCTCTGCGAACTGGCCCCCATGCCCTTTATCCAGTGCCTGGGCGCAACCCTTCACTACCCGGTGCTCGACACCGACAGCCTGTTTCAATCGACCCCGGTATTCGACCGGGTCACCCTGGCCCAATGCCTCAAGCGCGAATTCATCCTGCTGCGTCACGCCGACGCGGTCATTGGCGTGTTTGCCGACCCCTTCGACACTGCACGCCTTGCCTGGATCGACGACTGCCTGCACGGCGCGCCGCTGTACCTGGTGCATGCCGACGACCTGAAAGCCTACCTGGCGCGCCACGAAGAGAGCTTCCACGCGGTGGAGTCGCTCAACGCCCAGGCCGACGGCAATACCGAGATCGACACCCTGCAAAGCCTGTCCCTGACCAGCATCAGCGAAGACTCCAGCGTGGTGGTCAAGCTGGTCAACTCGACCCTCTACGACGCGCTGAAGATGCACGCCAGCGATATCCACCTGGGCACCACCGGCAGCGGCCTGGTGATCAAGTACCGCATCGATGGCGTGCTCAACAACATCAGCAAGATCCAGGGCAACGAGTTCGCCGAGCAGGTGATTTCCAGGGTCAAGGTCATGGCCGAACTGGACATCGGCGAAAAACGCGTGCCCCAGGACGGGCGTTTCAAGATCGGCATCAGCGGCCGCCAGATCGACTTCCGGGTGTCGATCATGCCGAGCATTTTCGGCGAGGACGCGGTGCTGCGGGTGCTCGACAAGCAGGACCTGGCCGACAAGGTCTGCGGCGTGCAGTTGCAGGCCCTGGGCTTTGAAGAGGAAACCCTGCGCCAACTGCGCCGCCTGGCCGCCGAACCCTACGGGATGGTGCTGGTCACCGGCCCCACCGGCAGCGGCAAGACCACCACGCTGTACGCGATGATCACCGAGATCAACCACGGCGTGGACAAGATCATGGTCGGCGAGATCCGCGACCCCGACACCGCGCAGATCGCCGTGCAGTCGGCGCTCACCGGGCACCTGGTGTTCACCACCATCCACGCCAACAACGTGTTCGACGTGATCGGGCGCTTCACCCAGATGGAGATCGACCCCTACAGCCTGGTGTCCGCGCTCAATGCGGTATTGGCCCAGCGCCTGATCCGCCTGGTGTGCAGCGCTTGCAGCACGCCGTACACGCCGAGCGAAGAAGAGCTTTCAAGCTCGGGCCTGGACCCGCAACAGGTCGGCCACTACCAGTTTGTCCACGGCAAGGGCTGCGGTCATTGTCGTGGCACCGGCTACCGCGGCCGCAGCGCGATTGCCGAGCTGCTGCACCTGGACGATGAGCTGCGGCAGATGATCGTCGAGCGCCAACCGATTTCGAAAATCAAGGCACACGCCTGCAAACGTGGCTTGCGCCTGCTGCGTGAGTCGGCGCTGGAACTGGTGCAACAAGGCCGGACCACTCTCGAGGAGATCAATCGTGTCACTTTTATCTCGTGAGCGTTATGTCGCCGTGCTCGGCGCCAGCGGTGTCGGCCTCGGTCAGCGTCAAGGTGGCGACACCCTGTGGCTGGGCAGCGTCGGCTTCATCGATGAAGGGTTCATGGCCTGGGCGGTCGCCCTGGAAACCCTCGACCGCCTGCTGGGCGAACATGCCCGCGCCGGTGCCGAGTTGACCGTGGTGGTCTCCGGCCACTTCAGCCGGTTCTGCCTGGTGCCCTGGAGCGAGCAGATCAGCAGCCCCGCAGAGCTGCAGGGGTTTGCCCAGCTGTGCCTGGAAGACCTCTACGGCGCCGCGAACCAACCCTGGGACCTGGTGCTGTCGGCCGAGCCTGCCGGTTACGACCGGATCGCCACCGCGCTGCCGCAAGACCTGCTCGAACGCCTGCGTACCCTGGTCAGCGGCCGTGGCCTGCGCCTGCGCTCGGTGCAACCGTACCTGATGGCGGCGTTCAATCACTTCGACAAGAGCTTCGACGCCGGCGACTTCCTGTTCGTGGTCGCCGAGCCGGTGCGCAGCGTCTTGCTGCTGGCCCGCGAAGGCCGCTGGACAGCGGTGCGTTCGGTGGGCAGCAGCGACAGCGATGCCGCACTGAGCGCACTGGTCGGACGCGAATGCCAATTGCAGGCCTCTGCCAGCGAACGGCCGCTGAACGTCTACCTGCACGCACCGGCACGCATCGACTCCCATCCTGAAGTGCCCGGTGTGCACCTGCGCACCCTCGAAGAAGGCCGGACAAACGTACGCGATTGCCTGTACGTCATGTCCCGGACGGTGGCCTGACATGCGCCCGCTGATGCTCGACTTTCAGCCACGCCGCCGCTCGAGCCCCCTGGGCTGGAGCCTGCTGGCCGGTGGCGTGGTGCTGGCGCTGACCTGCATCGTGTTTGCGCAACACCTCAGCGGTGAGGCCGAACAACAGCAAGGTCACCTGCAAACCACCCAACGGGTGCTCACCGGCGACACCGGCGGCAAGGTCAGCCTGACCCCGGCCGAAACCCGCGAGCAGGCGCAGAACCTGGCCGAGATGCGCAAGGTCTCGCAGCAGTTGCGCCGCCCTTGGGAGCGTCTGTTCGCCACCCTGGAAGCCATGCCCCGGGACAACGTTGCCTTGCTCACCCTGACCCCGGATGCCCGCAAGGGCCAGGTGCGGATCAGCGCCGAGGCGCGCGACCTGGACGCCATGCTCGACTTCCACCGCCGCCTCGAAGCCAGCGACGAGCTCTCCGACGTGTCGTTGCTCAGCCACGAAATCGTCGCCAACGTGCCGGAACACCCGGTGCAATTCAACTTGTCGGCTACCTGGGAGATTGGCGATGCAAATCCCTAGATTGATCGTCCACGAATACCTGCAAAGCCTGGGCGTGCCTGGCCTGGCGGGGTTGGCCATGCTGGTGCTGGCGCTGACCTATGGGCTGTTCGGCCTGTTGCCGGACTGGCAGTCATTGCAGCAGCTGAGCCAGCAGACCCGCGAAGCCCGCGAATACCTGGCCAAGGTCGAAGAAGGTTCGGTCGCCGCACCGGTGGTACCGCAACGTCAGCTCGATGATTTCCGCAGCAAGTTGCCGACCCAACCCCAGGCTACCGTCGCCATCGACAAGATCTATGCGCTGGCCGCGCAGGAACGCATCACCCTGTCCCGGGGCGAGTACTCCCTGGGCATCGATCCCAAGACCCACCTGGCCCGTTACCAGATCCTGTTGCCGGTGCGGGGCAGCTACCCGCAACTGCGGCGCTTCATGCACGCCTTGCTCGGCCAGTTGCCGGCGGTGGTGGTGGAAGACCTGGAGTTGCAACGCAAGAAGATCGCCGACACCGACCTCAATGGGCGGATCCGCATGACCCTTTACCTGTCGAGGTCATGATGAACAGCAAACGCGCAATGGGTTGGGTGGCGTTCCTCGGCGTGGCCGCGGCGCTGACCTGGTTGCCCGACTACTTCAAGCCGGCCGACGACAGCGACCTTGCCGTGGCCGCCGTGGCCACGCCGGCCAAAGGCAAAAAACGTAGCGCGTTGCCAGCGGCGCAAGCCTCCGCTGCGCCCGTGGCGATCAAGGACCTGAGCCCGGCGGGCGACCTGTTCGCCGCGCGCAGCTGGAAGGCCGCGCCAACCCTGGCCAGCGTCACCGAAAAACCGGTCAACGTCGCGCCGGTGGTGCAGGTCCCCACTGCACCGCCGATGCCTTTCCAGTTCATCGGGCGAATCGATGACCGCACCGACCTGCAAGTGTTTTTGCAAAACGGCGAGAAGATCTACGTCGTGCGTAAAGGGGATGTGATCGACGAAACATGGAAGATCGAGGGGATTTCCGATCTGGAACTGAGCCTGGTCTATTTGCCTCTGCATTTGTCCCAGACTTTGTCTGTGGGGAGCGCGCAATGAACAAATCCCGTTTGCTGATGAGCCTCTGTCTCTGTGCCGGGCTGGCTGCGTGCAGCTCGGCGCAGGTCGCCAAGGAAGAAGCCTCCGAGTTGATGGAGCAGGGGCAGTACGAAGCCGGCCTGGCCAGGATCGAGGAGGGCTTGCGGGAAAACCCTCGCGACACCGAACTGCACATCGCCCTCAACAGCTCCCGTGCCCGGGCGATCACGGCACTGCTGACCCAGGCCGACATGGACCGCACCCAGCGTGATTTCGCGTCGGCCCGCATGGCCTACGGCCGGGTGTTGACCATCGAACCGAACAACCGCCGCGCCCAGGACGCCATGCGCCAACTCGAACACATGCGCAGCCTCGACGAGAAACTCGAACTGGCCCGCGGCGACCTGCGCCGCGGCGACATCTACGGCGCCGAGCGTCAGGTCAAACAGATTCTCGAACTGGACCCGAACAACGAAGGCGCCCTGGAACTGCAGAGCAATATCCGCCTGGTGCAGAGCCGCAACGTGGTGGCCTATCCGCAATTGCGCACCCGCCTGGACAAACCGGTGACCCTGGAATTTCGCGACGCCAACCTCAAGACCATCTTCGAAGTGCTGTCCCAGGTCGCCGGCTTGAACTTCATCTTCGACAAGGACCTGCGCCCGGACATGAAAGCCACCATCTTCGTGCGTGACGTGCGCATCGAAGACGCCGTGGAACTGCTGCTGCAACAGAACCAGCTGCACCAGAAAGTGGTGAACGAAAACACCCTGCTGATCTACCCGGATTCGCCGCAGAAGCTCAAGGATTACCAGGAACTGGTGATGCGCACCTTCTACCTGACCAGCATCGATGCCAACACCGCGCTGAACATGGTCAAGACCATGCTCAAGACCCGCGACGTGTTCGTCGACGAACGCCTCAATACCCTGACCATGCGCGACACCGGCGACGCCGTGCGCATGGCGGAAAAACTCCTGCAATCCCAGGATCAGTCCAACCCCGAAGTGGTGCTGGAAGTGGAAGTGATGGAAGTCGCCACCCAGCGCATCCTCGACCTTGGCCTGCAATGGCCGAACACCTTCGGCGTGGTCAACAGCGATGGCTCGGCGGTGACCCTGCTCGATCAGCTCAAGGGCATCAACTCCAGCCGGATCACTATCCAGCCGTCGCCACAGGCCAAGATCAACGCCCAGGACAAGGACATCAACACCCTGGCCAGCCCGGTCATCCGCGTCAGCAACCGCGAGCAGGCGCGCATCCACATCGGCCAGCGCGTACCGATCATCAGCGCCACGTCGGTGCCGTCGACCCAGGGACCGGTGATCACCGAAAGCGTGACTTACCTCGATGTCGGTCTGAAACTGGAAGTGCAGCCCACCGTGCACCTGAACAACGAAGTGGCGATCAAGGTGGCCCTGGAAGTGAGTAACGCCACGCCCCTGGAGCCGACCCGCCAGGGCACGATTCCGGTCCAGGTCGATACCCGCAACGCGCAGACCACCCTGCGCCTGCATGACGGCGAAACCCAGATCCTCGCCGGCCTGATGCGCAACGACCATGGCAGCACCGGCAACAAGATTCCCGGCCTTGGCGACATTCCTGGCCTGGGTCGCCTGTTCGGCAGCAACAAGGACGACGTCAGCAAATCCGAGCTGGTGCTGTCGATCACCCCGCGGATCGTGCGCAACCTGCCGTACCAGAGCCCGTCGGACATGGAGTTCACCACCGGCACCGAAACCAGCATGCACATCCAGGCGCCGGATCGTTCGAAGGTCGAAGTCGAAGAGGTCAAGACCAATGGCATGAGCGCACCGATCGCGACCACCGTTACCGTCGGGAAGCCTTGATCATGAACGCCTCGCAACGCGGTTTTACCTTGATCGAAGTCGTGGTGACGCTGTCGTTGATCGGCCTGCTGGCCGGCATGGCCGCGCCGCTGACCGAGACCGTGGTGCGCCGGGGCAAAGAGCAGGAACTGCGCACCGCGCTGTACCAGATCCGCGATGCCATCGACGCCTACAAGCGCGCGTTCGACGCCGGTTACATCGAGAAGTCGCTCAACAGCAGCGGCTACCCGCCGAACCTGCAGGTGCTGGTGGAAGGCGTGCGTGATGTGCGCAGCGCGAAGGGTGCCAAGTTCTACTTCCTGCGGCGCGTGCCCCATGACCCGCTGGCACCGGTCAAACGCGACGACGAAGGCGGCTGGGGCGTGCGCTCCTACGACAGTACGGCTCAGAACCCGCGGGAGGGCGAGGACGTCTTTGACGTTTACTCCAAGGCCCGCGGCAAAGGGCTCAACGGCATCGCCTACCGGGAGTGGTGAGCATATGCGTCGGGAAAAGGGTTTTACCCTGCTGGAACTGATGGTGGTCATGGCAATCATCGCGACCCTGATGACCATCGCCTTGCCACGCTATTTCAACAGCCTGGAGGCCTCCAGGGAGACCACCCTGCGCCAGAGCCTGTCGGCGATGCGCGAAGCCCTGGATCACTACTACGGTGACACCGGACGTTATCCCGACTCCCTCGAACAGCTGGTTGAACAGCGTTACCTGCGCAATCCGCCGATGGACCCGATCACCGAACGCAAGGACGCCTGGGTCATGGTTGCACCGCCTGATGGCGTGGCCGGCGGTGTCGCCGATGTCAAGAGTGGTGCCACAGGGAGGGCCCGTGATGGCAGCCTTTATTCCGAGTGGTAAGCCTGCGGGGCAAGACGGCTTCACCTACCTGGGTGTGCTGTTCCTGATCATGGTGATGGGCATGGGCCTGGCCAGTGCCGGCGAGCTGTGGTCCACCGCCTCGCGCCGCGACCGCGAACGTCAGTTGCTGTGGGTTGGCACCCAGTACGCCCAGGCACTGCGCAGCTATTACCGCAGTTCGCCAGGCCTGGCCCAGTACCCCAGGGAACTCGCCGACCTGGTGCAGGACGAGCGTTTTCCCGGCGCCAAGCACCATATCCGCCAGCTGTACCCGGACCCGATTGGCGGCGGCGAATGGTTCCTGATGCGCGGCTTCGACGGACGCATTACCGGCATCAGCAGCCCGTCCACGGACAAGCCCCTGAAGCAGGCGGATTTTCCCAGCCAGTGGTCGGACTTCAACGGCATGGCCAGCTACAAGGACTGGCAGTTCGTGGCCGAGAAAGCCTTCCTCGACGGCGCCTCGGGCCCGGCCAAAGGCCAGTCCGCAGCGTCCCAGGCGGTGCAGCCATGAAGCGCTTCTGCCTGGCCTTGATCCTGGTGTTGAGCACCTCTGTGACCTGGGCCGGTGAAGAGGACGAAATGCTCGGCTTTATCGTCGACGACACGATCTCGCACATCGGCCACGAATTTTACTACTCGTTCAGTGAACGCCTGCGCGCCACCAGTCCGATGGATTTCAACCTGGTGGTACGCGAACGACCTTCGGCTCGCTGGGGCAGCCTGGTGACCGTGGAATTTCAACAACGACTGGTTTACCGGCGCTTCCTGCCGCCGAACACCGTGGAGCTCAAGGACGAGGCCTATGCCGCCGCCGACTGGGTACGCGGGCAGATTGTCCAGCGCAAGCTGGAAGCCTTGTTGCAGGACACCACGGACCTTGAGAGGGACGAACTATGAAAGCGAAAACGTTTTTGCAGCGCGCCGGTGGATGCTTGCTCGGCCTGGGCGCCTGCGCCCTGGCCCAGGGCACGGAACTGGTCTACACGCCCGTCAACCCATCCTTCGGCGGCAACCCGTTGAACGGCACCTGGCTGCTCAACAATGCCCAGGCGCAGAACGACTACGACGATCCCGACTTGAAGGATCGCACCTCGGTGGCCGGGACCTCGGCCCTGGAGCGCTTCAGCGCCCAGTTGCAATCGCGTTTGCTCGGGCAACTGCTGGACAACATCTCCACCGGCAACACGGGGAGCCTGTCCACGGACGCTTTCATCGTCGACGTGGTCGACGACTCCGGTGCGCTGACGATCAACGTCACCGACCGGGCCACGGGCGAAGTTTCGGAAATCCAGGTGAATGGCCTGGCCCCTTGAGGGGATGCGGGTTTATGGGGAGTTAAGGACATGAAAAAAATAATTGCGCTGGGGCTGATGTTGGCGGCATTACAGGGGTGCAGTCTGCGCGAGCCGATGCCGGCCGAACAGGACTCGCAAACCCCGACCCTGACCCCAAGGGCCTCGACTTATTATGACTTGATCAACATGCCACGACCCAAGGGCCGCTTGATGGCGGTGGTCTACGGCTTCCGTGACCAGACCGGGCAATACAAGCCAACCCCGGCCAGCTCGTTCTCCACCAGCGTCACCCAGGGCGCGGCGAGCATGCTGATGGACGCCTTGCAGGCCAGCGGCTGGTTCGTGGTGCTCGAGCGTGAAGGGCTGCAGAACCTGTTGACCGAACGCAAGATCATCCGCGCCTCGCAAAAGAAACCCAACACCCCGGTGAACATCCAGGCGGAACTGCCACCGCTGCAAGCGGCGAACATGATGCTCGAAGGCGGGATCATCGCCTACGACACCAACGTACGCAGCGGCGGCGAAGGCGCACGCTACCTGGGCATCGACATTGCCCGGGAGTATCGCGTCGACCAGGTCACGGTGAACCTGCGGGCGGTGGACGTGCGCAGCGGCCAGGTGCTGTCCAACGTCATGACCAGCAAGACCATCTACTCCGTGGCCCGCAGTGCCGGGGTATTCAAGTTCATCGAGTTCAAGAAACTGCTCGAGGCCGAGGTGGGCTACACCACCAATGAACCGGCGCAGTTGTGCGTGTTGTCGGCGATCGAGGCGGCGGTGGGGCATATGCTGGCGCAGGGGATCGAGCGGCATTTGTGGCAGGTGGCGGGGGATAATTCCCAACCTGCGCAGAACGAGACGCTGGATCGCTACCTGACGCAGAATCGTGTTGTACCTGAAGGTGACGGAGAGGACGAGTGAACCGGCGCGGCCTTGTAGGAGCTGGCTTGTCCGGTCGCCGCATCGCAGCGATGACGGCGTTACAGCCGACCCGTCTCTCGCGGCTGTACCCGATCCCAACTGTGGGAGCGGGCTTGCTCGCGAAGGCGGCCTTATAGCCGACCAATCGTCCGCGGCTGTCCCCGATCTACTGTAGGAGCCGGCTTGCTGCGGGCGGCGTTCCGACGACGGCGTCCTGACAGCCGACCTATTATTTATTGACCGAGTACATATCCATTCCTGATCCCAAGCGAACGCATTCCCCTGTAGGAGCTGGCTTGCCAGCGAAGCGGCCCGAAAGACTCGCACCAGACTCAAGGCCGCCTTCGCCGGCAAGCCGGCTCCTACAAGGTATATGTCGCGCACGAAACCACGGTAGAGGCACGTTTTTGTAGGAGCTGGCTAGCCAGCGAAGAGGCCCGATAGAGCAGCACCAGACTCAAGGCCGCCTTCGCCGGCAGGCCGGCTCCTACAAGGTATATGTCGCGCACGAAACCACGGTAGAGGCATATTTTTGTAGGAGCTGGCTTGCCAGCGAAGAGGCCCGATAGAGCAGCACCAGGCTCAAGGCCGCCTTCGCCGGCAAGCCGGCTCCTACAAGGTATATGTCGCGCACGAAACCACGGTAGAGGCATATTTTTGTAGGAGCTGGCTTGCCAGCGAAGAGGCCCCAAAGACTCGCACCAGACTCAAGGCCGCCTTCGCCGGCAAGCCGGCTCCTACACGGTATATGTCGCGCACGAAACCACGGTAGAGGCACGTTTTTGTAGGAGCTGGCTTGCCAGCGAAGACGGCCTGATAGTCGACCAATCTCCCACGTCTGTACCCGATCCAGGCAATATCTGTAGGAAAAATACGAGGCTACATTGCCTTGCGCCGTTGCCTACAACTGCGCCAGAATCCGCCGGCTTGTGTGCCTTGCTCCCCTGGCTCTACTGTTGCCGCGCCGCTGCATTTTCAGCGGTCGGGTTTAGCAGCTCGGTCAATTTCAAGGCGCGCCAGTGTCACCCCGCTATGGTGGCTGTGCGTGGGGCACTTCGGTGCGCCGGGTTCCTTGATCCCTGGTCTGCTAACCCGCGTACAGTCGCCACCCATTCCGTTTAGCAGCGATGTGTGGCGTCTCCACTGACCAAGGAGTTTCACCATGCCCAAGCCTAGCCCCAATCCCCCCGAATCAGAATCCGAAAATCCTCCTTCCAACCTCCATCTAAAACCCGCCCTCCTGAAAACCACTACACCCCACGACCCCAGCTCAATGTTCCTCATCGCCCCAGACATCAGCACCGAAGACCTGCTGGCCCACGCCTGCGAATCCCTGAAATCCGCCAGCATCATGGCCACCGATTTCGCGACATTCGTGGACGGCCCCCAGCGCAGCATGCTGCTGGGTATCCAACAGGTGATCATGCTTGCGGACCTGGCGGTAAACCAGGCGCTGGATAACCTCGATCCGCAGGGCTGAGCACACGCTCACTTCCACATGGATCTACGGCAGCTCCAGGGGAAATGCGTATGGCTCACGATCAGGTCGGCTCGTAGGCCGCCTTGTGTAGGAGCAGTCGGTCGACGCTCGATTGCTCGCGAAAAACCTGAGAGCACCGCGGGGTGTCAGGTTCCCCGCGTCATCGTTGACCTCCATCGCGAGCAAGCTTGCTCCTACAGGGTTGTGTCGTCCCAAAATTGAAGGTTTGAGCGCATATCTGCAGGCGTAAAAAACCGCGACCCTCCCTCAAGGGCCGCGGCTCTTTCACCCCATGCAATTACTTCTGCAACACAGTCGCACTGTTAGCCGTACCAAACTGCTGCACATTCGCCGTCTGTGTCATCCCACTCTGGTTCACGCTGGTAATGTTGCCAGTCCCCCCCTGGGTCACATACGCCACGTTCATGGTGTCCGCCTGCTTGATGGTGATCATGTTGTCTTCGCCATACAGCTGTGTGGTGAACGCCTGGTTGCCGGTGCCTTCCTGGTCGATGTTGGTGGTGTTGTTGGTGCCGGTGCTGCTGCCCTGGGTCAGGTTGTTGGTGCCGCGCTGGTCGGCGATGAGGATGTTGTCGGTGCCGTTCTGGTCGAAGTACAGCTCGTTGTAGGTATCGGCCTGGCTGACCGTGGTCTTGTTGCCGGTACCGGCCTGGTTGGTGGTCATGATGTGGCCGGTGTTTTTCTGGGTGAAGTTGGCGACGTTGCCGTTGCCGTTCTGGTTGACGGTGGCGCGCTGGTTGCTGCCGAACTGGCCGCCCATTTGCGTGACCGGGCCTTTCCAGTTGCTGGCGTAGACCTTGTTGTCGTTGCCTGTGGAAGTGGCATTGAGCACTTGGCCGGTGCCGGTCTGGTAGGTGAAGTGGATGTTGCCGACGCCCTGTTGATTGAGCGTCACGGTCGAGCCCAGGGACTCGAACTGGTCGGCATAGATCGCGTTGAGGTCGCCAACCTGGATCACCTGGGCCACGTTGTTGTCGCCGAAGCTCTGGTCGACGATGGTTTCGTTGGTCTGGCCGTTCTGGTCGATGGTGGTCCTGCTGGCGACCTGGGTGTCTTGCCAGACTTCGCTGCCGTTACCGTCGCCATACTGGTTGATGGTCAGGTTGCCGCCTTCGCCGTAGCGCTGGTCACCGTAGGCATAGTTGGTGCCGCCGGACTGATTGATGTCGATCTGGCCATTCATGTGGTTGATCTGTTCGGCGGTGGCGTAGTTGGCGGTGCCGTACTGGATGATCACCGCGTTGTTGGCTGTGCCCAGCTGGATCTGTTCGATGTTGGCTTCGTTGCTGTCGCCATACTGGTAGGTTGTGCCGGAAGAGTTTTCCTGGCTGTCCTGGTAGATGAACGAGAAGTTACCGGTGCCTTCCTGTTGCTGCAGGATCTGGCCACCGCCGAACCCGATCGACTGGCTGGCATGGCTGGTGTTGGTGGCACCGGCCTGGTTCTGGATGATGGTGCTGTTGTTTTCGAACAGCTGCTCGGCGTAGCCGGCGTTGTAGTTGCCGCTCTGGTTCTGCTCGATGGTGCTGGTGGCGGTGTCCTGCACGGCGGCCGCATCGTTGCCTGCACCCGACTGGTTCTGGGTGGCGGTGCTGAACGGTGCCGAAATCTGCTTCACATCGGCGATGTTGGTGTCACCGAACTGGTTTTGGGTCGACACGCTGTCGTCGGCCAATGCTTGAGCACTGACGATGACCAGGATGGCGGCGGTGAGGGGCGTCAATTTGAACATGATGAAACCTCCAGGTGGTGCAGTGCTTTAGCGATACTGGGTGACCGATACGCTCATTCCATTTCCTGCCTGGGTCACAGCGCTTTGCTGACCCGTGCCGGCCTGGACAATGCTGGCGTCGTTGTTGTTGCCGTTCTGGGATATCTGCGCGCGGTTGTGGCTGCCGGTTTGGGTAATGGACGCGGCGTTGCCGGAACCTTGCTGGTTGATCAATGCCATCAGGTCGCTGCCTTGCTGCAGGATGTAGGCTTCCTGATTGCTGCCCGACTGCACGATCTGGCCGAGCAGCGACTGGCCGTTCTGTTGCAACAGCGCGACGTTGGCCTGGCCGTTCTGGTCGATCAGGGCTTGCTGGCCGACCGGGGGTGGCAGCTCGCCGAGGTCGGCGCCGGGCGCCAGGTCGTCGTTCTCCATCAAGTCGTCGGCACGCACGCCCGCGCCGCTGCAGAGCAGAAGCAGGCAGAGCAGGGCGGCGGTCGGCGTTTTCATTGCGTTGTCCTTTGGTTAGAGGCTTGCCCCATCAACCACTCTGGCCGATGGGGCGAGGGCTCAGTTCGAGATCACCTGCACCGTGCGCACAGTGCCTTGGGACGAGGTGATGGTGGCTGTCGGGTTCGCCGACGGAATCACCGTGGTCGAGTTGCTGACGGTCAACCTCCAGCGACCGGTCAGTGGCACCGTGGTGCTACCCAGGGTCACCAGCCCGGTCGGCGTGGTCACCTGGACGGTGATGGTGTTGCCGGTGGTCACCGATGAAGTCCCCGAGAAGTCCCAGTTGAAGCGGTTGTTGGAACGGGCCGTCACCGTGGCTGCCGTGACTGCGAAGGTTTCCGCGGCTGGCCGTGGCGAGACTTGCACCGTGACCGTGGCCGGTGTCGTCGACTGGGCGCCGAAGCTGTCCCGGGCGAAGTAGGTGAAGGTCGTGGTGAACGCCGTGGTGACCGTGGCCGGAGGGTTGTAGGTCAGGACGGTGCCGTTGCTGGTCACCGAGCCGCGAGTGGCCGGTGGTTGGGTGAAGCTGGCGATGGCGAGCGGCACGTTGCCTTCCGGATCGGTGTCGTTGGCCAGCACGTTGATCGGGATCGACACACCCAGGGTCGCAATGGCGTCGGCGACAGCCACCGGAGGCTGGTTAGGCGCCACGGTGATGGTCACGGTCGTCGCAGCGGTCGCGGCCAGGCCTTTGGCGTCTTGCGCCTTGTAGGTGAAGGTCGTGGTCAGTGGAGCATTGACCACCGCTGGCGGGGTGTAGACGACCGCTGTGGTGCCGCTCAACGCCACGGTGCCCTGCTCGGCGGCCGGTTGAGTCAATGCCGTGATGGTGAGTGGGGTGTCGCCGTCCGGGTCGTCGTCGTTGGTCAGCACGTTGAGGGTGATCGGTACGCCGAAGGTGGTGCTACCGCTGTCGGCAACGCCCACCGGTGCCTGGTTCTCACCGGTATCCGGTGCCGTACCGACGACCACCACGGGCTCGGTATCGTTACCGCCCGAAGCCGATTTGATGGTCACGGTGGCCGGTGGCTGGGACAGGTCGGCGACGGTCAGGCGTTGCAGGGTACCGGACTTGGTCAGCCGTCCGTAGCCCTGGGCAACCATGTCCGGCACCACCACTTCGTCAGACGAGGTGGCTTCGATCAGCAGGCTGCGATTGTCCCAGCTGTAGCGCGCGGTCTGGACTTTCACCACGTCGGAGACTTTGCTCGATACTGCCGTCGGCCGGGTGGTGCCACTCGGATCGGTAGCAGTGAGCACCACCACCGGAGGCACGGTGGTACCCGTCAGGCGATGGCCGAAGAACAGACCGGTGTTGTCGCCGAGCATGCTGGTCAGGCACGGCGTCTGTGGTGGGCCGGGAACCAGGGCCACGGTTTCACGGAAGCACAGGCTCGATCCGTTGACCGATTTGCCGAACACTTCTACCCGGGTACTGCTGGTGCCCGGACCTGTAGACGTGCGGCGGTAAGTGGCGCGGCTAATTTCCGCCGGGGTTTGCGCACGGCTGTCGAGGACCTTGCCGGATACGGTGAAGAGGTTGGTCTGGATAGTCCCGGCCGGACCCTGGATACGCAGGAAGTTGGTGTTGTTGGGGCTGCCGGTGACGGCCTCTGTAAGGTTCGGATCGCCGACAAAAGTCTCGATGGCGCCGGTGTCCGGGTTCACTTCGGTGTACGGTCCGTTGACGCTGCGCAGGAATGGCCCGACCTCCCCGTTGAGGGCACCGGAGAAGTTGCCCGGTGCGCCGATGCCGATGTCACGGGTGATGTTGATTGCCCGACGGCCCGGTGCGGTGACGTTGACCGTTTCCACGCCGTACGGGTGGGTGATGGTGTAGACACCGGCCACTGGCACGTTCACCCGCAGACGAATCCGCGCGAAACTTGCCTGGTCGCCGTCGATAGGGTTCTCGGACGCGAATGCCGCTTCGATCCCGGCGACGTAGGCATCCACGCCGTAGCCGCCGACATCGTTGATGCTGGTCTCGGCAAGGTACCAGAAGGTTTCCGGTGGCCAGTTATCCGGGAACACCATCGGCAGGGTGTCGTCATAAACTCCGGGTTCCGGATTCAGGATGCACATGTAGGCAGGCGCGCCGGGAGCGCCAGGTGACCGCGAACTCGTCGCCCGCGACTGGCACAGTTCCAGCGACAGCAGATTGTTGTCCTGATACCACATGGGGAATTTCCCCGTGGCAAAGGTGTAGGGGCCGGGGTCGACGGCAGCGAGTTGCGCGAATGCACTGCCGGACAACGATAGAGTCAGTCCCAGGGCGTTGAGCGCCAGGCGTGGCAATTTGTTCATGATGCCTCCTGATGAGGATCTGGGCATATGTGCGTTCATTGCACGACGACCACTTCTTCGGTATCGCTGCCGCCATTGGATGACGTCACTCGAACCTTGGCCGGTGGAATCGGCGTGATGCCGGTCGACAGGGATTTCACTGCACCATCGCCACTGAGAGAGCCGATGGCGACCCCGGTGCCGGAGGTGGCGGTAAGGACCGGTGGCGATGTTTCATCGCTGGTCGAGGCCACGATGGTGATCTGCCCGCTGCTCAGGCTGTACTGGGCCTGTGAGATCACCACCAGGTCGGTCAGCGGCAGGGACAGCGTGGTCGGCGTGCTGGTGGGAATGGCCAGGTGATTGTCGGCGGTTACCACAAGGGTGCTCGGTAACGTCGGGTTGGTGGCGGACTGGGCGTACCAGTGGCCGGTGGTGTCGGCTTCGGTCAGGTTCAGCACCGGGCTGTTGCTGTCCAGGGTCACGGTGGCCGGTGGCGGTGGCGCCATCACGAACACATCCTGTTGCGCCACCGGTGCGCTTTCACCGGCTTTACGGGAGTACGTGCTGCGCTCGGCAATGATCGGAGTGGGGCGGACCACCGTCGACAACTTGCCGGAAATGGTCATCACCGTCGTGCGCAAATCCAGTCCATTAGGGCCTTCAATGCGGATGTAGTTGGTATTGAAAGGGCTGCCGGTGAAGGCCTCGGCCAGGTTTGGATCGCCGATGAATTGATCGGGCGCACCCGTGACCGGGTTGATCTCGGTGTAGGGACCGTTGACGCTGCGCAGGAACGGACCAATGTCACTTCTGAGCGCGCCGTCGTAGGTTTTCGGCGAGCCGATGCCGATGTCGCGAGTCATGTTGATCGCGCGGTCTCCACCTGCGGGAACGTCAAATATGTCGACGCCGTAGGGGTGGGTGATGGTGTAGACACCGGCAGTGGGCACATCGACCCGAATGCGGATTCGGCCAAAACTGACCTGGTCGCCTTCTTTCACCTCTTCCGCGGCGAAGGCGGCTTCGATGGCACTGACAAAAGTCAGGTCGATGCCCCGGGCTGCATCCACGATTGAGCCCTCGCCGGTAAACCAGAACGTTTCATCGGGAAAGTTGCTTGGGAAAACGATGGGCTGCGTGTCGTCGAAAACGCCGGGAGCCGGATTCAAAACGCACATGTAGGTCGGCGCGCCGGGTGCACTTGGAACCCTGGAACTGACAGCTTTTGACAGGCATAAGTCGAGGGTTCGGCCATGCGTGTCCTGATACCAGGACGCGAAGCCACCGGTGGCTGGCAGGTAAGGGCCAGGATCTACAGCAAACAACGCGGCCTGGGCAGAACCTTGGGCCAGCGCACTCACGATCAGGGCGATCGCGCTTTTGGACAGTAAAGGGTGCATGAGTATTCCCTCTATCAGAGTACCTGCCCCTTGGATATGGGTCAGTTGGGAGGTCTTCGGCAACTCCCATGCCAACCGTCGAAAATGTCGGCGCGAGGCCCGGTACACAGGCGTTTGCGACGCGCTCGCGGATGGAACGGCAAATGCCCGGGCGGGCCTCTTTCCCCAGCATTGGGGGTAGATCGGGGCAGCGGAGGGAGTGGGGAATAGGGGGAGGGGCAGGACCCGGGAACGGGCAAACGGCGAGTAGTGCGCTATAAACCTATAGGGGTTTTGCGGGAACACTGTCCATGACCATGCTTGCAAAGACACTGGCGTCCGACCAGGGCGAGATTCGCTTGAGCTCACGCAAACAGCCGTTCAATCTGCTGCGCTGGTTTTCGCTCATCAGCATGGCGGTGATCGGCACGGTGGCGGTGGCGCTGGGCTCGGTGTCGACCAAATTCGTGATTACCGAAAGCGTGCAGCGCGATGCCCTGCTGACCTCGCAATTCATCCAGGCGATTGCCTCCGCCGAGGTGCGCCATGTGTCGATTCCCAATGTGCGGACCATGGGCGAGCTGCTCGACCCGCGCAAGGACCGGGAATTTCCCGACGTCGACCCGCTGGCCCGGGCCAACGCCCGGGGCGAATTCCTCGACCACATCGAACATTTGCCGGATGTGATCCTGGCCAACATCTACGCCCCCGACCGCATGATCATCTGGTCGACCAACCCGGCCCTGATGGGCACCACGATTCACGCCGACGAAGACCTCGACCAGGCCTTCGCCTCGAAGACCCCCGTGTCGGCCAGCTATCACGATGTCGACCAGGCTCGCATGGAACAGAAGTTCATCACGCCGCCGGAATACATCTTCATCGAAAACTACATTCCGCTGTTCGATGCCGAAGGCAAGAACGTCACGGCGATGGTCGAGATCTACAAGGAACCCAAGGACCTGATCAACCGCATGGAACGCGGCCTGGTGCTGATATGGCTGGCCACGGCCCTGGGCGGCGGCCTGATCTACCTGGGGCTGTACTGGATCGTGCGGCGGGCGGCGAACCTGCTGGCGACGCAACAGAAGCAGCTGATCACCAACGAAACCTTCGTCGCCCTGGGCGAGATGTCGTCGGCCGTTGCCCACAGCCTGCGCAATCCCCTGGCGACCATTCGCTCGAGCGCCGAGCTGGCACTGGAGTTCGACAGTGGCCCTGCGCACAAGAACATCAACGACATCATCGGCCAGGTCGATCGCATGTCGAAGTGGGTGCGGGAGTTGCTGCAGTCCCTGCGGCCACTCAATGACGACGTCGAGCCGGTCAACCTGGTGTCGGCGCTATACGACAGCCTCGCTGCGTTCGAGCAACAGATCGTCAAGGCCCGGGTCAATGTGCTGTTCGAACCCATAGGCACGCCGATGGTGCTGAGCCAGCAGGTGCAGCTGACGCAGATCCTCAACAGTTTGCTGGCCAATGCCCTGGAGGCCATGGACGAAGGCGGAACCCTGACCATCGCCATGGCGCCCATCGATGCCCAGAATGTTCGCGTGGTGGTGAGCGATACCGGCAAAGGCATGACCGAGGAGCAGCGGCGCATGGCGTTCCGCCCGTTTTTCACTACCAAGCAAGGCGGGCTCGGTGTCGGGCTGGTGCTGGTCAAGCGCATCATGGAACGATTTGGCGGGACGGTGGCCCTGGACAGCCGCGAGGGCGAGGGCACCCGCGTCAGCCTGACGTTCAAACGCGTCCCCTGAAAATGGGTGTGAAATTTCCCCGCTAGCGGGTGCCATTCCCCAGTCGCCATTCCCATCGTGGCAAAGTGATGTCGATAAGCCATTGTTTTATAGAATGTTAATGCCTTTGTATAAAACAGTTACAAGTTTGGCCGGCTCTTTGCACTAGCCCCATCACCCCCTTCATACGTTAGAGGCGGCTGGTGATGGATACCGCACGTACGCAAGCCCTGGGCATGCACCTGGTGCTGATATTGGTGACGGGCCTGCTGGCCAGCCAGCTGCTGGTCGCCAGCCAGACACCGTCGACACCCGTTCCGGTAGCCGGCGAATCCACCACGCCGTGGGGTGGCGACTATTTCCCCAACACCCTGCTGACCGACCAGGACGGTCGGCAGGTGCATTTTTTCGATGACCTGATCAAGGGCAAGGTAGTGGTGATCAATTTTATCTTCACCTCGTGCAGCGACTCCTGTCCGCTGGAAACCGCGCGGCTGCGCCAGGTGCAGAAACTGCTCGGTGATCGGGTCGGCAAGGACATCTTCTTCTACTCCATCAGCATCGATCCCTTGAGCGACACCCCCGGGGTACTCAAGGCCTATGCGCAACGCTTCCAGGTCGGGCCGGGCTGGCAGTTCCTCACCGGCGAGTTCGGCGACGTCACCGAGTTGCGGCAAAAACTCGGGCTGTTCATCGAAGGCGTCGACAACGGCCGCAGCAAGGACCACAACCTGAGCCTGATCGTCGGTAACCAGCAAACCGGTCGCTGGATGAAAGCCTCGCCCTTCGAGAACCCGTGGATCCTGGCCGACCAATTGGCAAATACCTTGCATAACTGGAAACAACCGAGCATGGGCGAAAGCTACGCCAATGCGCCCGAGATTCGCCCGCCGAGCAACGGCGAAGAATTGTTCCGCACCCGTTGCGCGTCGTGCCACAGCCTCGGCCCGTTGGACGGGCAGGGCATCGGCATGCGCAGCATCGGTCCGGATCTGGTCGGCGTGACCCGCCAGCGCGATCCGGCCTGGCTGAGCCGCTGGATCCGCGAGCCCGACCGCATGCTGGCCGAAAAAGACCCGATTGCCATGGAGCTGTTCGAGCGCTTCGACAAGATCCCGATGCCCAACCTGCGCATGGATGAGCACTCGGCGCAGTCGATCATCGAGTTCCTGCAGGAAGAAACCGAGCGCCAGCAGCCGTTGCTCACACCTCTGGTCATCGACGCCGAGGAACCGCAGCACCAGCACGCCGTCGCCGCGCCCGACATGGCGCGAGTGCAATAGTGGCGAAATAGCTTTATCGGGCAGTCTGTGACGGTCAATGCCACCTACACTGATCGGGAATGCGGCTGAAAACGCTTGTCTCAAGCTACCAGGACATCCCATGCAGATACTGCAATCAACGCCGGATACGCCGGCAGCAGAGGCCAAGGATTGGCGGCCGCCGTTCAATCTGGTGCGCTGGTTTTCCGTGGCGAGTTTTTTCATCATTGCCGGCGTGGCATTGGGCCTGGGCTACATTTCCACGCGTTTCGTGGTCGAGGAGAGTATCGAGCGCGACTCCATGCTGACCGCGCAATTCGTGCAAGCCATGGGCGCCGCCGAAATTCGCCATGCCGCGATTTCGCCGAACCGCACCATGGGCGAAATGCTCGACCCGCGCGCTGACGCCGCCTATCCGGACGTCGACTCGGGCGCCCGTACCGCTTCGCGCATCGAGTTTCTTGATCATGTCGAACACCTGCCAGACCTTCTGCTGGCCACGGTGTACGCCATGGACCGCACCGTGGTCTGGTCGACCAACCCCGAGCTGGTCGGTGTGCGCATCGACAATGACGAGGAACTGGACGAGTCCTTCGAAATGAAGGAAGCGGTGTCCACCAGCTACCACGAGATCGACGACGAACGTCCTGAGCAACGCTTGCTGCATGACCCCCAGTACCTGTTCGTCGAGAACTACATTCCAATGTTCAACGCCGACAAAAGCAAAGTGGTTGCCATGGTCGAGATCTACAAGGAACCGGTGGACCTGATAGCGCGCATCCAGCGCGGGTTCAAGGCGATCTGGCTGACCACATTGCTCGGCGGCGCGGTGATCTACCTGGGGTTGTTCTGGATCGTGCGCCGTGCGGCCCTGCTGTTGCATAGCCAGCAGAAACAGCTGGTCGCCAACGAAACCTTCGTCGCCCTGGGGGAAATGTCCTCGGCGGTCGCCCACAGCCTGCGCAATCCGCTGGCCAATATTCGTTCCAGCGCCGAAATGGCCCAGGAAATCGCCAGCCAGCCCGCGCAGAAGAACATCGGCGACATCATCGGCCAGGTCGATCGCATGTCACGCTGGGTCCGTGAGTTGCTGGTGTCCTTGCGCCCGGTCAACGACGATCAGGAAAGCGTCGACCTGGTGCTGGCCATCGACGACACCTTGAGCGCCTTCGCCCCACAGATCCAGCGCTCGAACGTCGAGGTGCGCTTCACGCCCAGGACGGTGCCACCGGTCGTCAGCCAACAGGTGTTGCTCACACAGATACTCAATAGTCTGTTCGCCAACGCGCTGGAAGCCATGCCCAAGGGCGGCGTACTGAGTATCGACATCGAAACACCGGCCCCCGATCAGATGTGCATGGTCCTCAACGACACCGGCAAGGGCATGACCAGGCAGCAACAGAAAATGGTCTTCAAGCCGTTCTTCACCACCAAACAGGGAGGGTTGGGCGTGGGCCTGGCCCTGGTCAAAAGAATAATGGAGCGCTTCGAAGGCTCGGTCGAACTGACCAGCCAAGAGCAGGAAGGAACCCGCGTCTGTCTCAATTTCAAAGTGGCAACGGGAGGGGAATATGGAGCACAGCATACTGCTGGTCGAGGATGATGAGCTGCTCGCGGAGAATATCCAGACTTACCTGGAGCGCAAGGACTTCGAAGTGACCGTCTGCCACTCGGCCGAAGACGCGCTGTCGCAGTTGAGCACCTTTCTTCCGGATGTGGTGCTGACCGACAACTCGTTGCCGGGCATGAGTGGTCACGACCTGATCCAGAAGCTGCGCATCAGCGCGCCGGATCTGAAAGTGATCATGATGACCGGCTACGGCAACGTCGAAGACGCCGTGGTGGCGATGAAAGAGGGCGCGTTTCACTACGTGACCAAACCGGTGGCGCTGCCGGAGCTCAAGCTGCTGCTGGACAAGGCCCTGGCCACCGACCGGATGGAGCGCACACTGTCGTTCTACCAGGAGCGCGAGGCGCAGAAATCAGGGGTGCAGGCATTGATCGGCGAATCGGCGCCGATGGTCTACCTCAAGGGCACCATCGCCCAGTTGCTCGACGCTGAGCGGCGCATGGCCAACACCGATTTGCCGCCGGTGCTGGTGGAAGGCGAGACCGGTACCGGCAAGGAACTGGTGGCGCGGGCGCTGCATTTCGACGGTCCGCGCAGCAAAGGCCCGTTCATCGAGTTCAACTGCGCCTCGATTCCTTCCAACCTGGTGGAGTCGGAGCTCTTCGGCCACGAGAAGGGCGCCTTCACCGATGCCAAGGACCGTCGCCTGGGGCTGGTGGAAGCGGCCGACGGCGGCACCCTGTTTCTCGATGAAATCGGCGAAATGGACCTGATTCTCCAAGCCAAGCTGCTGAAGCTGCTGGAAGACCGGACCATCCGCCGGGTCGGTTCGGTGAAAGAGCGCAAGGTCGACTTGCGGGTGATCAGCGCCACCAATTGCAACCTCGAGCAAATGGTCCAGCAGGGCAAGTTCCGCCGCGACCTGTTCTTCCGCCTGCGCATCATTTCGATCAAGGTGCCGCGCCTGTATGCCCGTGGCGAAGACATCCTGCTGCTGGCCCGGCACTTCCTGGCGACCCATGGCAAACGCTACGGCAAGCCGCACCTGCGGTTTAGCGAGCAGGCCGAGGAACTGCTGCTCAACTACACCTGGCCGGGCAACGTGCGCGAACTGCGCAACATGCTCGAGCAGACCGTCTTGCTGGCGCAACACGACACCATTGCCGCCCACCAGTTGAACGTCTGCCTGAGCCTGGTGGACGAGCCGGCGATGTTTACCCATGAGCTGCCACCGAGCGAACCGCGCGCGGCCTATAACGGCAACGAATCGATGAACCTGCCGGAAGTGGAGCGCGACATGGTGCGCAAGATGCTCGACAAGACCGACTGGAACGTCACCAAGTCCGCGCGGCTTTTGGGCCTGAGCCGCGACATGCTGCGCTACCGGATCGAGAAGCTTGGCCTGGCGCGGCCGGACAAGCGTCAGTGGTAGAGGAGCAGCTGTCAGTTTGCAGCCTCAAGCTGCAAGTTGTTACAAGGCCGGGCTCGGGTTGCTGAGGCAGGCGAGCATGCAGGTCGGGTCGAGGACCTCCTGGTTCACGTAGACGCCGTGTTCGGCGTCGTAGGTGCGAATGAACACGCGCACGGTGGTATCGGCGACCGTTGGCAATCGGGAATCGGAGAATACGTGCTCGCTCGACACCGGGGTGAAGGTCTGGGGCGATGTCGGGATGTACGATCCCGGCGGCACCGTGCTCAGGGTCGGAGGCGCCGGATGGGCAAAGGGCTGGTCGGCGCCGTAATAGTTGAATTCACTGCTGGATTCTTCGGTTTGCATCGCACTGTCATCCGCCTGGGCGCTGCTGGCAGCCAGGCACAGGGCAAGTAACAGCGTGGGTACGGTTGTGTTCATGGCAGCACCTGCGGCATCGGTTTTCGCGCGTTTCCCCAAGGTCATTAACTATAGCGTTCCCGTGGGCGAACGTCGGTGGTGCGCGCTTTACAAAAACGCAACACGGCGGCGGTGAGGGCCTGACAGCCGCCCCATCCACCTGTAGGAGCTGCCGCAGGCTGCGATCTTTTGATCTTGCTGTTAAAAAGCAAAGTCAAAAGATCGCAGCTTGCGGCAGCTCCTACGTCAGCTCCAGCCGGTCCAACGCGTAATCCTTCCCGGCCAGGGTCAGTTCAAAAGTGGTGGTGCCGAACGTACCCCGTGTCACTTTTTGCCTCACAAGACCTTTGACCTGGAGTTGCTTTAGACCGGTTTCAACTTCCGATGTACTGAGTGAGACAAGTTTGCAAACCGAGCTCAGGTTCGCAATTTTTCTGAAGCTCGCGTGATAGGCCAAAGCTTCCATCAGAATCGTTTGGTCATCTGTCAACTGGGGGAACTGAGGGTTGTTCTTTTTGTAAATTCTTCGCTCTAACTCGTGTAACTCACCGTAAGCTCCATCAGTGATGCGGGCGTAGTAAATCGCAACAGACAGAGTGCTGATCAAAATCGCGATAATCATCAGCAGCGACCAGTTCGGTATTGGCGTTTCCAGCCATAGCCATTCCCAAAAAACTGGCAGCCAGCCCGTGGTATCGGCCAGCAACGTCAGGTCGAAGTGAGTGTCGAGCAGCTTCATGGCGGCCCAGGCGACAAGGAAAATTCCGGCCGAGCCGGCCATGACCTTGAACGTGAACGGGGAAGGCTTCCCTTGTGCTGCCATGCTGCTCGTCTCAAGTGCAGAAACAGGTGCTATCAGCATAGCAGCGGAAAGTGGCCCTCTCAGGGGCCCGCAAGGGAGAAACAGGAGAAATGTCGTCTGGTTTGCTTGCAGTCCTTAAAATAGCCGGGTGATCTCATTCAAGATCCGATCCTGGGTTTGAGTACTTGGCCTTTGGCGGTAAGCCACTGCAAAAAAAGCAACGCCTTCGTAGTCGCAGCGAATCGAAAAAGTCATGCCTTCACGCAACCCGTAGACTGATCTTTCTCCTGCTTCAACAAAATATCTCGCTTTTGCAAGCGCCGCCCTGGCGTGCTGCAGACAGCCAGCTTGAGTCAGTGAATGTTGTAGCCAACTGGTCGTGACTCGCACAGACGAAGTCTCGCTGTCATCGATAGGGGGGCGAGTAATTTCTTTAGGTGCATTGTACTTCTCGTCGCTGGTACAAGCGGTCAGCCCCATTGTCATAACGCACAGTAAAAAGCCATAACGAACGCTCGAATGCTGCAGTGGATTTCGCATCGTGGGGCGCACCTGTGACGATCTGCAATGAATGAAGTGGCTACTAACGTAATAGCGGGTTTCTGATCTTTTGCTAGTTACGCTCAGTCATTGCGACACAACCCCAGCCGCCCGCGATAGACCCCAGGCGCACACCCCAGCCACCGCAAGCACGCCCGGTTGAAGCTCTGCACGTCGCTGTAGCCCAACCGGTCGGAAATCTCGACCAGTTCCAGGTCCGCCTCCTGTAGGAAATCTTCGGCGCGGCAGCGGCGGTACTCGTCCAGCAACTCGGAAAAACTCCAGCCCAGGGACTTCAAGCGCCGGGCCGCGGTGCGTTCGAGCATGTGCTGGCGGGTGCAGAACTGCTGCCAGTGGGCGACGGCGAGTTCAGCGATCACGTAGTCGCTGACCTGCTCGAGCAGGGTCGGCTCACTGTTGCGCCGGGTTTGCTCCAGCAATTCCACGAGGTTCTGTTCCAGCTCATGGTTACCGGGGGTGAGCGCGGTGACGAACAGCTGTGGATCGAGGTGAATCGCATACTGTGCCATCCCCCAGCGTACCGCTACCCGGAACGCTTGCTCGTGGTCCTGGGCGTTGGCCGGACAGGCGCCGACCAGGCTGACCGCGAGGATCGGGTCACGCGCCATGCCGCTGGCGAGGAATTTTCGACGCAGCATGCTGCACAAGCTGATGAGGATGTAGTCGGCGGTCGCCGCACTGGCCTTGACGCTGCCGCCATCGAGCAGGCGCAGCTCGACGCCGTCCTTGTCGCGTACCACCTGTGCCTGGAAATGCCCGTTGAAAAACGGAAAGAACCGCACGAAATATTGGCAGGCGCTGTCCAGGGACGCCGCGACGTCGAACAGGTAAGTCAGGCCGTTGGTGGCGGTGGACACGAAGCGTCGACCCGCCGCCAGGCCGATCAGCGGGTCGCCGGTCTGCTCCAGCGCAAACGCCCAGAAGCGCCGCGACAGGAACAGCGGCACTCGCATGAACGGCGTGCGCAACTCGAACAGGCTGCGCCGGAACAGGCCTTCGATAGCCTCCCGGGCAACGCCGCGTGCCAGCAGTTCTTCGATGGCCGGCAGCAGGGTCGGGGCATAGAACGCATTGGGCAAAGACTGAGGCTGCAATGGCTGATCGCTTTTTGTCATGTAGGGCTCACAGCTTGAATCAAGTCACTGGTTAGGCTGCCTGACGTTAAGCGATTTGCCGGAGCAAGACCATGCTTGATTTACGCCAGCTCGACCTGAACCTGCTGCTCGCCTTCGATGCGATCTATCAGCAGCGCAGTGTCACCCGTGCCGCCGAGGTGATGTGCCTGTCGCAACCGGCCATGAGCAACGCACTGCGCCGCCTGCGTGAGTTGTGTGGCGATCCGCTGTTCATCAAGAGCCGCCTGGGCGTGACCCCGACGCTGGTCGCGCACCGCCTGGCCGACTTCGTGCGCGCCGCCCTGGAGTCCTTGCGCGAGGGCTTGCGCATGATCCCCGCGGCGCGGCAAAACAATCCGCTGCTGCGCATCAGCTGCCTCGATTGCCTGCAACCGGTGCTGCTCGATGCACTGCTCGAGTCGCCCCATGCCGATTGGCAAGTACGGTACTTCCAGCCGCGGCGGCGCGATGCCTTGCAGGAGCTGGCGAGCGGCAAGCTCGACATCCTGATCGACCTCGACCAACCGCTGGCCGGGCTGGCCGGCCTGCACAAGCAAGTGCTGCCCGCCGATCATTATGTGTTCGCCTTTGGCGCCGCCCTCAGGGACCCGCCGCGCACCCTCGAGGCCTATCTCCAACAACCGCAGATCCAGGTGTCCAGCCGCCGCGACGGCCTCAGCCCGGTGGACCTGCAGCTGGGCTTGAAAGGTATGCGCCGGACCCTGGCGATGAGTACGCAAAGTACCCTGGCCGCGCGCCTGATAACCGATCGCCAGCCGTTCGGCATGAGTCTGCCGAGCCGCGTTGCCAGTGCACTGGGCTTGCAGCAAGTGCCGTTGCCGCTGGAGGAACCGGTGGAGCTGAAACTGGCGTTGTACATCGAATCGCGCTATCGCTTCGAACGCAGTCGCGAGGAGGCGGTGCATTGCCTGCTGCGGGCCTTGGGTGAGCCGCGGGCGGTGCAGGCGCAGCTGGCGTTGTCGCGCCGTGCCTGATGCGATTTACCCCGAAACCGCCGCCAGCAAACGCTCGTCGACCTGCATGATCGCCTCGACCATCGCCAGCGCCGCCGGCGTCAGGGAATAACCGACGCGACTGACGATGCCGTAATGCAGGAGCAACCCGGGGTCGTCGCTGGGCACGTCGACAAAGTCCAGCAGCCGAATCAGCCCCTGGTCGACCTGTTCGGCGAGGGCTTCCATGGTGGCGATGCCCACCGCGTCGGAGCGCCTGACCACGCGGCAGATGGCGTCGAATTGCGCGCATTCGACGCTGGGGTTGAAGTCGGGTTCGCCCTGCACGTCGGCGAGGATCTTGCGGATCATCGGCGGGATGCGCGTACCGACCACGGCATAGTCGAGCAGGGCACGCAGCGACAGGTCCTGGCGGTTGGCCAGGGGGTGATCGATGCGACAAAAGAAGCGTCCGCGTCGTGGCCGCAGCAGTTGGACCTGGTATTGCGGATCACCGGTGAAGTAGCGCGAATCGGCGACCAGGAACTCGATCTGCTGCTCGCGCAACCACACCGCCAATTGCTCCCAGTCGCCGAGATGAAAACGGGTGCGGATCGCCGGGTGCGCCTGGATGAATTGAGCCAGGGCTTCGGGCACCAGCAGTTGCGCCGGGTAAGGGCCACTGCCGAAGTGCAGTTCGCCGCCGGTCAGACCGTTGTATTGGGTCAGTTCGTTGTGCAACGCCTGGCTACCGGCAAGTAGACGCCGTGCGTGCTGCAGCACCAGTTGGCCCTGGCCGGTCAGGCGAAATTCGCGACTGCTGCGCTCCACCAGTGCGCAATCGAGGTCCCGTTCCAGGGTCTGGATGCTGCGGCTGAAGGCCGGCTGGCTGAGGTTGATCGCTTCGGCGGCGCGACCAAAACTGCGGTAGTCGGCCAGTGCGACGAGGTGGCGAAGTTGTCGAAGGTCCATCATGCGTCTCCTGCATTCAGCGGATACTTTTAATGCATTGGATCGATATCACAGAGACTGGCATAAGTACACGCCTGCCTTTCAGATTCCGTGCGCCATGACCACTGAAACCTTCGCCTCCAGTGCATTCACCCGCACCATTCTCAGCCATGCCCAGCGTTCCGGCCTGTGCCAGGAACAGCTGCTGCAACGGGCCGGGATCTGTCTGTCTCTGCTGGAGGAACAAGGCTTGCGCGTTCCCGCGCACCTGGTCGAACAGCTGTGGCACGAATGCGAGCGCCAGGGCGCCGGGGCCACTTTTGGCTGTGAACTGGTCAACGGCATGGCCACCACCAGCCTGCAAGGCTTGAACATACTGCTCGATTCCGCCACGACCCTGCGCGCCAGCCTCGCCTGCTTCACAGAGTTCCTGCCCCGTGTGACCAACCACGTGCAGGCGCAACTGGAGGAGGTTGACGGACAGGCTCGCTTGCACCTGCGCGCTGCTCAGCAATTGCCGCATTTTTTCGCACTGGATGCGGCCACCTTGACCCTCGTGCGCAACATCGCCCGCCGACTCGGGCGGGCACCGGGCGAGGTGTTCCTGGGTGTGACCTTGACCCCGCAGCAGGCGGCCGGTGAGTGGTTGCGCAGTGTCGGCATCGAAGTCTCACAGGGATCGCATCCGCGCCTTGATGTTCCGCTGGCCATTCTCGACGAACCCCTGCTGGGCGCCAATCCGTTCCTGCACCAGAGCATGTTGCGACACTGGCAGACTGAAGCCGCGCAACATGTCCGCAGCGACAGTCTGGAGCTGGCGCGGCATTGGCTGACGGCGGGGGATCAGCCCATAGAGCGGATTGCCGAACGCCTTGGCTATCGGCAGCCAAGTAATTTCATAAGGGCATTTCGCAAGCAGTTCGGGATTACGCCGAAGCAGTTTCGGTTGGGGTTGTAGGGGCTCGCGGTGAGGCGATCCGACCTGGCGAGGGCTCTGCTTTCGGCCGCCTTCGCTGGCAAGCCAGCTCCTACAGTGGATCGGATGCGGCCTTGGGGCATGCGGCGGTTGTGAGGCCGTCATCGCCGGCAGGCCGGCTCCCACAGTAGATCGGATACAGCCGATGATTGCTTTTTGTCAGTCATCGCTTGCGTGTGGACGATAAGGCTCAGGCACCGTGACCAGGCTGAGTAATCCTGACCGGAGCCTAATAATGATAAGAAAACGCTCGGCCACAGCCACAGTCCGCCAACGACTGAACCGGCCTGGCCACCCCCGCCCGCAACCCCTTGCGCTGGCTATCCTTGCCGTACTGGCGGGGCCTGCATCCGCGACCACCTTCGAGATCAACGAAGACTGGAGCCTGTCGACCAAGACTGCCTTGAGCCTGGGCAGCAGCTGGTCGACGCAAAACCCCGACAAGAGCCTCATGACCCGCGCCAACGCCTTTCAGGCCCAGGGGGTGCAGGCCAACGGCACCAGCGTCAGCGCCGACGATAACCGGCTGAACTTCGAGAAGGGCGACCCCATCTCGCAGGTCTTCAAGGGCCTGACCGATTTCAGTCTCGATGGCCAGGGCCAGGGCGCCTTCCTGCGCTTCAAATACTGGTACGACCACGCCTACGAAACCCGCCAGGCGCGGTTCAAGGATTTTGACGATTCAGGTTGGGACGACCTGTCGAAGTTCAAGGGTTTCGAGATGCTCGACGCCTATGTCTGGAAAGACTTCCAGGTGGCCGAGCACCCCCTGAGCGTGAAGGTCGGCAACCAGGTGTTGTCCTGGGGCGAGTCGCTGCTGATCCAGAACGGCATCAATGTGATCAACCCGCTGGACATCTCGGCCTTCAACCGCCCCGGGGTGGAAATCAAGGAAGGCCAGTTGCCGGTGGAAATGGTCTCCTTCAGTTTCGGCCTGACCGATACCACCAACCTCGAAGGCTTCTACCAGTACAACTGGAGGCCCAGCGTGTTCGATGGTTGCGGCACGTTTTTCGCTGCCAGCGACGTGATCCAGAAGGGCTGCGGGCCGTTGTACCTGAGCCAGACCCTGACCGACCAGCAGATGCAGGCCGCCGGTTTGTACGCCACCTCCCGGGGCAATGAATCACCGTCGGACAACGGCCAGTTCGGTTTCGCCCTGCGCCAGATGATCCCGGCGCTGAACGATGCCGAAGCGGCGATCTACTTCATCAATTATCACTCGCGGCTGCCGTACTTCACCCTCGACGCGAAGAACATCGGTGCGCGGGGGACATTCCCCGGCGGCATCCAGGCGCCGAGTTATGCGGCGGCGTTTCCGGAGGACATTCGCCTGTACGGCATCAGCCTCAACGGCGTCGAACCGATCAGCGGGATTTCCCTGGCCGGCGAGGTGAGCTATCGGCCGAACATGCCGCTGTCGATCAACGCGCCGGACGTCAATGTCGCGGTGATTTCCGGTGCGGCAGGCAGTTCCTGGGTGGAGTTGCCAGCCGGGTTCAACGTCAACCGAGGCGATCGTTTTGACGCGTGGGAGCGCAAAGGCGTGTGGCAGATGACCGCTTCGGCGACCCAGGCCATCGATAACGTGCTGGGTGCCACGCGCCTGAACCTGTTCGGCGAGGCCGGCGTGGTGCACATCGACGACCTCGGTGATGAGCGCCTGGGTCGCAGCGCCGCGTTCGGTCGCAGCTCGACGCGCAACGGCACACCGTGCAACACCGTGGCCTCGGGCGTGACCAACCAGTACTGCACCGACAAGGGCTTTGCCACCGACTGGTCGTGGGGCTATCGCCTGCGCGCGAGCCTGGAATACAGCGACGTGCTGCCCGGCATCAACCTGATCCCGGCACTCAACTGGCGGCATGACGTCGAGGGGTATTCCTACGATCCCCAAGGGCCGTTCCAGGAAGGCCAGCAAGCCCTGGGCGTGAGCCTGACCGGCGTCTACATGAACGATTACAGCGTGGAACTGGCCTACAACGCCTTCTTCGGTTCCAACGACTACAGCACCCTCGACGACCGCGACTTCGCATCCGTCAGCTTCAAGGCAGACTTCTAAGGAGAACCGTTATGCGTATGCAATTGTGCGTGCTGGCCCTGGCCTGCAGCGTCGGCCTGGCCCAGGCCAAAGGCACCGATTCGGCTGCCCTGGGCAAAACCCTGACGCCCATGGGCTCGGAAATGGCGGCCAATGCCGACGGCAGTATTCCAGCCTGGAGCGGTGGCCTGGCGAGCAACGCCGGAACGGTCGACAGCAAGGGCGGCTACAGCGATCCCTACGCCGCCGACAAGCCGTTGTTCACCATCACCGCGCAGAACCTGGCGCAGTACCAGAAGTTTCTCAGCCCCGGGCAAATCGCCTTGTTCAAGCGCTTTCCCGACAGCTACAAGATGAACATCTACCCCAGCCATCGCAGCGCCAACCTGCCCAAGGAAGTGCTGGCGGCCAGCCGCGACAACGTCGCCAGGACCAGCATGGCCGACGGCGGCAATGGCTTGCACGACTATGCGCGGGGCATTCCGTTTCCGCTGCCCACCGAAGGCCTGGAGGTGATGTGGAACCACATGACCCGTTATCGCGGCGGCAGCTACGAGCGCATCAGCAGCGCCGCACTGGTGCGTGAAAACGGCGCCACCAGCTACGTGCGCAACCAGTCGCTGATCAACTTCGCCGACACCGTGGGGGGGCTGGAATCGGGCTCGAACATTCTGTTCATGTTCAAGAGCCGGGTGCTGGAACCGGCGCGCCTGTCCGGTGAAGCGGTGCTGGTGCATGAACCGATCGACCAGGTGGCCGAGCCGCGTTCGGCGTGGCAATACCTGCCGGGCCAGCGCCGTGTGCGTCGCGCGCCGATGATCGCCTACGACAACAGTGCCCGCTACAGCAACGGCCTGATCACCGCAGACAACATCGACGGCTACAACGGCGCGCCGGATCGTTTCGACTGGAAGCTGGTGGGCAAGCAGGAGCTGTTCATCCCTTACAACAGCTACAAGATCGGCAGCCGTGACCTCAAGTACGACGATGTGATCAAGCCCAACCACGTCAACCAGGACCTGGCCCGCTACGAGAAGCATCGGGTGTGGGTGGTGGAGGCCACGCTCAAGCCGGGCGCCCGGCACATCTACGCCAAGCGCCGGTTTTACGTGGACGAGGACAGTTGGCAGATCGCCCAGTCGGACCAGTACGACAGTCGCGGCGAGCTGTGGCGCAGCGGTGAGCTGCATGCGATCCAGCAGTACGACCACGGCTTCACCTACAACGTGCTGGAAACTTCCTATGACCTGATCTCCGGGCGCTATTACGCCGGTGGCCTGGCCAACGAAGAAACCGAACCGATGCGCGTCGGCTTCGCTGCCAAGACCGACGACTACACCCCGTCGGATCTGCGCCGCTGGGCCAAATAACCCGAAGTCACCGCAAACCCAATGTGGGAGCGGGCTTGCTCGCGAAGAGGGAGTGTCAGTCGACTGCGATGTTGTCTGACACACCGATTTCGCGAGCAAGCCCGCTCCCACAAGGGAATGGTGTTTGCTGTTGTTTATCTGCAAGGAGACCTACCGTGCGCCACTGGATATCCGCACTCGCCTTGGGCGCAAGCCTGGGCACCGTTCACGCTGCGACCCTCGATCAACCGCAGGCCAAGGCGCTGGCGCAGGAGGCTTATGTGTTTGCCTTCGCCACCGTCGAGCACGACAAGGTGCTCAGCGCCATCGCCGCCAAACTGCCGTTCAACCGGCTCTACAGCGAGCCGCGCCTGCTCGGCCCGCAGGACAACAAAGTGGTGTCGCCCAACAACGACACCTTCTATTCCCGCGCCTTGCTCGACCTGCGCGGCGAACCGCAGGTGCTGCAAGTGCCGGCCGTGCAAGGACGCTACTACAGTTTTCAGTTGATCGACATGCGCACCGACAACCTCGACTACATCGGCACGCGCGCCACCGGCAACCAGGCCGGGCGCTACCTGATCGCGGGGCCGGACTGGCAGGGCGATGTGCCGACCGGTTTCAGCGGCGTGATTCGCTCGCCGAGTCGACTGGTGTTTTTGCTCGGGCGCACCGAAGTCAAGGGCGAGGCCGACCAGCAAGAGGCGGCAAGAGTACTGACCGGTTATACCTTGCAGCCACTGTCCAAGGTGCTGGGCGGGACCTCTCCCGAGGTGCTGCCCTCACTGCAACTGCCGGCTTATCAGGACAGTAAACAGGGTGCGGCCGAGGCACTGTTCAACACCTTCAACGCCCTGGCGCCATTGCACCGATGGACCGCCCGCGAACAGGAAAAACTCGCTCGCTTTGCCGCCATCGGCATCGTGCCCGGTGCGGCGTTCGAGGCGCCGGCAGGACTCGGCGCAGCGATCGCCCAAGGCGCCGAAGCCGGCCGCGAACAGGTGCGCGCCGCGTCCAGCCAGCTCTCGGTAGAGCAACAAGGCTGGTTTCGCTCACCGACCAACGTCGGCAAATTCGGTGACGACGACCTGACCCGGGCGGCGGTGGCCTGGCGCTACATCTACGCCAACGATGCCGTGGAAGCGGTGTACCCGATGGCGCTGCACGATGTTCAAGGCCAGATACTGGACGGCCGCCATGTCTATCGCCTGCATTTCCCGGCCGGGCAATTGCCGCCGGTGAATGCCTTCTGGTCGCTGACCTTGTATGACGGCAAGACCCAGTTGCTCGCAGCCAATGCGATCCAGCGTTACGCCCTGGGCGATCGCAGCCCCGACCTGCGCCATGACGCCGATGGTGGTTTGACCCTGCTTTTGCAAACCCATGCACCCGCGGCGGCGCAGCAGGGCAACTGGCTGCCGACGCCGGAAGGTCCGTTCAATTTGCTGTTGCGCCTGTACCTGCCCAAGGCCGGAGCGCTCGATGGCAGTTATCACTTACCCACCATCGTGAGGGTCGAGCCATGAACGGGATCTTCACCCGTCGCCGTTTGTTGGGCTGCATGGGCGTACTGGGCGGCAGCCTGATGTTGCCACGGGGACTGTTCGCCGCCGATTCCGAGGACCTGCGGGGCATTGCCCGGGAGGCGTGGATCTACGCCTACCCGATGCTCATGCACTACCAGACGCAGGAAAAACAACTGCTAAACCCCGCGGCGCCGGAGTTCGTCGGCGGCTTCAATCGCTTCCGTCACTACAGCGAGCTGTACACGCCGAACAACCGCGAAATCGTCACGCCGAACAACGACACGCCTTATTCCTGGGCCTGGCTCGACCTGCGTAGCGAACCGCAGGTGTTGAGCGTGCCGGCGGTCGCCGACGACCGCTACTACGTGCATCAGTTGGTCGACCAGTACACCCACAATTTTGCCTATGTCGGCGTGCTCAGCACCGGTCGCGGGGCAGGGGACTACCTGATCGCCGGGCCGGATTGGCAGGGGCCGACACCGGCCGGGATCAAGGCGGTGCTACGCAGCGAAACCGCGATCGTCATGGTGCTCGGGCGCACCGGGCTGCGAAGCGCCGACGACTTGCCCGAGGTGCGCGCGTTGCAACAACAGTATCGATTGCGCGCCTTGCATGAATACACCGGCGGTCCCGCGCCCGCTGCGGCACCGGCGCTTGTCTGGCCGGCGTGGGACAGTAAAACCGGGTTGGGACCGGACTTTATCGCGGTGCTCAATCACCTCCTTACGCTGTGCCCGACGCAACCGTCCGAACAGGCTTTGCGCGCACGTTTCGCGCGGATCGGCATCGTGCCCGGCCAGGGTTTTGATCTCTCGGTCTTAGCCGCGGATGAGCGTCAGGCACTGATCGCCGGCATCCAGGATGCCCAGGCTCAACTGCAAGCGGCAGTGGCGCGGGTGCGTAGCACTGTCGGCCTGTTTGGCAACCGCGAGGCGATGCGGGGCAATTACCTCAACCGCGCCGTCGCGGCCCATGTCGGCATCTACGGCAACAGTGTCGAAGAGGCGTTCTACACCGGCACCCGCCAGGACAGTCAGGGGCAGCCATTGCAGGGTGGGCGGCGTTATCGACTGCGTTTCGCGCCGGGGCAACTGCCACCGGCCAGCGAGTTCTGGTCGTTGACGTTGTACGACTTGCCGGACCGGCAGTTGGTGGCCAATCCGATCGATCGTTATTGCTTGAGCAGTCGGGATCGCTTGCAGGTGGATGGCGATGGTGGGTTGACGTTGTTGATGCAGACCTCAGCCCCGCAGGAACAGAGCAACTGGTTGCCGACGCCGGCGACTGGGGCGTTTACCCTGGTCCTGCGGTTGTACGGGCCTGAGCGGCAGGTGATCGAGCAGCAGTGGCAGATGCCTGTGGTTGCAGCGGTTTCTGTGTAATCCGATAGACCGCTTTCGCGAGCAAGCCCGCTCCCACATTGGACCTGTGTCATACACCGGATCGAGTGTGGGAGCGGGCTTGCTCGCGAAGGGCGCGACGCGGTTTACGGCGTAACGATATTGAACTGCGGCCCAAAGGTGTCGAGGCTGCCCATCAACTCCCCAAGCTTCTTGCCATTCCCTTGCAGCTTGACCAGGCCCTTCTGTATCGCTGTCGGGAAATCCAGCTGCTTGAGGCTGATCTGTTCAAGCGTCGCCTTGCTCATGCTGACCCCGGCATCGGCCTCAGGGTTGAGCCCAGTGCGGTGGGTGAGTACGCCATTGCGCAGGGTCAGGTTGAAGTCCCTGTTCGGTTCTTCGAAGCTCCAGTTCACCGTCATGTCATGGCCGACGGCCTTGTCGCTGTCCAGGCGAATCGCCAGGAAGTCGAAGAACATTTCCGGGGTCATCGCGCGCACCATGTCCACCGACACCGAGGTGCCGGCATGTTGCGGCACGCCATTGCGCAGCTCCATCGCCCCGGTCAGGTACATGTTGCGCCAGGTGGCGTTTTCGCTCTGATAACCCAGTTGCTCCAGGGACTCGGCCTGCGCCTTGCGCGCGTCGCCGTTGTCCGGCTCGCTGAACAGCAACTGATTGCCCAATTGCGCGGCCCAGCGGTAGTCACCCTTTGCCATGGCGGCGCGCATCTTCTCCAGCACGGCCGCGCCGCCACCCATGGCCTCGACGCTGCGCTTGGCTGTCTCCACCGGCGGTAGCGGATTGAGGTTGGCCGGGTTGCCGTCGTAGAACCCCAGGTAGCGCTGGTACACCGCCCGTACGTTGAAACTCAGGGAGCCGTAGTAACCACGGGTGTACCACTTCTGGTCCAGCGTCCCCGGCAATTTCTTGATGGCGTCGGCGACTTCCAGCGGCGTCAGGCCCTGGTTCAGCAGGTGCAGGGTGCGGTCGTTGAGGAAGGCGTACATGTCGCGCTGGTCGGCCAGGAAGGTGCGAATCCGCTCGCCGCCCCAGGTCGGCCAGTTATGCTGGGCGAACAGCACGTCGCTCTTGTCGCCGTAACGTGCCAGGCTGCTGTCCAGGTACTGCGCCCAGGCCTTGGCGTCACGCACTTGCGCACCGCGCGGGGTGAGGATGTTGTGCATCATTTGCGTGGCATTTTCCGCCATGCACAGGGCACGCAACTGTGGCAGGTAGAGGTTCATTTCCGCCGGGGCTTCGGTGCCCGGGGTCAATTGGAACTCCACGTCCAGACCGGCAATGGTGCGGGTTTCCAGTTCTTTTTCGATCAGGTCGGTGGGCGGGATCAGGGTGATGGTGCCACCGCTTGGCGTGCTCTTGCCCAGACCAGCGTCCACCTGGCCTCGTTCGCCACGGGGCAGCAGGCTGCCGAACTGGTATTGCGCCCGGCGGCTCATGGCGTTGCCGGCGAACACGTTCTCGCTCATCACGTGTTCCATGAACCCGGTCGGCGCGAACACCTTGACCTTGCCGGCCTTGACGTCGGCCTCGTCGATCACCCCGCGCACGCCGCCGAAGTGGTCGACGTGGGTGTGGCTGTAGATCACCGCCACCACGGGTTTGCGCGGGCGATTCCGGTAATACAGGTCGAGTGCCGCCTTGGCGGTTTCGGCCATGGTCAGCGGGTCGATGATGATCAGCCCGTCGTCACCTTCGATGATGGTCATGTTGGCCAGATCCAGGCCGCGCACCTGATACAGCCGTGGGCTGACTTCGAACAACCCGGCATGGGCACTGAGCTGGGCCAGGCGCCAGAGGCTCGGGTTGACCGAGTCGGGGGCCTGGTCCTTGAGCAGGAAGTCATAGGCCTGGACGTCCCAGATGACCTTGCCGGCCGCGTCCTTGACCTGGCCCTTGAACGGCGCGATCAAGCCCTTGCCGGCCGACTCGAAATCAGTGCGATCGCTGAAGGGCAGTTGTTGCAGCACGGCGCTGTTGCTGGCGGCAGTCTGCGCGCTGGCCGCCACAGGTGCATCGGCGGCATAAACCGATTGCGCGAGGCACGCAGTGATCAGGCAGGCCAACAGGCCGCGGGGGCTCAAAGTGAAACGAGGCATGGCGTCTCCGTTTTTTATCGTTATGGTTAGACCAGCTTCGAGGGTAGGGCGGTGGCCGGGCAGTGCCACAATCGGCGACGGACAAAAACCATTCCGGGCCGCTATTCTTGGCCCACGCTCATCGAACGGGTTCTCCCATGCTTGAAGTCCAGGGTGTCTTCAAAAGCTACGCCACCCCGCAAGGCCCCTTGCCGGTGTTGCAAGGTGTCAACCTGACCCTCAAACCCGGCAGCAGCCTGGCGTTGATGGGCGAGTCGGGCAGTGGCAAAAGCACCTTGCTGCACCTGATCGCCGGGCTGGACAAGGTCGATCGCGGCAGCATCCGCAGCGGTGAACACCGGCTGGAGCAGATGAACGAAGGGCAACTGGCGAGCTGGCGACGCAGCGAAATCGGCCTGGTGTTCCAGCAGTTCAACCTGATCGGCAGCTTGCGGGTGGAGGACAACCTGGCGTTTCAGGCGCGCCTTGCCGGCCGCCATGATCCGCGCTGGCAGGCGCATCTGGTGCAGCGCCTGGGCTTGGGCGATTTGCTGCGGCGCTATCCCGAACAGCTCTCCGGCGGCCAGCAACAACGGGTCGCCTTGGGCCGGGCCCTGGCCTCGCAACCGAAGTTGCTGTTGGCCGACGAGCCCACCGGCAGCCTCGATGAAGGCACCAGCGACGAAGTGCTGAAGCTGCTGCTGGAGCTGCTCGACGACAGTCCGACGACCCTGCTGATGGTCACCCACAGCCCCAGCGTGGCGGCGCGAATGGCCGAAAAGGTGGTGCTGCACGGCGGTCGGCTGGCGACTGTGGACGAACGCTGAGATGCGCATTTTTCGCGAAACCCTGCGCGCGCTGCTCAGTCATTGGCGACAGCACCCGGTGCAGTTTTTCAGCGTGCTGACCGGGCTGTGGCTGGCCACCAGCCTGCTCACGGGGGTGCAAGCGTTGAACAGCCAGGCGCGGGACAGCTATGCCCGGGCCAGTCAGCTGATCGGCGGCGAACCCCAGGCCAGCCTGAGTGCGCCCGCTGGCGGGACTTTCCCGCAGCAGTGGTTTGTCGACCTGCGCCGCGCCGGTTGGCCGGTGTCGCCGGTGTTGCAGGGCCGGCTGACGCTCAAGGGCCATGAGGACCAGCGCCTGCAACTGATGGGCATCGAGCCCGTTTCGTTGCCGACCGGGTCCGAGGTGGCGGGGCGGGCATTGGCCATCGAGCAGGTTGTCGAGTTTTTCACGGCGCCGGGCAGCGCCTGGATTTCACCGCAGACCTTGCAGAGTCTGGGGCTGACGGAAGGGGAGCGGCCGTTGGCCTTGAACGGCCAGGCCCTGCCGCCGCTGCACGCTCAAGCGGATATGGCGCCGGGGGTGTTGCTGGTGGACATCGGGTTTGCCCAGCAGATTCTCGGTTTGCCGGATCAGTTGTCACGTCTGCTGCTGCCCAGGGATTTCACCGCGACGCTGCCCGATCCGTTCAAGGGGCAACTTCAGCTCAAGAGCAGCGGCGAAGAAAACAATCTGGCGCGCCTCACCGAGAGCTTTCACCTGAACCTGGACGCCTTGGGATTCCTGTCGTTCGTGGTCGGTCTGTTTATCGTGCATGCCGCGATAGGGCTGGCGCTGGAACAGCGTCGCGGTTTGCTGCGGACCCTGCGCGCCTGCGGGGTCAGCGCGCGGATGCTGATCACCTGCCTGGCCGTCGAACTGGGGGGACTGGCCCTGATCGGCGGTGTGGCCGGGGTCGTCAGCGGTTATCTGCTGGCCAGCGTGCTGCTGCCGGATGTCGCCGCCAGCCTGCGCGGCTTGTACGGCGCCGAAGTGGCGGGGCAGTTGAGCCTGAGCCCGTTGTGGTGGCTCAGCGGCGTCGGCCTCAGCCTGTTCGGCGCGGCACTCGCCGGTGCCAACAGTCTGTGGCGTGCAGCGCGCTTGCCGTTGCTCGCCCTGGCCGATCCGCAGGCCTGGCATCAGGCCCATGCGCGCTGGTTGCGTCGTCAGGGCTGGGTGGCGGCGCTGGCCTTGGCCATTGCGTTGCTGGCCTTGCTGCGCGGAGATAGCCTGGCCAGCGGTTTTGTGCTCATGGCCGCGTTATTGCTGGGGGCCGCGCTGGCGTTGCCGGTGGTCCTCAATACCGTGCTCAATGGGCTGACCCACCGCAGTTCTTCGGTGCTCGGCCAGTGGTTCGTCGCCGATTGCCGGCAGCAACTGCCGGCCTTGAGCCTGGCGCTGATGGCGCTATTACTGGCCCTGGCGGCCAACATCGGCGCCGGCAGCATGACCGCCGGTTTCCGCCAGACCTTCAGCAACTGGCTCGAACAACGGCTGACCGCCGAGCTCTACCTCAATCCCCAAAACCCGGCCCAGGCTCGGGAGATGTACGACTGGCTCAAGCAACAACCGCAGCCGACGGCGGTGTTGCCCAACTGGCAGGTCTCGATTCAACTGCAAGGCTGGCCGGCGGATGTCTTTGGCGTGATCGATCACCCGACCTATCGCCAGCACTGGCCGTTGCTTGAAGCCCTGGACGACAAGCCCTGGGATCGCCTGGCAGCGGACGATACGCTGATGCTCAGCGAGCAACTGGCGCGGCGCTTGAAGGTCAAGCTCGGCGATCACCTGACGATCGCCACGCCCAACGGTCCCTGGTCGCCGCGCATCGTCGGCATCTACGCCGACTACGGCAATCCCAAGGGCCACCTGCTGGTCAACGTCGATCACTTGTTGCGCGGCTGGCCGCAACTGACGCCGAACCGCTTCAACCTGCGCATCGAGCCGGCATTGATAACGCCGTTCGTGACCGCGCTGCAGGCGCGCTTCGCTCTGGAGGACAGTCGCATCGTCGATCAGGCCCGGCTCAAGGGCTGGTCGACGCAAGTGTTCGAGCGCACCTTCGCCGCCACCGCCGCGCTCAATAGCCTGACCCTTTGCGTGGCCGGCGTGGCGCTGTTCATCAGCCTGCTGACGCAAAGCCAGAGCCGTCTCGGGCAACTGGCGCCGCTGTGGGCGCTGGGCGTGACGCGTCGGCAACTGATGCTGCTCAACCTGGGGCAAACCTGGCTGCTGGCGCTGCTGACCCTGGTGCTGGCGTTGCCCTTGGGCATCGCGCTGGCCTGGTGCCTGGACGCGGTGATCAACGTCCAGGCATTCGGGTGGCGCCTGCCGCTGCAGGTGTTTCCCCTGCAATTGCTCCAGTTGATGGCGCTGGCGTTGCTGGCGACCTTGCTGGCGTCGGCGTGGCCGCTGTATTCGCTGTATCGCACGCAACCGGCGGACCTGCTGAGGACCTTTGCCCATGAGGATTAAGCTCGGGCTCTGCCTGGCCGCAGCGCTGCTCGCCGGTTGCGATCAGCCGGCGCCAGATGAAAAGGGCTTCGCCGGCCTCGGCAATCAAGCGGCCGCGTTTACGCCCGTCATGCCTGGTCGGGTGTTCAGCTTCCCGGCGGATCATGGCCCGCACGACGGTTTTCGCATCGAATGGTGGTACGTCACCGCCAACCTCAAGGATGAGCAGGGCCGCGAATTCGGCGCGCAGTGGACGCTGTTTCGCAGTGCCTTGAAAGCCACGCCCGAGGCGTCCGGTTGGAGCAACCAGACGTTATGGCTGGGCCACGCGGCGGTGACCTCGGCCTCGGTGCATCACGCCGCCGAGCGTTATGCCCGTGGCGGCGTGGGACAGGCCGGGGTGAGCCTGACGCCGTTCAACGCGTGGATCGACGACTGGCGTTTCAGCAGCCAGGCAACGGGCGCCGATCCTTTGGCCGACCTGCTGCTCAGCGCCCGCGACAAGGCGTTCAGCTATCAACTGCGGCTAACCGCGAACCGACCGCTGGTGCTGCAGGGGGACAAGGGGTTCAGTCAGAAATCCGAACAGGGCCAGGCGTCCTATTACTACAGCCAGCCGTTTTTCCAGGCCAGCGGCACCCTGGAGATCGACGGCCAGCGCTTTCAGGTCAGCGGCCCCGCATGGCTCGACCGGGAATGGAGCAGCCAGCCGCTGACCGCCGAACAGAGCGGATGGGACTGGTTTTCCCTGCACCTGGACGGCGGCGAGCAGGTGATGCTCTATCGCATGCGAAAAAACGACGGCGAACCTTACCTGACCGGCACCTGGATCGACGCTCGGGGCCAGACCCAAAAGCTCAATGCGGACGAGATCCGCCTCACTCCACAGGACACCGCCCAGGTGGCCGGGCGTTCGATGCCCGTGCGCTGGTCGATCCAGATCCCCGGCAAACACCTCGACATTGTCATCAGTGCGCTGAATCCCAATGCCTGGATGGATTTGCGTATTCCCTACTGGGAAGGGCCGGTGCGTTTGAGCGGCAGCCATGGCGGGCAGGGGTATCTGGAAATGACCGGTTATTAGAATCAAAAGATCGCAGCCTGCGGCAGCTCCTACATCTTTCGTCTTCTCCCAATCAACCGGAACTCCACGCGGCGTCCACCCCTCTACCGTACGAATGCCTCTGCTGGAGTCCGCCATGCGCGAAGACCTCACACCGCCCGACCTTGACGCGTGGCAGCGCCTGTTCGAAGACGAGGCGTACTGGCAACAGTCTCCCGACTCCTATTACATGGATTTGCAGCGTCTGGCCGACGATCTGTTGGGGCAGGGCGCCATCGATCTCGAACAATGGCAGGCGCTCAAAGCCCGGGCGGAGCAATCCCACAAAGACTCCCCGGCGATCAACGTTGCCCGGGAGCTCGACGATCCAGAAGCCTGAGGAGCACCCCATGAAACCCACCCCTGATAGCGAAAACCCCGACGAGCCACGGCCACCCGGAGAAACCGAGCGCGACAATGACGCCCTGCGCCCCACCGATCCGACCCGGCGCAAGGAAAGCGGCAAAGGGACGACCAGCGGCGAATCCACTGCGCAAGAAACTGCGAAGAATCCCTGATCAGCGTCTATGCTCATCCCTCAAACGGCGTTGAACCTTCGCTTCAACGCCGTTTGTCATCCTCCATCACAGGGAATGTTCTGCCTATGAAACTCAACGCACTGACCAAAGCCATCACCCTCGCCACCTTGCTGTCTGCCGCCAGCTTTAGCGCTATTGCAGAAGACATTCCGTTGTCCGCCGTTGTGGAAGCTGATCAGATCAGCACCAAAGTCGTTTCGGTCGATGCCGCCAAACATCAAGTGGTGCTTGAAGGGCCGGAAGGTCGTCAGGTCCATGTGCAACTGACCGACAAGGCGAAAAACCTCGACAACCTGAAGGCCGGCGACCAGGTCGACATCAAGGTCACCCGCTCCGTCGCGGCCTACCTCGATACCGACGTCGACAAGGGTTTGCCGGGTAGCTCGGAGCGTGCCGGTGAAGCCCGCAACGCACCCGGGAACGTCCCTGGCGGCGAAGCCTATCGTCAGGTACAAGTCCAGCTGCAAATTACCGACATCGACCTGAAGAAAAACCAGGTGTCCTTCAAAAACCCGCAGGGGCAGACCAAAACCATCACTGTCGAAGATCCGAAAGTTCAAGCCAAGCTCAAGGACCTGAAAGTGGGGCAAAGCGTCTACGTGACATACACCGACGTTCTGCAAGTGACCACCAAAGCCAAAAGTTGATTGTTCTATCTATTGATTGTTCCTGTACAACTTTTGTATAGGAACAATCAACTACTTTGGTCGAACTGGTGGGTTTAAGTTGTTGGTTCCGAATTGTATTTCAGGTGAAATATTATAAAAGTTCGTATCAACAAATTTCATGTTTCAAGCACGGACATATCCATAAACATCAATTAAAATACACCCCGTTCGCCCAGTGTCAGGGTTCTTTACCAGTGCATGGATTGCCGAGGCCATAGCACTGGGCGAACTCTTTTCTCGACAGACGACTGCATTTTCAATCGAATGAAAGGCGCAGTTGTTGCTCTGCAATATTTCCCCCGGGTTTAAACTTGTAACTGATAGTTATCTGTTTGCCTGCAGCCCCGAGATGGAGTGACGACGACATGAAAATCCTGATGGTTTTAACGTCCCACGATCAATTGGGTAACACCGGCAAGAAAACCGGCTTCTGGCTGGAAGAATTCGCTGCACCCTATTACGCCTTCAAGGATGCCGGCGCACAACTGACCCTGGCCTCGCCCAAGGGCGGCCAGCCACCGCTGGACCCGAAAAGCGACGAGCCGGACGCGCAAACCGAGGCCACCGAACGCTTTCGCCAGGACCCTGCGGCGCAATCCGCATTGGCTTCGACCGTCGTGCTGGGTACGGTGAAGGCCGGGGACTTTGATGCGATCTTCTATCCAGGCGGCCATGGACCGCTCTGGGACCTGGCTGAAGACCGTCATTCGATTGCGCTTATCGAAGCCTTCTACAACGCCGGCAAACCGGTCGCCGCCGTCTGCCATGCGCCGGGTGTATTGCGTCATGCCAAGGGCGCCGACGGCCAGCCATTGGTCAAGGGCAAGCAGGTGACGGGGTTCACCAACAGCGAAGAAGAAGCGGTGCAACTGACCAAGGTCGTGCCGTTCCTGGTGGAGGACGAGCTCCAGGCCAAGGGCGGGATTTTTTCCAAGGGGCCTGATTGGGCGAGCTACGTGCGAACCGATGGGCTGCTGCTGACGGGGCAGAATCCGGCGTCTTCACAGGCCACGGCTGAAGCGCTGTTGGCAAAATTGAAATGATCACTTTGTAGGAGCCGGCTTGCCGGCGAAGGCGTCTTCGAACATTGCGTAAGTCTCGCGGACGCATTCGCCGGCAAGCCGGCTCCTACAGGGGGGGTGTTGTTCAATTAACCAATGTGGCAAGACACTGCTCGATCGAGCGCTGTTGGGTTTGTGCGTACAACTGCAGTTCGTCAATGGTCGAACGCCCCAGGGCTTTTTCGAACGCCTGCTGGTTGGAGTGCTCGCCATAGTGGCTTTGCGCGGCATCCCCCAGGTTTGACTGGAAAATCCCCGCCGCACTGACCGGCAGGAAGTCCTCGTACACCAACGGCTCAACTCGCAGATACCCGCCGCTGACCAGGTCTTCGAGGCTCAAGGTTTTCAGGTCAGCCGCAGCCAGCCCTTTTTCCGTCACAAAGTAGCGAAAGAACGCCAGTTCCTGTTGGAGCATGCCCTCATGGGTGTCAGGAAATTCGCTGAAGTGCTGGGCCATCAATTCGTTGTAGCGGGTGGCGTTGGCTTCGTTGGGGAAGTCCTTGAGTTCGTCCCGGGCGGCATTGAGCAAACGGTCGTACAGCGCCCGGCCCTTGGGTGTCAGGGCCGCGCCGCGTTGTTCGATTTCCCCGAACCGGGCGCTGTGGCTGCCGCGCGTGTCGGATTGATCGGTGAACGCGATCGGCTCGTCCAGTGCCTTGAAACTGGTCTGGCGCAGCAGGATAGGGCACTGACGGCGTGGCGGACCTTCGATCACCGCTTTGGGGGTGATGCCGTGCGCCGGCATTTGCGCCTGGACGATGTCGATGTCCAGGGTGCGCGGCGTCAGGTGATTGATGTGCGGTCCCTTGAACGCCACCACATCGGCAATCAGCCGATGCTGGGCGCTGAGTTGCTGGTATTGCCCGGCGGTGACAGTGGCGCTGTGGTGCCAGCGGAAGGTTTCCAGGGCCTGTTCGACGAACTCGTCGGCCTCTTTTTCGCTCAGGCCTCCCTGGGTTTCGGCGCGGTCGATGAGGGCGAGGGCAGTGGGGGTGAAGATCGAACGCTTGTCCAGCACCGACTGGGCAAAGGCCCGCAGCTCGAGGTCTTCGATCAGCTCCAGGCGCAACAGCGAGGTGAACACCCGGAACGGGCTGACCTGCAGCGACGCCTCATGCACCGCACGGAAAGCGGTGGAATGCACCGGCACCCCGGCCGGGGTCAGGTCGTAATAACCCACCGGCTGCATGCCCATGACCGCGAACAGGCGAGCGAGGGTGGCCAGTTCAGCGGCGGTGCCGACCCGGATGGCCCCGTGGCGCTCAAGGTCGAGGCGCTCGATTTCTCCGGTGCTGTTCAGCTGTCGGGCCACTTGCGGGTCGTTGTCCAGCACATGGCGGTTGGTCTGTTCCACCAGTTCCATCAACGCGCCGTACAGCGGCACTTCTTCGCGGTACATGTCGGACATCGCTTTGGAAAAGCGTTGGCGGATCAGGTCGGGGCTGACGAAGCTCGGGTGGCTCATGAATACAATTCCTGGCGCGTGGACGTGAAGGATGGGAGAAAAGATCGCAGCCTTCAGCGACGCCGACAAACGAAGTTTCTGACGAACTTCATTCTGCAAAGGACTGCCAGCTCAGTGCAGTCGTTGATCCTGCGGGCTTTCCGAGCGCAGCGATGCCAAAAACTCCCGATACAGGTGCGCCGAACCGGCAGGCGCTTCGACCATCGGCATGTGCCCGATGCCTTCCCATATTTCCACCCGCAGATCCGCCAGACCTTTGCTCCAGATGGCCACGCTGCTGACATCGATCAAGCGATCCTTGCGCCCCCACAGCAACAGCGCTGGCGCCTTGATCGCCGGCAGTTTCGGTTCCATGGGCGGGCTGGCGCGAAAATCGCGAAAGATTTCTTCCAGTTCGTCGCGCGACTGTTGATAGCGATGGGCGATGGCGTCGAGTACCACGCGCGGCACCCACGGTGGTTCGGCCATGGTCATGCCATAGAAATACTTGAACTCTTCCCGCGAGTGAATCAGGAACGGGTTGTGGCCCTTGGCCAGATGCCGCTCCAGGTCGCTGGGTTCAGGCGAGGTCACCCCGGCAGGGTCGAACAGGGCGAGCGAGGCAATGCGTTCCGGATAGTTGGCCGCCAGCCAGGCGGCGATGTAGCCGCCCATCGAGTTGCCGATGACATGCACCTTGTCGACCCCGCAGACGTCGAGCAACTGGATCATCCGCTTGGCCTGCAGCGGGATGTCATAGCCGCCACCGGCCTTGAAGCCGGTTTCGCCATGCCCGGCGATGTCGGGAATGATCACCCGGTAGTTGCCGACAAAGTGCCGGGCAAAACGCAGCCACAGGTTCTTGTCGGCACTGAAGCCGTGCAGCATCAACACATTGCTGGACGCCTCATACGGCCCGCCTTGCCAGGTCGAGACAGTCATCTCGGGGATGGGCACGACGATCTTGTGCAGTTTGTACAACTTGGCCTCGACGGCCACGCTCAAGTCATACAGCCAGTACCCGATGGCCGGGTAGCTCAGCCAGCTCCAGGCGGCGAACACCGCGATAGCGACAACCAGTAAAAGCATCAGGCGCCTTCCTTCTATCTGATCAGGACACGATGTGATCGGCCGGTTTCAGGGTTCGGGTCAAACGGTGAAAGCTGAAACTGAACCCTGGAAACATGGCAATCACATGACCGCTCTTGCTTTGATACCAACTGTGGCAGCCTCCGGACTTCCACACCGTGCGCTGCATTTCTCTATGGATCATTTCAGTGTAGGTACGTTCTGCCTCGGGGCGTACTTCTATGCTGCGCAAACCGCGTGCTTTTAACGTGCGAATGCAATCGAGGATGTAATTCATCTGCGATTCGATGATGAACAGCGCCGATGTATGGCCGATACCGGTGTTCGGGCCGGTGACGATAAACAGGTTGGGAAAGGCCGGCAGGCTGGTGCCGAGGTAAGCCCTGGGGTACTGCGCCCAGACGTCTCTGAGGCGGATGCCGTTTTTTCCGCTGACGGGGTAGGAAATCACCCCGTCGGTGGCGTCGTAACCGGTGGACCACACGATCAGGTCCAGGTCGATGTGCTGGCCGTCCTGCATGACGATGCCGCTTTCATCGATGGCTTTGATGCCCTGTTCGCGGCTGTGCAATGTCACGTTAGGGCGGCCCAGCGCAGGATAAAGCGTACTCGACAGAATCACTCGCTTACAGCCAATGGTGTAGTCCGGTGTCAGTTTTCGCCGCAGTTCGGCGTCCGGCACCTGGCGCTTGAGGAAGCGCAGGGCCTGATGTTGTACCACGCGGATGGCCGGTTTCGAGTATTTGAAGGCAATTACCCGGGTTTCAAATTGCCAGTAGATCAGCCAGCGCAGCAGCTTGTAGGCCGGTTTGAGCCCGAGCAGCCAGCGCTGGAAGCGGCCGAAGGTGCGGTCGGCCCGTGGCAGCACCCAATGCGGCGTGCGCTGGAACACATGCAGCTGCTCGACGTGCGGAGCTATCGCCGGTATCACCTGGGCAGCACTGGCGCCACTGCCGACGATGGCCACGCGCTTTTGTCGGTAATCGTATGAATGATCCCAGTTGTTGGTGTGAAAGCTCTTGCCCTGAAAGCGTTCCCGGCCTTCGAAATGCGGCACCACCGGTTGGCTCAAGGGCCCGGTGGCATTGATCAGGAACTGCGCATGAAAGGTGCCCTTGGCGCTGTGCACCGCCCATTGTTTATGCACGTCGTCCCATTCGACGCGCTCGACATTGGTTTGCAGTTCCACCCGGTCCCGCAGGTCGAAGTGCTCCATCACGTAGCGGGTGTAGCGGTGCAGTTCAGCCTGTTCGGCGAACATCTGCGACCAGCGGTAAGGAGCGAACGACAGCGAATAGAGCGGCGAGGGCACGTCGACCGCGGCGCCCGGGTAGGTGTTCTGGCACCAGGTGCCGCCGAAGAAATCCCTTCGTTCCAGCAGGCGAAAGTCGGTGATGCCGGCCTTGAGCAAATTGACCGCCGCGCACTGGCCGCCAAAACCGCTGCCGATGATCAGTACTTGAAAGGTCTGCATGGGCCTCCTGTTCAGCGTCGTGAATCAATCCTTATCTTCATGTATAGCCGTTTCTGCAGGCGTAACGAATTTGCAGGAGAGGGGAGTTCGCCCCGCCAGCCGGTGATGGCTATTTGACGTTGCCCTGTTAGACTTCGGGCACACCTGCTATCCCGGTGTGAACAGGTTTCGTTCTGTGGTGCAGAGGTCCCAATGGGAAAGAAGGGAGGAAAAGGACTTTCACTGGCCAGGAGGCTCTACACATCGCGCGTCCTCGGCCTGGTATTGGGGCTGATATGCGTGGCTGTGGCGATGTACCCGCTGAACCCGGCAACCTGGGTATGGGGGCTCATGTTGTTCAACGGCCTGCTCTGGCCGCACCTGGCCTATCAATGGGCGCGTCGGCGCGAGAGACCCTACCACGCCGAACACCGCAACCTGCTGGTCGACGCGTTCATGGGCGGCTTCTGGGTCGCCGCGATGCAGTTCAATCCGCTGCCCAGTGCAACGACCATTTCCATGATGGCGATGAACAACGTGGCCATCGGCGGACTGCGTTTTCTTCTGGCGGGCACGGTCGCGCAGGTGCTCGGGATTGGTGTCGGCTGGTTGATCTTCACGCCGCTGTTCATCCCTGAAACATCCCAGCTGCAGCTCTACGCCTGCTTGCCCCTGATGTGTTTTTACCCGCTGGCGCTGGGCCTGATCTGCTTTCGCCAGGCGCATACCCTCGGCCAGCAAAAGCGTGAACTGCTGGCCCTGAGCCGTACCGACAGCCTGACCGGCCTGCTCAATCACGGCGCCTGGAAGGATCAGCTGGAAATCGAGTTCCAGCGCTGCCAACGTCAGCATCAGGGCGGCGCTATCGCGCTGATCGACATCGACCACTTCAAGAGCATCAATGACACCTACGGCCACGTGGCCGGTGACCTCGTGCTGCGCCAGCTGAGCAAGATGCTCAAGCAGAACCTGCGGGCCACCGATGTGGCCGGGCGTTATGGCGGCGACGAGTTCTGCGTGATCCTTCCCGACCTGCCCCTGAACAGCGCTGCCGCGGCCATGGACGCCCTGCGTGACCGCTTCGCAACCCTGGGCTACGAGCAGAACCCGGCCCTGAAAGTCAGCCTGAGCATCGGCCTGGCGGCCTTCAACACCCGCCACAGCGACGCGACCCTGTGGCTCAACGACGCTGACCAGGCGCTGTACGAGGCCAAGACCACGGGGCGAAATCGGGTTATCTGCTGCAGCAATGACCGGCCTCAGCACGAATTGCTCGATTCGGTCTGACCCTCACCGCAATCCCTGTGGGAGCGAGCCTGCTCGCGAAGGGGCCGTAGCATTCAGTATCGATACCCAGGCACATGTGTGTTCCTTTCGGGATGGAGCTGTGCCGCCTGGTCAGGTAGGGTTCCTGTCCCGACACGCATCAAGGATCCGATCATGACGCTAAAACTGTCTCGTTCGCTGCTGGCCGCCAGCCTGGCCCTGGCCCTCGGTACCTTCGCCCCCGGCGTATTCGCCGAGCCTCATGCACAAGTCCTGGCCCACGCCGAGCAATACAAGGGGGAAGCCTTGAAGCTGCTGGAACGGTTGGTGAATATCGACTCCGGTTCCGGCTATGAACCCGGCTTGACCCAGGTCGGCGACATCGCCATCGAAGAGTTGAAAAAGCTCGGCGCGACCATTGAGCGAGTACCCAATACCCCGGACAAAAGCAGCCATGTCATCGCGACCCTCAAAGGTACCGGCAAGGCGAAAATCCTGCTGATGGCGCACATGGACACCGTGTTCAAGCAAGGCTCCGCTGCCGAACGTCCGTTTCATATCAAGGACGGTCGCGCCTACGGGCCGGGCGTGATGGATGACAAGGGCGGCATCGTAGCCGGCATCTATGCCCTGAAAGTGCTGAAAAATATCGATTTCAAGGACTATGCGCAGATCACATTCCTGCTCGACGCCAGCGAAGAAACCGGCTCGGACATCGCCACTGATCTGATCAAGAAAACGGCCAAGGCCCACGACGTAACCCTCAACCTCGAACCCGGTCGCCCGGCGGACGGTCTTGTGGTGTGGCGCAAAGGCAGTGCCACGGCGTTGGTCGAAGTCAAAGGCAAGGCCTCTCATGCCGGTGTTGCGCCGGAACTGGGGCGCAACGCGGCCATGGAAGTGGCGCACCAGATCCTGCAGCTGGGCAAACTGGGCGATGAAGCGAAGAAAACCACCATCAACTTCACCGTGCTCAATGCCGGCGACCGCAAGAACGTGATTCCTGATCAGGCAACGGCCGCGGCGGACGTGCGCGCAGCAGTGCCGGAGGAATTCGACCGGATCGAGAAAGATCTGGCACGGGTTTCCCAGGACAAGCTGATTGCCGATACAGAGGTCACCACGACGCTAAAGCGTGGATTGCCACCGATGCCACAAACCGCCGAATCCGATCGACTGATGGCCATGGCCCAAGGCATCTACGGTGAAATCGGCCGCAAGTTGACGGAGGAGGGCAGCGGAGGCGCGGCTGATGCCAGTCTCTCGGCCAGCGTCGGCACGCCGACGCTGGATGGCTTCGGAATTGTCGGCGGCAATATTCATACGCCAGAGGAATACGCCGAAATCGACAGCGTCGCGCCACGGATCTATTTGCTGTCGCGGATGATTATGGAGTTGGCCAGCAAATAGGCGTCTTCGCGACAGTTGTTGTGCTGGCTTGCCAGCGAAGACGGTGAGTCAGGCGACGGAGGTGTTGGCTGTGCTGGCGTCATCGCTGGCAAGCCAGCTCCTACAGGTTTTTTGGGTGTTGCCGGGATTTGTGCCTGGCGGTGATCCCCTGTAGGAGCTGGCTTGCCAGCGAAGGCGGTGAGTCAGACGACGGAGGTGTTGGCTGTGCTGGCGTCATCGCTGGCAAGCCAGCTCCTACAGGTTTTTTGGATGTTGCCGGAATTTGTGCCTGGCGGTGATCCCTTGTAGGAGCTGGCTTGCCAGCGAAGGCGGTGAGTCAGGCGACGGAGGTGTTGGCTGTGCTGGCGTCTCGCTGGCAAGCCAGCTCCTACAGGTTTTTTGGATGTTGCCGGGATTTGTGCCTGGCGGTGATCCCTTCTAGGAGCTGGCTTGCCAGCGAAGGCGGTGTGTCAGGCGACGGAGGTGTTGGCTGTGCTGGCGTCATCGCTGGCAAGCCAGCTCAGGTTTTTTGGGTGTTGCCGGGATTTGTGTCTGGCGGTGATCCCTTGTAGGAGCTGGCTTGCCAGCGAAGACGGTGAGTCAGGCGAAGGAGGTGTTGGCTGTGCTGGCGTCATCGCTGGCAAGCCAGCTCAGGTT
>Ga0160442_100058_pt1 | contig 154285 bp, 139 predicted proteins | sample HID1971M_E1MG_FD_108252 | JGI IMG/M metagenome (GOLD analysis project Ga0160442, IMG submission 108252) | Enriched millipede-associated microbial communities from UW Madison campus, WI, USA - HID1971M_E1 MG | ecosystem: Host-associated > Arthropoda: Insects > Digestive system > Unclassified ... | reverse complement strand
GTCCAAGGACGAAGGCGGCCGTCACACGCCGTTCTTCAACAACTACCGTCCGCAGTTCTACTTCCGCACGACGGACGTGACCGGCGCGATCGAGCTGCCCGCGGACAAGGAAATGGTCATGCCCGGCGACAACGTCAGCATCACCGTCAAGCTGATCAACCCGATCGCGATGGAAGAAGGCCTGCGCTTCGCCATTCGTGAAGGCGGCCGTACCGTGGGTTCGGGCGTCGTGGCCAAGATCCTCGACATCTAAGCCGAGCGTAAAGAGTACCGGAGGGGTATAGCTCAATTGGCAGAGCGTCGGTCTCCAAAACCGAAGGTTGTAGGTTCGATTCCTACTGCCCCTGCCACCTAGGTGGCACCCCGACAAGCCCATCGCGATCCGATGGGCTTCGGCGTCTCAAGAGACGCATTGAATTGAAGGCCGCGAGGCCACAGGAAATCAGCCGACATGGCCACTTCTCAAATCGAAACCGTGAGCACGGGTGCCGACAAAGCCAAGCTGGCTGCGGCGGTGGTGCTGGCAGTGGGCGCGATCGTCGCGTTCTACCTGCTGTCGCGCCAAGGCTCGCTGGTGCAATGGGCTGCGCTGCTGGTCGGCCTGGCTGCGGCCGTGGGCGCCTTCGGCAGCTCCGAGAATGGCCGTCAGCTGTGGGCTTTCGGTCGTGACTCGTGGCGCGAGGTCAAGAAGGTCGTGTGGCCGACCCGCAAGGAATCGATGCAGATGACGGCCTATGTGTTCGCCTTCGTGGCGATCATGTCCGTCTTCCTCTGGCTCACCGACAAGACGCTCGAATGGGTGTTCTTTGACCTCATTCTGGGCTGGAGAAAATAATGACCGACGACGCAGTTGAAACCACGCAGAGCACGCCGGAAGAGGAGCAGAACCCTCTCCTGACTCCCGCTGCCAACCCTGATCTGCGTTGGTACGTGGTGCATGCCTACTCGGGCATGGAAAAGGCTGTCGAGCGCAACATCACCGAGCGCATCACCCGTGCCGGCATGCAGGACAAGTTCGGCCGCATCCTGGTTCCGACCGAAGAAGTGGTCGAGATCAAGAACGGCCAGAAGCGCACCACCGAGCGTCGTTTCTTCCCGGGCTACGTGCTGGTCGAAATGATCATGGACGACGAGAGCTGGCACCTGGTGAAGCACACCAACAAGGTGACGGGTTTCGTGGGCGGCGCCAAGAACCGTCCGGCCCCGATCTCGCAGAAAGAGGTCGAGGACATCGTCAACCAGATGCAGCAGGGCACCGAGAAGCCGCGCCACAAGGTCGAGTTCACCGTGGGTGAGTTCGTGCGCGTCAAGGAAGGCCCGTTCACCGACTTCAATGGCACGGTGGAAGACGTCAACTACGAGAAGAGCAAGGTCAGCGTGTCGGTCATGATTTTCGGCCGCGCCACCCCTGTGGAGCTCGAATTCGGTCAGGTCGAGAAGACCTGATCCCGTGGCCTGCCTTCGGGCGGGCCTGCCAGTTTCCGGCTGCGCGTTGTCCGACTCGGCGCGCGGCCTTGATCGAAGAGTCGTTTAACCCCGGGGAGCCGCGGCGAGAGCCAAGGCGATATCACCCGCAAGGAGCAAAGCATGGCGAAAAAAATCGTCGGCTTCATCAAGCTGCAAGTGCCAGCTGGTAAGGCCAACCCGTCCCCGCCGATCGGTCCCGCACTGGGTCAGCGCGGTCTGAACATCATGGAGTTCTGCAAGGCGTTCAACGCGCAAACCCAAGGCGTCGAGCCGGGTCTGCCGCTGCCGGTGGTCATCACCGCGTTCGCTGACAAGAGCTTCACCTTCATCATCAAGACGCCCCCGGCGATCACCTTGATCAAGAAGGCCATCAAGCTGGACAAGGGCTCGGCCCGTCCGCACACCGACAAGGTCGGCAAGATCACGCGCGCTCAGCTCGAAGAAATCGCCAAGGCCAAGATGAAGGACCTGACTGCCGCCGACCTCGACGCAGCAGTTCGCACCATCGCCGGCTCGGCCCGCTCGATGGGCGTGAATGTGGAGGGCGTGTAAATGTCCAAGATCACCAAGAAGCAAAAGTCGCTGCAAGGCAAGGTCGACAGCAACAAGCTGTACCCCCTGGCTGACGCCATCGTCATCGTCAAGGATGCCGCCACCGCCAAGTTCGACGAATCGATCGACGTGGCCGTGCAACTGGGCATCGACGCGAAGAAGTCGGACCAGGTGGTTCGCGGTGCTGTCGTGCTGCCCAACGGCACCGGCAAGACCAAGCGCGTCGCCGTGTTCGCCCAAGGTGCCAAGGCTGAAGAAGCCAAGGCCGCCGGCGCCGACATCGTCGGCATGGACGACCTGGCTGCGATGGTCAAGGCGGGCGACATGCCTTTCGACGTCGTGATCGCTGCCCCCGACGCCATGCGCGTCGTCGGTACGCTCGGTCAGATCCTCGGCCCGCGTGGCCTGATGCCCAACCCCAAGGTTGGCACCGTGACGCCTGACGTCGCCACCGCTGTCAAGAACGCCAAGGCTGGCCAGGTCCAGTTCCGCGTCGACAAGGCCGGCATCATCCACGGCACGATCGGCCGTCGCTCGTTCGACAACGACAAGCTGCAAGGCAACCTCGCTGCGCTGATCGACGCTCTGGTCAAGGCCAAGCCGGCGACCAGCAAGGGTGTGTACCTGCGCAAGGTGGCTGTGTCGTCGACGATGGGTCTGGGTGTCCGCGTGGACACGCAAACCATCTCGGCAAGCTAAAGAGATTGGCCCGATCCCGCAAGGAGAGGGCGAATGTGGTGGGTCGCGGCAGCTTCGGTTGCCGCGGGCCATCCAAGACCGCTGGTGTGCAGGGCGCTGCACTTAATCGCCGGATCGATCCTTCCGGTATCCAGCGCAGATGGCGATCCCGCTGCAAGGAATTTGATTTTTGTTCCGAAACAGTTGGTCGCTGCATGAAGCGCGATCCGAGGCCCCGGCCGAAGGTCGCATTAAAAGGAGTAGACCTTGAGTCTGAATCGCAGTGAGAAAGAAGCGGTCATCAGTGATGTGACCAGCCTCGCCGCTAAAGCTCAAACGCTCGTGATGGCGGAATACCGTGGCATCACGGTGGCCGATATGACCAAACTGCGCAGCGAAGCTCGCAGCAAGGGTGTGACCCTGAGTGTTCTGAAGAACACCCTGGCACGCCGTGCTGTCGCTGGTAGCGCATTTGAAGTCGTCGGCGACCAGATGACCGGTCCGCTGATCTACGGCTTTTCCGAAGACGCAGTCGCCGCCGCCAAGGTGGTGGCCGACTTCGCGAAGACCAACGACAAGTTGGTGATTCGCGGTGGCGCGTTTGGCGGCAAGGCCCTGGACGTCAACGGCGTGAAGCAACTGGCCAACATCCCTTCCAAGGAAGTGCTGCTGGCGCAATTGCTGGGCTTGATGCAATCCCCGATCTCTCGTACCGCCCGCGTGCTCGCGGCGCTGGCCGAGAAGCGCGGTGGTGGCGAAGCTGCACCCGTCGCCGATGCACCGGCAGAAGCGCAGGCCGCTTGAGCCTCGCGTTTGAAATATTCAACCCAATTGTTAGGAAACAAAAATGGCATTCGATAAAGACGCATTTCTGACCGCGCTCGACGCAATGACGGTCCTGGAACTCAACGACCTGGTCAAGGCCATCGAAGAGAAGTTCGGCGTGAGCGCCGCAGCCATGTCGGCACCCGCTGCCGGCGGTGGCGCAGTGGCTGCAGCCGCTGAAGAGCAAACCGAGTTCAACGTCATGCTGATGGATGCTGGCGCGAACAAGGTGTCGGCGATCAAGGCCGTGCGCGAAATCACCGGCCTGGGCCTCAAGGAAGCCAAGGACCTGGTGGAAGCCGCTCCCAAGGCTGTCAAGGAAGGCCTGTCGAAGGCTGACGCTGAAGCCGCCAAGAAGAAGCTGGAAGATGCCGGCGCCAAGGTGGAACTGAAGTAATTCAGACCCCCTAGAGGGCTGGAGGTGCCTGAAAAGGCCCTCCAGCCTTTGCCGCTTTCAGAGCGCACCCAAAAGCCGGCTTGGCGCCGGTTCTTTCAGAGGCCGAAAGGTCGATGGAATAGCAAAAGCCAAGACGATTTTTGAGTGTCTTCTGAACCCGACTGCAGAAGACCCCTTGGTTCGGGCGATGTGCAATGCATCGCCGTCCGCCAACGGCTGGTAGTGGCCAGCCGCCAAGCAGTGGTGCCGTTCGCCCGGCACTGCTGACAAGTCGCTGAAGATCTCAAGCACCGGAGCTCTCATGGCCCAATCGTCCGCGTACAGTTACACCGAACGCAAGCGCATCCGAAAAAGTTTCGGTAACCGCGACAGCGTCGTCGAAATCCCCTACCTGTTGCAGATGCAGAAAGACGCGTACACCGCGTTCCTGCAAGCCGGCATCGCCCCCAAGCACCGCACCGTCGAAGGCCTGCAGGCCGCGTTCGACGCTGCCTTCCCGATCGTCTCGCACAACGGTTTCGTCGAGATGAAGTTCCTCGAGTACAACCTGGCGAAGCCGGCGTTCGATGTGCGTGAGTGCCAGACCCGTGGTCTGACCTTCGCCTCGGCCGTGCGCGCCAAGGTGCAGCTCATCATCTATGACCGCGAGTCGTCGACCTCGCAGTCGAAGGTGGTCAAGGAAGTGAAGGAACAAGAGGTCTACATGGGCGAAGTGCCGCTCATGACCGACAAGGGTTCGTTCATCATCAACGGCACCGAGCGCGTGATCGTCTCGCAGCTGCACCGTTCGCCCGGCGTGTTCTTCGAACACGACAAGGGCAAGACGCACAGCTCGGGCAAGCTGCTGTTCTCGGCCCGCGTGATTCCTTACCGCGGTTCGTGGCTCGACTTCGAATTCGACCCGAAGGACATGCTGTACTTCCGCGTGGACCGTCGCCGCAAGATGCCGGTCACGATCCTGCTGAAGGCCATCGGCCTGAACCCGGAATCGATCCTCGCGAACTTCTTCGTGAACGACAACTTCCGCCTGATGGACAGCGGCGCGCAGATGGAGTTCGTCTCCGAGCGCCTGCGCGGCGAAGTCGCGCGCTTCGACATCACCGACAAGTCGGGCAAGGTCGTGGTCGCCAAGGACAAGCGCGTCACGGCGCGCCACACGCGTGAACTCGAGCAGGGCGGCACCACGCACATCAGCGTGCCGGAAGACTTCCTGGTCGGCCGCGTCATCGCCCGCAACATCGTCGACGCCGACTCCGGCGAAATCCTGGCCAAGGCCAACGACGAGCTGACCGAAGCGCTGCTCAAGAAGCTGCGCACGGCCGGCGTGCAGGATATCCAGGTCATCTACACGAACGAACTGGACCAGGGCGCGTACATCTCGCAGACGCTGCGCATCGACGAAACCGTCGACGAGTTCGCAGCCCGCGTGGCCATCTACCGCATGATGCGCCCCGGCGAGCCGCCGACGGAAGACGCGGTGCAGGCCCTGTTCCAGCGCCTGTTCTACAACCCGGACACGTACGACCTGTCGCGCGTGGGCCGCATGAAGTTCAACGCCAAGGTCGGCCGCGACGAATCGACCGGCCCGATGGTGCTGACCAACGAAGACATCCTGGCCGTGGTCAAGATCCTCGTGGACCTGCGCAACGGCAACGGCGAAGTCGACGACATCGACCACCTGGGCAACCGCCGCGTGCGTTGCGTCGGCGAACTGGCCGAAAACCAGTACCGCACCGGTCTGGCACGTATCGAGAAGGCCGTGAAGGAACGTCTGGGTCAGGCCGAGCAAGAGCCGCTGATGCCGCACGACCTGATCAACAGCAAGCCGATCTCGGCCGCGCTGAAGGAATTCTTCGGTGCGTCGCAGCTGTCGCAGTTCATGGACCAGACGAACCCGCTGTCCGAAATCACCCACAAGCGCCGCGTGTCGGCCCTTGGCCCGGGTGGTCTGACGCGTGAACGTGCAGGCTTCGAAGTGCGCGACGTGCACGTGACCCACTACGGCCGCGTGTGCCCGATCGAAACGCCTGAAGGCCCGAACATCGGCCTGATCAACTCGCTGGCCCTGTACGCCCGCCTGAACGAATACGGCTTCATCGAGACGCCGTACCGCCGCGTGGTCGACAGCAAGGTCACGATGGACATCGACTACCTGTCGGCCATCGAAGAAGGCAAGTACGTCATCGCCCAGGCCAACGCGGTCCTGGACAAGGACGGCAAGCTGACCGGCGACCTGGTCTCCGCGCGTGAAGCCGGCGAATCGATCCTGGTCGGTGCCGAGCGCATCCAGTACATGGACGTGTCGCCCGCGCAGATCGTGTCGGTGGCCGCCTCGCTCGTGCCGTTCCTGGAGCACGACGACGCGAACCGCGCGTTGATGGGCGCCAACATGCAGCGTCAGGCCGTGCCTGTGCTGCGCCCCGAAAAGCCGATGGTCGGTACCGGCATCGAGCGCGTTTCCGCGGTCGACTCGGGCACCGTGGTCACGGCCACCCGCGGCGGTATCGTCGACTACGTCGATGCGACCCGTGTCGTGGTGCGCGTGAACGACGCCGAAGCGGCCGCCGGTGAAGTCGGTGTGGACATCTACAACCTGATCAAGTATCAGCGTTCGAACCAGAACACCAACATCCACCAGCGTCCCATCGTCAAGCGCGGCGACAAGATCGCCAAGGGCGACGTGGTGGCCGACGGCGCATCGACCGACCTCGGCGAACTGGCCCTGGGCCAGAACATGCTGATCGCGTTCATGCCCTGGAACGGCTACAACTTCGAAGACTCGATCCTGATCTCGGAACGCGTCGTCGCCGAAGACCGCTACACCTCGATCCACATCGAGGAACTGGTGGTGATGGCCCGCGACACGAAGCTGGGCGCCGAAGAAATCACGCGCGACATCCCGAACCTGGCCGAGCAGCAGCTCAACCGACTCGACGAATCCGGCATCATCTATGTCGGCGCCGAAGTGCAGCCGGGCGACACGCTGGTGGGCAAGGTCACGCCGAAGGGCGAGACCACGCTGACGCCGGAAGAGAAGCTGCTTCGCGCCATCTTCGGCGAGAAGGCTTCCGACGTGAAGGACACCTCGCTGCGTGTGGACCAGGGCTCGCAAGGCACCGTGATCGACGTGCAGGTGTTCACCCGCGAAGGCATCCAGCGCGACAAGCGCGCCCAGCAGATCATCGACGATGAACTCAAGCGCTTCCGCCTCGACCTGAACGACCAGCTGCGCATCGTCGAAGCCGACGCGTTCGACCGTATCGAGAAGCTGTTGACCGGCAAGGTCGCCAACGGCGGCCCGAACAAGCTGGCCAAGGGCACCAAGCTCGACAAGGCCTACCTGTCGTCGGTCGAGAAGTTCCACTGGTTCGACATCCGCCCGGCGGAAGACGATGTGGCCTCGCAGCTCGAGTCGATCAAGAACTCGCTCGAGCAGACGCGCCACAGCTTCGACCTCGCGTTCGAAGAAAAGCGCAAGAAGCTCACGCAGGGCGACGAGCTGCCCGCGGGCGTGCTCAAGATGGTCAAGGTCTATCTGGCCGTCAAGCGCCGCCTGCAACCCGGCGACAAGATGGCCGGCCGTCACGGCAACAAGGGTGTGGTGTCCAAGATCGTTCCGGTCGAAGACATGCCCCACATGGCCGACGGTACGCCGTGCGACATCTGCTTGAACCCGCTGGGCGTGCCCTCGCGGATGAACGTGGGCCAGGTGCTCGAAGTGCATCTGGGCTGGGCCGGCAAGGGCATCGGCCAGCGCATCGGTGACCTGCTGCAGCAAGAGGCCAAGGTGGCCGAGCTGCGCAAGTTCATGGAGCAGCTGTACAACGGCTCGGGCCGCAAGGAAGAGCTCGACCAGCTGAGCGACACCGAGCTGCTCGCCATGGCGGCCAACCTGCAAAGCGGCGCGACCTTCGCGACGCCGGTGTTCGACGGCGCCTCGGAAGAGGAAATCCGCGGCATGCTCAAGCTCGCCTACCCGGACGACATCGCCAAGCTCAAGGGCCTGACCGAGACGCGCACGCAGGCCTACCTGTACGACGGCCGCACCGGCGACCAGTTCGAGCGTCCCGTCACCGTCGGCTACATGCACTTCTTGAAGCTGCACCACCTGGTGGACGACAAGATGCACGCCCGTTCGACCGGCCCGTACTCGCTCGTCACGCAGCAACCGCTGGGTGGCAAGGCGCAGTTCGGCGGCCAGCGTTTCGGTGAAATGGAAGTGTGGGCGCTGGAAGCTTACGGCGCCGCCTACGTCCTGCAGGAAATGCTGACCGTGAAGTCCGACGACGTGCAAGGCCGTACCAAGGTGTACGAAAGCATCGTCAAGGGCGAGCACTCGATCGAAGCCGGCATGCCGGAATCGTTCAACGTGCTGGTCAAGGAAATTCGTTCGCTGGGTCTCGACATCGAGCTCGAGCGTTCCTAAGTTGAAAAGGGAAAGAGTCTTATGAAATCGCTACTCGACCTGTTCAAGCAATTCACGCCCGATGAGCATTTCGATGCCATCAAGATCGGCATGGCTTCGCCCGAGAAGATCCGTTCGTGGTCTTTCGGCGAGGTGAAGAAGCCTGAGACGATCAACTACCGCACGTTCAAGCCCGAGCGCGACGGTCTGTTCTGCGCCAAGATCTTCGGCCCCATCAAGGACTACGAGTGCCTGTGCGGCAAGTACAAGCGCCTGAAGCACCGCGGCGTGATCTGCGAGAAGTGCGGCGTTGAAGTCACGCAGACCAAGGTGCGTCGCGAGCGCATGGGTCACATCGACCTGGCCGCGCCCTGCGCCCACATCTGGTTCCTGAAGTCGCTGCCGTCGCGTCTGGGCCTCGTGCTCGACATGACGCTGCGCGACATCGAACGCGTGCTGTACTTCGAAGCGTACGTGATCACCGACCCCGGCATGACCCCGCTGAAGAAGTTCGGCATCATGTCCGAGGACGACTACGACGCCAAGCGCAAGGAATACGGTGACGAGTTCATCGCCAAGATGGGCGCCGAAGGCATCAAGGACCTGCTCGAAGGCATCGAACTCGACAGCGAGATCGAACGCCTGCGCGGCGACCTGACCGGCTCCGAAGTCAAGGTCAAGAAGAACTCCAAGCGCCTGAAGGTGCTCGAGGCCTTCCGCAAGTCGGGCATCAAGCCCCAGTGGATGGTGCTCGAAGTGCTGCCCGTGCTGCCGCCGGACCTGCGTCCGCTGGTGCCGCTGGACGGCGGCCGCTTCGCGACCTCCGACCTGAACGACCTGTACCGCCGCGTCATCAACCGCAACTCGCGTCTGCGCCGCCTGCTGGAACTGAAGGCTCCGGAAATCATCGCGCGCAACGAAAAGCGGATGCTGCAGGAAGCGGTCGACTCGCTGCTGGACAACGGCCGCCGTGGCAAGGCCATGACGGGCGCCAACAAGCGCGCGCTGAAGTCGCTGGCCGACATGATCAAGGGCAAGAGCGGTCGTTTCCGCCAGAACTTGCTGGGCAAGCGCGTGGACTACTCGGGCCGTTCGGTCATCGTGGTGGGCCCGACGCTCAAGCTGCACCAGTGCGGCCTGCCCAAGCTGATGGCGCTCGAGCTGTTCAAGCCCTTCATCTTCTCGCGCCTGGAAGCCATGGGCATCGCGACCACGATCAAGGCTGCCAAGAAGGAAGTCGAATCGGGCACGCCGGTGGTCTGGGACATCCTGGAAGAGGTCATCAAAGAGCACCCGGTCATGCTGAACCGTGCGCCTACGCTGCACCGTTTGGGCATCCAGGCGTTCGAGCCGATCCTGATCGAAGGCAAGGCCATCCAGCTGCACCCGCTCGTTTGCGCGGCCTTCAACGCCGACTTCGACGGCGACCAGATGGCTGTCCACGTGCCGCTGTCGGTGGAAGCGCAGATGGAAGCCCGCACGCTGATGCTGGCCTCCAACAACGTGCTGTTCCCGGCTTCGGGCGAACCGTCGATCGTTCCTTCGCAGGACGTGGTGCTGGGTCTGTACTACACGACCCGCGACCGCATCAACGGCAAGGGCGAGGGCCTGATCTTCTCCGACATCGGTGAAGTGCAGCGCGCGCTCGACGCCAACGAAGTCGAACTCACCGCCAAGGTCGCGGTGCGTATCACGGAGTACACCAAGGACAAGGAAACCGGCGTGTTCACGCCGTCGACCTCGCTCGTGGACACCACTGTGGGCCGTGCCCTGCTGTCCGAGATCCTGCCCAAGGGCCTGCCGTTCTCGAACATCAACAAGGCGCTGAAGAAGAAGGAAATCTCCAAGCTCATCAACGTCTCGTTCCGCAAGTGCGGCCTGAAAGAGACCGTCGTGTTCGCCGACAAGCTGCTGCAAAACGGCTTCCGCCTGGCGACCAAGGCCGGTATCTCGATCGCGATCGACGACATGCTGGTGCCCGCTGAAAAGCACGGCATCATCGAGCGCTCGGCCAAGGAAGTGAAGGAGATCGAACAGCAGTACGTCTCCGGTCTCGTGACCTCCGGCGAGCGCTACAACAAGGTGGTGGACATCTGGGGCAAGGCCGGCGACGAAGTGTCGAAGGTCATGATGGCCAAGCTCTCCAAGCAGAAGGTCATCGACCGCCACGGCAAGGAAGTCGAGCAGGAGTCCTTCAACTCGATCTACATGATGGCCGACTCGGGCGCCCGCGGTTCCGCAGCGCAGATTCGCCAGGTGGCCGGTATGCGGGGCCTGATGGCCAAGCCGGACGGCTCGATCATCGAGACGCCCATTACCGCGAACTTCCGCGAAGGCCTGAACGTGTTGGAGTACTTCATCTCCACCCACGGTGCCCGTAAGGGTCTGGCCGACACGGCGCTGAAGACGGCGAACTCGGGTTACCTGACCCGTCGTCTGGTCGACGTGACGCAAGACCTGGTCGTGACCGAGCAGGACTGCGGCACGCACGGCGGCTACCTGATGCGCGCCATCGTCGAAGGCGGTGAAGTGATCGAGTCGCTGCGCGACCGAATCCTGGGCCGCTCGGCGGCGGACGACGTGCTGCACCCGGAAAACCGTTCGGTGCTGCTCAAGGCCGGCGAGATGTTCGACGAAGACAACATCGAAGCACTGGAAGCCCAGGGCGTCGACGAAGTCAAGGTCCGCACGGCGCTGACCTGCGAAACGCGTTTCGGCATCTGCGCGACCTGCTACGGCCGCGACTTGGGCCGCGGCGGCCTGATCAACATCGGCGAAGCCGTCGGTGTGATCGCTGCCCAGTCCATCGGCGAACCCGGCACGCAGCTGACGATGCGTACCTTCCACATCGGTGGTGCCGCTTCGCGCGCTGCCATCGCCTCGAGCGTGGAAGCCAAGTCGAACGGCTCGATCGGCTTCAACGCCACGATGCGCTACGTGACCAACAGCAAGGGCGAGCTGGTCGTGATTTCGCGTTCGGGCGAGATCGTCATCCATGACGAGCACGGCCGTGAGCGCGAGCGTCACAAGGTGCCGTACGGCGCCACGCTGACGGTCAAGGCCGACCAGCAGATCAAGGCCGGCCACGTGCTCGCCAACTGGGACCCGCTGACCCGCCCGATCATTACCGAGTTCGCCGGCAAGGCGCAGTTCGAGAACGTCGAGGAAGGCCTGACGGTCGCCAAGCAGGTGGACGAAGTGACCGGTCTGTCGACCCTGGTCGTGATCGACCCGAAGCGCCGCGGCGCTGCCAAGGTCGTGCGTCCGCAGGTCAAGCTGATCGATGCCCAAGGCCTGGAAGTGAAGATCCCCGGCACCGACCACTCGGTGACGATCGGCTTCCCGATCGGCGCCCTGGTGCAGATCCGCGACGGCCAGGACGTGGGCCCCGGCGAAGTGCTGGCACGCATCCCGGTCGAAGGTCAGAAAACCCGAGACATCACCGGCGGTCTGCCGCGCGTGGCCGAGCTGTTCGAAGCCCGTTCGCCGAAGGACAAGGGCATGCTGGCCGAAATGACCGGTACCGTGTCGTTCGGTAAAGAGACCAAGGGCAAGATCCGCCTGCAGATCACCGATCCCGAAGGCGGCGTCTACGAAGACCTCGTGCCGAAGGAAAAGAACATCCTGGTGCACGAAGGCCAGGTGGTGAACAAGGGCGAAAGCGTGGTCGACGGTCCGGCGGACCCGCAGGACATCCTGCGCCTGCTGGGTTCGGAAGAACTCGCGCGCTACATCGTGGACGAAGTGCAGGACGTGTACCGTTTGCAGGGTGTGAAGATCAACGACAAGCACATCGAGGTGATCGTTCGCCAGATGCTGCGCCGCGTCGTGGTCGACAACATCGGCGACACGAGCTACATCTCCGGCGAACAGGTCGAACGCAGCGAAATGCTCAACACCAACGACGCCCTGCGCGCCGAAGGCAAGATCCCCGCGACGTTCACCAACCTGCTGCTGGGTATCACGAAGGCATCGCTGTCGACCGACTCGTTCATCTCGGCGGCTTCGTTCCAGGAAACGACGCGCGTGCTGACCGAAGCCGCGATCATGGGCAAGCGCGACGAGCTGCGCGGTCTGAAGGAAAACGTCATCGTCGGTCGCCTGATTCCCGCAGGCACCGGCATGGCGTACCACCAGGCCCGCAAGGTCAAGGACGCCATGGACGAGGCCGAGCGCCGCGCCATCGCCGAGTCGGAAGCCGCCGAACTGGCCGGCTCCGGCGACAGCGATGCAGCGACCAGCACGGTCGACGCCAACGAAGGCGCTGCGACCGAATAACTGGTTAGCATCACCGGCATGACCGGTTGCCCACGCCCTCCGACCGCTCCGGTCGGGGGGCGTTTTTCTTTGTGTTCGCAGGGTTCCGACCGATGACCAAGAGGTTCTGTTTCCGATGAGCGTCCTGCCCGATTCGCTGGCCGGATGGCTCGTTGTCGCGCTGCTGCTGTTCTGGTTCGTGGGCGCGTACAACCGGCTGGTGCGTTTGCGCGCGGCCGTGCTCCAGGCCTACGCGGTGCTCGACGTGGCACTGCGCAAGCAGCTGGATTTCGTCCAGGCCAGCATCACCGCCGCGCCCCGGCCCGAGTCGCCGCCCGAAGGCGCGCCCACCGTGGCCCCGCTGCAGGCCGCCACGACGCAGCTCGCGACCCTGCTCGGTGCGACGCGGGTGCGCCCGCTCGACCCGGGCAGCATGGCGGCATTGGCCACTGCGCTGCAGGTGCTTATTGCGGCATGGCGGCGCCAGTACCCGGGTGCGGTCACCGTGTTCGACGCGGACGGCACGCTGTCGCGGCCCGCGCCGCTGATGCCGGGCCTGGGCGGCGCGTCCGATCCGGCCGCGCCCATCGCCTGGCCCGAGCCGTCGGCGGCGGCGGAAATCGCACGTGGCCAGTTCAACCAGGCCGTGGCGCAGTACAACGCGGGCATCGCCCAGTTCCCGGCGCTGCTGGTGGCCTGGATCGTGCGACTGCGGCCCGCGGCCCCGCTGCTTTGACCTGACTCGACCCGGCGACAGGCGGTAACGCCTTCGTTTCCATTCCCACCGCGCGGCGTGCTGTCTTTCTCGCCCGTTACCATCGGCCCCAACTTGCCAGCAGATCTTTCCTCCGACCCCTCTTCGGGCAGCGCCTCCTCGGCGCCGCAACAACCGCCGCTCTGGCGCCAACTGCAACTGACCGCAGGGGCGCTGGCGTCGATTCGCGCCGGCACCTCGGGCACCGTCGCGTTCGAGGCCGTCGAGCCCGCGCTGCGCCCCGGCGTGCAGGCGCTCGGCTTCCAGGTGCTGCGCTGGCTCGGCCGCGCCGAGGCGCTGCGCCGCCACCTGGCCAAGCGCACGCCACCGCCATTGCCCGACGCCTTGCTATGCACCGCGCTCGCGCTGGCCTGGCACAGCGACCACGCCCCTTACGAACCCTTCACGCTGGTCGACCAGGCCGTGGAAGCCGCCAAGCGCAACCCGGCGACGCGGGCACAGGCCAGCTTCATCAACGCCTGCCTGCGCCGCTTCCTGCGCGAGCGCGACGAGCTCGTGGCCGCCACCGACACCGAACCGGTCGCGCAGTGGAACCACCCGCGCTGGTGGATCGAACGCCTCAAGCGCGACCATCCGCGCGACTGGCAGCGCGTGCTGTCAGCCGACAACGCCCAGGCGCCAATGACCTTGCGCGTCAACGCACTGCAATCGACGCCGGCCGCCTACCTGCTGGAACTCGAAGCCGTGGGCCTTGGCGCCACGCGCGTCGGCGCAGACGGCCTGCAGCTGACACGGGCCCGCCCCGTGCAGCAGCTCCCCGGTTTCGCCGACGGGGCCTGCTCGGTGCAGGACGCCGCCGCGCAGCTCGCGGCCCCCTTGCTGCTCGACGGCCTGCTGCCGGCCACGCCCGGCGCCGCGCCGCTGCGTGTGCTCGACGCCTGCGCCGCCCCCGGCGGCAAGACCGCGCACCTGATCGAACGGGCCGGTCCCGGCGCCATCGAGGTGACCGCGTTGGAGGTCGACGCCGTGCGCAGCCGCCGCATCGACGAGACGCTCGCGCGCCTCGGCCTGAAGGCCAAGGTGGTGGTGGCCGACGCCGGCCGACCCGCCGACTGGTGGGACGGCGCCCTGTTCGACGCCATCCTGCTGGACGCCCCTTGCACCGCTTCGGGCATCGTGCGGCGCCATCCCGACGTGCGCTGGCTGCGCCGCGAGAGCGACACCGCCCAGCTGGCGACCCAGCAGGCGATGCTTCTGGCCGCGCTGTGGCCGCTCGTGCGGCCCGGCGGCCGGCTGCTTTACTGCACCTGTTCCGTGTTCCGCGAAGAAGGCTCGCAACAAATTGATGCGTTTCTTGTACGCAACACCGACGCCCGTTTGCTGCCGTCCCCGGGACACTTGCTGCCTCAAAGTGGGGCGAATGCCCGTGGCGTCCCGGACAATCCCTCTGGTGACCACGACGGCTTCTTCTACGCCCTGCTTGAAAAACCCGCGCCGCACTGACGGCCGCCGGTCGATCCTGCTGGCCGGCCTGTGGCTGGCCTGGGCCCTGTGGATGGCCCTGTTCCCGGCCGCTGCCACCGCCCAGGGCAGGCCCGGCGGCGGCACCACCATCACCCAGATGCGCCTGGAGCAGGCCGACGACGGCGTCTACCTGAGCGCGGCCGTGCAGTTCGAGCTGCCCACGCTGGTGGAAGACGTGCTCGACAAGGGCATCGCCATCTATTTCGTGGCCGAGGCCGAGGTCTTCCAGGAGCGCTGGTACTGGACCGACCGCAAGGTCGCCCAGGTGGCGCGCCACATGCGGCTGGCCTACCAGCCCCTCACGCGCCGCTGGCGGCTGAATGTGTCGCCGGTGCCGATCACCGGCGCCGCCGGCTTCGGCATTTCGCTGAACCAGAACTTCGACAGCCTCGGCGACGCGCTCGAGGCCATCAAGCGCATCGGCCGGCTGCGGCTGGGCGACGCCGCCGAGATCGGCGACGAGCCGCTGCACCAGGTCACCTTCCGTTTCCGGCTCGACACCTCGCAGCTGCCGCGTCCTTTCCAGATCGGCATGGTCGGGCAGGCCGAGTGGAACATCGCAGCCGAGCGCACCGCCCGGCTGCCGTTGGAGAAGCAGCGGTGAGCAGCAAGCCGCGCAGCGGCGCCGCGGCCACGCCTGCCGCCCGCCGCTCGCGCGCGTTGCGCTGGGCCGTGGGCGTCGGCGCCGCGATGGTCACGGCCATCGGCCTGGTGCTGATGTTCCTGCTCGCGCAGGCCACCAACAACCGCGCGCTGTACGAGCGTTACTACGTGCGCCTGTTCGGCGTCAACGTGGTGGTGGCCGTGCTGCTGGTGCTGGTGATCGGCTGGGTCGCGTTCCGGCTGCTGCGGCGGCTGCGCCAGGGCAAGTTCGGCAGCCGGCTGCTGATCAAGCTCGCCGCCATCTTTGCGCTCGTGGGGGTGGTGCCGGGGGCGCTGGTCTACGTGGTGTCCTACCAGTTCGTCGCGCGCTCGATCGAGAGCTGGTTCGACGTCAAGGTCGAGGGCGCGCTCGATGCCGGCCTGAACCTGGGCCGGGCCACGCTCGATTCGCTGTCCGACGACCTCGCCGCCAAGACCCGCACCGCCAGCGCCCAGCTGTCGCAGGTGCCCGACGCGAGCGCGGGGCTGCTGCTGGAGCGCATCCGCGACCAGCTCGAAGCCAGTGACGTGATCCTCTGGACCGGTTCGGGCCAGCTGGTGGCCAGCGCGGGCGCGTCGCGCTTCCAGCTCAACCCCGAGCGGCCGACGGCGCAGCAGTTCCGCCAGGTGCGGCCTGACCGCGCCGTCGCGCATGTCGAGGGCCTGGAAGAAACCGCCTTGCCCAGCGCCACGCCGTCGAGTGCCAGCGTGCGCGCGCTGGCCATGGTGCAGCGCCCGGGCTTCGACTTCGACACCGCGCCGCGCTATCTGCAGGTCACGCGGCCGCTGCCGCCGGCCGTGGTCGCCAACGCGCTGGCCGTGCAGGAGGCCAACCGCGAGTACCAGGAGCGGGCCCTGGCGCGCGAGGGGCTGCGGCGCATGTACATCGGCACGCTCACGCTGAGCCTGTTCCTCGCCGTGTTCGGCGCGGTGCTGCTGGCTGTGCTGTTCGGCAACCAGCTGGCGCGCCCGCTGCTCGTGCTGGCCGACGGCGTGCGCCAGGTTGCCGCCGGCGATCTGCGGCCCACCGCCGTGCTGCAGGGCAAGGACGAGCTGGGCGGCCTCACGCGCTCCTTCGCTGTCATGACCCAGCAGCTGGCCGACGCGCGCGGCGCGGTCGAGAAGACCATGGACCAGCTCGACGCCGCCCGCGGCAACCTGCAGACCATCCTGGACAACCTGACTTCGGGCGTGATCGTGCTTGACGCCAAGGGCACCGTGCTGTCCACCAACCCGGGCGCCACCCGCGTGCTGCGCGCGCCGCTCGCCGCCTATGAAGGCAAGGCGCTGGTCGATGTGCCGGGGCTGGCCGATTTCGGTGCCAAGGTGCAGCAGCAGTTCGACGAGTTCCTGGTCGAGCGCATGCAGCACGGCCTCGATCACTGGCAGCACGCCTTCGAGCTGCACGCCACCGGCAACGACCTGCCGCAGCAGGACGACGCCATCAACATCGTCGCGCGCGGCGCCGAGCTGCCGGGCGACGCGCGGCTGCTGGTGTTCGACGACATCTCCGAAATCGTCTCGGCCCAGCGCGCACAGGCCTGGGGCGAGGTGGCGCGCCGCCTCGCGCACGAGATCAAGAACCCGCTCACGCCGATCCAGCTGTCGGCCGAGCGGCTCGAGATGAAGCTCTCGGGCAAGGTCGAGCCGCCCGAGCAGGCCATCCTGGTGAAGTCGGTCAAGACCATCGTCGACCAGGTCGATGCGATGAAGCGGCTGGTGAACGAATTCCGCGACTACGCGCGACTGCCCGCGGCCGACCTCAAGCCGGTCGACCTCAATGCGCTGCTGGCCGACGTGCTGCAGCTGTATCACGCCGAGAACCTGCCGATCACGCTGCGCTCGGAGCTCGACGAGCGCTGCCCGCCCGTGCGCGGCGATGAGCAGCAGATCCGCCAGGTCGTGCACAACCTGTTGCAGAACGCCCAGGACGCCGCCGAGGCCGCCGCCAGCGGCACGGGCCGGGTGGGCGAGGTCGTCATCCGCACCCGGCTGGGCGATTCGGGCCAGCGCGTGCGCCTCACTGTGCAGGACAGCGGGCCCGGCTTTGCCGAAAACATCCTCAAGCGCGCCTTCGAGCCCTACGTCACGACGAAAACAAAAGGTACCGGTTTGGGCCTGGCCGTCGTCAAGAAGATCGCCGACGAACACGGCGCGCGCATCGAGCTTTCCAACCGTGTCGTCGACGGGGCTGTGGCGGGGGCGCAAGTCTCGCTATCATTCGCGCTGGCAGGCGAACCGCGGGCAGCGGTCGCTCACACCGAAGATTCGAAATCTTCGTCCGCCTGAGTACCGGCGAATCCAGCGCATAGGGGCTGGATCGGGAGCGGATCAATACACACCAGCGCATACAACAAGCAGCACTCATGGCAAACATTCTCGTGGTCGATGACGAGCTGGGCATCAGGGACCTGCTCTTCGAAATTCTCAATGACGAAGGCCACAACGTGGAGCTCGCGGAAAACGCCGCCGAAGCCCGCGCGGCCCGACAACGCGCCCGGCCCGATCTCGTGCTGCTCGACATCTGGATGCCGGACACCGACGGCGTCACTTTGCTCAAGGAGTGGTCTACCGCGGGCCTGCTGAGCATGCCTGTCATCATGATGAGCGGGCACGCCACCATCGACACCGCGGTCGATGCCACGCGCATCGGCGCCTTCGCGTTCCTCGAAAAACCCATCACGCTGCAGAAGCTGCTCAAGGCGGTGGAGCAGGGGCTGGCGCGCGAGAGCGCCCGCCGCACCGCCGCCGGCGTGGTGCCGCCGCCCACGGGCGCTCACCAGGCCGCCGCCATCACGACCACGGGCGACAGCCTGCTGATGGCGTCGCTCGCGGCCGTGCCGGTGGCCGACGCGGGTCCGCAGTCGACCCAGAGCTTCGACCTGGACCGCCCGCTGCGCGACGCGCGCGACGGTTTCGAGAAGGCCTACTTCGAGTTCCACCTCGCGATGGAGAACGGTTCGATGACCCGCGTGGCCGAGAAAACCGGCCTCGAGCGCACCCACCTGTACAGAAAACTCAAACAATTGGGTGTGGATCTTTCCCGAGGCCGCAGAAGCGCTGTATAATTTAAGGCTGCACACAATGGCCCGGTAGCTCAGTTGGTAGAGCAGCGGATTGAAAATCCGCGTGTCGGTGGTTCGATTCCGCCCCAGGCCACCAAATTCAGTCAAAAAGCCCGACCTTCCGAGGTTGGGCTTTTTGCATTCTGGCGCCGTGTTTGGGGAATCGCGTTCGCGCTATCCGGCCCGATCCCCGTTGATGTCGTCATGCCCACGGCGCTTGCGTTCGGCCCGCGCCTTCGCCAGCGTGGCCTGGCTCTGCTTGGCCGCCGCCTCGCAGCGCGCGTGCAGCGCGATCAGTTCCTTGTCCGTGAGCTTCTCGATGCCGATGAAGTCGTCCTCCGCGTCGGAGGTGCGGATCAGTTCGTCGAGCTTGGTCTGCAGGGCGACGCTGTCGCGGTTCTGCGTGTTCTGGATCAGGAACACCATGAGGAAAGTGACGATGGTGGTGCCCGTGTTGATCACCAGCTGCCACGTTTCCGAAAAGCCGAAGAACGGCCCCGCGACCGCCCAGGCCACGACGACGATCACGCAGACCAGGAAGGCCGCCGGGCTGCCCGTCCAGCGTGCGACGGTGTTGGCGAAGGAATCAAAGAGTCGCTCCATGCGCGTGTCCTCCAGTCGGGGCGATGCTGCCGCGGCGGTGCGCGCGAGCGCGTCAGCCGAGGCCCGCCTCGCATGGCATCGCAATTCCCCTGAGGCTGTCGGCGCATTGCGGTACGCGGCTGTGGCCTCGGACACGGCTTACACGCGTCGTCGGGTCGAGACGACAGGGCGCTTGCCGCACCGTGTCGACCATGAAGGCTCATTGCAGTCTTTCTTTCTCAACCCGGCCCTCGCTTCGGCGACCGGCCTTCAAGGAGCAACCACCCATGGCCAACGATATCCAGGCAACCACCGCGGACGCGGTGTCCAACGATCAGGTGATCGACGTTCTGAACGACCTTCTGGAGAACACGCGCGACGGCGAGTACGGCTTTCGCGCCTGCGCGAAGGAAGTCGACTCGGCGCAACTGAAGCCGGTGTTCGAAAGCCGCGCTTCGCAATGCGCCAGCGCGGCGTCCGAACTCGTCGCACTCATCCGCCAACTCGGCGGCAAACCCGACGACGGCGGCACGGTCAGCGGTGCCGTGCATCGCGGCTGGGTGCATGTGAAGGGCGCGGTTGGCGCGAACAGCCCGCTGTCGATGCTTGAGGAATGCGAGCGCGGCGAAGATGCGGCACTCGCGCGTTACCGCAAGGCCCTCAAGACCGACCTGCCGGCCGAGGTGCGCATGCTGGTGCAGCGCCAGGCCGACGGTGCGCAAGCCAACCACGACCAGATCAAGGGCCTGCGCGATCAATTCCGCAGCGCCAAGGCCTGACCGGCCGGCACCTCGGGATGCCTTTCACCATGACCGGTGACAGCCACGCGCTAGTCATGCCCAGTGCGCCGTCCGCGACGGAAGTTGCGGACGGCGTTGGCGAGCGCCTTCTCACTTTCAGCTACCTCGGCTGGTGGTTTTCGTGCGCCGCGCAGCGAGTGGACGGTCAGACCTTCAGGCCCGTGGTCTTCTGCCGCGCCTCTGGGGGCGGTGACGTCGAAGGCGCGGAGCAGCGCTTGCCGCCTGACACGGACAACGTCGCGTACGGCAGCGAGGCCGAGGCGCTGCGCCACGCCGAGCAGCAAGCCATTCGTTGGGCGCATGACCGCACGGGCGACGGCCAGGGCCGGCTCTGATCACGCAGCTCGGACGAGTGCGATCGTCGCGTCGTCCCGCGCGCCGTTGAAGTACTGCACGAGCACGTCGCCGAACACGGGGGCTTCAGGCGCCACGATCTCGAACAGCGTCATGCAGGAGCGCAGCTTGAGATCGTCCGGCGAGCCTAAGACCTGGTGCGCATCGCGGCCGGGCAGGGCGCGCACCAGTTCCGCGCAGTGGCGCAGTCGCTCACCGAGCACGGCGTGCTGCCAGTACGCCGTCGCCTCGGCGGCACCGTTGAGGCCGAAGAACTGCGCGGTCGCACTGCGGCCCAGCGCCTTCAGTTGAGGGAACACGAACCACATCCAGTGCGTGCGCTTGCGTCCCGCCGCGAGTTCCGCGCAGACCTGGGCGTAGGCGGGCTCTTGCGCCGCCACGAAGCGTTCGAGGTGCCAGTCGATGGTCATGTGTTCACGCGCCCGGTGTGGTTGCAGTTGGCCGATCATGCTGCAATCGCGGCGGCAACCGAGGGTCGAGCCAGTCCATGCGCCACGCCAGCAGCAGCACCGCGCCGACCACGCAGGTGACGGCCAGCGCGCCCGCGAGGCCGTGCCGCTGGCGGTACGGATCGGGCGCGATGCGCTGGGCACCCGGTGGCACGCGCGCCGTCTGCGACAGCATGCCGCCCAGGCGCACGTTGACCTTCATGCGGCCATTGATGGCCCATCCGCTCGCATCGAGGATCGGACCCAGGCTGCGCTGGCGCAGCTTCAGCCACGCGATCAGCATGCTCGGTCCCGAGATCGCGATCACGATGCCGACGAGCGCCACCGGTATCCATTGCCCCAGGTCGACGAACTTGCCGAAGATGCCGACCAGCACCGCACTGATGCTGCCCAGCGCCACGCCGATGGCGGCCACGGTGCCGACGTCGATGCGGCTGGCGGTGGGAAGGATCGGTCCCGGCTTGGCCGGCGTCTTCGTTGACGAGGCCGCTGCGTCGGTCGGTTGGTCGGCGGTGGCGACGCGTCCGGCCAGCGTCTGCAACGCGCTCTGCGAGCCGGCCTCGCTGGCCGCCGCGCGTTTCGCCACCTGCTCCTCGATCAGCCGCACGAACTTCTTGTACGGCGCGAAGAAGGCCTGCGCCACGCTCGTGGGGTTCTCGATCAGCTTGGTGACGGTGGCGTCCCAGTCGCGGCCCTGGCGGTCGTAGAACACGCCATTGCGCCCGGCAAAAAGGAAGTCGACGTCGCCGGCCGTGAACGCGGCGACGATGCTCATCTTCTCTCCCTGGCGCGTGCAGTCGCAGTACGCGAGGCAGGTCTTCGCCAGGCCGGCCAGCGCGGCGTGCCGCGCGGTGTCCTGCACCTGCACCGTGAGCTCGCAGCTGCGCCCGTCGAGGTAGAGCGTGCCCGCCTGGAAGATCGCGCCCTCGCGCCGGTAGAACGCCCTGAACGACACGAAGTTGTGCAACAGCACGCGCAGGTCGCGCTGCAGCCGCAGCAGCTTTTCGAGGTCGGTCAGCAACCGGTTGTGGTGCTCGGCGGCCTCGTCTTCGGCAATGAGTGCGAGCAACGCGTCGCGTGTCGCGAGCAGGGCATCGATGCGTTCACGCGGTAGGCCCGCGAGCGCGTTGTCAGGGCGCGCGGCGATCCACGCGTCGCAAGGCGCGAGCCGCTCGCGCAGCACTTGCCACTGGGCTTCTTCGAGCGTGTCGCGTTCGCCGAGCAACGGCACCACCGCGTCGCGCGCGAACGCGGCCATGGCCTCGGCCCAGGCGGGATTGAGGCTCGCACCGCCCAGCGGCAATGCGCGATGGGGCGTCACCGGCGCCAGCGGCAACTCGGCCACCGGCTGCACGCTCGCATCGAAGGTGTGTCCCGCGAGTGCGTCGTAGGCTTCGGGCGAGGGGTTGAGTGCCACCACCGCCTGCACGTCGTAGGCGGCCACGCGGCAGCGCGCGAAGAAGTCGTCGACCTTGGCCGCGACCGCGCGCAGGGCCTCGGCCGCGGCCAGCGTGCGTGCGCCCAGCGGGAGCAGCGCCTCTGCGTCGCCCTGCGCATGCCAGTCGCGGACCGCTTGCGCTTCGGCCATGAAGGCCTCGGCACGTGCGCGATCGAGGCCGGGCGTCTGCTCGTGCCGGTCGGGCGTGCTGCCGTGGGTGCGCATCGCTTTCTCGATGGTGGCGTGCAGCGCGTCGTCGGTGCCGGCCGTGGCCGGCGTGACCACACCGTCGCCGTTGAAGCGCATCGCGGCCAGCCATTCGCCGCGGTCGGCAATGTCGGCGAGGGTCAGCGTGTGCGTGTCCTGCTTGCCGAGCAGGTCGAGGATGCGCCGGCCTTCCTTCGCGAGGTCGGCGCCCGGCGCGCGCGTGTCGTCGAGGTCGTCCAGCGACAGCGTGCCGCCGCCCGCGAGCAGCACGTCGGCGCTGCGCAGCCGCTCGCAGGCCCACCGGCAGGCCGCGATGACTTCGGGCGGTCGCACGCGGCCGTCGCCGTCGGTGTCGATGAGGTCGAGCGTGCGCGCATCGAAGTCGATGCCGCGCGTGGGGCAGGCGAGTGCGACCCACAGTTTCTGGTCGAGCTCGGCGATGCGTGCGATGTCCTCGCCGCTGCGGAACACCACCTGATCCACGCCGCCGGCACGGATTAACTGCCAGCGGTGCGGCGTCGGGCTTGGCGAGTGGGTGCCGGGAAGGCCGGGGGGAACGGGGGCGGTGGCGGTCGTCAACGGGCTGATGTCCTTGGGGTGGTCGTGCGGGGTCGGGAGTGTTTGAAGGAGAGGGCCGCGTGCGCCGTCATGCACGACGCAGCGCCTTCGTCTCGTGAGCGTCAGCCTAGATCGCGCGACGGATCGGCTTTGAGGACAGACGGCGCGCAGCGATGTCGGTCGACGCCGACATTGCGCGCGTGGCCGCGTCATCCCACCCACGGCCAACAGGGTCAATGCCAGGGTATTGAGTGGATGCGCCGCGCCGACTTATCCTCCGGTCGCCATGGCCGCCACACGCATCGATCTCGATCTGCCCGACGGGTGGAGTTGCTGGCTCGAACTGCAGCAATCCGCCGAAGGCGCCTGTTCGGGCAAGGCGGAACTTCGCGAGGGCAACGAGCCGCGGTGCGTGCTGGTGATTGCGCAGCAGCCGACCCGCGAAGCCGTGATCGAACGGTTGAAGTTTCGCGCCGACTACTTCGTCGGAGAGTGGCGCATGCGGCAGCGCGAGGGCAAGACGCCGCGGCCCTGAGCTTGGGCGGCCTTGCGATCTTCTGCTCGGATCTCGAACCCGCAAGAAGTCGCCCCCCAAAAAGAAAAAGCGACCGTCTGAAGCGGTCGCTTTTCTTTGGATGCGCGAGGGTGCCGTCGCACCCCGGATCTCACATGCGATACGACGGCGCCGGCGAGGACACAGGTACCAGTTGGTAGCCCTGCCCGTAGACCGCGCGCAGCACGTACCCGTTTTCGCGCTGCAGCGACAGCTTTTCTGGAGAGATTTTTTGCCGTCGCTAGTTCACATGCACACTAGTTCAGTGCATTTTCGCCGTTGGCGCGACATGTCAGTGTGATGCGGTGGGCGCCAACGGTTCGACGGGCAGCGCCCGCTTGTGGGCGCTCTTGCGATGCGTCGAAAGAATCACCGCGCGCTCTGCAGCCGACACCGGCTTGCCTTCGAGGAAATCGTCGATCTGCTCGTAGCTCACGCCGAAGGCGTCTTCGTCGGGCTTGCCCGGCACCAGCGACTCGAGGTCGGCCGTGGGCACCTTGTAGATCAGCGCATCGGGCGCGCCCAGCAGCTGCGCCACCGCGCGCACGCGGCGCTTGTTGAGGCCGGTGAGCGGCGTGATGTCGGCCGCGCCGTCGCCGAACTTGGTGAAGAAACCCATGAGCGCTTCGGCCGCGTGGTCGGTGCCGATCACGAGACCGTCGTGCGCGCCGGCCACCGCGAACTGCGCAATCATGCGCTGGCGCGCCTTGATGTTGCCGAGCACGAAGTCCTCGTGCGCCGCGTCGCGAAAGGCCTGCCCGCCGGCGCGCAGCGCGGCCAGCATCGCATCGGCGGCGGGGCGGATGTCCACCGTCAGCAGGCGGTCGGGGCGGATCACCGCCAGCCCGGCCTGCGCCTCGGCCTCGTCGCGCTGCACGCCGTAGGGCAGGCGCATCGCGATGAAGGTGGCGTCGCGGCCTTCGGCGCGCAGCTTCTCGACCGCACGCTGCGCGAGGCAACCGGCGGTCAGCGAATCGACGCCGCCGCTGATGCCCAGCACCAGCGTCTTCAGGCCGGTGCTGCGCAGGTAGTCGGCGAGGAAGTCGGTGCGCCGCGCGAGTTCGGCGGCGGCATCGAAGACGGGCGCCACGTGCAGGGCCGCGATGATCTCGCGCTGCGTGGCATCGACGGGGGTGAGGTCTGCACTCATCTGTGGGGCTCGGGAAGTGAGGAAGATCAGAAATCGACGAGGCTGAGGCCGATGCTCAGCACCGTGCGCTTGCGGTTGTAGTCCACCAGCGTGTCGCCGTAGCCATGGAACAGCTGCGTATGGAAACGCAGGTTGCTCTTGGTCGGATCGCCGATGGCCTTCAGCCATTCGAGGCGCACCGAGCCGCGGCCGCTGTCGCGCAGGTTGTTGCGCACCGTGATGCCCAGCTGGTTGTCGCGGTTGAGGTTCCAGCGGCCCGTGACTTCGGCGCGGCCAATGTAGTCGGCGATGTCGGGGTTGTCGTCCTTCGCGGCGCTTTCGGACATGCGCTTCCAGATGCGGCCGGTGACGGTGAAGCGGTCGTCCAGCTCCACGCCGCCCATCAGGTACACGCGGTTCCAGCTGCGCGACAGCGGCAGGCTCTGGCCATTCGACTGGTGCACGATGCCCACGCCCGCATAGCGCCAGCGCCAGCCGCCGGGCAGCTTGAAGTCGGTCGGGTAGACATACATCAGCTCGGGTTCATGGTCGGTGGTGCGGAAGGGTCGCGAGATCGCGCCGTTGAACAGCTGCCAGGTCGACTGCTGCGAATAGGCGAACCACAGCGAGTCCTTCTTGATCGGGTCGTTCTGCGTGAGCATGCCCTGCGCGAGCTTGGTGCGCACCGACAGGCCGATGCGCATTTCATTCGCCTGGTAGGCCACGGGCTCGGCCGTGTGGCCGGCCGACGGCGAGGTCGGCGGTTGGGGCTTGTCGGTGGCGGCCGAGGCCGACACCGTGAGCGGGCGGTAGCCGCGGAAGCCGAAGGTGCCGCAGTCGGTGGCGTTCTCGAGTTCCCAGAAGCGCGACAGCGTCGAGTACTGGCGGTCGCGGCAGCCTTCGGTGGTCGCGACCGACACCACGCGCGTGGCCGGAATCGTGCCGTCCACCGGCGGTTGCGTGCTCGCGAGCACCGGCGGCGCCACGGGCACCGACACCGAGGGCAGCGTCTGTTGTTGCGACCAGCGGTCGTAGCAGGCCAGGCGTGCCTCGTTGTTCGCGCCGAGCGCGGCGCATTGCTGCCAGGTGAGTTGTGCATCGGCCAGCGGACTGGCGGGCTTGTCGACGGCTTGTGCTTGTGCGACAGATGCGGCGCCGAGGCACGCGGCCACGGCGGCGACGGTGCGCAGATCGAACAAAGAAGCAGGGTGTCGTCGTGTCGTCTTCATGGCTTTCCTTCCTGTGCGACGGTCTTGCGCAGCACGAACGGGTGCGTGCGCTCGGTCGCGGCATCGCGCCACGTGCCGCGAAACTCGCGGCCGCAGGCGCCGGGCTGCAGCGTGCCCGACCAGACGCCGCTGATGGCGCGGCCGTCCAGCGATTCGTCGATGGACAGCGCGCCCTCGTCGTCGACGTCGCCCGCGAGCTGCGCGACGGTGGTCTTCGTGGCGGCACTGTCGGCGCGGCGCGTGATGGTGCCGCGCACGCCGGCGTATTCGGGGTGCTTGCCCAGCTGCACGACGGCCGTGCCGGGCAGGTCGTCGAAGCGGGCTTCCCACTGGCCGTACAGCGCCTGCAGTGGCAGCTCGCGTGCGTCGGCGGGGCAGTTGGGGTCGCGGGGCGTTGCGCAACCGGCCGCGAGGGCGGCGGCAAGCAGCGCGACTGCGACCGTCGCCGTCGTCCTCATGGCGTAGCGGCGGCCTTGGCCGCGCTGTCCAGCGCCTTGCGTGCGAACTCGGCGCGAAGCGCCTTCAGTTTCTCGCGCGGGTCTTCCTTGGTCGTGGCCTTGTCCAGGCCCATCTCGGCGATGAAGCGGCTGGGCATGCAGGGCACCATGTCGCGGCCCTGCTTGCGCTTCTTGGTCCAGCTCACGGCCAGGCTGCGCTGCGCGCGCGTGATGCCCACGTACATGAGGCGGCGCTCTTCCTGCAGGCGCTGCGTGGTCTCGTCGCTCACCACCTTCTGGCGGCCGTTGTCGTCGTCGAGCTTGAAGGGCAGCAAGCCCTCGGTCACGCCGATGAGCATCACGTGCGGCCACTCCAGGCCCTTGGACGCATGCAGCGTCGAGAGCGTGACCACGTTCTGGTCCTGCTCGCGCTCGCTGATGGTCGACAGCAGCGAGATGGTCTGCGCCACCTCGAGCAGGCTCTTGTGTTCGTTCGGGTTCGTGTCGTCGGCGCCCGAGGCGTCGTCGAGCGAACCGCCGGCGCGTTGCGACATCCAGTCGACGAACTCCAGCACGTTGGTCCAGCGCGTGGCGGCTGCGGCCTCGCTGTCTTCGCCTTCGTACAGATGGCGCTCGTAGTCGATCTCCTTGAGCCACTCGAGCATGAAGGCCCGCGAAGCTTCCGCGCCCATGGTGCGGCGCGCGCGGTATTCCAGGTCGTTGATGTAGCGGCCGAACTCGTGCACGCCGTCGAGCGTGCGCTTGGGGATCACGCTCGGCAGCGACGGGCTGAACAGCGCCGCGAACAGGCTCAGCTTGTACTGGCTCGCGAAGCTGCCCAGGCTGGCCAGCGTGGTGTGGCCGATGCCGCGCTTGGGCGTGGTGATGGCGCGCAGGAACGCCGGGTCGTCGTCGTTGTTGACCCACAGGCGGAACCAGCCGCACAGGTCCTTGATCTCGGCGCGGTCGAAGAAGCTCTGGCCGCCCGACACCTTGTACGGAATCTGCGCCTTGCGCAGGGCCTGTTCGAAGATGCGCGCCTGGTGGTTGGCGCGGTACAGGATCGCGAAGTCGCGGAACTCCTTGTACTGCTTGCCCTGCGACACCGTGTCGCCCGCGCGCAGGCTGATGATGCGCGCCACCGTGCGCTCGGCCTCGTGCAGCTCGGTGTCGGCATCGACGATGCGCACCGGCTCGCCTTCACCGAGTTCGGAGAACAGCGTCTTCGGAAACAGCTTGGGGTTGGGGCCGATCACGTTGTTGGCCGCGCGAAGAATGGCGCTGGTGGAGCGGTAGTTCTGCTCCAGCTTGATGACCTTGAGCGTCGGGTAGTCGACCGGCAGCTTCTTCAGGTTGTCCAGCGTGGCGCCGCGCCAGCCGTAGATCGACTGGTCGTCGTCGCCCACCGCCGTGAACTGGCCGCGCTCGCCGGCCAGCGCCTTGAGCACTTCGTACTGCGTGGCGTTGGTGTCCTGGTATTCGTCGACGAGGATGTGGCCGAGCATGGCCTGCCACTTCGCGCGCACCTCGGGGAACTCGTACAGCAGCTTCAGCGGCATGCCGATGAGGTCGTCGAAGTCCACGCTCTGGTAGGCCTGCAGCCGCTCTTCGTACTGGACCATGATCTCGGCCGTGATGCGCTCGTTGTCGTCCACCGCGGCGGCCGCGGCCTGCGCAGCGTTCAGGCCCATGTTCTTCCACTTGCTGATCGTCCACTGCCAGATGCGGGCGGTGGCGATGTCGACGGTGCCGCCGCAGTCCTTCAATATCTTGGTGACGTCGTCGGCGTCCAGGATGCTGAAGGCCTTCTTCAGGCCCAGCACGTGGCCGTCCTCGCGCATCATGCGCACGCCCAACGCGTGGAAGGTGCACACCACCACCTTGCGCGCGTCGCGCCCGATCAGGTCCTTGGCGCGCTCGCGCATTTCGGCGGCGGCCTTGTTCGTGAAGGTGATGGCCGCGATGCGCTCGGGCTTCAGGCCCGACTGGATCAGCCGGCCGATCTTGTGCGTGATCACGCGCGTCTTGCCCGAGCCCGCACCTGCGAGCACCAGACAGGGACCGTGCATGTAGTTGACCGCTTCTTGCTGGGCGAGATTGAGACCGTGGGACATGGGGGAGGGGGAACCGGGAAAGCGGGAACGCGAAAAAGGCAGGAGGGGCCGCAGGGCGCGACCGTCGCAAAGCGGGCAATGATACGGGCCCGGCTGCGGCCGTCCGTGTCAGCGGGCATCGCGCGAAGAAGGAGGACGACAATGCCGGCGTGCTGCCTGTTTTCCTTGTTACTTTTCCTTTCTTCGCCCTGATCGCGGCCGGCTACGCCGCCGCCCGCACCCGCATCCTGCCGCTGGACGCGATCCCGGGGCTCAACACCTTCGTGCTGTATTTCGCGCTGCCCTGCATGCTGCTGCGTTTCGGCGCCGGCACGCCCATCGCGCAGCTGCTGGACGGCAGCGTTGCACTGATTTGGGGCATCTGCGCGCTGGCCGTGGTGGCGGGCGTGGTGCTGTTCACGCGCAATGCGCGCATCGGCTGGAACGACGCGGCCTTCGGCGCGCTGGTGGCGGCCTTTCCGAACACCGGCTTCATGGGCGTGCCGCTGCTGGTGGCGCTGCTGGGCGCGCAGGCGGCCGGGCCGATCATCATCACCATCGCGTTCGACCTGGTCGTGACCTCGTCGCTGTGCATCGCGCTGTCGCGGCTCGACGGCGCCGGCAGCGCGGGCCGCCACGGCGCCACGCTGGCCGCGCGCAAGGCGCTGCGCGGCATCCTCGTGAACCCGATGCCGTGGTCGATCCTGCTGGGCGTGCTGCTGTCGGCGGTGCGCTGGCAACTGCCCGGGCCGGTCGAGCGCACCATCGCCATGCTGGCCGACGCGGCCTCGCCGGTGGCGCTCTTCACCATCGGCGCGGTGCTCGCGCGCTCGGCGCTGCTGGCGCGCGAGCACGGCGCCAGCGCCATGGTGGCGGCGGCGATGGGCACCGGCGCCGGGCCCACGCCGAAAGCGCCGCTGGCCGACGTGCTACCCGTGGTGTTGGTGAAGCTGGTGCTGCACCCGCTGGCGGTCTGGGCGCTGGGGCGTGGCGCTATCGCGCTCGGGCTGCCGCTGGCGCCCTCGGCGCTGGCCGTGATCGTGCTGGTTGCGGCGCTGCCGAGTGCGAGCAACGTGTCGATGCTGGCCGAGCGTTTCGGCGCCGACAACGGCCGCATCGCACGCATCATCCTGTGGACGACGGTGGCGGCGTTCTTCACCTTCCCGGTGGCGGTCGGCGCGCTGCGCTGACCGGGGGCGTCACTCGGTCAGCACGCCGAGCTTGTACGGATCGGCGTCGGAGAGCCGCTCGCACTTCGAGAAATCGCGGCCCTGCGTGCCGTCGCAGTAGTAGGTGTTGTAGATGCGGCCGAACAGCGTCGGGCTGGCCGTGAAGAGCACGCCGTGGTCTGGCTGCCAGTTGTCTTTGGGCGCGGGCGCTTCCATCGGGCGGGCCGCGTCGGTGGCGCCGGGGGCGGGCGTGAAATCGGCCAGCGTCTTGCGGGCTTCCTCGCCGCGCCAGCGCACCGCTAGCTCGGCCGCCGTGGGGCGGGTCGCCACCGGCACCAAGATGCCGTTGACCTGCAGGCCGTGCCCGAAGCGGTGCGTCTTGCCGGCCAGGAAGGCGTAGGCGCAGGCCGCCATGCAATGGCCGCGCACCTCGGTCTGCACGCCGCTCTCGCGGATCGCGTCGGCGTACGCGCCGGCCGCTTCGGCGGTGCCGCCGAACGAGTCTTCGAAGACCACGGTGCGCACCGTGCCGCTGCTCAGGAGTTCGGTGAAGGCCTTGACCTTGCTGCCGTCGAGCGTGCCCGACACCACCAGCCGCCGACCCTGCAGTTCGAGCTCCGCCGCACCCGCGGACCCCGCAGCGGCAAGGTACGAAAGCGACACGGCGACAGCCACAGCAACCCCAGCCAGAAGAGACGACGATTTCACGGCGACCTTTGCATCAAGCGAGCGGGCACGAAACATCGCGGACCCAGCGATGGAACCGCACAGGCACAGCTTGTGCAAGGGCGGGGGTACCGTCAACTCTTTTTGCAGATTATTTCGGGGTAATCCCGGGGCATGTCTAAAGGCATACCGTGCGTTATCTCTTCAGATGAATGCTTGCGTATGCAGTTGCACTGCTACAGTGGTTCCGAGTCCAAGGTGTGAAGGGTCCAAGTGGGGCGCGCGATGGCAATACTGGTTCGCATCCTGATGTGGTTGGCCTGGCTCGCTGCGGTGGGCTGGTTCTGGCATGCCGGCACGATCGGCACGGGCGCCGCGCTCGCGCTGGCCGCGCTGAGCCTCGTCGTGTTCGCCTGGCCGAACAGCATTGCGCGGCGACGGCACAACGAGCTGCGCTACGTCGACATGGGCAAGGAGCCCACCGGCTATCACTGACGATCGACACGGCGCGTTCGTGCCGCGCATAGGACTTTGGTCCAATGCGCTGCAGCGCAGAGCTTCCTAGGATGGCGGCGCCTTCCCGCCCTCCAGGAATCTCGCCGTGCCTCTTTTCCCTCTGCGTTTTCGTTTCGCCCGTCTTCTGCTGCTGGCTGTTCCGACGGTCGTGCTCGTCGCCTGCGGGGGCGGCGACGGCGGCTCGGCCGTCGGCTTCTGGCCGAACGGCGGCACGACCACCCCGCCGCCCGTCACCACCACCCCACCCGCGACGCCGCCCGACGTGCCCGACGACGGCGATGCCTTGCGCAACGCGCCCTGGGTCGAAGGCGTGTTCCGCACCGCGAGCCTCTACAAGGACCGGTGCGCAGCCCCGCGCACCGGCACGGGCTACGACGGCAAGCCCTTCGCCGACAAGGCCGGGCGCACGGTCGACGAGAACAACTGGCTGCGCGCGTGGACCAACGACACCTACCTCTGGTACGACGAGGTGCCGGACCTGGACCCGGCGCTGTACGCCACGGCCGACTATTTCGACCTGCTCAAGACCTACGCCGTGACGCCGTCGGGCAGGGACAAGGACCAGTTCCATTTCACCTACACCACCGAGGAGTGGAATGCGCTCTCGGGCGCCGGCACGTCCGTCGGATATGGCGCGCAGTGGGCTTTCTTTGCCCTCTCCCCGCCGCGCGATCTGCGCGTGGCGTACGTGGAGCCCGGCTCTCCCGCGGCCACGACGGGCGCCGGCCTGCCGCGCGGCGCCCGGGTGCTCGGGGTCAACGGCGTCGATTTCGTGAACGACCCCACGCAGGAAGGCGTCGATGTCATCAACGCGGCGCTCTTTGGCGCTGCGCCGGGGACGTCCACGCGGTTCACCGTCGTCGACGAGGGCAGCAACACCCCGCGCGACATCACGCTGACGGCCGTCCCGGTGGTCTCGACCCCTGTCCAGAATGTCAGGAGCTTCCCGAACAGCGCGGGCCACACGGTTGGCTACCTGCAGTTCAACGACCACATCGGGACGGCGGAACTGCAACTGAAGGCCGCCATCGAGCAACTGCGCGCGGTGCAGCCGACCGAACTGGTCGTCGACCTGCGCTACAACGGCGGCGGCTACCTGGGCCTGGCCAGCCAACTGGCCTTCATGGTCGCCGGCGAGGCGAAGACGCGCGGCAAGACCTTCGAATCTCTGCGCTACAACAACAAGCACACCGAACGCGATCCGGTGTTTGACGAGCCGATCGTGCCCACGCCGTTCTGGGCCACCACCCTGGGCTTTCTTTCTCCCATCGACCCGCCCCTTCCGCTGCCCAGCCTCGATCTGCGACGCGTCTACGTGCTCACGGGCCCCGACACCTGCTCGGCCAGCGAGGCGTTCATCAACGGCCTGCGCGGCATCGACATCGACGTGGTCCAGATCGGCGACACCACCTGCGGCAAGCCCTACGGCTTCTATCCCGAGGACAACTGCGGCACCACCTACTTCAGCGTGCAGTTCCAGGGCGTGAACGCCAAGGGCTTCGGCGACTACCCGGACGGCATCGTGCCTACCTGCTTCGTGCCCGACGATTTCAGCCGTGCGCTCGGCGATCCGCAGGAGGCGCGCCTGGCCGCCGCACTGGCGCACCAGGTCTCGGGGGCCTGCCCCGCCGCACCGGCCGGGCGCCTCGCCAAGCGTGCCGTCGCCGGCCCCGCCGCGCCCTTGCTGCACAAGCCCGAAGGCCTGCGCAACCGCATCCTGCGTCCGCGCTGAAGCAGGCACGCGCACGCGTGCGCCTCGCTCAGATGCTGTGCGGGTCCACGTCCACCAGCCAGCGGATCACGCCCTTGCCTTCGGGCGTGCGCCGCAGTTCGTGCAGCAGCGGTTGCCAGGCGGCCAGCAGGCGCTGCAGCGCGGCGCGTGAGGGGCTTTCGATGAGCATCTGCGCGCGCTCCACGTTCGCCACGCGCTGGATCGCCAGCGGCACCGCCGGGTAGCGCGTGACCAGGTCGGCGCCGGGCAGCGCCTCGGCCTGGTCGGCCGCGAGGTTCAGGAAGCCCTGCGCCACCGCCTGCTCGCGCGCGTCGGCGCGCACCAGCGCCTGGAACGCGAAGGGTGGCATGGCGGCGGCCTGGCGTTCTTCGAGCTGCTGCTTGGCGAAGGCTTCGTAGTCGTGCCGGCGCAGCGCCGCGAACAGCGGATGCGGCGCATGGTGCGTCTGGATCCACATCTCGGCCTTGGCGCCTTGCGCCGCGAGGTAGGCGGCGTCGCGGCCCGCGCGGCCGGCCGACTGCATCAAGAGGCTGAACAAGCGCTCGGGCGCGCGGAAGTCGCTGGAGAACAGCGCGCCATCGGGGTTCACGGCGGCCACCAGCGTGATGCGGCGGAAGTCGTGGCCCTTGGCGATCATCTGCGTGCCCACGAGCACGTCGACCTCGCCCGCGTGCACGGCGGCGAGCTGCGATTCGAGCGCGCCTTGCTTCTTCGTGCTGTCGGCGTCGATGCGCGCGATGCGCACCGCGCTGCCGTCCGCATGCTTCACGCCGGCGAACAGCTCGGCCAGGTGCTCTTCGAGCCGCTCGGTGCCGCGGCCCACGGGCGCGATGTCGGGGTTGCCGCAGGCCGGGCAGGCGCGCGGCACGCGCTCGGTGAAGCCGCAGTGGTGGCAGCGCAGCGTGCGGTCGATCTTGTGGAACACGCGGTAGGCGCTGCAGTGCGGGCATTCGCTCTTCCAGCCGCAGTCGCCGCAGGCCAGCACCGGCGCATAGCCGCGCCGGTTCAGGAAGATCATGCTCTGCTCGCCGCGCGCGATGCGCTGGCCGATGGCGTCGAGCAGCGCGCCCGAGATCACCGTCTTCGGCGGCTGCAGGTTCATGTCCACCAGCCGCACCGCCGGCAGCGCGCCCGCGCCGATGCGCGACGGCATGGCCAGCCGCACGTAGCGCCCACCGGGGTCGTCGCCTTCGGGCGGCCGGCTCTGGTGCCAGGTCTCGAGCGAGGGCGTGGCCGAGCCCAGGATCACCTTGGCCTTTTCGCGCTGGCCGCGCCACACGGCGAGGTCGCGCGCCGAGTAGCGCGCGCCTTCCTGCTGCTTGTAGCTCGAGTCGTGCTCCTCGTCGACCACGATGAGCTTCAGCCCCGGGATCGACGCGAACACCGCCATGCGCGTGCCCAGCACGATGCGCGCGGCGCCGCTGTGCGCCGCCAGCCAGCTCGCGAGCCGCTGCGGATTCGTCATGCCGCTGTGCAGCGACACCACGGCCTCGTCGCCGAAGCGGGCCTTGAAGCGGGCTTCGAGCTGCGGCGTGAGGTTGATCTCGGGCACCATCACCAGCGCCTGCGCCTCCGGGTCGCGCGCCAGCAGGTCGGCCACGCAGCGCAGGTAGACCTCGGTCTTGCCGCTGCCGGTGCTGCCCACCAGCAGGAAGGTGCCGGTGCCGGCCTCGATGCGGGCCAGCGCGGCTGTCTGTTCTTCGGAGAGGGCGATCAGGTTCGCGGATTCGGCCGTCTCGGCCACCGGGCCGGCCGTGGTCTTGCGCTTGAGCCGGCGCGCCAGTTGGGTCGTGCTCAGGTCGCGCAGCTGCGGCGGCAGGGCGGCCAGCGCGATCTCGCCGATCGAGCGCTGGTAGTAGCGCCCGGCAAACGCCACCAGGTCGCGCCAGGCCTCGCCCAGCGGCGCGAGCGCGTCGAGCGCCGCGCCCACGGGCTTCAGCGCCATGTCGGGCTCGGCGCCCTCCAGCGAGGTCGGCTCGTTCCAGACCACGCCCAGCACCTCGCGCTTGCCCAGCGGCACCCGCACCAGCGTGCCCGGCACCAGCGGCTCGGCGCCGGCGTAGCTCAGCAGGTCACCGAGCGCGGCATGCGCGGGCGTCTGCACCGCGATGTCGAGTCGCCAGGGGCAGGAGACGTTTGTGGCGGATGTGACCGTCGGCGCGCCGGCTTCGGGCGGCGATTCGGTGGAGGGGCTGGGCGTCCTTTTTGGCAAGGTTTGTTAATGCGTTTTGGAGCAAGACCGCTTAAGTTGTTGATTTCACTGCGCTTTGGCGGTCATCCAGAGTTTCTGTGGATAACTTTGTTGACAAGACGGCTGGATAGTCGCCGAAGCCTTGATTTTCAAGGCTTCCGCTGGAATGCCTGTAAAAAAAGCAAAAATCAAAACCTATATAAATCAACCACTTAGCGTCGCTATTGGTTTAGGAGCAGAACCAATGCCCCCTCAGATAATCTTGCGCAGTGCAACACGCGTTTTGTGCATAAGTCGGGCGTCCGGGGCCGTTTTAGGGCTTGACAAACGCCGGGCGACTGGCTTTCAGGGGGCGCTGAGTCTGCCAACCGGGCGGTCGGCAGTTCACATTTGTTAGCTCAAGTGCGCAGCGCGCGCGACTGATCGTGCACCGCCTGGACCAGCGCCGCGACGTGGTCGGGCGGCGTGAACTGGCTGATGCCGTGGCCCAGGTTGAAGATGTGCGTCGGGCCCGCGGTGGTGCGGTCGGTGTGGGGCTTGCCGAAGGCCTGGAGCACCTTGCCGACCTCGGCCTCGATGGCCGCGGGCGGGGCGAACAGCACGTTCGGGTCGATGTTGCCCTGGATCGCCTTGGCCTTGTCCTCGGTGCCTTCGGCCACGAGGCGGCGCGCGGCGGCCAGGTTCACGGTCCAGTCGACGCCGAGCACTTCGCAGTCGAGCGCGCGCATGGCGCCCAGCCACAGGCCGCCGCCCTTGGTGAAGACGATGCGCGGCACCGGCTGGCCGTCGGGGCCGTTGCGTTTCAGGCCGGCGAGCACGCGCGCGGTGTAGGCCAGGCTGAATTCGTGGAACGCGCCGTCGGCGAGCACGCCCCCCCAGCTGTCGAAGATCATCACGGCCTGCGCGCCGGCGTCGATCTGGGCGTTGAGGTACGCGGCCACCGAATCGGCATTGACCGCGAGCACGCGGTGCATCAGGTCGGGGCGGCCGTACAGCATGCTCTTCACGAGGCGGTAGTCGCTCGAGCCCGCGCCTTCGACCATGTAGCAGGCCAGCGTCCAGGGGCTGCCCGAGAAGCCGATCAGCGGCACGCGGCCGTTGAGTGCCTTGCGGATCGAGCCCACGGCGTCGAACACGTAGCGCAGCTTGTCCAGGTCGGGCACTTCGAGTGCGGCCACGGCCGCTTCGTCGCGCACCGGGCGCGCAAAGCGCGGGCCTTCGCCGGCCTCGAACGACAGGCCCAGGCCCATCGCGTCGGGCACGGTGAGGATGTCCGAAAAGAGGATGGCCGCGTCGAGCGGGTAGCGCGCCAGCGGCTGCAGCGTGACCTCGGTGGCGTAGTCGGTGTTGGTGGCCAGCCCCATGAAGCTGCCGGCCTTGGCGCGCGTGGCAACGTATTCAGGCAGGTAGCGGCCGGCCTGGCGCATGAGCCAGACGGGCGTGTGATCGGTGGCCTGGCGCCAGCAGGCCCGCAGGAAGGTGTCGTTTTGCAAAGGGGCGAAAGGCATGGCCCGATTGTCGCAGGGCCCCCCGCGTTCGCCGTCAGTTGACCGACAGCGCACTTTGCGTTGCATCAACCCGCCCCGATGCGCCAGGGCGCGCGCCAGCCGCGAGCATCCGTTCCCGACACAACTTCAGTCTGGAACAGACATGGCGCAGCAGGTTTTCGATGTGGTGGTGGTGGGCGCCGGCTCGGCTGGCTGCGTGCTGGCGCACCGGCTGGTGCGCGCCGGGCGCCGCGTGCTGCTGCTGGAGGCGGGCCCGCCCGACGACGACCGCTTCATCCACATGCCCGCCACCTTCGTGCGCGTGATCGGCACCGAGCGCACCTGGGCCTACGAGAGCGAGCCGCAGCCCGCCGCCGCCGGCCGCCGGATGTTCGTGCCGCAGGGCCGCACGCTGGGCGGCGGCAGTTCGGTCAACGCCATGGTCTACGTGCGCGGCACGCCCGCCGACTACGACGGCTGGGAGGCGCAGGGCTGCGAGGGCTGGGGCTGGCGCGACGTGCTGCCGTGGTTCCGCAAGGCCGAGGGCAACGCGCGCTTCGCCTGCGAGCTGCACGGCACGAACGGGCCGCTGAAGGTGAGCGACACGCGCTTTCGCCATCCGCTGAGCCTGGCCTTCCTGCGCGCCGCGCAGCAAAGCGGCCTGGCCTACAACGACGACTTCAACGGCGCCGCCCAGGCCGGCGTGGGCTTCTACCAGACCACGACTTTCGAAGGCCGGCGCGCGAGCACCGCCGCCACCTACCTCGCGGCCGTGCGCGACGACCCGAAGCTGACGGTGGTGACGGGCGCGCACGTGCTGCGCGTGCTGATGCAGGACGGTGCGGCGACCGGCGTGGTCTACCGCACGGGCCGCAACGGCAGCGGCGAAGAGGTCGTCGCCACCGCGCGCGACGAAGTGATCCTCTCGGCCGGCGCGCTCGCCTCGCCCAAGCTCCTGCTGCTGTCGGGCATCGGCCCCGGCGCGCAGCTGCAGGCGCTGGGCCTGCCGGTGGTGAAAGACCTGCCCGGCGTGGGCGAGAACTTCCAGGACCACCTGGAGGTGTCGGTCTACGGCCGCACGCGCGAGCCCGTGAGCCTGCTGGGCAACGACCGCGGCCTGGCGGCGCTGAAGCACGGCCTGCAATGGATGATGTTCGGCTCCGGCCTGCTCACGTCGAACGTGGTCGAGAGCGGCGGCTTCGTCGACACCACCGGCGAGGGCCGGCCCGACCTGCAGTTCCATGTGCTGCCCGTGCTCGTGGGCGATGTCGACTGCGAACCGCTGGCCGGCCACGGCCTGTCGATCAACCCCTGCTTCTTGCGTCCGCAGTCGCGCGGGCGCGTGGCGCTGCGCAGCGCTGATCCGATGGCGCCGATCCTGTTCGACGGCGGCTACCTGCAGGCGCAGGCCGACGTCGACACGCTGGTGCGCGGCGTGAAGCTGGCGCGCCGCATCCTGCGCGCGCCGGCGCTGCGCGAGGTGGTGTCCGAAGAGCTGGCGCCGGCGGCCGCCGACGACATGTCCGACGAGGCCCTCGAGGCCTACGTGCGCGAGCGCGCCAAGACCGTCTACCACCCGAGCGGCACCTGCCGCATGGGCCGCGACGCCATGGCCGTGGTCGATGCGCGCATGCGCGTGCACGGCGTGGCCAGGCTGCGCGTGTGCGACGCCTCGGTGATGCCTTCGCTCGTCAGCGGCAACACCAATGCGCCGACCGTGATGCTGGCCGAACGCTGCGCCGACTTCGCGCTGTCAGGCAACTGAGATTGCACGGTCGGTCAATCGCCGAAGCGCACTGAAACCTAGAGTCCTTCCCAACCAGGAGACACAGCGAATGAGTTCCCCGAATTCCATGGCCGGCAAGGTCGCGTTCATCACCGGTGGTGGCACCGGCATCGGTGCGGCGGTGGCCGCGCAATTCGTCGCGGCGGGCGGCCGCGTGGTGCTGATGGGGCGGCGCCTCGCGCAGCTCGAAGCGGTGGCGTCGACGCTCGGCGGGCTCGCGGTGGCGGGCGATGCGGCGAACACTGCCGACGTGCAGCGCGCCCTGGCCGCTGCACGCGAACGCTTCGGCGGCGTCGACGTGCTGGTCGCCAACGCGGGCGGCCACGGCGTGGGCGATGCGCTTTCGACCGACGACGCCTCGTGGGCGCTGTCCACGCGCCTGAACCTCGACACCGCCTTCGTCTGCGCACGCGAGCTGCTGCCCGAGCTCATCGCGCGGCGCGGCAACATCGTCGTGCTCTTGTCGCTCGCGGGCCACTTCGCGGGGCCGGGCGTGGTCGGCTACGTGACCATGAAGCACGCGCTCATCGGCCTCGTGCGTTCGCTGGCGCGCGACTACGGACAGCAGGGCGTGCGCGTGAACGCCGTGTGCCCCGGCTGGGTGCGCACCGAGATGGCCGACGAACAGATGCAGGTGCTCGTCGACAAATACCGCCTGCCGGACACCGACGCGGCCTACGACGTCGTCACGCGCGACGTGCCCATGGGCCGCGCCGCGAGTCCCGACGACGTGGCGAACGCCGTGCTGTTCCTCGCCTCGCCGCTGGCCGCGATGGTCAGCGGCAGTTCGCTGATGGTCGATGGCGGTGCGTCCGCGGTCGACCTGCCCACCATCGCCTTCGCGCACGACGCTTGAAAGGGGCCGCACCATGAGCACCGACACCACCAAGCCCGCCGACTGGAAGACCTACGACCAGTTCGCGCTCGGCATCGCAACCAACCGCCTGCCCGCCACCGACGCGCTCGCCGGCCAGACGCTGCGGCTCGCGCTGCCCGGCTTCCAGCTCACGCTGCAGCCGCGCGCGCAGCACACGCTCGACTGGCACGAAGAGGGCGCACGCGGCGGCGAAGGCCAGGGCGACTGGTACGAGGCCATCGAGGTCGCGCCCGACACCTTCTTCCTGGACATCACGCAGGCCAGCCGCCCGAGCGAGGCGCTGACCGTGGTCGTCAACACGCGCACGCGCCGCGTGCTCGCGATTCGCTGCCGCATCATCGGCGCCGACGAGGCCGCGGGCCAGCCACGCGTGCCGCAGGACTTCTGGCCCGGCACGCTCGAAGGCGGCACTGTCAGCGGCCTCGCGCCGCACGCCACGCGCGACCTCATCGGCCTGCGCACCTGGCAGACCTACAGCCCCAACCACACCTACGAGCACACCTACCTGAGCGCCGAGCGCTACGCCTGGCAGTGCCTGGTGGGCGTGCAGCGCGGCCACGGCGACGTCGACCTCGCGAGCTACTGGAAGTTCGACGACGACCAGTACGTCTTCACCTTCCGCGAGTTCCTGATTCCGGTCGCGTCGGTGTTCTTCTTCGACTTCGCGAACGGCCGCTCGACCGGCAAGTTCCTCGGGCTCACCGGCACCGGCGCGATCGCCAACAACCCCGCCGGCGCCTTCATGCGCAAGGCCTCGCAGACCTTCTACCCGCCCGAGTTCGGGCCCGTCTGACCTCACCGTTGTCCAGGAGCTTTTTCATGCGCACCCCTTACCAGATCGTGGCCGACCACTACGCCGCCTCCGACCGCCACGACCTCGCCGCGATGTTCGCCGACGTGGCCAACGACGTGCAGTGGACCGAGATGGCCGGCTTTCCCTGCGCCGGCACGCACGTCGGCCCGGCGCAGGTGGTCGAGAAGGTCTTCCAGGTGCTCGGCGCCGAGTGGGAGGGCTACCGCTTCGTGCTCGAGCGGCTGGTCGACGGCGGCGACACCGTGGTCGGCATCGGCGACTACCACGCGCGCCACCGCACCACGGGCAAGCCGATGCAGGCCCGCGTCACGCATGTGTGGCAGGTGCAGGGCGGAAAGGTGCGGCGCTTCGAGCAGTTCACCGACACGCTGCTCGTCGCGCGCGCCATGCAGCCGTGACGCCGCTTTCATTCGCATCCCTCGCATTCCTTCCCGGAGCCCGCCCATGAATCTGCGCGACCTGTCGATCGAACACCTCGGCCAGGTGGGCCTGCTGGCGCAGCGCCGCCGCGGCAACCACATCGACGGCCACGAGGTCGTGCCCCGCAACGGGCAGTACCTGCCGGTGGTCGACCCGGCCACCGAGATGACCGTGGCCGAGGCGCCCGACAGCGGCGCGGATGACGTGCACGCGGCTGTCGCCGGCGCGCGCCGCACCTTCGAGAGCGCCGCGTGGAAGTCGCTGCGACCGGCCGACCGCGAGCGCATGCTCTACACGCTCTCGACGCTCATCGAATCGCACGCCGACGAACTCAGCGCGCTCGAAACCCTGCAAAGCGGCAAGCTGCGCGGCATCGCGCGCATGGTCGACGTGGGGGCGGGCGCGGAGTTCGTGCGCTACATGGCGGGCTGGGCCACCAAGCTCGAAGGCCAGACGCTCGACAACTCCATCGGCATCCCCGGTGCGCAGTGGGTCACGTACACGCGGCGCGAGCCGGTGGGCGTGGTCGCGGCCATCGTGCCGTGGAACTTTCCGCTCGCCATCGCGCTGTGGAAGGTGGCGCCGGCGCTGGCGGCCGGCTGCACCGTGGTGCTCAAGCCCTCGGAAGAAACGCCGCTCACCGCGCTTCGGCTGGCCGAGCTGGCGCTGGAGGCGGGCTTTCCGCCGGGCGCGCTCAACGTGGTGTGCGGGCGCGGCGCCACGGCCGGCGCGGCGCTGGCCGCGCACCCGGACGTCCGCAAGATCAGCTTCACCGGCTCGACGGCGGTGGGCCGGCACATCGGCCACGCGGCCGTCGACAGCATGGCGCGCTTCACGCTCGAGCTGGGCGGCAAGTCGCCGCTCATCGTGCTCGGCGACGCCGACCCGGTGGCGGCGGCGCAGGGCGCGGCCAACGGCATCTTCTTTCACCAGGGCCAGGTGTGCACGGCAGGCTCGCGCGTGTACGTGCAGCGCAACCTGTTCGACGAGGTGGTGCGCCGGCTCGCGCAGGCTGCCGAGGGCCTGCACATTGGCTCGGGCTTCGACCCGAAGGCGCAGTTCGGGCCGCTCGTGTCCAAGCGCCACCTGGCGCGCGTGATGGCGCACATCGACGGCGCTGTGGCCGAGGGCGCGACGCTGGTCACGGGCGGGCGCCAGGCCTTCGACGGCGGCTGCTTCGTGCAGCCCACCGTGTTCGTCGACGCGCAGCCGTCGATGCGCATCGCGCGCGAGGAAGTGTTCGGCCCGGTCGCCACGGTCGTGCCCTTCGACGACGTCGACGACGCGGTGCGCCTGGCCAACGACAGCGCCTACGGCCTGGCCGCCAGCGTTTGGTCGAACGACCTTTCGGCCGTGCACCGCATCGTGCCGCGCCTGCAGGCAGGCGTGGTCTGGGTCAACGCGCACAACGTGCTCGACAACGCGCTGCCGCTGGGCGGCGTGAAGCAGTCGGGCAGTGGGCGCGACCTGGGGCGTGCGGCGGTGGAGAGCTTCACCGAACTCAAGAGCGTGTGCATGGCGGTGTAGCCCCGCCCCGGTTTCGATCATCCAGAAAGAAGGAGACACCTCATGCAAAGCAAAAGACGAATCGCGCTGTCGGCCGTTGCCGGCGCGCTGGGCCTGGCCGGTTTCAGCGGCGCCTGGGCGCAGGCGGGCCCCGACTGCGGCCTCAACACCGGCAAGCCCGCCACGGGCGAGCCCATTCCCATCGGCGCCGTGGTCGGCAAGACCGGCCCCGACGACTTCAGCGCCTCGGGCCAGGCGGCGGCCGCGTACTTCAAGTGCGTCAACGCCAACGGCGGCATCCATGGCCGGCCGGTCGACTACCTCGTGCTCGACGACCAGTGGAACCCCGAGACGGCCGCGCAGGTGGCCTCCAAGCTCGTGAAGGACCGCAAGGTGGTCGCGCTCGTGGGCAGCACTAGCTTCGTGGAGTGCGGCGCCAACGCCAAGATGTACGCCGACGAGGGCGTGATGGTCATCGCCGGCACCGGCGTGCCGCGCGAGTGCTTCAACGCGCGCAACTACGTGCCGGTGAACGCCGGGCCGCGCGTGTCGGCCACCATCGCCGCTATGTACGCCGCGCAGAAGTACAAGGCGAAGAAGATGGTCTGCATCATTCCGAACATCCCGAGCCTGGGCAACTGGGCCTGCGAAGGGCCGAAGGAATGGGGAAAGAAGAACGGCGTGACGGTCGAGACCCTCACCATCGACCCCGGCTCGGCCGATGCCACATCGACCATGCTGCAGGCCGCCGCGAAGAAGCCCGACACCATCATCATGAACGTGCCCAAGGGCATCCTCGTGCCGATGCTGGCCGCCGCCGAGCAGCAGAACCTGGGCAAGAAGATCCACTTCGTGTCGGCCGCGCCGGCCTACAACGTCGACGTGCCCAAGGCCATCGGGCCGTACTGGAAGGGCAACTTCGACGTCAACCTCGAGTTCAACCCGCTCGAATCGGCCGGGCCCGACAACAAGAACTGGCTGGCGGTGATGGACAAGCATGGTGCGAAGAGCGACCCGCGCGACACCTTCTCGCAGGCCGGCTACCTGGCCGCGCGCCTGGCCACGCAGGCGATGCTGAAGATGGACCCGAAGAAGATAGCCCGCGCCAGCGTGACCGACGCGCTGCGCAAGGTGAGCGACTTCCGCAGCGACATCCTGTGCAAGCCCTTCTACGTGGGCAGCGGCAACCGCCACAACGCGAACAACAGCGGGCCCATGGCCAGCCCCGACGGCAACGGCTGGCGCTTTGCGCCCGGCGGCTGCCTCACGGCGGACGACCCGGAGCTGGTCGACATCCGTGCCGACGAGCAGAAGATGGGCTTGAAGTAAGCGCGCCGGGCCATGGAGGACTACCTGCCTTTCGTCATCTCGGGCCTGGGCCTGGGCGCGGTGTACGCGCTCTCGGGCGTGGGGCTGGTGGTGCTCTATCGCTCGTCGGGCGTGCTGAACTTCGCCTTCGGGGCCATCGGCGCGCTCGGGGCTTACGTGGCCTGGACGCTGCTCGAAGCCGACTGGCCGCAGGGCCTGGCGTGGTGCGCGGCGGTGCTCGCGGCCATGGCGCTGTCGCTGGCCTACGGACGGCTGCTGGCGCCGCGCCTGTCGCACCGCGACCCGACCATCCGCAGCATCGCCACGCTGGGCTTCGCGCTGGTGGTGGTGGGCTTCACCGAATGGACCTGGGGCGAGCAGCCGCGCCGCCTGGTGCTGCCGACCGACGGTGGCGCGCTTGAGTTCGTGCTGGGCGAGGTCGAGGTGCGGCTCACGCACACGCGCGCACTCGGCCTGGCGCTGGCGGTGCTGATGATGGGCGGCGTCGGCCTGCTGCTGTCGAAGACGCGCGTGGGGTTGAAGATGCGCGCGCTGGCCAACGACCGCGACCTGAGCGCGCTGCTCGGCATCCGCGTGCTCGGCGTCGACACCGTGGCGTGGATATTGAGCGGTGCCTTCGCGGGCGTGTGCGGGCTGCTGCTGGCCAACATCGTGCGGCTGCAGGCCACGCTGCTGACCTTTCTCGTGATTCCGGCCTTCGCCGCCGCGATCATCGGCCGGCTGCATTCGCTGCCGGCGACCGTGGCGGGCGGCATCGCCATCGGCGTGCTGGAGGCGCTGGCGATCACGGTGCCGGGCTTCGCGGCCTTTCGCACCGCCACGCCGTTCCTCATCGCGCTGGCGATGATCGTGCTCTACCGCGCGGGGACGCGGTCGGCATGAACGCGTCGATCCTCGAAGGCGCCATGCCCGTGTCCGACGCCGCACCCGCCGCGCTCGCGCAGGCCGCGCTCGCGCAGGCCGCGCTCGCGCAGGCCGCGCGCCGCGCCCGCCGCTCGCTCGTGCTCATGGTGGCCTGCGTGCTGCTGATCGGCTGGGCCGTGCCGTGGTTCGCGAACGCGTACTGGATCAAGACGCTCACGTCGTCGCTCGCGCTGTCGGTCGCGGCGGCCGGCGTGGCGCTGCTCTATGGCCAGCTCGGGCTGGTGTCGCTGTGCCAGTACGCGCTGCTCGGCGCGGGCGGCTGGGTCGCGCTGCGCGCGGGGCACGGGCTCGGCTGGCCCTTCGAGCTGTCGGTGCTCGCGGGCGGGTTGCTGTCGTGCGTGGTGGGCATGCTCGCGGGGCTGCCGGCGCTGCGGCTCAAGGGGCTGTACCTGGCGCTCGTCACGATGATGATGGCGGGCGGCTTCCAGGTGGTCGTCAACGTGACGGGCTTTCCCGACGGCGGCGCGGGCTGGCTGGGCCGCGTGTTCGGCAGCGAGCGGTTGATGATGCCGCGGCCCGCGCTGGCGCTGTCCGACGCCGCGTACTTCCGCTACGTGGCCGTGTGGCTGGCCGCGGTGCTGGCGCTGATCGAGCTGCACCGGCGCACGCGCGCGGGCCGCTCGTGGGCGTTGATCCGGCGCGGCGAGGCGGCGGCGGTGGCGGCCGGCGTGAACATCCTGAGCTACCAGACCTGGGCCTTCGGGCTCGCGGGCTTCTGCGCGGGCGTGGCCGGTGCGCTGCTCGCGGGCGGCGTGGGGCAGCTCGACGGGCGCGCTTTCACGGCCGGCGAATCGGTGATGCTGTTTGCGCTCACGGTGGTGGGCGGCGTGTACCACTGGGCCGGCGCGCTCATCGCGGGGCTGCTGCTGCGCGCGGTGCCGGCGCTGCTGACCGACTTCGGTGTCAACGGCTACCTTGCGATGATCTTCTTCGGCGTGGCGCTGCTGCATGCGCTCATCACCGCGCCGAGCGGCATCGCGGGGCAGCTGATGGGCGTGGTCGATGCGGTGCGCCAACGCTTCGCCGCACCGAAGGACAAGGACGCCGCGCCATGATCCGCGTCGACGATCTCACCGTCGCCTTCGGCGGCGTCAAGGCCATCGACGCGCTCTCGGCGCAGCTTGACGCGCCCGTGTGCGGCCTGATCGGGCCGAACGGCGCGGGCAAGACCACGCTGGTCAACGTGCTCAGCGGCCTCGTGTCGCCCAGCGCCGGCCGCGTGGCGGTGGACGGCGCCGACCTGCTGGGCCTGAAGCCCATCGCGCGCGTGCGCTTCGGCCTGCGCCGCTCGTTCCAGACCGAGCAGGTGGTGGAAGACCTCAGCGTGTGGGACAACGTGCGCGCGCTGCTCGACCATGTGCCGCACGCGCGCGGCGAGGCCGCCTCGCAGGTGGCGCGCGCGCTGTCGCACACCGGCCTGCTCGACGTGGCGACCGTCATGGGGCACCGCCTCAACCTGTTCCAGCGCCGCATGCTGGAGCTCGCGAAGTCACTGGTCGGCGCGCCCAAGTTGCTGCTGCTCGACGAGCCCGGCGCCGGCCTCACCGAGCAGGAAGCCGGCGTGCTGCGCCGCACGATCGGCGCGGTGCACGCCTTCTGCGGCGCGCAGGTGCTGCTCATCGACCACGATGTCGACTTGATCGCCGCGACCTGCACGCAGACCCTGGTGCTCGACTTCGGCCGCCGCCTCGCGCTCGGCCCCACGCGCGAAGTGCTCGACGATCCGGCCGTGCGCAAGGCCTACCTGGGAACGGAGTGACCACCCCATGCTGAACGTGACGGATCTGCGCCTGCAGCGCGGCGGCAAGGCCGTGCTGCACGGCATCGACCTGCAGGTGCCGCCCGGCGAGGTGACGGCGCTGCTGGGCGCCAACGGCGCGGGCAAGTCGAGCACCGTGATGGCCATCGGCGGCGTGCTGCCGCTCGCGGGCGGGCGCATCGAGGTCGAAGGCCACGCACTGCACGGCCAGCGGCCCGAGCGCGTGCGCGCGCTCGGCGTGGCGGTGGTGCCCGAGGGGCATCGCGTGCTCGGCGAGCTGTCGGTGCTCGACAACCTGCGCGCCGCTGCGACCGCGCTGCCCGCGGCCACGGTGGCCGATGCGGTCGAGCGCGTGCTCGGCGTGTTCCCCGAGCTGCGCGTGAAGCTCGCGCTGCCCGCGCGTTCGCTGTCGGGCGGACAGAAGCAGATGGTCTGCATCGCGCAGGCGCTCATCGGAAAACCGCGCTACCTCGCGATCGACGAACTCTCGCTGGGGCTCGCGCCCGCGGTGGTCAAGCGGCTGGTCGAGGTGGTGCAGCAGGTCGCGCGCGAGGGCGTGGGCGTGCTGCTGATCGAGCAGTTCACGACCGTGGCGCTGGCCGTGTCGAGCCGCGCCTACGTGCTGGAGCGCGGGCGCATGGCCTTTGCGGGTTCGTCGGAAGAACTGCGCAGCCGGCCGGAGATCCTGCACAGCAGCTACCTCGCGGCGGCCTAGGCGCGCTCCTTCTGCGCCCTCCGTGCAGTGGGCATCACGAAGGCCTGGAAGTAGTCGCGCAGCCGCGCGGTGAACTCCTCGGCGATGGCCGAAGGCGCCGACTGCGGCGAGAAGGCCATCGACACCTCCACCGGGCAGCGCGGCGACAGCGGCAGGATCTTCAGGTCGCGCGCGAACACGGAGGCCACGTAGGGGTTGACGATGCCGACGCCGGTGCCCTGCGCCGCCATCATGCAGATGGTGACCGAGTAGGTCGTCTCGACCGTGGCGGCGCATTCGATGCGGTGTTGCTGCAGCGTGCGCTGGAACTGCTGGTGGACCTCGTCGTCGGCATTCAGCGTGAGCAGCACCTGCTGCTTCAGGTCGCGCACATGGACGGCGTCGCGGTGCGCCAGCGCATGCCCGGGATGCACGACGCACACCGCGCTGGCCTTGTGCAGGCTGACCGCGTCGAGCTGCGGGTCGTGGAAGGCGGCGGTGCTGAGCGCGACGTCGTACAGGCCGTAGAGCAGACCCTCGCGCAAGGCGTGCGTGCCGACGGTCTGCAGGTTGACGTGCACCTCGGGGTGCAGCCGCGAGAACGCATGGATCACCTGCGGCATCACACCGAGCCCGAGCGCCGGCGTGCAGCCCACGCGCAACGAGCCCGCGCCCGACTTGCGCAGCACCGCCACGCTCTGCTCGATGCGGTCCAGGCCCAGGAAGTGGCGCTGCACCGTGTCGAACAGCTGGCGCGCCTCGTGCGTGGGGCGCAGCCGCCCCTTGTGGATGTCGAACAGCTTGAGCCCGGTGGCATGCTGGATCTGCGAGAGCAGGCGGCTCACGGAGGGCTGCGTGGTGTGCAGCAGCGCCGCGGCGGCGGTGGTGGTGCCGGTCTGCATCACGGCGCGAAAGGCCTCGATCTGGCGGAAGTTCAACGGTCGCGACATGCGGGGGCTCCTGGGCTGTACGGCAGAAAGCATGGCATATCTTTTCTGCATAGCCTGCGAATGAAAATGAATTTTTCAGAATGATGCTGCGTTCCTAGACTGCGCCCTATCCACCCCCTCCATCGCGCCGTCGCGGCGCACAGCAAGGAAGACGCATGACACAGCAATGGCCCCGCAGGGCCGCCGGCCTCGGCCTTCTCGCACTGGCCCTGGGCGTCGCTTCGATGTCGCAGGCATCGCAGCCGCAGGCCTACCCCGACCGCATGATCCGGCTCGTGGTGCCCTTCACCGCCGGCGGCAGCTCCGACGTGCAGGCCCGCATGCTGGCCGACCGGCTGGGCAAGCTGTACAAGCAGTCGGTGGTGGTCGACAACAAGCCCGGCGCCGGCGGGCACATCGGCGGCAAGTTCGTGGCCGATGCACCGGCCGACGGCTACACGCTGCTGCTCGGCTCGATCGGGCTGCACGCGACCTACGGCGTGTTCAAGAAGCTGAGCTACGACCCCGCGACCGACCTGAAGGTGGTCACGGTGCTGGCCGAAATGCCGCACGTCGTGGTCGCCAACCCCGCGCTGCCCGCCAACGACCTGAAGCAGCTGGTGGCGCTGGCGCGCAAGCAGCCGGACACGATCAACTTCGGCTCGGCCGGCGTGGGCTCGTCGGTGCACATGATCGGCGAGCTGTTCAAGCTCACGGCCAACGCACCGATCGTGCACGTGCCCTACAAGGGCAGCACGGCCGCACTGAACGACCTGCTGGCCGGGCAGATCCAGCTGATGTTCGAGAACCCGCCGACCACGCTGGCCCACATCCGCGGCGGCAAGCTCAAGGCGCTGGCCGTGACCGGCAAGACCCGCCTGCCGGCGCTGCCCGAAGTGCCGACCGCGATCGAGTCGGGCTTCCCGGCCTTCGAGGCCACCTCGTGGACCACGGTGGCGGTGAGCGCCAAGGTGCCCGACGCCATCGCCGACAAGCTCAATGCCGACATCCGCAAGATCGTTGCGGCGCCGGAGTTCCGCAAGGGGCTGTCGGAGCAGGGCATGACGCCGGTGGCGAACACGCGAGATGTCGCGACGAAGTTCATCGCGGCCGAGAAGCTGCGCTGGGACCAGGTGATCCAGCAAGGCCGCATTGCCGCGGAGTGAACCCATGTCGTCGAACCCGCTTCCCGAGCAACCCCGCCTCGCGCCCGCACCCTGCCGCCGTGTGGGCGATGGCGCGCAGCACCATTTCTTCGGCTACTACAACAAGAGCGCCTGGGACCGCAGCGGGCGCTACCTGCTGGCGCAGCAGGTGCCCTGGATGGACGCCGAACTCACGCCGACGGCGGCAGCACGCATCGGCTACTTCGACCTGCAGGATAACGACCGCTTCCATGCGGTGGGCGACACCACCGCATGGAACTGGCAGATGGGCAGCCAGCTGCAGTGGCTCGATGGCGCGCCGGGGCGCCAGCTGGTCTACAACAGCCGCACCGGCGATGCCGATGCGTTCTACCCCGGCTTCGGCGCCACGGTGCTCGACGTCGACACCGGCGCGAAGCGCTTGCTGCCCTTGCCGATCTACGTGGTGGCGCCCGACAGCCGCTGGGCCTTGAGCGTGGACTACCGGCGCCTGTACATCACGCACCGGACCATCGGCTACAGCGAAGCCGGCGGGCCGTTCGAGCTGCCGCTCGCACCGGCCGACGACGGCATCCACGCGACCGACCTGGCCACCGGCACGGCGCGGCTGCTGCTGAGCTACCAAGACCTGCGCCAGTTTCATCCGCGCGCGTCGATGGACAAGGCGATCCACTGGGTGAGCCACATCGAGGTCAACCCGTCGTCGTCGCGCGTGCTGTTCCTGCACCGCTGGACCGAGCGCGTCGAGGACGAGACCTGCTTCCTGCACCGCCTGCTCACGATGAACCCGGACGGCTCCGACCTGCGCCTGCTGGAGTGCTCCGACCATCCGCTGCCGCAGCTGGCGGACGACTTCGACCCGACGGCCGTGGGCACCTTCGACTACGAGAAGTCCGAGTACCAGATCTCGCACCCGCTGTGGCAGGACGACGAGCACATCATCGTGTGGGGCCCGCACGCCGGAAAGATCCACTACCACCTGTACCACGACCGCGTGGGCGGCGAGGTCCGCGTGATCGGCGACGGTGTGCTGGTGGAGAACGGCCACATGACCTTCTCACCGGTGAACACGCGCTGGCTGCTGAGCGACACCTACCCCGACGCCCGCACGCACGAGCGCGTGCTGTTCCTGTTCGACATGGCCACCGGCCGCCGCCACGACCTGGACAGCTTCTACGCCTCGCCGGCGCTGAGCAAGGAGAACCGGTGCGACCTGCACCCGCGCTGGCGCCGCGACGGACGGCAGGTGTGCATCGACTCCGTGCACGAATCGCAGCGGCAGATGTACATCGTCGACGTGTCGGGGATCGTGGGCAGCCCCTGAAGGGGGCGCCTAGTGCGTGAGCGCCGGCGACATCGCCCGCTGCGCCTCGCGCCGCTGGAACTCGCGCGGCGACACGCCGTACTGCGCCTTGAACACGCGGCAGAAATGCGCGCTGCTGTTGAAGCCCCAGGCGAAGGCGATCTCCGACACCGAGGCGCGACCGCCCGCGGCCTGGCGCAGCGCCTCGCTGCAGCGCGCCAGGCGCATCTGCCAGATGAAGCGGTCGAGCGTCTGGTCTTCGTCCTCGAACACGCGGTGCAGATAGCGCTTGGAGCAGCGCAGCTGCTGCGCGATGAGGTCGAGCGACAGGGCCGGGTCGGCTAGGTGCGCGTGCACGAACTGCTTCACGCGCGCCTTCAGCACGCCCGGCAGCGGCTGCGCGCCGAACTGTTCGTCGGCATGCGTGGCGAGCGTGGAGGCCAGCAGGCCCAGCACGGTGTCGCTGACCGAGCGGCCGACGGCATTGGGCAGCGAGGGCAGCTGGTCGGCCAGCGAGGTGAGGAAGGAGCCGAGCACCGCGTACAGCCCCTGCATGGCCGGCGTGTGGGCCTCGCAGGTGTGCAGGTCGGGCATCTTCATGCCCTTGAACTGCTGGCGCGGGATCGTGATGGCCAGCAGGCGCGAGCGCTCGGGGTTGGTGATGGCGTAGGGCACGCGCGGGTCGTACAGGCTCCAGTCGCCCGGATGCAGGTGGAACTCGCGGTCGCGCTGCGAGATGTGGCCGTGGCCTTCGAGCTGCAGCACCAGCTTGTAGTGCTCGTCGAGCGCGATCTCGCGGTGCGTGTCGGGCCGCGCCACGCGGTGCGAAGGCGCCTCGATCATGAACATGCCCAGCGGGCCGAGCTCGTAGGCGTCCATGCGCGCGTCGAACGGGCCGGGGTCGAGGCACTGCACGCGCAGCGCGCCGAAGTACGACTCGTTGATGCGGCCCCAGCAGGCCTGCCGGTCGGCCGGGTGTTCGAGCCGGGTGCTGAAGTGGTGTGCGTTCATGCCGTGGTTCCCTGGGGGCGCCGGAAGCGCTGGTGCAGGATAGGCAGGTCGGCGCGCGCCATCATCGGTACTTCCACCCGGGGCGGCAGGGGCGGTGCGCTCCCGGTCAACGGCCGGTGCGCGCTGGGTCAATGCCCGCGGTTCACACCTTCTCAGACGGCGGGCACGCGGCCCGCGTCGGCCGGGTCGACATTGCGGCGGTACAGCATGAGCGTCGCGATCAGCCCGCAGGCCGCGGCGGCCGTCATCCACAGGCCGGGCGCGCCCTTGTCGCCGGTCATCTCGATCAGGCCCGTGGCAATCGCCGGCGTGAAGCCGCCGAACAGCGCCGTGGCGAGGCTGTAGGCCAGCGAGAAGCCCGCGGTGCGCACGCTGACCGGCATCACCTCGGTGAGCGCCACCACCATCGCGCCGTTGTAGCTGGCGTACAGGAACGACAGCCACAGCTCCACCTCCAGCATGCGCGCGAAGCTCGGCGCGCCGACCAGCCACTTGAGCGACGGGTAGGCCGTGAGGATGGTCAGCACGGTGAACAGCACGAGCAACGGCTTGCGCCCCACGCGGTCCGACAGCGAGCCCATGACCGGCAGCCAGAAGAAGTTGGAAATGGCCACGCACAGCGTGACGATGAGCGCGTCGGTCGTGCTCAGGTGCAGCACGGCCTTGCCGAAGGTGGGCGTGTAGACGGTGATCAGGTAGAACGACACGGTGGTCATCGACACCAGCATCATCCCGGCGACCACGAGGCCCCAGTTGGCGACCATCGAGCGGAAGATCTCGCGCGCGTCGGGGCGGTGCTTGCGCGCCATGAACTCCTCGGTCTCCTGCAGCGAGCGGCGGATGATGAACAGCACCGGCACGATCAGGCAGCCGACGAAGAAGGGAATGCGCCAGTAGAAGTCGCCGATCTCCTGGGGCGTGAAGGTCACGTTGAGCCAGTAGCCGAGCGCGGCGGCGACGACGATCGCCACCTGCTGGCTCGCCGACTGCCAGCTCACGTAGAAGCCTTTGCGCCCCGGCGTGGCCATTTCCGACAGGTACACCGACACGCCGCCCAGCTCCACGCCGGCCGAGAAGCCCTGCAGCAGCCGTCCGACCAGCACCAAGAGCGGCGCGATGACGCCGATGGTCGCGTAGCTCGGCACGCAGGCGATGAGCAGCGTGCCGACGGCCATCAGCGCGAGCGTGACGATCAGCCCCTGGCGGCGGCCCACGCGGTCGACGTACGCACCGAGAAAGATGGCGCCCAGCGGCCGCATCAGGAAGCCCGCGCCGAAGGTCATGAAGGTCAGCATCAGCGACGCGAACTCGTTGCCGGCGGGGAAGAAGGCCTTCGAGATCTGCGTGGCGTAGAAGCCGAACAGGAAGAAGTCGAACATCTCCATGAAGTTGCCGCCGGTCACGCGCAGGACGGTGGCGAATTTCGAGGAGGAATGCGCGTTGGCAGGCGCGGAAGTCATGGTGTGTCCCCTGGGGCGGTGTTGTGGGCCCAAGGGTAGGTCGGGGTTCCCGACCTGCACCTGACGAGGGGAGTCAGGTAGCTGTCAATGCGGCGCGCCGCGCAGCGGGCGGCGCGTGCGCACGCATCAACTCTTGTACTTGATCGAACACCCGTACGGCCGCGTGCTCGCGGTCGACACCGGTTTTCCGCCGGTCACTTCGCCCAGCGCCTGGTTCACGTAGTTGGTGGCGGTCTTGATGTCGTCCACGCGGGCCGAGGCGATGCTGTCGATGCCGCCGGCATACACCAGCGTGCCCTTGGGGTCGATGATGAAGATGTGGGGCGTGGTGCGCGCGCCGTAGACTTGGCCGATCACGCCGTCTTCGTCCATCAGCACGGCGGTGGGCGCGGCCTTTTGCGACTTCATCCAGGCGTCGAGTGCGTCGGCCTTCAGGTAGTCGCTGGCGGCGCGCTCGGTGGAGTTGATCGCGAGCCAGACCACGCCCTTGTCGGTGGCCGCCTTCTGCGTGGCCGGCATGTTGCCGCTGCCGTAGTGCTTGCGCACGAAGGGGCAGCCGGGGTTGGTCCATTCGAGCACCACGAACTTGCCCGCGAAGTCGGACAGCTTGTGCTTGGCGCCGCTGGTGTCGACGGCCACGAAGTCGGGCGCCTGCTGGCCCACGGCGGGCGCGGCGAAGGCGTTGGTGCCCATGAGGAAGGTGGCGCCCAGCGCGACGGCGGCGGCCACGACGGCGCGGCGGGAAGCGCGGCTGAGGGCGGCGCGCGCCTGGCGCGCGGCGCGAAGGGAGCGTGAGTCGACAGTGGGCGAGAGCGTCATGGCCAGCTTGAACTCCAAAAAACAAAATTCCAAACAACAACTGCAGCTTAGAACGGTTTCTTCAAGTGCGTGTGACAACCCATGACAGCGGCGTTGTCATCTCGTTTCAATTCACCGCATCAGCGCTCAAAGCGCTGCCAACGCGGCGCGCACCTCGTCTTTGCTGAGGATTTCGGTCAGCACGACGGGGGCCTTGCCCGGCGCCTGCAGCACGTACACCGGCACGCCGCTGCGGCCCAATGCGGTGAGCGCGGCGGTGATGGCGGGGTCGCGCCGGGTCCAGTCGGCGCGCAGCATGGCGACCTGCTTCGTGTCGAAGTCGGCGAGCACCTCGGCGTCGGCCAGCGTGCTCTTCTTGTTGTATTGGCAGGTCACGCACCAGGCGGCGGTGAAGTCGATGAACACGGGCCGGCCCGCGGCCGCCATGTCGCTCACGCGCTGGGCCGACCACGGCTGCCAGCGCTCGCCGTCGTTCGGTGCTGCCGAGGCCAGCTTCGCAGTCGGCTCGGGCACCTGCACGATGTTGCGGCCGATGGTGCCGGCCAGCACGGCGGTGAAGGCGATCATCACGGTGGCGATGACGACGCGCGTGCGTCCGGTCAGCGTGAGCGCCCAGACCACGGCGGCCAGGCACACCAGCAGCGCGAGCAGCGTGCCCGCGCCGTCGATGCCGCTTTGCTGGCCCAGCACCCAGACCAGCCAGGCCACGGTCGCGAACATCGGGAAGGCGAGCAGGCGGCGCAGCGTGTGCATCCACGGGCCCGGCTTGGGCAGCAGGCGCGCCACGGCCGGCACGAAGCCCGCCACCAGGTAGGGCAGCGCTAGGCCGAGGCCCAGCGCGGCGAACAGCAGCAGCGCCTGTGCCGCCGGCAGGCCGATGGCAAAGCCCAGCGAGGCGCCCATGAACGGCGCGGTGCAGGGCGAGGCGATCACCACGGCGAGCACACCGGACAGGAAGTCGTTGGCCAGCGGATGCTTGGCCTGCGCGCTGCACACCGACTGCGGCGCGGCGCGGCCGAACTCGAACACGCCGGCCAGGTTCAGCCCGAGCAGGGTGAAGAGCGCCGCCAGCGCCGCCACCACGCCGGGCGACTGCAGCTGGAAACCCCAGCCGAGCTGCGCACCGGCCGCGCGCAGCGCGAGCATGGCGCCGCCCAGCGCGAGGAACGACAGCATCACGCCGCCCGTGTAGGCCAGCCCCGCCTTGCGGTGCGCGCTGGCGTTGCCGGCCTGGCGCGCGAAGCCCAGCACCTTGATCGCGAGGATCGGGAACACGCAGGGCATCAGGTTGAGCAGCAGGCCGCCGAGCAGCGCGCCGAGCAGGGCGACGATGAAGGTGCCGGCGGGCTGGGCCTGCGCAGCGGCAGCAGGGGCCGCCGCCTGGGCCGCGTTGGCCGCCAGCGCCGCCTGCAGCGCGGGCGACACCTCGGCGGCGCGCGGTGCGGCGGTGGCGGCGGGCCAGGTGCCCGACACCGGCGCCTCGGCGCGCCAGGCCACGGGCTGGCCGGCCTGGCGGTCGGCCTCGGCCAGCGCCACCACCACGGGCATGGCCGTGGGGCTTTCGCTGCGCTGGTCGGCCAGCGGCACGGTGGCGGTCCAGGTCGCGCCGTCCCAAGTCTGTGTCCAGTCCTTGCCGGACACGGCCGCGGTGCGGATCACCTCGGGCGTTTCGGGGAAGAACTCGAGCGTCTTGCCGCGCACGGTGGCGGGCAGGCCTTCGAGGCGCACCTTCAGCTGCTGGCCCTCGACGGCGATGGCGCCGGGCGTGCCCAGCGGCTGCGGCTGCGCGGCCTGCGCGGTGTCGAAGGCCGACTTGTTCAGCGCGGTCGAGCCGCGCGTGGGCAGCGAGAGCGTGAACTCGCCCTCTTCGGGAATGCATTCCTTGCGGCAGACCAGCCAGGAGGCCTGCAGCTTGATGTCCATGGCCGGCGAGCCGCCGGTGAGCGCCACGTCGGGCTTGTAGAGCGTCGAGACCTCGAGCGGCACCGGCAGCAGCACGGTGTTCTCGTAGCCGTAGTTGGCGAGCGTGCCGACCGGGATCTTCTTGGGCACCGGCCAGGCGATCTCGCCGGTCGAGACACCGGCGGGCAGCGTCCACTTCAATTCCGTCGGAAGGCCCGAATCGCCGGCGTTCTTCCAATAGGTGTGCCACTCGGGCTGGTGGGTGATCTGCAGCCCGACCCAGACCGGCGCGCCGGGCGCCACGCCCTGGGGCGCATGGGCGACCAGTTCGGCGCGCACGTGGGGGGTGGTGACCACGGCCCCGGTCTTCGGGGCCAGCTGGGCCGCAGCCGGCATGCAGGCTGCGGCGGTAGCTATCAGAAAAGTAGCGAAAGAGATGCGCGAAAAGGTCATGCCGGTCAGTCGGAGCCAGAGGGCGGGGCGAAGTTCCTGGGGTCCGGGTCTTTCCGGGGGGCTCAGGCTGCGGTGGCCGAGGGCCAGCCCAGCACCACGCGCCGGGTGGTCGCGCTCTTCTTCTCGATCTTCGTGACGACCATGGCGCCGATTTCCGCCGTGTTGGCCACGTGCGTGCCGCCGCAGGGCTGGAAGTCGATCGACGGCGTGCCGCCGTCTTCGCCCGTACCGCCGATGCGGATGGTGCGCACCGTGCCCGTGCCGCGCGGCGGCTGCACGCTCATGCTCTTGACCAGCGCGGGGTTGGCGTCGAGTTCGGCGTCGCTGATGGCGCCCACGGTCAGCGGGTGGGCGGCCTCGACCAGCTTGGCGAGGCCCGCGGTGAGTGTTTCCTTGTCGAGCGGGTCGGTGATGTGGAAGTCGATGCGCGCGTACTCGGGCGTGATCGAGCAGCCGTTCACCGGCACCGGCACGAGGTGGCACAGCAGGTGGCTGGCGGTGTGGAAGCGCATCAGCCGGTGGCGGCGCTCCCAGTCGAGGCGGGCGGTGACGGTGTCGCCGGGCGCCAGCGCGGCCAGCAGATCGGCCTGGTCGGGCGCGGGCACGTGGACGAATTCGGCGGTCGGCTGGCCCTCGGCGTCCTTGGCCTTGCGGGTGTCGGCGATGGCGATTTCGCGGCCGTCGGCGAGCACCAGTACGCCGGCGTCGCCGGCCTGCCCGCCGCCCAGCGGATAGAACACGGTGCGGTCCAGCACGATGCCGGTGTCGTCGATGCGCAGGATGCGGGCTTCACAGGTGCGCAGGTAGGCGTCGGCGCGGAACAGGTCGTCGGTCATGCGGCGATGGTAGCGACGATGTGCGAAGGAGGTGCGCGCACGCCGGAAAGCGCCCACGACCGACACGCCTGCGCCGTGCGATTGCGCATGATCCGGCGGTCTGCGGCCGCCTGCCGCGCAAGGAATCCGCATGAACGCATCGCCGCACCTTCCCGTCCGCCTCGCCTTGTCCGCAGCGGCCGTGGCCGCCGTGCTGCTCGTCGCCGGCTGCGGCGAGACCGCCAAGCTCGCGCCCGAGCTCACGACCGGCCCCCGGCCCCAGCTGGCCGATCCGAACAAGACGCTGATCCCCACCGTCAACGTGGCGCCCGCCGTCGGCTGGACCGACACCGCCGGGCCCACGCCTGCCGAGGGCCTGCGCGTGACGGCGCTGGCGCGCGGGCTGGACCACCCGCGCTGGGTCTACACGCTGCCCAACGGCGACGTGCTGGTGGCCGAGAGCAACAAGCCGCCCAAGCCCGAGGGCAGCGGCGCCGGCGGCCCGGTCGCCAAGGTGCGCAACTGGGTCATGGGCAAGGTCATGGGCCGCGCGGGCGCCGGCGTGCCCAGCGCCAACCGCATCACCCTGCTGCGCGACGCCGATGGCGACGGCCTGGCCGAGGTGAAGCAGGTGTTCCTGGCGAACCTCAGCTCGCCCTACGGCATGGCGCTGGTCGGCAACGAGCTCTTCATCGCCAACGCCGACGCGCTCGTGAAGGTGCCCTACACCGAGGGCCAGACCTCGGTCAGCGCCACGCCCACCGTGGTGACGGCGCTGCCGGCCGGCCTGAACCACCACTGGACCAAGAACGTCATCGCCAGCGCCGACGGCAGCAAGCTGTACGTCACGGTCGGCTCCAACAGCAACATCGGCGAGAACGGCATGGCGGCCGAAGAGGGCCGCGCCGCGATCTGGGAGGTCGATGCGAAGAGCGGCGAGAAGCGCCTGTTCGCCAGCGGCCTGCGCAACCCCAACGGCCTGGGCTGGGAGCCCGAGACGAACGTGCTGTGGACCGTGGTGAACGAGCGCGACGAGATCGGCAGCGACCTCGTGCCCGACTACCTCACCTCGGTGAAAGAGGGCGCCTTCTACGGCTGGCCCTGGAGCTACTGGGGCGGCGTGGTCGATGCGCGCGTCACGCCGCAACAGCCCGAGCGGGTGGCCAAGGCACTGGCGCCCGACTACGCGCTGGGCGCGCACGTCGCGCCGCTGGGCCTGGTGTTCTCGCACGCGCGCGGCATGCCGCCCGAGTTCGCGAACGGCGCCTTCATCGGCGAGCACGGCTCGTGGAACCGCAAGCCCAAGTCGGGCTACAAGGTGGTGTTCGTGCCCTTCATCGGCGGCAAGCCGAGCGGGCCGCCGGTCGACATCCTCACGGGCTTTTTGAGCGCCGACGAAAGGGCGCACGGCCGGCCGGTGGGCGTGGCGCTGGACAAGGGCGGCGCGCTGCTGGTGGCGGACGACGTGGGCAACGCGGTGTGGCGCGTGTCGAAGGCGAAGTAGCCCGGCGCGGTCGTTTCAGCGCTGCGGCCTGGCGATCCGGAACAGCCGGTGGCCGCGCAGCGCATCGCCTTCGGGCACCGCCGGGTGCTCGAAGGCGCCGGCCACGTCCTCGTGCATGCCGATGCGTGCCATCACGGCGGCCGAGCGCAGGTTGCCGTTGGCGGTGAACGCCACGATCTCGCCGAGCCCGAGCTGTTCGAAGCCGACCTGCAGCGCGCCGCGCGCGGCCTCGGTCGCGAAGCCCTGGCCCCAGCTGGCGCGCGACAGGCGCCAGCCGATCTCGACGCAGGGCGAGAAAGGCAGCGTGGCCATCGGCACGTTCAGGCCGGTGAAGCCGATGAAATCGCCCGTGTCCTTGCGCTCGACGGCCCAGAAGCCCCAGCCCTTCTGCGCGATGAGCGCGCGGGCACGGTGGGCCGCTGCGTCGCTCTCGGCGCGCGTGGGCAAGGGGAGCAGGAACTCCATCACCTGCGGGTCGCAGGCCATCGCGAAAAATGGCGCGAGATCGCTCTCGCGCCATTGGCGCACCCGCAGGCGCGGGGTCTCGAATTCGATGAGGGGCGGGTGTGTGCTTTCTTCGGTCATGCGACCGATTGTGCTCAGAACCCGGCCAGCACCACCTTGCCCTGCGCCTTGCCGCTTTCGATGAGCGCATGGGCCTTCTTCAGGTTCGCGGCGTTGATGGTGCCGAAGCTCGCGTTCGCCGTCGTGCGGATGCGGCCCGCGTCGACCAGCGCGGCCACTTCGGCCAGCAGCTTGCCCTGCTCGGCGATGTCGGGCGTGGTGAAGCGCGAGCGCGTGAACATCATTTCCCAGTGCAGCGAGATGCACTTGGTCTTCAGCGGCATCGCGTCGAGAACCTTCATGTCGTCGATCACGGCGAGCTGCCCCTGGGGCTTGAGGCTTTCGATGAGCTGCGCGTAGTGCTGGTCGGTCTGCGTGAGGCTGGCGACCATGTCGACTTCATCGATACCAGCGGCCTTCAGTTCGGCGGTGAGCGGCTTCGAATGGTCGATGACGACGTGCGCGCCCAGCGCCAGGCACCATGCGCGCGTTTCGGCGCGCGAGGCGGTGGCGACGACGCGCAGCTTCGTGAGCTGGCGTGCGAGCTGGATGAGGATGGAGCCCACGCCGCCGGCGCCGCCGGTGATCAGCAGCGTCTGGCCTTCGCCGCCGTCCTTGGGCGCCTGGAGGCGGTCGAACAGCAGTTCGTAGGCGGTGATGGTGGTCAGCGGCAGTGCGGCGGCTTGCGCGTCGTCGAGGCTCTTCGGGGCGAGGGCGGCGATGCGCTCGTCGACGGCGTGCAGTTCCGAATTGGCGCCGGGGCGAATGATGGAGCCGGCGTAGTAGACGCGGTCGCCGACCTTGAAGCCGGTCACGTCGCTGCCGATGGCCTCGACGGTGCCGACCGCGTCCCAGCCCAGCACCTTGGCCTGGCCGGCCTCGGGGGCGGCGTTCTTGCGGACCTTGGTGTCGACCGGGTTGACCGACACGGCCTTCACGCGCACCAGCAGGTCGCGCGCGCCCGGCACGGGGGCGGGGAGCTCGATGTCCTGCAGCGATTCGGGGTTGTCGATGGGGAGGGGCTGGTGGTAGCCGACGGCTTTCATGGGAAGAGACCTTCTTTCTGGAACGATGGCTGGACTGTAGGATGACAACGTTTGTTTGATAAGGTGGCCTGAATCACCAACACTTTCAAATGAAGATTGAAAATATATCGGACCTGCAGGTGCTCGTGCAGACGGCGCGTGGCGGCACGTTGACGGCAGCGGGGCATGCGCTGGGGATCACGCCCGCCGCGGCCAGTGCGACGTTGAAGCGGCTGGAGGCGCAGTTGGGGGCGCGGCTGTTCGAGCGCTCGACGCGGGCGATGCGCCTGACGCCGCAGGGGCAGACGCTGCTCGACTATGCGGTGCGTGCTTTTGAACTGCTGGATGAAGGGGAGTCGCTGGTCACTGCGGATCGCGGCGAACTCGTCGGCACCTTGCGGGTGGCCTCGCCGTCGGACCTGACGCGCAGCACCTTGCTGCCTTGGTTCGACGAGTTCCTGGCGTTGCATCCGGGGGTGCAGTTGTCGCTCTCTGTCGGGGACCGGCCGCTGGACGTGATGCGTGACGAGGTGGACGTGGCGCTGCGCTACGGGGCGCTGGCCGATTCGCGGTTGGTGGCGCGGGCGTTTGCGCTGACGAACCCGGTGCTGACGGCTTCACCGGACTATCTGCGTCGGCATCCCTTGCCTCGGGTTCCGCAGGATCTGCTGCAGCACAACTGCCTGACGTTCAACCGGAGTGGGCGACGGCACCGGGTGTGGCGGTTTGCGCAGTTGGGGCAGTGGACGGAGGTGCGGGTGAATGGGGATCGGAGTGTGGATGATGCTTCGCTGGCGCGGGAGTGGACTGTGGCGGGGTATGGGATTTCGCTGAAGTCCGCGTTGGATGTCCGTAATGACATTCGGGAAGGGCGTCTTGTGCGGCTGCTGCCTGACTGGGAGACGGAGCCTTATCCGTTGCATGCGCTGTTGCCTAGTGGGCGGTTTGTGCCGGCTCGGGTTCGGGGGTTTGTGGATTTCCTGGCGTTGAAGTTCGAGGGGTTGTTGGCTTTGGGGTGATTTCTTGAGGCTGCTGGCCGGGACTCGCCCCGGCGGGCGACTCACTTTCTTTGCTTCGCCAAAGAAAGTAAGCAAAGAAAGGCGACCCCACTGTCCGCGTCCCTCCGCTTCGCTGCGGGCAACCTGCGGTGCTCGCGTTTCGCGGGGTCTCGCCCAAACTCGCTTCGCTTGTATGGTTGAGGCGCTGGGGTGGAGGGACTCGCTTCGCACTCGGCCGCGGCAGCGGACCGACAGTTTTGAGATTTCTCCCGCCCCACCTTCCAACGTCGATTAGGAACTGAGCGGAGTTCCGTTTGGGACGGAACGACCGCCGATCTGGACGCAAGCGAACGTGGTCGGTGGGCTGCACCCCAGCTTGGCAAATTGTCCAACTGGAGGTGCTGCCATGCAAGAACCTACCCTGTTCATCGGCGTGGATGTTTCCAAGGTCGAACTGGTCGTTTCGCTGGGGCCTGAACACCGACCTCGCAGCGTTGGCAACGATGCAGTCAGCATCGCCAACTGGCTGCGGGAGGTGCCGCCCGGCGCCCTCATCGCGATGGAATCGACGGGGCGGTATCACGGGCTGCTGGCTCATTTGGCGAGTCAGGCCGGTCTGACGGTGTACGTGCTCAATGCGCGCGACGTGTACTTCTACGCCCGGGCCCTGGGCACCAGGGCCAAGACTGACGGTGTAGATGCCGGAGTCATTGCCCGCTATCTGGCCGAGCATCATGAACATCTGCATCGCTGGCAGCCGGCCAGCTCGGTGCAGCAGCGGCTGCAGGACCTGCTCACGCGTGGGGCACAACTGGCGACGCAACGCTCGGCCTTGAAGCAGATCGTGAGCGGCGTGGACGTTCGAGACATCGATGCCAGCGGCGTGCACGACGCCCTGGATGCCTTGCTGGGCGCGATGGACGAGAAGGTGCAAGAGCTGATCGCCAGTGATGCACAACTGCGTAGCGGATGCCAGAGATTGCGCACGATCACGGGCATCGGTGCGCAGACGTCGGCGCTGCTGGCGACGTTGTTCAGTCGCTTCGAGTTCGCCAATGCGGATGCGCTGGTGGCGTACTGCGGGCTGGACCCTCGGCCCAATGACTCGGGCACCAAGCGTGGCAGACGTCGCCTGAGCAAGAAGGGGCCGTCGCTGTTGCGCCGGCAGATCTACCTGGTGGGCTTCTCGGCGAGTCATAGCAAGGCGCTCAAGCCGTTGTACGAGTCGATCAGGGCCAAAGGCTTCGCGAGCACGGAGGCTTTCGTCATCCTGGGACGCAAGCTGCTGCGCGTGGCGTTTGCGCTCTGGAAAGGTGATGGCGCGTTCGATCCGGCTCGTCTGATGCCTACAAACGACTTGCAAAAAACATAGAACCTCAAACAGCTGCGAGCCCTGATCCGCGAAACGCTGCGCTCCTCGGCGCGGCCAGAGGGGAGGGGGAACGGGCGGGCCGTCGCTGCGCTCGGCCTGGGGGGCGCTTCACTGCGTTCGCTCCCTCGTGCTGCTCGTTGTCAGATCATCGGGGTCACTGCGCCATCCATCGCCACGATCGCGCCGGTCACATAGCTTGCCTTCGGCGACGCCAGGAAGAGCACGGTGTTGGCGACTTCCTCGGGCGTCGCGATGCGCCCCAGCGGCAGGCGTGCAGTGGCGCGTTCCAGCGCCTCATCGGTGTCGATGCCCTGCAGCTTCGCGTCGGCCTTCATGCCTTCCTGCAGCCGCGCGGTCAGCGTGAGGCCGGGGTTCACGGCGTTTACGCGCACGCCCTTCGCGGCGTAGGCGGCGGCCATGCCGGCGCTCACGAGCATCAGCGCGGCGTTGGCGGCACCTCCGGCCATGTGCACGGGGCTGGCGACCTTGCCGCCCTGGCCGATGACGTTGACGATGGCGCCGCGGCCGCGCTGGCCCATGCGCTTCACGACCGGGTCGATCATGTGGATGTAGGTGAAGTACTTGGCGTCCATCGCGTCGTGCCACGCGGCGGGCGTGAGCTCGTCGGGCGGGGTGCGGCGCGCGGCGCCTGCCGAATTGACGAGCACGTCGACAGGGCCGAAGGCCTGCTCGGCGGCGTCGAGGGCGGCGACGGCACTGGCGGGGTTCTTGAGGTCGGCGGCGTGCAGGCTGACGCGGCCTTCGGCTTGCGGGAACGCGGCGATCAGCGACTGCTGGCCCTGCTGCAGGTTCTGCAGGTCGCGCGAGACCAGGCTCACGCGCGCGCCTTCGCGCAGGAAACCCAGCGCGCAGGCCAGGCCGATGCCCTTGCTGCCGCCGGTGATGAGAACGTGCTGGTCCTGGAGCTGGAGGTCCATGTCGGGGTCCTTGGAAGAAGGTGAATCTGTCTGCGGCGCTGCCGCCGCGCGATTGAATCACCGCCCCGAAACCCCTGCAGCGACGCGGCCGAAAAGGCCGCGCCGGTTGCCTCTGCGCGTCAGGCCTTGCGGCGCTTTGCGGGCGCTTCTTCTTCCAGCGCGGCCGGCGCGGTGTCGGTGGCGTCGCGCAGATGGCCCTGGTGGTCGTGGTGCGCCAGCAGCTGGCGCGTGCGCTGCCAGGTCGACAGGCGCGCGGGCGCGACTTCGATGTACGACGCCAGCGCGAACAGCGACGACTGTTCCTTCTCCGGCGGCGTCTCGCTGCGGTGCTGGCGGCGGCGCAGCGGGCCCATGATCAGCATCGAGGCGAGGATCACACCGATGACGATGGCGTACAGGCCCAGTAGCTGAAGCACCTCGGGCTGGGAGCGCGCGCCCATCACGTAGGGCCAGGCGTACCAGATGGCGCAGAACCAGATCGCGACGGTGATGGCCGGACGCAGCACGCGCAGCCACAGGTACATGGCCAGGGTGCGCGCCGGCGAGCGGCCGTTGCCGAAGGCGTGCAATGGAATGCGCGCGGCGTCGATGATGGGTTCGTCCACCGCGGGTTGGCCCCACGAACGGGTGCGGGGCGGCGGGGCTTCGTGCAGCGCCGGCGAAGAGAGCGGGTTCTCAGGATGCATCGGAAGAAACTCCTCGGTCAGGGCTCGTCCACACCGCGCGCTTGCCGCGACGACGCATCAGAGCGTTGGGAAGGGCGACCACCGTGGTGGCCATCGTGATCGTCCAGAACGCGATCGGGTACCAAATCGTTCCGGCGAAATAGCGCATGAGGTCGCGGTCGTAGCGACGGTCGATCCACAGGCTCAGCAGCATCTGCAGGATGCAGGTCATGGCCAGCAGCGTGCCCTGCCAGTGCGGCAGCAGCGCTGAATGCCAGGCTGACTCGTGCGGCAGGAAGGGGCGGATGAAGCTGATCAGCAGCACCAGCGTCATCGCATAGGCCCACACCACGCTCACCATGTACTCGCTGTAGATGAGCCACAGGCGCCAGCTGCGCAGGCGCAGGATGGACGGCGTGATGCGCAGCATGGTCTGGATGCCGCCGACGGCCCAGCGCAGGCGCTGCTTCCACAGGCCGCGCAGGGTCTCGGGCATGAGGATCCAGCACAGCGCGCGCGGCTCGAAGCGCAGGCGCCAGCCGGCGAGCTGGAGCTTCCAGCTCATGTCGATGTCCTCGGTGAGCACGTCGGGGCTCCAGAAGCCCACCTCGAGCACGGCGCGGCGGCGGAACATGGCCAGCACACCCGACACCGTGAAGAGCGTGCCGATGAGCTGCTGCGAGCGCTTGATGAGGCCGATGATCGACGAGAACTCGCCCACCTGCATGCGCCCCAGCAGCGTGGTGCGCGTGCGGATGCGCGGGTTGCCGGTGACGGCGCCGATGCGATCCGAGGCCAGCATGCGCTTGAGCATCCAGGCGATGGCGTTGGGGTCGACCAGCGCGTCGCCGTCGATGCCCAGGATGTACTCGCCGCGCGCCAGCTGGCAGGCGGTGTTCAGGCCCACGGCCTTGCCCTGGTTGCTGGCGTTGTGGATCACGCGCAGGCGGCTGAACTCCTGCGTCATCTCGTCGAGCAACTCGCCGGTGCCGTCGGTGCTGCCGTCGTTGACGGCGATCACCTCGTAGTTCGGGTAGCGCGTGCGCATCAGCTGCTCGATCACCTCGCGCAGGTGCGGCGCCTCGTTGAAGCAGGGCACCACCACGGTCACGAGCGGCTGCGAGGGCAGCAGCGGCAGCGGGTCGATCTCGACGTCGCGCTTGCGCTCGAACGACCACGCATGCGAAAGGCCGCCCGCGATCCACACCCACGCCATGAAGAACGGGTAGTAGAAGACGAAGCCGAAGAGCACCGGCGGAATCAGGTCCACCAGCATCTGGAGCGTGTTCATCGGGGCTTCCCTCCTTCAGGCGGCAGCGTGGCGGCGTCGTGGTTGCGCCGGGGGGCGCGCGACAGCAGCGAACGCACCGAGATCGCGCGGCGCACGGTCTCCAGCGAGGGCTGGTTGTTCAGGAAGTCGTCGGGGTAGTAGCCCAGGTGGCGCACGCCGGCGCGCTGCAGCAGGGTCCACTGGCGCGTGAGCTCGGCGTCGGCCACGGGTTTCCCGGTGCGCCAGTCGCGCGCCTGCAGCTCGAACACGGTGCGGTCCAGGCCGTGCGGCGTGGCGGCCGCGCGCTGCGCCAGGCGGCCCAGCCAGGCGTCGCTGTCGGCCGGGGTGCGGGCCTCCTGCTCCATGCGCGGCATGGCCATGAGGCCGACGTAGTCGTAGGCGGCAAGCGAGGCTTCATAGTTTTGGGCAAACCATTGCTCGGCCGCGGGTTCGAGCACCGGCCGCGCGTAGAGGTTGCGCGCCGTTTCCAGCGCAGGGCGCCAGGTGCCCACGCGCGCCGCGAGTTCGTGCGTGAAGTCGATCAGGTAGCGGGTCTTGGCGGCGGTCCAGCGGGCCATGAGCGCGGGGTCGGCGCGCAGCGCGGCCACGTCGGCCGGCAGGCCCCAGCGGCGGTAGGTGTCGAGCGCGGCGGGGCCGGCGTCCTCGTCGTCCGAGAGCATGGCGTCGTCGTGGAACAGCAGGCCTTCGAAGAAGGTGTGGCGGCCCAGGTCTTCGTACAGGTCGCCGACCAGCGTGCGCACGGCCGGGTCGAAGGGCGAGAGCCGGTGGTAGCGGTCGGCCGGCGCGTCGCCCTTGAGCGTGCGCACCGTGTGCGTGGCCAGCGGGTTCGACGCCGGCAGCCGGTAGGCGGTGACGGGCATCCAGGCGTAGACCTTCACGCCGGTGCGGCTGCGCAGTTGCCAGGCGGCGCGGGCGAACAGGTCGGCGCGCATCGGCAGGTGGCGGTTGGGAAAGTACAGCGCGTCTGCCACGCCGTCGCCGTCGGGGTCGGCATAGGCCTGCAGGAACACCGAGCGCGGACGCACGGCGGCCACGCGCTCGATCAGCGCCGAGAGGTTGCGCTCCTGCTGGGCCGGGTCGGCGTCGTACACGTAGTCCAGGTCGACGTGCATCACGCGGTTGATCGGGCGCACCTCGCCGCCCACCGGGCTGCGCAGCATCTGCACGTAGTCGGGCGCCTCGTTGTCGTAGGCGGCCAGCGCGCGGCGGATGCGGCTGAGCGGAATCTCGTTCGTGTTCGCGCCGTCGTCGAGCGTGAAGGTGATCGGCATGCCCACGCGCGCCGAGGCCTCCAGCGCGGGCGTGTTGTAGGCGCCGTAGGGCCATACGGTGGCGCGCACCTTGGCGCCGGTGCGCTTCTCGATCAGCTCGCGGCTGCGGCGCAGGTCGGTCTCGATGCGGCGCAGGTAGGCGGCGTCGTCCTCGTAGCGGCCGGTCTTCGGGTCGTAGCGGTGCGTGGCCGCGGCGGGCAGCATGTTGCCCTGCGGGTTGGCCTGGATGCCGGTGTGCATCGCGTCGGTGTGGCTGGCGAACTCGACCAGCGGCGAGCGCGCCATCTCGGCGGCTTCGCGCCACAGCAGGAAGTTCTCGCGCGGCGCGGGCTTGTCGCCCCAGTGCACGGGCTGGCCTTCGGGCACCTCGAGCCAGCTCGTCACCAGCGCGAACAGCGCGGGGTAGTTGAAGCGCTGGAGCAGCGGGAACACGTGCGTGTAGGCACTGCGGTAGCCGTCATCGAAGGTCAGCAGCACGGGCTGCGAGGGCAGCGGCTTGCCGCCGCTGCGCGCATCGATGATCTGCTGCAGGCTGACCGGGTGGTAGTCGCTGTGGCGCAGCCAGGCGAACACTTCGGCGAGCGTGCGCTCGTCGATGGCGGTTTCGTCGGGCGAGGTCTCGAAGCTGGCGCGCACGTTGGGGCGCACGTCGTGGAACGAGATCACGCGGAAGTCGACGCCGTTGTCGGGATCGGCGGGCAGCACCGGCGCGGCCCGTGCAGGCAACGCCGTCGCCAGCAGCAGCCCGAGCAGGGCCGCGCGCAGCCGGAGGAAGAAGGTGGGGGCTTGCATCACGGACATCACTGCAGGGGCATCGAAAGGTTCAGGAACACGCCGCGCTGTTTTTCGCGCACGCCGTCGTAGGGATGGCTGCCGTAGGTCAGGCCGTAGCGCAGCGTGAGCTTCTGGCCCAGGGCCCAGCGGTGCTCGTAGCGCACGTTCCACAGCGGGCCGCTGCCGAAGCCGGCCTGCTGGTAGCTGCCGCCCCCGAGCTCCAGCACCTGGAAGAACTGGCGGTCGTCGCTTTTCCAGGTGAGCCACTGGCCGCGCACCGACAGCTGCGCGCTGGCATCGCGCGAGGGGCTGAAGTAGCGCACGTCCTGCAGGCGGCTGCGGCTGGCATCGACGCCCAGCCGCGTCTCGATCTGGAAGCGCGGCGTGCTGACCCAGCGCTCGCGCCAGCCGAAGTCGAGGCCGTCGCGCAGGTTGCCGTCGCTGAAGTCGAGCCGGCGCCATTGCAGGTCGAAGCGGCGCGACTCGTTGACGACGTAGGCCGCGCTGGCGCCGAACTCGCGGGCGCCGATGGCCTGCGCGCCGAAGGGCACGGCGCGCGCCTTCCAGGGCAGCTCCTTGCTGTCGCCGTCGTAGGTGGCCGACAGGCGCCAGGCGTCGCTGGCGCGGTAGTCGACGCGGCCGGCCACGCTGTTGCGGTAGCGCCCGCTGTTCGCATGCTGCAGCACGCCTTCGGCCAGCCAGCGGCCTTGCTGCCAGCTCGCGCCGAGGCCGCCGCGCGCCCACTGGGCCGTGCCTTCGGAGGTGTAGCCGCGGCCCAGCGTCTGCGCGTAGAACATGCGCCATGCATCGCCGATGAGGCCGGAGCTGAGCCGGCTGTCGATGCGCCATTCGCGGCTGGCCAGCGTGCCGCCGCCGCGCGAACCTTCGGCATCGACCTCGAGTTGCGGGCCGACCAGCGAGCGGCGCTTGCGCGCCATCTCACGCACTTCGGCGGCGTCGGGCGCGTCGGCCTCGAGCGCCTCGGCGCGCAGCCGTGCGGCGCGGAATTCGTCGGCGTCGAGCAGCGCCTCGACATGGCCGGTGCGCACGCTCAGGTCGTCGGGGTGGTCGGCGCTCAGCGCCTCGAAGCGCGCCACGGCTGCCTCGGGGTGCTCGCGCAGCCGCTCGGTGAGCGCGGCGCCGTAGGCGTAGCCCGCGTTGAGCGGGGCTTCCTGCGTGAGTGCGTCGAAGCGCGGCTGCGCAAGCTTCAGCCGGTCGCCGTACAGCTGCAGCAGCGCGCTCAAGCCGCTCACCTCGGAGAACTGGTCGTTGGGGCGGCCGGCTTCGGGCGCCAGCCGCATCAGCACGGGCGTGGCGCTTTCGATGCGCTGGAGCAGCGCCTCGGCGTCGTCGAAGCGGCCGGTGTCCAGGTAGGCGTAGACCAGGCCGAAATGCAGGCTGTCGGGCATCGGCAGGTCGACGACCGCCTTCTCGAACAGCGGCACGGCATCGGCCGAGCGGCGCTCCTGCGCCAGCGCGCGGGCGGCGGTGCCCAGCGCGTAGGGCGGCAGCGCGGTGCCGTCGCCACGCAGGCTGTCGTACAGCGCGATGGTGTCGGCGGGACGGCCGCGCTCCAGCAGCGCCATCATGCGGTCGGACTGCAGCCGCATGCGCAGCGTGCGCCAGGTGTCGGCGTCCTGCGGGGCGGGCTGCGCGAGCGCGGCGTCGACCCGGGCCAGCGCGCCACTCTGGGCGGCCAGCACCTTGTCGAGGTCGGTGACACGCGCCGCGCCCAGGCGCTGGTCGCGCGCCTTCACGGCCCAGCGCAGCTGCTGCGCCAGCGCCTGCTGTTCGAGCAGCGCGAGCGTCAGCGGCGCGAGGCTGCCGGGCTGCTTGCGTTCGGCCGCCTGCGCGTCCTCGAACGCGGCGGTGGCGCCGCCGTACTCGGCCAGCAGGAAGTCGGCGTCGCGCTGCGCATCGCGGCGTGCGGGCTGCAGCGCGGTGATCTCGCCGTAGGCCGTGAGCGCCTGGAACGGCTGGCCCTGCGCACGCGCCAGCGCGGCGCGCAGGTCGAGCAGCGCGACGCGGTCCGCGACCTCGGTGGGCGCGGGCTGGGCCAGCGCGCGGTAGATCGTTTGCGCGCCGGCCGTGTCGCCGCTGGCCAGTCGCCAGAAGGCTTCGTGGATGCGCGGTTCGCGAGCGGCCGGCTGGCGCGCGCGCCAGACCTTGACGGTGTCGCCTTGCAAGGCGATGTCGCCCGTGCGCCGCGCGGCACCGGCCAGCGGGCCGAGCGCGTAATCGCCCAGCTCGCTCGGCGGCACCTGGCGGCCCACGGCCACCGCGTCGGCGAACTGCCCGTCGGCCACCGCGATCGCGATGGCGTCGGACGCCACGCGACGGCGCTGCTCGTCGGCCAGGGGCGACGCCAGCCATTGGCGCAACTGCTGCAGGGCTTGGGCCGGCGCGATGCGGCCGGCGCGGCGCGCGACGATGAGGGCGTCGTGCTGCGAGGCGTCATACGCCAGCGCGCTGCCCAGGGGGGCGGCCGGCGAGGGCGCGACAGTGGATTCCGCGTACGCGGTGCTGCTTCCGAAGACCAGCACGCACACGATCGGCGGCAAACCCCGCACGGCTCGTGCGAGATGGTGAGGCAATGCCTTGAAGGGCGCGACTTTGCGCCCGGCAACGACGGTGCCTCCATTTTTTTGTGGATGGATGGACACGCTACTCCCTTTTGCGTGAACTCTCCTGGGCCGTGACAAGCCGTGGCGGAAAGTTCGTGAAAAGGGACTCTAGGCCAATTTGTAAACAATAGGACCGAACATCGGGAAAGATGAGAACTAATCGTGAACAGATTCGCGATCAATTCATCCGATGTTGGCAAGTTGTATGCAAGTGTTGCCCCATGCGCCGCCCATGGCCCCGTCCTAAGATCGCGGCATGAACGCACTTCCGGTCTCTTCGCCCCGTTGGCCCCGTTTCTGGTCCCAGTTGACGACGCGCGACTTCGCCGCGCTCGACGCGGCGACCACGGTGGCGGTGCTGCCGCTGGGCGCGACCGAGCAGCACGGCCCGCACCTGCCGCTGGGCGTGGACACCGTGCTGGCCGACGGCATCGTGGCCGCGGCGCTGCCGCTGCTGCCGCCGGAATTGCCGGCGCTGTTCCTGCCGACCCAGCAGATCGGCCTGAGCCCCGAGCACGCGCGCTTCGCGGGCACGCTCACCTTCTCGGCCGAGACGCTGATCCGCATGTGGAACGAGATCGGCACGGGCGTGGCGCGCGCCGGCGTGAAGAAGCTGGTGCTGTTCAACGCCCACGGCGGCCATGTGGGCGCGATGGACATCGTGGCGCGCGAGCTGCGCGCCGCGCACGGCCTGATCGTCTACAGCGTGAGCTGGTTCAACCTGCCGCTGGGCGATGCGAACGCGCAGTTCAGCGCCCGGGAGCACCGCTTCGGCGTGCACGCGGGCGAGATCGAGACCTCGATGATGCTGGCGCTGACGCCCGCGCTGGTGCGCATGGGCGAGGCGAAGGATTTCAGCTCCACCTCGGAGCAGCGCGCGGCCGACTGCGCGATCCTCGGCAACGGCAAGAGCGCCAAGCTCGGCTGGGCCATGGAGGACTACAACGCGCAGGGGGCGGCGGGCAATGCCGCAGCGGCCACGGCCGCGAAGGGGCAGGCGGTGATCGATGCGGCCGCGCAGCAGTTGGCCTTGCTGCTGGCCGAGGTGTCCCAGCTGCCGCTGAGCACGGCGAACACAGGGCCGCTGCCCTGAGACCGGATCAGGCGCTGCGCCCCAGCACCTCGGCGAACATGTCCGCGTCGACATTGCCGCCGCTCAGCGCAACGCCCACCGTCTGCCCGCGCCAGCGCTCCTTCTGCTGAAGCGCCCCCGCCAAGGCAGCCGCACCCGCACCTTCCGCCACGTTGTGCGTGTCGCTGAAGAGCACGCGCATGGCTTCGGCCACCTCGTCGTCGGTCACGGTGATCACGTCGTCGGCTTCGCGCAGGATCACCTCCAGCGACTCGGGCACTGGCGTGCGGCAGGCCATGCCGTCGGCCAGCCGCGTGGTGGCGGGCGACTCGACCGCACGGCGCGCGCGGAACGAATCGCGGTAGGCCGTGGCATGCGCCGACACCACGCCGATGAGCTTGGTCGACACGCCGCAATGCGCGCGCGCCGCCGCCGCGCCGGCAAAGCCGGAGCCCAGGCCGATGGGCACGAACAGCACGTCGGGCGGTGAAGCTTTCAATGCACTGAAGAACTCGACGTACGCGGTCGACACGCCGCGCACCAGCTCGCGATGGAACGAGGGCACGCGGTGCAGCGCGTCGCGTTCGGCCAGCACCGCGGCGTGTTCGGCGGCCGCTTGAAAGTCGTCGCCATGCTCGACCAGCGTCACGCCGAGCGCGCGCATCGCCGCGTTCTTCTCGCGCGAATTGCCGTGCGGCACCACGATGGTCGCGGCCAACCCGTGGCGCTGCGAGGCGAAGCCGACCGACTGGCCGTGGTTGCCGCGCGTGGCGCTGATCACGTGGCGCACGGCGGGCTGCTCGCGCGCGAGGGTCTCGAAGTAGGTCAGGCCGCCGCGGATCTTGAAGGCGCCGACCGGCGTGTGGTTCTCGTGCTTGGCCCAGACCGTGGCGCCCAGGCGCTGCGACAGCTGCGGCCAGGTGTACTGGGGCGTGGGCGGCATGGCTGCATGCACGGTGCGCTGCGCGGCTTCGATCTCTTCGCGGGTGAATCGCATCGACGTCCTTCTTGTTGCTTACTTGCGTTCGGTGAGCGCCACGCGCACGGCCAGCGCGGCCAGCACGCTGCCCATGATGTAGCGCTGCGCGCGCAGCCAGCCCGCGCTCTGCGACAGCACGGCCGTGATGCTCGCGGCGCCGACGATCATCACGGTGTTGACCAGCGCGCTGCTCGCCATCTGCGCCATGCCCAGCTGCAGGCTCTGCAGCAGCACCGAGCCGCGCTCGGGGTGGATGAACTGCGGGAAGAACGACAGGTAGAACATCGCCACCTTCGGGTTCAGCAGGTTTGTGAGAAAGCCCATGCGGAATAGCTTGGCCGGCGGATCGGCCGGCAGCGTGCGGGCCTCGAAGGGCGCGTTGCCGCCGGGCTTGACCGCCTGCCACGCGAGCCACATCAGGTAGGCCGCGCCGGCGAAACGGATCGCGTCGAACGCGACCGGCACCGCCAGCAGCAGCGCCGTGAGGCCCAGCGCCGCGGCGAACAGGTGCACCAGGAAGGCCATCAGCACGCCGCCCAGCGAGATGAGTCCCGCGCGGCGGCCCTGGATCAGCGTGCGCGACACGCAATAGATCATGTTCGGCCCCGGCGTGAGCGCCAGCAGCAGCGAGGCGAGGGCGAACCAGGCGATTTCGGTCAGGGTGAGCATGAGAGTCAGAGTCCTTGCGATTCGAGGGTGACGGGGCCGCGCGGCGTGTCGAGCACGGCGACGAGATTGGGTGGCCCGGCGTCGACCGGCAGGCCGTCCATGCCGATGGCCGTGAGTGCGGCCGACAGCGCCGGCGCGCGCGGATGCGCCACGCGCAGCGAACGCAGCGCCAGGCCCGAGGCGGGCATGGCGTCGGTGGGGTGCACCGCGCCCCACTGGATCAGCGTGGGCAGCGCGCCGTAGAACAGGCGCTGGCCGTCGTCGCGCACCGTGATTTGCCATTCGAGCCGACCGGCCGGCGTGTCGCGCGAGGCCTCGAGCAGGTGGCCGCGGTCGATGTGCGCATGCTCCTCGCGCGCGAGCGCCTGCGTGGCGGCGTGCGCATCGGGCACGCGCGCCACGAAGTGGATGAGCCGCGGGCCGCGCTGCGCGAGCGCGGCCTGCAGCGCGGCGTCGTCCAGGTCGAACCAGCGGTGCGTCTTCGGCCGCGACGGCGCCTTGCCGGGCTCGATGGCGATGATTTCGGCATAGGCGCGCGGGAACGCGTCACTCGCGATGTTCAGCAGCCGGTTGTGCGTTCCCATGAGTGGGTGCACGCCGCCGGGCGCGGGCGTGACGCCGAGCGTGGCCTCGCACCATGCCACGCCCTCGGCCAGCGAGGCGGCGGCGATCACCAGGTGGTCGATTTCGGCGGGGGCCATGGCGTGCCTTTGTTCAGAGGGTGACGTGGCCGTCGACGCAGGTCACGGCATCGCCGCCGACCCAGATCGTGCCGTCGCTGTCGCGCTCGATGTGCACGCGGCCCGCGCGGCCCAGGCACTGGCCTTGCGCGGCCAGGTAGCGCTCGGGCATGTGGCCGTCGGCGATCAGCCATTCGGCCAGGCTGGCGTTGAGGCTGCCGGTGACCGGGTCTTCCTGCACGCCGATGGGCTCGGCGAAGGCGCGCACCTCGAGGTCGATCTTGGCGCCGTCGTCGTTCGGCGTGGCGGGGCGGTTGCCGAAGGCGCGCGCCTCGCGGTTCGAACGGCCGATGAGCAGCGAGGTGTCGTGCGCCGAGGGCACGCCTGCCACGCCGGCCTTCACGCCCAGTTCCTTCAGCGCGCGGTGGTCGGGCTGCAGCGCCAGCACGGCGTCGGCGTCGTTCAGCAGCAGGCCGAACCAGACCGGGCCGTTGTCGAGCACCTGCGCCGCGATGACCTGCTGCGCCTTCAGGCCCAGCGCGCCGGCCACCTTGGCCAGCAGCGCGGGGCTCGGAGCGCTGCGCTTGAGCGGCGGCGCGGCAAAGGCCAGGCGCTCGCCGTCGCGCCGCAGCGGCACGAGGCCCGCACCGCACTGCTGCACCACGCGGCCCGCCACCTTGGGCTTGCCGCCGGCCTGCAGCCACGCATGGCAGCTGCCGATGGTCGGGTGGCCGGCAAAGGGCAGCTCGCCACCGGGCGTGAAGATGCGCACGCGGTAGTCGGCGCCCGGGTCGGTCGGCGGCAGCAGGAAGGTGGTCTCCGACAGGTTGGTCCACTGCGCGAAGCGCTGCATGGCGGCGTCGTCCAGGTCCTGGCCGTCGATCACCACCGCGAGCGGGTTGCCGTAGTAGGCAGTGGCGGTGAAGACGTCGACTTGCTTGAAGGGGCGGGATTTCATCAGGGTCATTCGAGGGAAAGATCAAGCACGCCGCGCGTGCCCGGGCGGGAAAGCAGGTCGGCGTACCAGCGCTCGACGTTCGGCCAGGTCGGCCGGCGGTACTCGGCGCCGGGCAGGCCGAACCAGCGGTGCGCCTCGCAGCCGATCGGGATGTCGGCCATGGTGAAGCGCTCGCCGGCCATGTAGGGGCGCTGCGCGAGGTGCGCGTCGAGCATCGCGAACAGCGCCTCGCTCTCGCGCACCGACGCGGCGATCAGCGCGGGCTGGCGCTCCGAGGGCGGCGTGCGCACCCATTGCACGAAGGCGTCGCGGCTGGCGCGGTTGAGCGTGGTCTGCTGCCAGTCCATCCAGCGCTCGGCGTCGAAGCGCGCGGGCAGCTCGCTCGGGTAGAGCGTGCCGTGCGAGTAGCGGGCGCACAGGTAGCGCACGATGACGTTCGACTCCCACAGCGTGACGCGCTCGGCGCCTTCGCCGTCGTCGATGGTGGGCACCATGGCGTTCGGGTTGAGCGCACGGTACTCGGGCGTCTGCACCACGCCGAACTTGCCGCCGGCCTCGGTGCGCTGGAAGTCGAGCCCGAGCTCCTGCGCGCACCACACGACCTTGCGCACGTTGATCGAACTGATGCGGCCCCAGATGTTGAGCATGGTGTTCAGTGTCCTTGTGCGCAGAGGGCGTCGGCCGTGGCCTGCAGGTACGGCTCGATGTTGCGCATCGCGCGCGCCACGTAGTCGTCTTTCTCGCCGACCGGCGCGACGTAGTGCAGCGCGCTCTTCGCGGCCTCCAGGCCTTCGGTGCGCGCGATGAGCCAGGCCGCGAGGTAGGGCGCCGAGAAGCAGCCGCCCGCGGTCGCCACGTTGCCCTGCGCGAAGAAAGGCTGGTTGAGCACCTCGATGCCGGCTTCCTGCACCCAGGGCTTGGTCGTGAGGTCGGTGCAGGCCGGCACCGTGCCCAGCAGGCCGAGCTTGGCCAGTAGCAGCGTGCCCGAGCACTGCGCGCCGATGAGCTGGCGCGACGGGTCGAGCCCGCGCAGCACGCCCATCAGGCCCGCGTCGGCGGCGATCTCGCGCGTGCGGATGCCGCTGCCGACGATCACCGCACCCGCCTCGCAAGCCGCTTCGAGCGTCGCGGTGGCATGCACCGTGACACCGTTCATCGAGGTCACGGTGGCGCTGGGCGAGGCCAGCGTCACACGCCAGCCCGGCTTCTTCACGCGGTTGAGCACGCCGAGCGCGACCAGCGAGTCGAGCTCGTTGAAACCGTCGAAGGTGAGGATGGCGATGTGCATCGTCGTCGGCCCCGTCAGGCGTGGGCGGGGGCCAGCAGCGCCAGCTCTTCGCGCAGCGTGACGGCGAGCGCGGCGATGGCGGTGTCGATCTCTTCGACGCTGGCCGTCACGAACGACAGGCGCAGCGTGCGCGGATCGCCTTCGCCGGCGTAGAACGGCGCGCCGGGCACGAAGGCCACGTTGCGCTCCACGGCCTTGGGCAGCAGGGTCACGGTGTCGATGCCCTCGGGCAGGCGCGCCCACAGGAACATGCCGCCCTTGGGCGCGTTGAACTTCACGTCCAGGCCGGCCATCTCGCGGTGCAGCGCGGCGATCATCGCGTCGCGCTGGCGCTTGTACAGCGCGCGGATGGTGGGCACGTGGCGGTCCAGGAAGCCGTCCTTCATCACGGCCGAGACCATGCGCTGCGTGAAGATCGGCGTGTGCAGGTCGACCGCCTGCTTGGCCTGCAGCAGCTTGGGGAAGATGGCCTTCGGCGCCACCAGGAAGCCCAGGCGCAGGCCCGGGGCCAGCACCTTGGAGAACGAGCCCAGGTAGATCACGCCCTCGGGGTTGCGCGCGGCCAGCGGCAGCGGCGGGGCTTCGTCGAACCAGAGCTCGCCGTAGGGGTTGTCCTCGACGATCGGCAGGTTCGCGGCGGCTGCGGCAGCGGAGACGGCGGCGCGGCGCGCCTCGGTCATGGTGCGGCCGGTGGGGTTCTGGAAGTTGGGCAGCAGGTAGACGAAGCGCGCGTCGGCCGCCTTGCTCACGAGGTCGTCGACGATCACGCCCTCGTCGTCGCTGGCCACGCCCACGGGGTGCGGCTCCATCGGGCCGAAGGCCTGCAGCGCGCCCAGGTAGGTGGGCGTCTCGACCAGCACCTTGCTGCCCGGGTCGATCAGCACCTTGGCCACGAGGTCGAGGCCCTGCTGCGAGCCGGTGGTGATGAGCACCTGCGAGGCGTCGACGTCCCAGGGCAGCATGTCGGCCACGGCCTGGCGCAGCGGCGCATAGCCTTCGCTGGCGGCGTACTGCAGCGCGGCCTGGCCGTCGTTGTGCAGCACTTCGGCGCAGGCATCGGCGAATTCCTGGATCGGGAAGGTCTTGGGCGAGGGCAGGCCGCCGGCCAGGCTGATGATGCCGGGGCGCTCGGTGACCTTGAGGATTTCACGCAGCACCGAAGGATTCATCTTGGCGGCGCGGGCGGCGAGTTTCCAGTTCATGGGAGGCTTTCTTCTTTCTGGCGAATGAGAGGTGAGTCTGAGTGTGGGGTCAGGGCGGCGGGATGTCGCCACGGTGCACGACATGGATTTTGTTGCCGTCCGGGTCGCGCAGGTAGGCGCCGTAATAGCCCTGCCCGTAGCGGGGGCGGGGCCCGGGCGCGCCTTCGTCGCGGCCACCGTGGCGCAGGGCCGCCTCGTGGGCGGCATGAACGGCCTGCGGCGAGGGCGCGCAGAACGCGACCATGCTGCCGTTGCCGGCGCTGGCGGGTTCACCGTCCAGCGGGATGTACACGTAAAAGCGCGGCAGCGTCTGGCCCGGCGCGATCCAGCAGGCGGCGTCGGGGCCGCCGTCGGGCGTCACGGGGCGGCGGATGAGGCCGAGCGGGGTCAGCACCGCGTCGTAGAAGGCGGCGGCGCGCGGCAGGTCGGTGCAACCGACGGTGACATGGCTGAACAGCGTCATGGTCGTCAGCTCCTGGCCTGCGGCTCGGCGCCGCGTGGAACAGCGGCAGGCGCCGCCGGTTGCGACAGCCGCTTGCCCGCGACCACCGTGGCGACCACGGCGGCGGCGAAGCCCAGCGTCACCAGGTCGAGCGGTTCGCCCAGCAGCGGGATCGACGCGAGGATCGACAGGAAGGGCTGCAGCAGCTGCGTCTGGCTCACGCGCAGCGCGCCGCCCAGGGCCAGGCCGCGGTACCAGGCGAAGAAGCCGATCCACATCGAGAACATGCCCACGTAGGTGAAGCCGACCCAGGCCGAGGCGGCCACGGGCTGCTGCGGCCACAGGGCGATGGTGGCGGGCAGCGTCACGGGCAGTGCCATCACGCAGACCCAGCAGATCACGCGCTCGGCGCCCAGCGACGGCGTGACCTGCGCGCCGTAGATGTAGCCGACCGAGGCCGCGATGACCGCGCCGACCAGCAGCAGGTCGGCCCATTCGAAACCGAAGCCGTGGCCGCTCTGCTGCGCGCGCAGCACCGAGAACACCACCACCAGCAGGCTGCCCGCGATGGCGCAGAGCCAGAAGCCCAGCCGCGCGCGCTGGTGCAGCACCCAGGCCGCGACCGCGGCCGTGACCAGCGGCAGCAGCGCCGTCACCACCGCCGCGTGGCTGGCCGTGACCACGCGCAGTGCAAAGGCCAGCAGCAGCGGAAAGCCGATGCAGTTGCCCAGCACTGCCATGCCCAGCGGCTTCCACTGGTGCGGCGCCGGGCGCGGCGAGCGCGTGACCAGCAGGAAGACGGCCGACAGCACGCCCGCCAGCGCCGCGCGCCCGAGCGTGACGAACCACGGCGACAGCTGCGGCGCCTCTTGCGTGCCCGTGGCCAGCCGCGTCATCGGCAGCGTGATGGCGAACAGCGCCACGCCGACCACCCCGAGCCACATGCCCAGCGTTTCGTCCTTGAGGGCGAGCTTCATACGCCCACCATCCACCAGGCCGTGAGCACGAGGATCAGGCCCATCGCGCGGTTGAACCAGAGCAGGCGCCGGCCCTTGGCCAGCCACTCGCGCAGCAGGGCGCCGACCAGCGCATAGGCGAAGTTGCTCGTGAAGGCGTAGGTCAGCATCACGGGCGCGACGATGGCGAAGCGCGCGAGCGCGTCGGGCTGGCCGGCGATCCAGCCCGCCACCAGCGTGAGCGCCAGCAGCCAGGCCTTGATGTTCACGAACTGCAGCATCACGCCCTGCCCGAAGCCGACCGAGAGGCGGGCGCTGTCGGCCTTGCCGAGCTGGGCGCTGCCGCTGAGCTTGTAGGCCAGCCACAGCAGGTAGGCGATGCCCAGGCCCTTGATCGCCAGGCGCAGCGGCGGCATCGCCACCACCAGCGCGCCCAGGCCGGCCGCGCAGATGGCCAGCAGCAAGGTCCAGCCCACCGGCACCGCGACCACGAAACGCATCGCACGCGGCAGGCCGCCGTTGGCCGCCAGGGCGGTGGAGAGCGTGGTGTTGGGGCCGGGCGAGAAGCTCATCGCCGTGGCCAGCACCAGCAGCGCGGTGAATTCTTGCCAGTTCATGTCACAGACTCTAAACTTGAGACCATTACAGTTCCAGTACAGATGATCGAACAAATCTGAAATCTGTATTGGTCATTCCTTCGACACACGCCGCCCTTTTCTCGCTCTCTGTGCGATGCAGCCCGACTCGATGCTGACCCGAACCTCCACCCAGTCGCTGACCGGGCAACTGGCCGACCGCCTCGCCGAGCGCATCCGCAACCGGCTGCTGGCCCCCGGCGCGCGCCTGCCCTCGGTGCGCGAGTGCGCGCGCCAGCAGGGCGTGAGCCCGTACACCGTGGTCGCCGCCTACGACCAGCTGCTCGCGCAGGGCCTCGTCGAGGCGCGCCGCCAGCGCGGCTTCTACGTGCGCGACGCGGCGCCGGCGCCCGAGGGTTCGCGCAATCCGGCGCATGCCGTGCCCGTGGTGCCGCCGATGATGGCCTCGCGCGTGCCGGCCGACGCCAGCTCGCTGATCCGCAGCATGTTCCACCGCCCGAGCGACAAGCCGCAGCCGGGCATGGGTGTGTTCCCGCCCGACTGGATGGCCTCGACCTTCCTGGCGACCGCGGTGCGCCGCGTGACCACCACGTCGGCGCTGCAGGAACTGTCGCTTCAATATGGCGAGCCTTCGGGCGACCTCGCGCTGCGCCGCAGCCTGTCGCAGAAGCTGGTGCGCATCAACGTGCCGGCCGGGCCCGACCAGATCGTGACCACCATCGGCGCCACGCACGCGCTGGACATCGTGAGCCGCACGCTGCTGCGCGCGGGCGATCCGGTGATGGTCGAGGAGCCCGGCTGGGCGCTGGAGTTCGCGCGGCTCGAAGCGCTGGGCATGCGCATCCTGCCGGTGCCGCGCCGTGCCGACGGGCCCGACCTGGACGTGATGGCGCAGTACTGCAAGCTGCACAGCCCCAAGCTCTTCGTCAGCGTGAGCGTGCTGCACAACCCGACGGGCTACAGCCTCACGCCCGGCAGCGCGCACCGCGTGCTCAAGCTGGCCAACGAGCACGACTTCCACATCGTCGAGGACGACACCTACAGCCACCTCGCGCCCGAGCACGCCACGCGCCTGAGTGCGCTCGACGGGCTGCAGCGCACCATCTACGTCAGCGGCTTCGCGAAGATCCTGGCGCCCAACTGGCGCATCGGCTTCCTGGCCGCCTCGCCCGCGCTGAAAGAGCGGCTGCTCGAGACCAAGCTGCTGGCCACGCTGACCTCGCCCACGCTGTTCGAGCGGGCGCTGTCGTGGTGCATCGACCAGGGCCAGCTGCGCCGCCATTCGGAGCGCGTGCGCATCCGCCTGGACGGCGCGCGCGGCCGCGCGGTGAAGCTGGCCATATCGCACGGCTGCACCTTCGCCTCGGAGCCCGCCGGGCTGTTCGGCTGGGTCGACACGGGCGTGGACACCGACGCGCTCACGCAACGCATGCTCGACCAGGGCTACCTGCTGGCGCCGGGCTCGCTGTTCCATGCGCGCCGTCCGCCGAGCACGATAATGCGGATCAACTTCGCGACCTCGCAGGACGCGAATTTCTGGAAGGTTTTCAGCCGGGTCAGGGACGAGCTCTGATTCGCTTGCAAAGGCCTTGGAGTAAGCTGGCAGCACAAGAAAACCCAGCCAGGAGACCTCCCGCATGAGCAACGCCAGCAAACCCTTCGACTTCAGCCAGTTCGTCCCCGGATTCGACTTCCTGAAGAACCTCGCCGGCGGCGCCGCCGCGGGCTCCGGCTCGGTGCCCGGCATCCCCAGCTTGGCCAGCTGGGTCGCGCCCACCATGAGCGTCGAAGAGGTCGACAAGCGCATCCAGGAACTCAAGACCGTCCAGTACTGGCTCGAACAGAACGGCCACGCGCTCAAGGCGACCATCCAGGCGCTCGAGGTGCAGAAGATGACGCTGTCGACCCTGCGCGGCATGAACGTGCGGATGGAAGACATCGCCAGCGCGTTCACCAAGCAGGCCGCGGCCATGGCGCCGGCACCTGCACCGGCTCCCGCCCCGGCCCCCGCACCCCGGCCCGAGCCGGAGCCCGTCGAGGAAGAGGAAGAAGAGTTCGACGAGGCCGAGGAAGAAGCGGAAGAAGAAACCCCGGCACCGAAGAAGACGTCGCGCGCCAAGCCCGCAGCGTCCAACGGCGCTGCCGGCGTGGTCGACCCGATGCAATGGTGGGGCTCGCTCACCGAGCAGTTCCAGCAGATCGCGAGCACGGCGCTGCAGGATGCGGCGCAGCTCAAGGTGCCGGCCATGGCGCAGCCGCTGGCCGACGCCGTGGGGCAGGTCATCGGCAAGGCGACGGCGGCACGCAAGCCGGCCGCCAAGACCGCCGCGAAGAAAACTGCCGCCAAGAAAGCCGCGCCGGCACCCGCCGCGCGCAAGAAAACCACGTCCGCCGCCGCGCGCAAGCGAACCTCCGGCCGGCGCTGACGTCTCACAGACACCTTTCCAGACGACGACGCACGGGTCGGTACGCACCATGAAACTGTTTCCCACCGGCCATGCCACCCACCCGCAATGGCGCATGGCCGCCGGCCTCGTGCTGGCCCAGTTGCGCGCGCAGATGGCGCTGCCCGACTACGCGTCGAACCCGACGCTCGGGCTGCTCTACATCACCGACCACTACGCGGTCGAGGCGCAGGAGATCCTCGATCACCTGAGCGCCGAACTGCCCGAGGTCACCGACTGGTCGGGCACCGTCGGCATCGGCGTGTCGGCCAACAACGCCGAGTACTTCGACGAGCCCGGCCTGAGCCTGATGCTGTGCGCGCTGCCCAGCGACCAGTACCGCGTGTTCTCGGGCGTGGCGCCGCTGGGCAGCTCCGAAATGAGCGGCTTCGAGGCGCACACCGCGCTCGTGCACGCCGACCCGGCCACGCCCGACCTGGGCGAGCTGATCGGCGAGATGGCGGGCCGCACCGACACCGGCTACCTGTTCGGCGGGCTCTCGTCCGGCCGTGGCGGGGCGCTGCAGTTCGCGGTTGGCGGCAACGGCAACATCCGCGGCCACGGGGCGGCGGGCGGTGTGTTCTCGGGCGGCTTGTCGGGCGTGGTGTTCGGCGAAGGCGTGCGGCTGGTGTCGCGCGTCACGCAGGGCTGCCAGCCGCTGCGCACCGGCGGCGCGCGCGAGCGCGAGATCACCGAGGCCGACGGCAACCTGCTGCTGTCGCTCGACGGCGAGCCGGCGCTCGATGTGCTGCTGGCCGACCTGCAGGTGTCGCTCGACCGGCCGCAGGAAGCCATCGACGCTGTGCGCAACACGCTGGTCGGCCTGGCCGACGCCGGCAGCGACGGCATCCGCCGCACCGGCGACTTGGGCGCCGACGTGCTGGTGCGCCACATCATCGGCCTCGACCCGACGCGGCGCGGCATCGCCATTGCCGACAACGCCGAGGCCGGCATGCGGCTGAGCTTCTGCCGCCGCAACGCGCAGGCGGCGCGCGCCGACCTGATGCGCATCTGCGCCGAGATCCGCGAAGAGCTCGAGCCCGAAGAACAGACGCTGGCCACCGCGCGCGCCGTGGCGGCCGGCGAGGCCGAGGCCGCACCGCATCCGGCGCGGCGCATCGCGGGCGCGGTGTACGTGAGCTGCTCGGGGCGCGGCGGCCCGCACTTCGGTGCGCCGGGCGCCGAACTGCAGATCGTGCGGCATGCGCTGGGCGACGTGCCGCTGGTCGGCTTCTTCGCCGCCGGCGAGATCGCGCGCCACCACCTGTACGGCTACACCGGCGTGCTGACGGTGTTCACCGCGCCGGACTGACTGGCTGACTGACGGGAAAAAACGACGCGTGCGCCAGCGCCCTGTGTTCTCAGGCGCTTCGCGTCGCTAGAATCCGCCCGCTTTCTTGAATCTCTGCTGCTGCAAGAAAGAGTGATCCGCGCGCCCCGAGGCACGCGGTCGATCTCTTTCGCCCCGCCACGCGATGTGACGGGGCCCGGAAACCGACACGGTTTCCCCGAATGGAATTGCAGCCATGGGCAGCCCTACCCACAGTCATTTTTCGAGACTCCAGCGCGCCTTTTCGCGCGCCCACATCGCCGTCGACTACCGCGACGGCGTCTATCACCTGCGCAACGAAGCCGCGCAGGCGACCGTGCTTCTGCCGCAGAGCCTGCCGCTGGAAGAAAAAGCCGTGAACCAGCTGCTGGCCTTTGCCAGCGTGCGCTCGTCCGACGGCGCGCACGGCGTGTGCAAGGCCTGCGCGACGCCGGACTTTCATCCGGGCTCGGTCGCGCCGGTGGGCAGCGTCGTCGCCACCGATGGCGACTTCGTGATTCCCGCCGCGGTCGGCACCGACATCAACTGCGGCATGCGCCTGCTGACCACCGGCCTCACGCTGGACCAGGTGGCGCCGCACAAGACGCAGCTGCTCGCGCGGCTCACGCGCAGCCTGCTCGACAACGGGCGCGACGTGCCGGTGCACACGGCGGCGTTTCGCGCGCTGTTCGACGACGGGCCGGCCGCGTTCCTGGACGCCGTGCGCAACGAGGGGCTCTGGTCGGCCTGCGACCGCGACCGGCTGCAGGCCGAGATCGGCGCGTGCATCGGCCTGGCGAGCTTCGGCGGGCAGTCGCGGCACGCACCGTCGGCCTACACCGGCGCGCGCCACGAGGTGTTCCGCGACCCTTGTCTGGGCACGCCGGGCAGCGGCAACCACTTCGTCGAGCTGCAGGTGGTCGACCAGGTGATGGACCGGCACGCGGCCTACCGCGCGGGGCTCAAGGCCGGCGAGGTCGTGGCGATGATCCACAGTGGCTCGCGCGACATCGGGTTCCATGTCGGCGGCCGCTGGATGGACCGCGCGCGGGCCGAGTGGCCGCAGGGCCTGCGCCATCCGAAGAGCGGGCTGTACGGGCTGGCCGGGCCGCTGGCGCAGGAGTACCTGGAAGCCATGGGCGTGGCCGCGCGCTATGCGTGGGCCAACCGCGTCGTGCTGGCCGAGCTGGTGCGCAAGGACTTCGCCGAATTGCTCGGCGCCACGGCGTCGACGCTGGTGGTCGACGTGCCGCACAACGTCGTGCTGCGCGAGCACGGCATGAACATCCATCGCAAGGGCGCGACGCCGGCGCATGCGGGCGACCTGGCGCTGATTCCCGGGTCGATGGGCGATCACTCGTACCTCGCGACCGGGCTGGGGCATGAAGACTGGCTGTGGTCGTGCAGCCATGGGGCCGGCCGGCGCATGCGTCGGCAGGAAGTGCGCGCGATGCGGCCCGCACCCGACGACGCCGATGCCAGCTGGCAATGCGTGACCTTGCGCGAAGAGCGCCGCATCGAAGAGGCGCCGCAGGCCTACAAGCCGATCGGCGCGGTGATCGAGGCGCAGGAAAGCGCGGGGCTCATCCGCTGCGCCGTGCGGCTCAAGCCCTGGGTCACGTTCAAGGCATGACCCGAGGGCGCGTGTCGTGTCAGCCCAGTGCGGGTTGCACGGCGCGCGGCGCGGGCGCCGGCATGCCGGCGAACGCGAAGTCGACCTCGGGCGCCAGCCCGCTCACGATGCGCGCGATCGACTTGCCCGAGCCGCAGGCGTGCGTCCAGCCGAGCGTGCCGTGGCCGGTGTTGAGGAACAGGTTCGGCAACTTGGTCTTGCCGATCAGCGGCACGTTGCTCGGCGTGGCCGGGCGCAGGCCGGTCCAGAACTGCGCGCGCTCGGTGTCGCCGGCGCCGGGGAAGAGTTCTTCGACGCGCCGCACGATGGCTTCGCAACGCACGCGGTTCAGGTCGCGGTCGTAGCCGTTGAGCTCGGCCGTGCCGGCGATGCGCAGGCGGTCGCCCGACTCCGACGTGTAGCGCGAGAACACCAGCTTGTATTCGTCGTCGGTGAGCGAGACCTGGTGCGCCTTCGATGCGTCCTTCACGGGCAGCGTCACCGAGTAGCCCTTGGCCGGGTAGATCGGCAGGCGGATGCCCAGCGGCGCGGCGTACAGCGGGCTCAGCGAACCCATCGCGAGCACGAAGGCGTCGCCGCGGATGCGCTGGAAGCGGCCTTCGTTGTCGGTCGCCTCGACGTGGTCGATGCTGCCGCCGGCTTCGCGCAGCGCGGTCACCGTGTGGCTCATGAGGAACTTCACGCCGGCCGCTTCGGCCAGCTTCACGAGCTCGCGCGCGAAGCGGTTGGCGTCGCCCGATTCGTCTTCGGCGGTGTAGGTGGCGCCGGCGAGTTGGGGGCGGATGTGGGCGAGGGCGGGTTCGATCTTGATGGCCTCGTCGGCCGAGATGACCAGCCGCTCGCAGCCCAGGGCACGCATCTGTTCGGCGGGCGCGAGGGCGCCGTCGAATTCTTTTTGCGTCGTGTAGAAGTGCAGGATGCCTTGCGTGCGCTGGTCATAGTTCAGGCCGGTGTCTCGACGCAATTGCTGCAACATTTCCCGGCTGTATGTACCGAGACGCACGATCTGTTCGATGTTGTGGCGGGTGCGCGCGGGGGTGCATTCGCGCAAGAACTGCAGGCCCCAGAGCCACTGGCGCATGTCGGCGCGGATGCGAAAGAGCAGCGGCGCATCTTCCTTGCCGAGCCATTGCAGCACCTTCAGCGGCGCGCTCGGATTGGCCCACGGTTCGGCATGGCTGACCGAAATCTGGCCGCCGTTGGCGAAGCTGGTTTCGGCGGCCGGGGTGGCCTGCCGGTCGATCACGGTCACCTCGTGGCCGAGTTGCTGGAGGTAGTAGGCCGAAGTCACGCCGAGCAGGCCGGCGCCAAGAACGATCACACGCATTGCAAGTACCTTTGAGTTTGCAGCGCTTGAACGGCGGGCGTGGAGTGCTATTGAACCAATAGCAAGCAACCGGACGACCGATATCCAAGTTGCCGCTCCCCCTGTCCTCGGTACCTGAGAGATTCACCCTGCTGCACCAGCAACGGGTTTGCTCCTTCGGTGCGCCACATGGCGTGGCGGCTCTCCAGACGGCTGTATCGATGAGTGCAGTACTGACCCCTTGCCGAAGTTCCTGGGCGTTGCCTGGAATTTCGTCGGGCCGACCTGAGCGTTTATGGGAGTTTGCGCCTTCGGTAGGGCCTCCATGGAGGCCCGCTCTCCTGCAATTGATGGCGATTGTAGGCGGGCCCCGCAAGCCGGCCAAGCCCTGTACATCGGCACTTCACACCGATGGGATAATTGAATGTTGATTTTTGGTAAAGCAAACTTTTTTCTACATGCGGGGGACTCCATGATCCTGGTTACTGGCGGCGCAGGCTTCATTGGCGCCAATTTCGTGCTCGACTGGATCGCGCAGGGCAACGAGCCCGTCGTGAACCTCGACAAGCTGACCTACGCGGGCAACCTCGAGACCCTGGCGTCGCTCAAGGGCAACGCGAACCACGTCTTCGTGCAAGGCGACATCGGCGACAGCGCGTTGCTCGATCGCCTGCTGGCCGAACACAAACCCCGTGCCGTCGTGAACTTTGCCGCGGAATCGCACGTGGATCGCTCGATCCACGGCCCGGAAGACTTCGTGCAGACCAATGTGCTCGGCACCTTCCGCCTGCTCGAATCGGTGCGCGGCTACTGGAACGCCCTGCCGGCCGACCAGAAGGCGGCCTTCCGCTTCCTGCACGTGTCGACCGACGAGGTCTACGGCTCGCTCTCCAAGACCGACCCGGCCTTCACCGAAGAGAACAAGTACGAGCCCAACAGCCCGTACTCGGCCAGCAAGGCCGCCAGCGACCACCTCGTGCGCGCCTGGCACCACACCTACGGCCTGCCGGTGGTCACCACCAACTGCTCGAACAACTACGGCCCGTTCCACTTCCCCGAGAAGCTGATCCCGCTGATGATCGTCAACGCACTGGCCGGCAAGAACCTGCCCGTGTACGGCGACGGCATGCAGGTGCGCGACTGGCTCTACGTGAAGGACCACTGCAGCGCCATCCGCCGCGTGCTCGAGGCCGGCAAGCTCGGCGAGACCTACAACGTCGGCGGCTGGAACGAGAAACCCAACATCGAGATCGTCAACACCGTGTGTGCGCTGCTCGACGAACTGAGCCCCCGCGCCGACGGCAAGCCGTACAAGGAACAGATCACCTACGTCACGGACCGCCCGGGCCACGACCGCCGCTACGCCATCGATGCACGCAAGCTCGAGGCCGAACTCGGCTGGAAGCCCGCCGAGACCTTCGACACCGGCATCCGCAAGACCGTCCAGTGGTACCTCGCCAACGGCGAGTGGGTGCGCAACGTGCAAAGCGGCGCGTACCGCGAGTGGGTCGAGAAGCAGTACGACGCCGCACCCGCAAAGGCTTCCGCATGAAGTTGCTGCTGCTCGGCAAAGGTGGACAGGTCGGCTGGGAGCTGCAGCGCAGCCTCGCGCCGCTCGGCGAAGTGGTCGCGCTGGACTTCGGCAGCACCGACTTTCACGCCGACTTCAGCCGCCCCGAGCAGCTGGCCGCCACGGTGCTGGCGGTGCGCCCTGACGTCATCGTCAACGCCGCCGCGCACACCGCCGTCGACAAGGCTGAGAGCGAGCCCGACTTCGCGCGCAAGCTCAACGCCACCTCGCCCGGCGTGGTGGCCGAGGCCGCGCAGCAGATCGGCGCGCTGATGGTGCATTACTCCACCGACTACGTCTTCGACGGCAGCGGCACCCAGCCCTGGAAGGAAGACGACGCGACCGGCCCGCTCAGCGTGTACGGCCAGACCAAGCTAGAAGGCGAGCAGTTGGTGGCGAAGCATTGCGCGAAGCACCTGATCTTTCGTACCAGCTGGGTGTACGCCGCACGCGGCGGCAATTTCGCCAAGACCATGCTGCGCCTGGCCAAGGAGCGCGACAAGCTCACGGTCATCGACGACCAGTTCGGCGCCCCCACCGGTGCCGAGTTGCTGGCCGACATCACCGCGCACGCGATTCGCGCCACCTTGCAAGACCCGGCCAAGGCCGGGCTGTACCACGCCATCGCCGGCGGCGAGACCACGTGGCACGGCTACGCGCGCTTCGTGCTCGAGATGGCGCAGCAGGCCGGCGTCGAACTCAAGGCCGGCCCGCAGGCCGTGGAGGCCGTGCCCACCAGCGCCTTTCCAACGCCCGCGAAGCGCCCGCACAACTCGCGGCTCGACACCACCAAGCTGCAGACCACCTTCGGCCTGCGCCTGCCGCCCTGGCAGGAAGGCGTGGCACGCATGCTGCGCGAGACGCTCTGACCGACTGATTTTTCCTGCCCCTCACAGAAGAAGACCTCCATGACGCAACGCAAAGGCATCATCCTCGCCGGCGGCTCCGGCACCCGCCTGCACCCGGCCACGCTCGCCATGAGCAAGCAGCTGCTGCCGGTGTACGACAAGCCTATGATCTATTACCCGTTGAGCACGCTGATGCTCGGCGGCATGCGCGACATCCTGATCATCAGCACGCCTCAGGACACGCCGCGCTTCCAGCAACTGCTGGGTGATGGCAGCCAGTGGGGCCTCAACCTGCAGTACGCGGTGCAGCCGAGTCCCGATGGCCTGGCGCAGGCTTTCATCATCGGCGACAAGTTCGTGGGCAACTCGCCGAGCGCGCTGGTGTTGGGGGACAACATCTTCTATGGGCATGACTTTGCCCATCTGCTGTCGGACGCTGATGCGAAGCAAAGCGGTGCGACCGTGTTCGCGTACCACGTGCACGACCCGGAGCGTTATGGTGTGGTGGCCTTCGATGCCAACGGCAAGGCCAGCAGCATCGAAGAAAAGCCTGTCAAGCCCAAGAGCAGCTACGCCGTGACTGGCCTGTATTTCTACGACAACCAGGTCGTCGACATCGCCAAGGCCGTGAAGCCGAGCGCGCGCGGCGAACTGGAGATCACGGCGGTCAACCAGGCGTACCTGGACCTGGACCAGCTCAACGTGCAGATCATGCAGCGCGGCTATGCGTGGCTCGATACGGGCACGCACGAGAGCCTGCTCGAAGCCGGCCAGTTCATCGCGACGCTGGAGCATCGGCAGGGGCTGAAGATCGCCTGCCCTGAAGAAATTGCGTGGCGCAATGGCTTCATCGACAGCGCCCAACTCGAAAAGCTGGCCGCACCGCTGCAGAAGAACGGGTACGGAAAGTACCTGAAGCACCTGCTGACCGAAGAGGTGCGTTCGTGAATGTCATCCAAACCGAGATCCCCGACGTTTTGATCATCGAGCCGAAGGTCTTCGGCGATGCCAGAGGGTTTTTCTACGAGAGCTTCAATCAGCGCGCGTTCGAAGATGCCGTCGGGTCGAAGGTCGACTTCGTGCAAGACAACCATTCAAGGTCGTCCAAGGGCGTGCTTCGGGGGTTGCACTATCAGGTCCAGCAAGCGCAAGGAAAGCTGGTGCGTGCGGTGCGCGGGGCGGTCTTTGATGTGGCTGTCGATATCCGGCGCTCTTCGCCCACGTTCGGGCGTTGGGTGGGCACGGAGTTGAGCGAAGGCAATCACCGACAGTTGTGGGTTCCGGCGGGCTTCGCGCACGGATTCTTCGTTCTCACCGACTCTGCGGATTTTCTGTACAAGACGACGAACTACTACGCGCCGGAGCACGAGCGATGCATTGCCTGGAACGACTCGAGCCTGCAGATCGCGTGGCCGGACATCGGCATGGCGCCGCAGTTGTCCAAGAAGGACGCCGAAGGCAAATCGCTTCAAGCGGCGGACGTCTTCGAGTAATCAGATTTTTTGGACGAGGCACCTGAGTGCCTGCCGAATTCGAGGCGCCGTTTTTTGATCTCACGTCAATGAACGAATGCCGAGAGTGAGATTCTTGTCTTCTTGCTGTATTTGAAATATTCCCGCTGCCCGTGAATGTGAGTTGCTTCTGATGGAGTGAGCCGAACGGCTCCGGCCTCATGCGCATTCGATCGACGGACAAAGGCCTGAGCGTGTGAACGCGAGGAAGCGCATCAATTTTCATGAAACCCGGAATGAATTTCAAAAAGCTATTGAAGCGCATCGCTCAGCTTGTGAACGAGTATCGCGATGCCGGTCTGCTCCGGCAGTCGGATCTGTTCGATAAAGAATGGTATCGGGAGCGCAATCCGGATGTTCCGGAAGGCGCTGAGATTCGGCATTTTCTTCGGTTCGGCGGCAGGGAAGGGCGTGCACCGAGCGAAAAATTCGATGCGGCAGGGTATCTGAAGGCCAACAAGGACGTGGCGTACAGGGGCCTCAATCCTTTGGTGCACTACCTCAAGTGGGGCAAAGAGGAGGGTCGGAAGGTTGCAGTTGCCCGCCCACCGATGCGCGTGCCCCTCTCCGAGAAGCGACGTTCGGCGCCAGCCATTGATCTCAGTCGCTATTCAAGAAATGGCACGTTGCTCGTGACAGAGCAGGAGATTCGCGATCTCGAATTGCTCCATGAAACGGACCTCTTCGATGCCGAGTGGTACCTCGAAAATTACCCGCATCTGAAGAATCAGGACCCTTACCTTCATTTCCTGCGGCATGGCGGCTTCGAAGGATTGAAGGCCAGTGAGAACTTCGATTGCGAGTGGTATTGCGACATCTATCCGGATGTCGTCTTGCACGGCGTGCACCCACTGCTGCACTACCTGAAGCACGGCATGAAGGAAGGTCGCTTCAAGGGCATGCCGCCCAAGATCGCATCGGTCGTCAAACGGACCGTTGCAGACCTGATGACGCTCGACCCCGAAATCGAATCGTGCCACCCGTTGCACGGCAAGCACTTGAGGCTGCGCCCGAATTTCAGCATCCCGACCGATGAACTCGGTGCAGCGTGGACTGAAATTTTTCATGATTTGCCTGCTGGAATCCGGCACGTCGTTTTCATGCCGTGGCTTGTCAAGGGCGGGGCGGATCTCGCTGGGGTCAACATCCTGCGCGCGGCCCAGGAGGCGGTTGGCGTTTCTGCCACGCTGCTCGTCTTGACCGATCATGACAAGGTTGACGCCTTCGACTGGCTCCCCTCGGGGTCACAGGTGCTGGTTTTGTCCGATTACGACGCCGATCTCAATCAGCAGAACAGACAACGCATTGTCGAGGCGCTCATATTCGCGCTTCAGCCTGAGTCGATCACGAACGTAAACAGCTTGGCGTGCTGGGCCGCCCTGGTCGAAAAGGGCAAGGCTTTTCAGTCGATATGCAAGGTCTACACGACGCTGTTCTGCCGCGACTTCACGGAAGATGGCCGCGGGGCGGGGTATGCGGATACGCACCTTCGGGCTGCGATCCATAACGTCGACAAGATCTATTTCGATACCAACGTCTTCCTTGAAGAAGTGGTGGCGAGGTATGGATTTACACCTGCATTGACGCAGAAGCTCCAGTTCCTGCCTCAGCCTGCATTGGACGATTTGCGAGAGATTGCGAAGAAAGCCCAAGCCGACGAACAGCGACCGGCCATCTTCTGGGCAGGCCGGTTCTGCCATCAGAAAAATACGGAGTTGTTGGGGCGGATCATCCGGTCTCTGCCGGAGGTCGCACTGGATGTCTACGGCGGCGGTGAGCCTCAGCGCGAAGCCGAACTGGCGGCGCTCGCAGAAACGCAGCCCAAGCTGCGTCTGCTGGGGATGTTCGCCTCGTTCAGCAAGCTTCCCCTGGAGCGGTATGCCGCCTTCCTCTTCACGTCGCGTTTCGAGGGCATGCCGACGGTCCTGATCAATGCCGCCGCCGCAGGCGTCCCCATCATCGCGAGCAATGTCGGAGGCGTCTGCGAACTGGTGACCAACGAAACCGGATGGCTGATCGATGCCCTGGACGACGAGCGCGCCTACTGCGCGGCCATCCAGGAAATTCTCGACAACCCGGAAGAGGTGCAGCGTCGCCTACAGGCCATGAGGAAAAAACTGGGCATCGAGCGTTCCTGGTCCGCATTCAAGGCAGGACTCCCTTTCTCATCCATGTCCTCCAGCGAGGCCGAGCATGTCTAAGTTTCACGTCACGGCGATCGTCAATGGGCACAAGGAAGGCTTGTGGCTCAAGCCGGCATTGGACAGTGTCTGGGCCTGCTTCGAGGTGGCCCGAGAACAGGGTTTGACCACCGAGCTGCTCGTTGCGATGGACCGCGCGGACGCACTTTCTGTCGAGATCGTCAGCGACAGCGTCGCAAGGTTTCCTCATGTGCGCGTGGTTCCCATGAACCATGGTGATGTCGGGCATGCTCGAAACCAGGCGGCATTGATGGCCGAGGGCGAGTACGTGGCGTTTCTCGACGGCGACGATCTTTGGGGCCCTACCTGGCTTTCGGACGCCTATGCCATGGCGAGTGCGGACGAGCGGGAGCTCGTGCTTCACCCGGAGGTGAATGTCTATTTCGGGCACGACCCTCATGTTTTTGTGCATATCGATGCCGAAAGCAAGAATTTCGACACGGCCGCGCTTGCGTTGGTGAACTACTGGACGTCACTTTGTTTTGTGCGCAGGGAATTCCTTGTGGAAAATCCCTATCCGGAAACAGATCTGGCAGCACAAATAGGTTACGAAGATTGGGCTTGGAATCTCAAGGTGATGTCTGCGGGCGCCGTGCACAAATGCGTTCCAGGAACCGGGCATGCCATCCGGATGAAGAGAATTTCTTTGGTTCGTCAAACGAGTTCGGCAGGTTGCATCGCAGCGCCCAGTGATATTTTCAAGAAGGTCCTGAAAAACCAGGCAAGGAGGCCTGATTCGAAGCTTCGCATCGCAGTTTAGTTCGCGCTTCCCGAGAAGCTTCTTAATTTGGCTTCAATGTGTGATGGATAAAACAAAATTCAAAATTCTTGACAGGTGGGAGAACACTCATGTCAAGTTGCTGCTGATCGTATTTGGTGCAGCACTGATTGCAAAAGGCGGGGTTCTGGCGCGCGGCTTTGCCGTCGATGACTATGCGTTCGGGCAGGGATTTACAAAGGGCGAGCTGAGCGTATTCCTGACACAGGGCCGGTTCCTGCTTGGGGGCATTGACAGCTTCATCGACTCCCTCGGGGTGAACATCAATGACTTGTACATATCGCTCGGCGTCTGCGCGCTGCTCCTTCAGGCCGCGCTGGTCGTTTCCATCTTGCGATTCGTAGGTGTCGCGAATGCGCGGGGGGCGGCGTTGGTGGGCGCGGTCATGGTGGTCCACCCCTATCTGGCGGAGATACTGACCTTTCGCATGGTGTTGCCCGGGTATTGTGTAGCGGCGGCATTTTCCATCGTGTCGTTGGAGATGATCTTGCGAGGGCCGTTGAGGTGGCCGAACATCGTGATTTCACTGGGTGCCACGGTCAGCATGTTGTTCATCTACCAAGGGTTTCTGAACTATTTTTCCGTAGCCATCATTTTTACGTACCTGTTCGGAGCGATTTCCTGGAAACGAATCGGCTTTGACGTGGCCGACGGACAGGATCTCAAACGACGCGCGGCGGCATTGATGCTCGTCTGCCTTGCCTCTGCGTTTATCTTCCTGGTCATTCTTAGCACATCGAAGAGCCTGGGGTGGATCGAGTTGACGGGACGAGCGAACCTCATTGAACGCGGGTTCCTTGTGGAGAGAATTGGGCAGATCAAGGATCTTCTGCTTCAGATCTACTGGTTGGGTGAGCCGGTATCCCCTCGGTGGTTGAAGGTTCTTGTTGCCGCGATGATTTCTATCGCTGTGATTTTGACGGCAAGAATTTTCTGGTCTCAGGAAAGAGATTCAAAGAAGTTTTTTGATTTTCTGGGCATTGCACTGAGTTTGCTCTTGTTGATTCCAGTGACGGTGGGCGTGATCGCTCCATTCAAGGACTGGCATCCCGTGCCGAGAGTGCTTCCCCAGGTTGCATTGATTGTCGGATTGCTGTTGCTTGTCGGCTATTCGGTGGTGCGAGGCTTTTTTGGAAAAATACCGGGGAGTATTTTTTCGGGATTTTTAACTCTCTTATTGGTGTCTTTTGTTCTCATAAGCAATCAAATATTTGCGGACCAAAAGAGGGTGAATTCGTGGGACAGGGCCGAGGCGAATCGAGTGATTGCTCGTCTTGAGCAAGAAGAGAAATTTTCGAGAGTTGAGTATGTTTTTGTAAGCAGCGGGAGTTGGCATCACTCTTCTCGGTTGAATACGATTCAGGGGGATATGAATATTTCAGCGTTTTCTCCAGAATATTCAAGAGTGCCATTGCTTGTTGAGGTTTCCGGCTATGCCTTCAAAAAATCCTCTAGTGATCAAAATATGATTGGCGAAAAGTTTTGCGAAAAATCCAAGCCGTGGCCAGATAGAGGGTCAATCTCTATTGTTGAAAATCTGGCCATTGTTTGCTTGAAGAAGTGAATTTTGTTTTGAAGGAAATTCCGGGCTTGCGTTCTATTTCAATGGCAAAAAATTAAACTGTTAGAATTATTAAAATGAACAGGTTAGAGCGAATTTCCATAGTGATCCCGGTTTATTCGGGGGAAAAGACGTTGCCAATTCTCGTGGCCGAAATCGAGAAACTGACACATCCGCAAGTCACAGCGGGCGGCAACTCGTTTGTTGTCAGCGAAGTCGTGCTGGTCCACGATTGCGGCCCGGATCGGTCGGACCTCACCATGACCGCGCTCGCGGAGAGCCATGCATTCGTTCAACCGGTATGGCTGTCCCGGAACTATGGACAGCACGCCGCCACCATGGCCGGCATGGCCAGCGCCACGGGGGACTGGGTCGTGACCATGGACGAAGACGGCCAGCAGGACCCCACAAGCATCGGCGCGATGCTTGACCTGGCCTTGAATGCTTCGCTCCAGCTCGTCTACGCACAACCCACGAATCCGCCGCCGCATGGCTGGTTGCGCAACCTGATGAGCCGGACGGCCAAAGGCATCAGCACGCGTCTTCTCGGCAACAAGACCATCGGCCGCTTCAACAGCTTCCGGTTCATCGATGGCGAAATTGCCAGGACGTTGTCCGCCTATTGCGGCAATGGTGTTTATCTGGATGTCGGGCTGTTCTGGATCACGGGCCGTGTGGGGCACTGCCCATTGCGCCTCAGGGAAGAACTGGGCCGCCCCTCGGGTTATTCTTTCTTGTCACTGGTCAGGCATTTCTGGAGCCTGGTGCTCACGACCGGCACCCGACCGCTGCGTCTCATCACCATCATGGGATTCTTCTCGATTCTGTTGGCGATGGGATTTGCGATCTACGCCATCTACGAAAAGTACACAGGGCAGGTCCCGGTCGAAGGGTGGACATCGCTCGCTGTCGTGGTGGCATTTTTCTCTGGCGTCATCCTGACGGCGCTTGGTGTGATCGCGGAGTACCTGGCGGTGACGATGGGCATTGCCATGGGCAAGCCGCTCTATGTGGTGAGCTCGAAGCCGACCCGGTCGAATCGCCCATGACCTTGACGTGGGTCCTCGGTAGCCGCGGTTTGCTGGGCTCCGCTTTTTGTCGTGCCCTGCGACTCGATGGGTCAGAGACATTCGTTCCTGCCGAGCATTTCAGCTGGGGGGATGAAGCACGGCTCGCGTTGCAGATCGAGGCCGCAGTCGACGCTTTTTCGTCCCACGCGCGTCAAGCATCCAGGTGGGAGATCTACTGGGCCGCCGGTATCGGAACGATGGGCAGTGCCGAGGAATCACTTGAGCCTGAGGTGCGGGCGCTCGCGTTGCTCGTTCGGCTGATCGAGTCGAACGACGCGCTGTTGGCGATGCCGGGTGCGCTGGTGCTTTCGAGCTCTGCCGGAGCCATCTACGCGTCGTCCAAGGACGAGGTCATCACCGAGAACTCCGTACCGGCGCCCAACAGCGCCTACGCGCGAGCAAAGCTGCGCCAGGAAGACCTGCTGCGCGATTTCGGAGTTGCACACCCGCAGATCTGCGTGTTGCTGGCCCGGATATCGACTCTCTACGGCGCGGGGCAGGCCATTGGCAAGGCGCAAGGGCTTCTGACGCACATGGCCCGCAGCATCGTGCGCAATCGCCCGGTCGGTATCTATGTTCCGATCGACACCATCCGCGACTACATCTCGGTGGACGATGCGGCATCCGAGATCATTGGCACCCTGCGCGAACCGGGTTTCTGGCCGGGCGTGCTGCTGAAGATCGTCGCATCGGGACGGCCGACAACGATCGCTGAGATCATTTCCATTTTCAAGAGAATTTCCAGAAAGCCGCCCAAGATCACGACGGGTGCCAGCAAGGTTTCCAGCCTCTATCAAAGAAAAATTCAATTCCGGTCTGTTGTCGGAAATGGAAGGCGGTTGTCGCAGATACGCAGCCTGGGAGTTGGAATACATCAGATCCTCAGTGCCGAGCGGGCCGCACATGCCAATCCGGAGAGACTCCTCCGATGACGGATTTTCAATTTTTGAGTGATTTTCGGATTTGTAGGCAGAAATTGGTATGAAGAGGGGTGAAATTTTTTCCTTTCAATTCGTTCGATTTCTCGTGGTTGGTGTTGTCAATACATTGGTTGGCTTGTCGATAATCTATTCTGCCAAGTATTTTTTCAAAGCCGGCGATGTCGCCGCCAATGCCATCGGCTACGGGGTTGGAATCTGCGTGAGTTTTATCTTGAACAGCCGATGGACATTTGCATACAGCGGCCTCATGGTCCCCGCGGCAGTGAAGTTCTTTTTAGCCACAGCGGTGGCATATGCAGCCAATCTGTTGACAGTCATGACGGCAATCGATGGGTTTGGTATAAATACCTATCTGGCTCAGGCGCTTGGCATGCCGGTCTATACGGTTGTGGCATACCTGATAAGCAAGTACTTGGTGTTTCGTTTGAAAATAGAATAAACACCATGTCTTCGTGGTGTGTGAAACGGAAAGCTGAGTGTTTATTTGTAGAGGTTCGGTTTAGGTCGATAAGCCCTGGCTACTCCGCCAAAAGGTAGGGTCGATTTGATTTTCTCTCTCGCGATGTTGCATATTCCGACGATCTCTCGTGTCGGAGTTTGATAAAGAAAAACAGGAAACAAAAATGAGTATGCGAGGTCGACGCTTCGTGGAGTTCTGGAGAGAGCACGGAACCCGAGCGGCTGCAAGATTGATTCGCGAAAAGCTAGGGGACGTCATCGCCGGCCGTGCGGTGTTCACGAAGGTGGAAGTCGCGCCGGCCATCGTCGAGCGCGGCGGGACGGTGCCGCAAATCTGCGGGCAGCGCTTTATTTCGCAGCAGCCCCTGCAAACCTATGTCATTCCGCAGCCTTCGCTGCCGCGCGTCAGCCTGGTGACGGACAGCATCGGCTCGGACAGCCTGTTCGGGGGCGTGGGTACGGCCTTGCTGTTCTCGGCCCAGTTGGCCAATCGCATGAACGCAACGTTGCGGGTCGTGACCCGGACCGAAGCCCCCATTCCCGGCAATGCCTGGCAGATCCTGAATGCGTACGGCGTCGAACTCCAGCACGAAATCCAGTTCGCTTTCGCACCGCTCTCGGACATGAATCCGGATGCAAGCCGACAGGGCGAAACGGCTTCGCCCGGCTTGGACATCCACCCGGACGAAACTTTCATCACGACCTCCTGGTGGACGACGGCCGCCGCGTTGCCGAGTGTTCCGCATGCATCGATCATCTATCTCCTCCAGGAGGATGAGCGCATGTTCTATCCGTTTGGCGAGGAGCGAGTGCATTGCGAGCAGGTCTTGCGCACCGAGGACATCCGCTTCGTCGTCAATACGCAGTTGCTCTACGACCATCTGATTGCCTCCGGCCTCACGCACCTGAGCCGCACGGGGTGCTGGTTCGAGCCGGCGTTTCCGAAGTCGCTGTTCCATGTGCGTGATCGTGAGCCGGGAGGCAAGAAGCGCTTCTTCTTCTACGCCCGCCCCAACAATCCGCGCAACCTCTTCCATGTCGGCCTGACGCTCCTCGATCGCGCAGTCAATGAAGGCATTCTCGACCTCGAGCAGTGGGATGTGTTCCTCGTTGGGAAGGACATTCCGAACGTGGCGTTTGCCGATGGCAGCAGGCCTCAGCGATGCGAGGGGCTCGGTTGGAAGGCCTATGCCGATCTCGTGGGCACCATCGATCTGGGGCTCAGCCTGATGTACACGCCGCATCCGAGCTATCCGCCATTCGATCTCGCAGCCAGCGGTGCGGTGGTGGTGACGAACAGGTTCGCCAACAAGCAGGATCTTTCAAGCTATTCGCCGAACATTCTTTGCGCGGATCTGGACGTGGAGGCCTTGCTCGAGGCTCTACGGGAAGGGGTCGCACTGGCAGGAGACGCGCAAACGCGCAGTCGCAACTACGCCGCGAACGGGTTGGGCACGGATTGGGCGCAGGCGTTCGAAGCGGTCCTTCGAGCGCTCACGGCGGCACGCTGATGTTTGCGCTGAACACACCCGGCGTTCCCTATGCGGACCCTTGGCTTCTGCCGGTTTCCGCACGCCTGGCCATGTTGCATAGGCGTTCGGTGCGTGTGGCGTACTTCTATGAGGAGCCCAACAACAGCACGTTCCGCTACCGGGCCTACAACATGGCCCAGGTGCTCAACGAGCTCGATGCGGGCAGCCATGTTTCAGCCAGCTACTTCTTCTTGTCCGACAGTGCGCGTTTCGACGAGATCGCCGATGCCGCGGATGTGCTGGTCATCTGCCGCTCGCGCTATTGCCACCAGGTCAACGGCCTGATCACCAAGTTCCGCGCGCGCCGCAAGCGTGTGTTGTTCGACGTCGACGACCTGGTGTTCGACACGGACTATGCCCACCTGGTGGTTGCGACCCTGGGCCTCGATGTCGCGCAGAAAGGGCTGTGGGACGACTGGTTCGCCATGATCTCCCGCATGGGGCAGACGTTGAGACTGTGTGACGGTGCCATCACGACCAATGACTTCCTGGCTCGGAAACTAGCGGACTATTCGGGCCTTCCCGTGTCCGTGGTGCCGAACTTCATGAACAAGGAGCAGCTAGGGCTTGCGGAGAAGGTCTTTGCCGAGAAGCAACGCATGCGCTTCTCGGGTGACGGCAAGGTCACCCTGGGCTATTTCAGCGGTTCGCCTTCGCACCGCCTGGACTACGCCATCGTGGAGCCGGCGCTGGCGGAGGTGCTGGCGATGCGGCCGAATATCGAGGTGATGGTGGTCGGCTACATCGACCACGGGCCCGCGATGCGCGCCTTCTCGAATCGCGTCAGTCGGCAGCCGTTCCATGACTACGTGAACCTGCAGCGGCTGCTCGGAACGGTCGAGTTCAATCTCATGCCGCTGCAATCGAATGCTTTCACCGACTGCAAGTCCGAACTGAAGTACTTCGAGGCGGCGAGCGTGGGCACCTTGAGCATCGCTTCGCCGAGCTTCACCTATCGCCGCGCCATTCGTCACGGCGAAAATGGCTATATCGCGAAAGCCCATGAGTGGGCCTCGGCGATCCTGCAGGCGGTGGACCGCAGTGCCGAGAGCTATGAGGCGATGGCGACCGAGGCCCGGCGCGATGCGCTGCAGAAGTTCGGCTGGCAGCACCAGACCGAAGCGATCCTCAACGCATTGCAGATCGCCTGACCGGCCGGGCGCTTCCCGGGGCGCGCTTCTTCAGCGTTCGACGATCCGCCCGTGTTCCATATGGATCACGCGATTGCACTCCTTGGCAATCAGCTCCGGTGAGTGGGAGGCCAGGACCAGAATGCCCGACTTCGACACCACATCGCGCATCCGCTTCTCCGCCTTCTCGGTGAAGGCGGCATCGCCCACCGACAGCCATTCATCCATCAGCAGGATGTCGGCCTCGACGCTGGTCGAGATGGAGAACGCCAGTCGCATCATCATGCCGGTCGAATAGGTGCGAACGGGCATGTTGACGTACTCGCCCAGGCCGCTGAACTCGCAGATGTCGGGCGTGAGCCGGTCGACCTCTTTCTTGCTCATGCCCATGACGAGGCCGCGCAGCATGATGTTCTCGATGCCGGTGGCGTCCATCTCGATGCCCAGTGCGGGGTCGATCAGGCTGGCCACGGAGCCCTGGCGCGTGAACTCGCCCGACGACGGTTCATAGACGCCCGCCAGCGTGCGCAGCAGCGTGGACTTGCCCGCGCCGTTGTGGCCGATCAGGCCCAGCCGGTCGCCGCTCTTGAGCTCGAGGTTCAGGCCGCTGAGCGCCTGCACCACGGTGACCCCGGTCTCCTTGCCGAAGCGTCCGCCGGTGACGGAGGCCGCCAGCGTCTTCTTGAGTGACACCGAGCCGGCCCCGTAGATGGGGAAGCTCACCGAAACGTTCTTGAGTGAAATGGATGCCATGGATCAGAGCCAGTAAACGACGCGGCGGCGGTATTTGACGAACATCACGCTCGCGGCGGTCAGGCACAACACCGTCCACACGCCGATACCGATCCAGCTGTGGAGGTGGGCTTCGCCGCCCATCAGCGGGGTGCGCAACAGGTCGAGCATCTGCGCAAAGGGATTCCACAGCACGTATTTGGCGCGGCCCGGGAGGTTCTCGGGAAGCCAGAAAACGGGGGTGAGGAACATCAGCATCTGCATGATGCTGGTGATGATCTGTGTCACGTCGCGGTAGCGGGTGCAGATGAGGCCCAGCAGCAGGCCGAGCGCATGGGCGTTGACGACGAGGATCAGGAAGGCCGGAATGACCATGAGCGCCGACCACGACAGCGAGACGCCGGCCCAGATTGCGACGGGGATGTACAGCACGATCTGGTGGGCGAACTGGATCAGGTTGCGCCCCAAGGCCCGCCACACGAAGAGGCTGATGGGAAAGTAGCCCTGCTTCAGATAGTTGGATGCGCCCACGAAGGCGTTGCAGGCATCGGTGACGACGGCTGAGAAGAACCCCCAGAAGATGACGCCGAGCGCCAGGTGCGGGAAGAACTTGTCCAGGTGGGTGCCGAAGAGCGACGCATACAGCGGCCCCATGCCGCCGATCATGACGCCCATGCTCAGCGTGAGCCACAGCGGGCCCAGCATGGAGCGGCGATAGCGCAGCACCACGTCGAACCAGGCCAGCGTCCACCAGATGTCGGTGCGGCGGGTGCCTTCCCACCAGTCGGCCAGGGCGCTTCGATGGAGATTGGAATGAACTTGGCTCATGCGTGTGCGTCAGTGTCTTTGTCTGCCATGCGGCTGCCGATGTGCAGGGTCAGGTTCCCACCGCCGCGTGAAACGGCGATGAGCAAAAGCGCTTCGTGGCCGAGGGGGTCAAGCGGGATTTCTTGGAGGGCTATGGCCGGATGGGCCGGGACGGTGCTCGTGCGAGCCCGCGCATTTTATTCAGAGTATCAACTGAGAGATAATTTTACCGGCTCCGGTTCCCCTGCAATTCGTAACCATGGAAGAGCCCACCGCTCCCCCGATCGGACGGGCTGCGGCTGCCATCGGCAGCATGCCCGACAGAAAAACGATCCACCCATGCGCAACCCCCGTCCTCTCGAAGTCTCCGTCGCCCTGTGCACCTACAACGGCGCCCGCTTCCTGCGCGAGCAGGTGCGCAGCATCTGCCTGCAGACCCGGCCGCCGATCGAGATCGTGCTGTCCGACGATGCCTCGCGCGACGGCTCGGTCGATGTCGTGCGCGCCACGGTGGCCGAATGCGCGGCGGAGCGCCCCGGGCCGCCCATTGCCTTGCGGGTCTTCGAAAATCCCGTGGCCCTGCGGGTCGTCAAGAACTTCGAACAGGCCATCTCGGCCTGCATCGGCGACCTGATCGCGCTGAGCGACCAGGACGACGTGTGGGTGCCCGACCGGCTCGAGCGGATGGTGGCGCCCTTCGTGCAGGACGACAACCTCTGGCTGCTGCACACCGATGCGCGCCTGGTGGATTCCCAGGGCCGTGACCTAGGCAACACGCTGTTCCACGCGCTGGAGGTCACGCCGTCCGAGGTCGAGCGGATTCACACCGGCCGGGCTTTCGACGTGTTCCTGCGCCGCAACCTCGTGACCGGCGCCACCACGGTTTTCCGTCGTGCGCTGCTCGCCGATGCGCTGCCGCTGCCCGTCGAGTGGGTGCACGACGAATGGCTGGCCATCATCGCGTCGACGACGTCGCGGGTCGACCTGCTGGAAGAGTCCCTCATCGAATACCGCCAGCACGAATCCAACCAGATCGGCGCCCGCCGCGACACCTTCAAGGAAAAGGTGCGCAAGGCGCTCGCCTCGCGGGGCAACACGCACGTCGAGCGCGCGATCAAGGCCGAACTGTTGCTGAAGCGCCTGCTGCAACTGGGCGATCGCGTGCCCCCCGAGATCATCGACAAGGTGCGCAGCAAGATCGTGCACCAGCGCTTCCGCGCCGCGTTGCCTGCCTCGCGCCTGGCCCGTTGCGTGCCGATCCTGCGCGAGGCCATGACCGGTCGCTATGACAAGTTCGGCCGCGGGGTGCGCGGCGTGGTCCGCGATCTTTTCGAATCCGTCTGACACAACAACAATGAACCCAACCAACGTCCCCGCGAACCCTTCCCGGCCCAGCGAGCCGCCGGCCTGGCCGAACGTCGTGGTCATCATTCCGTTCTACAACGGCGCCGATTTCATCGAGCGCTCGGTGAAGAGCGTGTTCGAGCAGTCGGTGCCGGCGCACGAGGTGATCGTGGTCAACGACGGCTCTCGTCCGGAAGAGCGCGCAGCGCTCGACGGGCTGGCGGCCCGCTATCCGTTCCGCATCCTCGACAAGGAGAACGGCGGCCAGGGCTCGGCGCGCAATGCGGGCGTGGCGGCGTCGACCTCCGAGTACATCTGCTTCCTGGACCAGGACGACTTCTACCTGCCGAACCACATCGAGACGCTGGTGTCGTCGATCCCGTGGGACGACCGCCTGTTTGGCTACATCTACGCCGACCTGTACGAGGCGGACGGCGACGGCAACGTGATCCGTACCGGCGTCATCAAGGACCACGCGCAGCACCCGAAGCGCAGCATCTTCGACCTGCTGCGCTACGACATGTTCGTGCTGCCCTCGGCCGCGCTGGTGAGCCGCAAGGCCTTCGACGCGGTGGGCGGCTTCGATTCGCAGTTCATGGGCTACGAGGACGACGACCTGTTCCTGCGCATCTTCCGCAAGGGCTACAGCAATCACTTCGTGGACAAGGCGGTGACGGTCTGGTGCATCCACACGGCCAGCACCTCGTTCGGCATCCGCATGGTGCGCAGCCGCTTCAAGTACTTCAAGAAGCTGCTGCAGATGTTCCCCGACGAGCACCAGCGCGGCCGCTACTACCTGCGCGAATACCTGATGCCGCGCTTCCAGCTGTTCTTCGTGAACGAGGCGATCGAGGCCATCAAGAAGGACGACCAGTACCGCGGCGAGATGACGGCGGTGCTCGACGACTACGCGGCCATCGTCTTCGCGAACCCGTATGTGGGCCGCAAGAAGAAGCTGCGGTTGTGGATCACGCTGTTCCTGCTGCGCCGGAGCACGCCGGGCATGGTGCGCTTCATCGGCGCGCTGACGAAGTTGCCGGGCATCCGCAGCCTGCGCAAGGTCTACAAGTCCTGATGCGCGCCGCGGCGGCCCGCAGGCCGCCGCAGCCTGGTCCTCAGCGGGCCGGCGCCGACGTCATCGCCGGGTCCATGTAGGTGGCGTGCGTGCGCACGTACTCGGCGCGCAGGTGGCCCGCGTCCTTGTAGATCGGCGTGGCGTCGGCATCGGCGCGGGTGCACCAGTCCTTCTGGCACAGGGTCGGGATCGGGTCGATCACGATGGCGCCGCTGCGCTGCGCGATCTGCCGCATGCGCTCGTGCAGCGCCTTCTGCCTCGCGTCCCAGGGAGCGGTGGGCGACATCTTGCCCACTTGCATGTCGCCCAGGCGGCCACCCTTGATGAACTCCTCGGGGCCGAAGCCCTCGCCGACCGGGTTGTCCAGCAGCAGGTAGACCTGCTTGTGCTTGGCCAACGTGGTCAGCACGGTCTCGAGCATGTTGAGCGAGAAGTCCACGCCGCCGCCGCCCATGAAGCGCCGCTTGTCCTTGCCGTCGAAGAAGTAGTAGCGGTCGGCCGCTGCGTTCTCTGCGTTGGGCTTGCCGGTCTCGGTGAAGTAGCAGTTCCAGCAGCCGCCGAAGACGACGGCGTCGAACCGGTCGCTCATGGCCAGCCGCATGCCGCCGTCGCGGCGTTCGCCGCAGAGGTTGTTCTGCTCGTCGACCACGTTGGGAATCGGCGGGCACGCGCCCCAGGTCACGAAAGAGAGCGAATCGAGGGTGCCCGGCGAGGTCTTGGAAAGCTCGACGGCGCGCGGCCCGTACTGCTCGACGTGGCTGTCCCCGAAGAACAGCACCCGTCGCTTGCCCTGCCCGATCTGCTGCAGCACTTCGCCGTCGACCTTGATCGGGCTCAGGCCGTCCGGGTAGGCCCAGTCCTTGGCAGCCGCGGCGGTCTTGTTGAAGTACGGATCGCTGTGGCGGCCCACGTAGTAGCGCGTGGTCGCCAGCAGGCCGAGCACGACGAAGCCGATCATCACGGCCACCAGCCCCGCCGTCACCGTCGGGTTCTCGCTGCGGCGCGTGTAGCGCTCGACGAACCGGTAGGTGAGCCACGCCAGCACGAACGACGCCACCAGCATCAGCGCGCGGATGCCGTCCGACGGCAGCTTGCCCTCGAGGATGCGCGCATAGGCCAGCAGTGGCCAGTGCCACAGGTACAGCGGGTAGCTGATCAGGCCGACCCACACCATCGGCTTGGACGCGAGCACATAGCGGTTGAGCACGCCGGTCGGCCCGGCGGCGATGCAGAAGAAGGCGCCCACCGACGGCAGGATGGCCCAGAACCCCGGGAAGGCCTTGCCGCCGCGGATGTAGCACAGCCCCAGCACGATCAGTACGAGGCCGGCAATCGACTGCGCGTGGCGGCTCCAGCCCGCCTTCGGCGGCGGGCGGTGCAGCCGCGCATAGGCCAGCATGCCGCCGATCATCAGTTCCCAGAAGCGCGACAGCGGCGAATAGAACGCGGCCGTGCGGTGGCTGTGGATGGTCGTCACGTTGAGCAGGAACGACATTGCCGCTACGGTGCCGAGCACCGTGAGCATGCGCCACTTGCGCTTCCAGGCCAGGCCCAGCAGCACGGGCCAGAAGATGTAGAACTGCTCTTCGATGGCCAGCGACCACAGGTGCAGCAGCGGCTTGGTCTCGGCGGCGTTGTCGAAGTAGCCGGCCTCGCTCCAGAAGGCGAAGTTCGACACGAAGCCCGCGCCCGCGGCCACGTGCTTGCCCAGTTGTTCCCATTCGTGCGGCAGCAGGGCGAACCAGCCGAAGGCCATGGTGGCCAGCAGCACCAGCGCCAGCGCCGGGAAGATGCGCTTCACGCGCCGCGCATAGAACTCGCGGTAGCTGAAGCCGTCGCCCTGGAAGCTGCCCAGGATGATGGTGGTGATCAGGAAGCCCGAGATGACGAAGAAGATGTCGACGCCGATGAAGCCGCCCTTGATCCACTGCGGAAACGCGTGGTAGCCGAGCACCGACAGCACCGCGACGGCGCGCAGCCCGTCGATGTCCGGGCGGTATTTCGGGTGAACCAGGTGGGCGTGTTCGGGGAGGGAGGTCGGGCTGCTCGTGGTCGTCATCGTCGGTGCTGAAAGCGGCGCTTGCGGGCTTTTCGTGCGGGGCTTTTCGGCCCCGATTGTCCTCGCAAACGCCACCGTGCCTTTTTCAGGCGGCGGCGCGCTGCAGCCGCCAGTAGCGCCAGAAAGCGCCCGACAGCCACACCTTGAGCAGGCTGGTCACGTGCCAGTACAGGTACTTCTTGCTGCGGTGGCTGGCGCGCTGGGCGTCGTGGCGCGCGCGCAGGTCTTCGGTCACCTGGAGCTTCCAGCCGGCCAGCCGGGTGCGGGCGCAGATGTCGAAGTCTTCCCCGTACATGAAGAAGCGTTCGTCGAAGCCGCCGATGCGGCGGTAGGCCTCGCTGAGGAACAGCATGAACAGGCCGGGAATCCAGGCCGGCACGGCCGGCGGCTGGTAGCCCGGCTTCTTGCGGCCCAGGATCTCGAAGGGGGTCAGCAGCGCGCGGTGCGGCTCGGGCTCGGGCCGGCCCGACTCCAGGATGCGCGGCGTCATCAGGCCGGCGTCGGGCGCGGCCTGGGCGAGCATCGGGGCGAGCACGTCGGCGTCGAAGCGGATGTCGGGGTTGAGCACCAGGAACCAGGGCGTGTCGCAGCGCGCGAAGGCCTGGTTGTGGTTGGCGCCGAAGCCCAGGGGCGCCGCGTTCTCGATGCGCTCGATCGGAAAGCCCCACTGTCGTCCTGCGAGCAGGTCGGCCTCGGGAATGTTCAGCGTGAGCACGACCTTGGCGATCGCGTTCCGGCTGTGCCGGTCGAGCTGCTCGAGCAGCGGCAGCACCAGCGCGAGCTGGCCGTGGCTCACGATCGACAGGGTGACCGGGGCGTGGGGTGAAGAAGGGGGCGTGGGCATGGTCTAATTTCGCTCGGGAATTCTAGGGTTCCCCCAACCCCACTCATGATTGCCCTGATCATCCTCAGTTTCTTCGTCTCCGCCATCGCGGTGCAGCTGTTCATGCGCCGCGCGCGCAGACACGCGCGCCGCTACGGCGCCGACATGCCCCAGCGTTTCCACAAGGGCCACGTGCCGCGCCTGGGCGGGGCCGGCATCATGCTCGGCATGAGCGCGGCCTGGCTGGGCGCCGGCCTGATCGAGCCGCTGAACATCGCCTGGCCGCTCAAGTCCTCGATGCTCACGCTGGTGTGCATCCTGCCCGCCGTGCTCGGCGGCATCGTCGAAGACGTGACGCAGCAGGTCAAGGTGCGCTACCGGCTGGGCCTGACCATCGGCTCGGCGCTGCTGGTGTGCTGGGTGCAGGGGCTGGGCGTGGCGCGCACCGGCTTCGAGACGCTCGACGGCTGGCTCGCGCTGCTGCCTTACGCCTCGCTGGTCTTCGCGGCCCTGGCGATCGGCGGCCTGCCGCATGCCTTCAACATCATCGACGGCTACAACGGGCTGGCCGGCACCGTGGCCGTGCTCGTGTGCCTGGCGATCTCGCACGTCGCGCTGCAACTGGGCGACCGGCAGCTGGCCGCGATGGTGATCTGCCTGGTCGGCGCCACCTTCGGCTTCCTGGTCTGGAACTACCCGCGCGGCAAGATCTTCGCCGGCGACGGCGGCGCCTACGTCTGGGGCATGGTGATCGCCGTGGCCTGCGTGACGCTGGTGCAGCGTCACCGCGTGGTGTCGCCGTGGTTCCCGATGCTGCTGCTGATCTACCCGGTGTGGGAGACGCTGTTCTCCATCTACCGCAAGCTGGCCCGCGGCCAGTCGCCGGGCACGGCCGACGCGCTGCACTTCCACCAGCTGATCTTCCGGCGCATCGTGCGCGTGGCGTTCGCGGACGACGAGGCGCGCCAGCTGCTGGCGCGCAACAACCGCACCTCGCCCTACCTGTGGATGTTCGCCGCGCTGTCGGTGGTGCCCGCGGTGCTGTTCTGGAACAACACCTTCGTGCTGATGCTGTTCTGCCTTCTGTTCGTCACGACCTACGTCGGGGCGTACCTGATGATCGTGCGCTTCAAGGTCCCGCGCTGGCTGCGGCCCTGACCGCCGGCGCCTTCTTGTTGCGAGAATTCTTCCCATCGTCCACCGCTTTGGAGCCTGACCGCCCATGACCGACCCCGTCCTCAACATCCCTCCGCGCGACAAGGCCGAGATCCTGGCCCAGGCGCTGCCGTACATCCGCAAGTTCCACGGCAAGACCATCGTCATCAAGTACGGCGGCAACGCCATGACCGACCCCGCGCTGCAGGCCGACTTCGCCGAAGACGTGGTGCTGCTCAAGCTGGTCGGCATGAACCCGGTGGTGGTGCACGGCGGCGGCCCGCAGATCGAGGCCGCGCTGAACAAGCTGGGCAAGAAGGGCAGCTTCGTGCAAGGCATGCGCGTGACCGACGCCGAGACCATGGAAGTCGTCGAATGGGTGCTGGCCGGCGAGGTGCAGCAGGACATCGTGGGCCTGATCAACCAGGCCGGCGGCAAGGCCGTTGGCCTCACGGGACGCGACGGCGGCCTCATTCGCGCGCAGAAGCTCAAGCTGGCCGACCGCACCGACCCGAACGTGCACCACGACGTGGGCCAGGTCGGCGACATCGTCTCCATCGACCCCAGCGTGGTCAAGGCGCTGCAGGACGACGCCTTCATTCCCGTCGTGAGCCCGATCGGCTTCGGCGAGGAGAACGAGAGTTACAACATCAACGCCGACGTCGTCGCCGGCAAGCTGGCCACGGTGCTCAAGGCCGAGAAGCTCATGCTGCTGACGAACACGCCCGGCGTGCTCGACAAGAACGGCAACCTGCTCACCAACCTGAGCGCGCGCGAAATCGACGACCTGTTCGCCGACGGCACCATCTCGGGCGGCATGCTGCCCAAGATCGAAGGTGCGCTCGACGCGGCCAAGAGCGGCGTGAACGCGGTGCACATCATCGACGGCCGCGTGCCGCACGCGATGCTGCTCGAGATCCTGACCGACCAGGCCTACGGCACGATGATCCGGGCGCGCTGAGCGCCCTGCGCGTGCCTTCCGTCGGCGGAAGGCGCGCGCTCACTGCGCTGTGCGAGAATCAATTGATTACATCTTTGCACGCGCTCCCATGCAGAACGAAGAGACAGCTGCCCCCGGCGTAGAGACCCCGGCCGACACGCCCGCCGCCGCACCGACGCGCAAGCGCCCCAAGCCGGGCGAGCGGCGCGTGCAGATCCTGCAGGCGCTGGCCGCCATGCTGGAGCAGCCCGGTGCCGAGCGGGTCACCACCGCCGCGCTGGCCGCGCGGCTCGAGGTGAGCGAGGCGGCCCTGTACCGCCACTTCGCGAGCAAGGCCCAGATGTTCGAGGGCCTCATCGACTTCATCGAGCAGAGCGTCTTCACGCTGGTCAACCAGATCCTCGAGCGCGAAGGTGCCACCGGCAGCCAGCAGGCGGCCCGCATCCTCGTGCTGCTCGTGCAGTTCGCCGAGCGCAACCCCGGCATGACGCGCGTCATGGTCGGCGATGCGCTGGTGTTCGAGAACGAGCGCCTGCAGCAGCGCATGAACCAGTTCTTCGACAAGATCGAGGCCACGCTGCGCCAGGTGCTGCGCGGCGCGGCCGCCGCCGACGGCTCGGCCACGCCCAGCGTCGATGCCCAGGTGCGCGCCGCGGCGCTCACGGCCTTCGTGGTGGGGCAGCTGCAGCGCTTTGCGCGCTCGGGTTTCCGCCGCGCGCCGTCCGAACACCTGGAAGCCACGATCGCCCTGATCGTCTGAAGGCCGGGCCGGCAGGTCCGGCGCCGCCACGCTGAACTCGACGCGGCCCTTTGCGGCGCGTACGATCGATTTCCTCCCTTGCCGCCACGCGGTGCCGCGGTGACAAGCCCGTTTCGCATGACCTCTGGATCGGAGGCTCGCATGAGTGCTTGTCCTTCCCGCCTTCGCTGGCCTTCCGGGGCGCGCCATGCCTGATGCCGCCGCCGCCCGCCCGGCCCCTCTCCTGCACGCCGTTGCGCTCACCGCGGTTGCCATGGTCGCGTTCGCGGCCAACTCGCTGCTGTGCAGGCTCGCGCTGCAGCACGGCGGCATCGACCCGGCCAGCTTCGGCAGCATCCGGCTCGCGTCGGGGGCGATCACGCTCGCGCTCGTCGTGCGCTTCCGGGCACAGCCGGCGGCGCTCGGGCGCACCGGCTGGCTCCCGGCCGTCATGCTGTTCGCGTACGTCGCGTTCTTTTCCTTCGCGTACCTCAGCCTCCCGGCGGGCACGGGCGCACTGATCCTCTTCGGCGCGGTGCAGCTCACAATGCTGGGCGCGGGGCTGGGCGGTGGCGAGCGCTTCGGGGTGCTGGCGTGGTGCGGCTTTGTCCTTGCGGCCGCCGGCCTCGTCTACCTGGTGTCGCCGGGCGTTGCGGCGCCGCCGCTGTTGGGCGCCGTGCTGATGGCGGTGGCGGGCGTGGCGTGGGGCGTGTATTCGCTGCGCGGCCGGGGCGTGGCCGACCCGCTGGCCGCGACCGCGCGCAACTTCCTGCGCGCCGTGCCATTGGCCCTGGCGCTGAGCCTGGTGTTCGCCACGCGCGCGCACGCCGATGCGCGCGGCGTCGCGCTGGCCGTGGCCTCCGGCGCGCTGACCTCGGGGCTCGGCTACGTGGTCTGGTACGCGGCACTGGGCCGGCTGTCGGCGCTGCGGGCGGCGACCGTGCAACTGTCGGTGCCGCTCCTGGCGGCGTTCGGCGGCGTGCTGTTCCTGTCGGAAGCGATCACGCCGCGGCTGGCGCTCGCCTCGGTGGCGATCCTTGGCGGCATCGCGCTGGTGCTGAGCCAGAAGTCGCGCCAGGCGGCGCGGCGTTAGTTCAGGGTCACGCCCACCTTCGCGCCGGCGGCGACGATCTCGCCCCAGGTCGCGTCATCGACCCACACCCCGTCGCGCCGGCGTGCCGCGCGCGCCTGGCGCTCCGGCTCGCCCGCGATCTGCACGGCCTCGAAGCCCTGGCCCGGCGGGCTTTGCCGCAGCCAGCCGATGAACTCGCGCGCCTCCTCGTCGAAGGCTTTCTGCGTGCCGAGCTTCGCGGGGTCGATCAGCACCGTCAGCATGCCGTTGAGCACCGTGCGCGCCGTGTCCGCCGGCCGGTGCCAGGTGCCGCCGCCCGTGAGCGCACCGCCCAGCAGCTCGCAGGCCACCGCCATGCCGTAGCCCTTGTGTTCGCCGAAGGTCATGAGCGCGCCGAACAGGCCGTTGCCCTGCGGCACCACGACCACGCCCGGGTCGTTGGTGGGCGCGCCGCGTTCGTCAATCAGGTAGCCGTCGGGCACCTGCTCGCCCTTGTTGTGGGCCACGCGCATCTTGCCCTGCGCCACGCGGCTGGTCGCGTAGTCGAGCACGAAGGGCTCGGCGCCCGCCAGCGGAATGCCGATGCAGCACGGGTTGGTGCCGAAGCGCCCGTCGCCGCCGCCCCAGGGCGCCACCACGGGCCGCGAGAGCACGTTGACGAAGTGCATCGCCACCAGCCCCTGTGCTGTCGCCATTTCCGCGAAATGGCCGATGCGCCCCAGGTGGTGCGCGTTCGCGAGCGTGAAGATGCAGCTGCCGTGCTGCTTCGCGCGCGCGATGCCGAGCTCCATCGCCTGCACGCCGACGATCTGCCCGTAGCCGTGCTGGCCGTCCAGGCCCATCAGCGTGCCGATGTCGAGGTTGACCTTCACGGCGGCGTTGGGCACGAGGCCGCCTTCGGCCACCGCATCGATGTAGCGCGGCAGCATGCCCACGCCGTGCGAGTCGTGCCCGCTGAGGTTGGCCAGCACGAGGTTGGCGGCCACCTGCTGTGCTTCGGCGACGCTGCTGCCCGCCGCTTCGAGGATGCGGGCGACGTTGGCTTGCAGGCCGTCGGCCGGAAGGGTTCTGGACATGGATCAGGCTCCTCTTGCGTTCAATGGGATGGCGTGGCCGATGGGGCGGGTGGGCAGGGGCTGCGCCGGCCTCACATCACCGCGCCGACTTGCCACGGCACGAACTCGTTCTGCCCGTAGCCGTGCTGCTCGCTCTTCGACTGCGCGCCCGAGGCGGTGGCCAGCACCAGCTCGAAGATGCGCTGGCCCATCTCCTGGATCGAGGCCGTGCCGTCGACGATCTCGCCGCAGTTGATGTCCATGTCTTCTTCCTGCCGCTGCCACAGCGCCGAGTTGGTCGCCAGCTTGAGCGAAGGCGAGGGCGCGCAGCCATACGCCGAGCCGCGACCGGTCGTGAAGCAGATCAGGTTCGCGCCGCCCGCTACCTGGCCCGTGGCGCTCACGGGGTCGTAGCCCGGCGTGTCCATGTAGACGAAGCCGTGCGCGGTGACGGGCTCGGCGTACTCGTACACGGCTTCGAGGTTGCTGGTGCCGCCCTTGGCGACCGCGCCCAGCGACTTCTCGAGGATGGTCGTGAGCCCGCCCGCCTTGTTGCCCGGCGAGGGGTTGTTGTTCATCTCGCCCTCGTTGATCTCGGTGTAGTGCTCCCACCACCTGATGCGATCGACCAGCTTCTGGCCGACCTCGCGCTTCACTGCGCGGCGCGTGAGCAGGTGCTCGGCGCCGTACACCTCGGGCGTTTCGCTGAGGATGGCCGTGCCGCCGTGCGCCACCAGCAGGTCGACCGCCGCGCCGAGCGCCGGGTTGGCGCTGATGCCCGAGTAGCCGTCCGAGCCGCCGCATTGCAGCCCGATGGTGATGTGCGCCGCGCTGCACGGCTCGCGCTTCACGGCGTTGGCGCGCGGCAGCATTTCATTGATGAGCGCCACGCCCTTCTCGACCGTCTTGCGCGTGCCGCCCGTGTCCTGGATGTTGAAGGTGCGAAAGTTCTCGCCCTCGGCCAGGTGGCCGGTCGCGAGCCACGCGTTGATCTGGTTGGCCTCGCAGCCGAGACCCACCACCAGCACGCCCGCGAAGTTCGGGTGCGTGGCATAGCCCGTGAGCGTGCGCTCCAGGATCTGCATGCCCATGCCCTGCGTGTCCATGCCGCAGCCCGTGCCGTGCGTCAGCGCGACCACGCCGTCGACGTTCGGAAACGCCGCCAGCGCTTGCGGATTGGTCTTGCGCGAGAAGTGGTCGGCAATGGCGCGCGCAGCGGTGGCCGAGCAGTTCACGCTGGTCAGCACGCCGATGTAGTTGCGCGTGGCCACGCGGCCGTCGGCGCGGCGAATGCCCATGAAGGTGGCCTCGCGCTTCGCGGGCGCGGGCTTCACGTCGGCGCCGAAGGCGTAGTCGCGTTCGAAGTCGCCCTTGTCGGGGCCCATGTCCAGGTTCTGCGTGTGCACGTGCTCGCCGGCGGCGATGGGCTTGCTCGCGAAGCCGATGATCTGGTTGTAGCGGCGCACCGGTTCGCCCTGCGCGATGGCGCGCATGGCGACCTTGTGCCCCGGCGGAATCAGGCCGCGCACGGCCACGTTCTCGACGAGCGTGCCGCCCAGCAGTTGCGAGCGCGCGATGACGACGTCGTCGGCGGGATGGAGTCGGATGTAGGGCGTCATGGTCAATAGAACATCTTGGGAACCCAGAGCACCAGCTTGGGCATGTAGGTGATCACGCCCAGGCTGAGCAAGAGAGGCACCAGCCAGGGCAGGATGGCCATCGTCGTGCGCTCGAAGCTCAGGCCCGCCACGCGCGCCAGCACGAACAGCACCATGCCCATCGGCGGGTGCAGCAGGCCGATCATGAGGTTGAGCACCATCACGAGACCGAAGTGGATCGGGTCCACGCCCAGCTGCGTGGCAATGGGCAGCAGGATGGGCACGAGGATGGTGATGGCCGCCGTCGGCTCCAGGAAGCAACCCACGAACAGCATCAGCAGGTTGGCCAGCAGCAGGAATACCCATGCTTCCTGGGTGAAGCTCAGCACCCAGCTCGCGATGCTGGTGGTGACGCCCGTGGCCGTGAGCATCCAGCCGAAGATCGAGGCCGCCGCCACGATGAACAGCACCGTGCTCGTGGTCTCGATGGTGTCCAGGCAGACCTTGATGAACATCTTCCACGAGAGCGTGCGGTACCACGCGAAGCCCAGGATCATGGCCCACACGCAGGCCGCAATGGCACCTTCGGTGGGCGTGAAAAGGCCCGTGGTCATGCCGCCGATGAGCAGCACCGGTGTCATGATGGGCAGCAGCGCCTCGAAGCTGAAGATCTTGTCTAGCACGAAGAGCGAAGCCAGCCCCGCGAACACCGTGAGCTGCGGCGGCGTGCCCAGCTTGGTCACCAGCACCCACAGCAGCAGCGGCCAGCCGACCACCACGGCCAGCTCCATCAGCGCCTTGAACAGGCGCGTGCGCGAGAACTTGACGTCGGCGCCCCACTTGTTCTTGTGCGCGTAGTACGCCACCGTGAGCATCATGAGGATGGCCATCAGCGCACCCGGCAGCAGGCCCGCCAGGAACAGCGCACCCACCGACACGTTGGCCATCATTCCGTAGATCACGAAGGGCAGGCTCGGCGGAATGATCGGGCCCAGCGTGGCCGAGGCGGCTGTCACGCCCACCGCGAACTCGGTGGAGTAGCCGTGCTCCTTCATGGCCTTGATCTCGATGGTGCCCAGGCCGGCCGCATCGGCAATGGCCGTGCCGCTCATGCCCGCGAAGATCACCGAGCCCAGCACGTTCACGTGGCCCAGGCCGCCCTTGAGCCAGCCCACCAGTGCCAGTGCGAAGTTGTAGATGCGCGTGGTGATGCCCGCGTTGTTCATCAGGTTGCCGGCCAGGATGAAGAAGGGCACGGCCAGCAGCGGAAAGCTGTCGATGCCGCTCACCATGCGGTGGATCACCACGAAGGGCGGCAGCGTGCTGTCGCTCACGAGGATGTAGACCAGCGAGGCGCCGGCCATGGCGATGGCCACCGGAATGCCGCCGGCCATGAAGAACAGGAAGATGATTTTCAGCATGAGGTTCCGTCGGGAGGCGTGGCCTCCTTGTTTGACCGAGGTGTGCCGGCGCGCGCCGCCTCAGCGGTCGTGCAAGGTGGATTCGGGTTGTTCGAGCACGCTGTAGCCGCGCTGCCAGTGGATGCGCAGCACCTGCAGCGAACGCCACGCCATCGCGGCGAAGCCGAACACGCACAGTGCGTACACCACGTTCATCGGCAGGTCGACGATGGTCATGCGCGTCTGGTTGCCGATCTTCAGCATCATCTGCACCGTCATGGCGACGGCCGCGACGAAGAAGGCGGTGCGCAGCACATCGACGGCCATCGAGAGCGCACGGCCCATCGCACGCGGCATGTGGCGGTAGAAGAAGTCGACCTGGATCTGGTTGTTCTTCGCCACCCCCACCGCCGCGCCGACGAAGACCACGCCGATGAGCATGTAGCGCGCCACTTCCTCGGTCCAGGCCGCCGAATCGTTCATCACGTAGCGCGTGACGAACTGGTAGAACACCGTCAGGCCCAGCATCCAGAACAAGGCCAGGGAAATCCAGCCTTCGGCGATGGTGTCCGACAGGTCGACCACTTCGTCTTCCGCGTGGAAGTGGCCTTCGTCGTCGATGATCTTCTGTTCGGTCATGGCCGCTTCGCTTACTTGATGGCCAGGATGCGGTCGTAGTCCTGCTGGCGGTAGCCCTGGTCGGTGGGCTTGGTGGCCTTGAGCACCGCTTCACGGAACGCGTTCTTGTCGACCGTGATCACGTTGTTGCCCTTCTTCTTGAACTCTTCCACCAGGCGTGCTTCCGACGCGATGATTTCGCGGCCGGTCTTCTCGGCGGCTTCCTGCATCACCTCGGTGAAGATCTTCTTGTCTTCCGCCGAGAGCTTGGCCCACAGCGGGCCCGAGGTGATGGTGAGCAGCGAGTCGACGATGTGGCCGGTGAGCGAGATGTTCTTCTGCACCTCGAAGAACTTCTTGGCTTCGATGGTCGGCAGCGGGTTCTCCTGCGCGTCGACCGTGTTGTTCTGCAGCGCCAGGTACACCTCGGCAAAGGCGATCGGCGTCGGGTTGGCGCCCAGCGCTTTCGGGAACGCCAGGTAGGCCGGCGCGTCGGGCACGCGGATCTTCAGGCCCTTCATGTCCTCGGGTTTGGCCACGGGCCGTGCGGCGCTCGAGGTGACGTGGCGCGCGCCGTAGTAGCTCAGCGCCGTGATGTGGTTGCCGCTCTTGTCGTCGTAGCCCTTGGCGAGTTCCTTGAACACGTCGCTCTTCGCGTACTTGAGCTGGTGCTCCGCGTCGCGGAAGATGAACGGGAAGTACGAGATCGCCAGCGGCGTGTAGGTGCGCCCCGCGAAGCTTGCGCCCGACAAGATGATGTCGACCGTGCCCAGCGTCAGGCCCTGGTTGATGTCGGCTTCTTTGCCCAGCGTGGAGGCCGGGAACACCTGCACCTCGTAGCGGCCGTTGGTGCGCTTCTTGATTTCGTCGCCGGCCCACACCGAGTACTTGTGGAAGGGCTCCGAGGTCTCGTACACGTGCGCCCACTTGAGCTTGGTCTGCGCCGAGGCGATGCCCGTCGCGCCCAGCGCGCCGGCCGCGAGGGCGCAGGCGGCCAGGGCCTTGAGGGCGGTGCGTTTGCTGTTCTTGCTGCTGCTGATCATGGGGTGTGTCTCCGTTGTAGTGAACTGGCAGGAAGGCTGGCGAGGAATCAGGCGGGCTTGGCGCGGCGCCAGCTCGCGCTGAAACGGTGGTGCGAGTTGTCCATGTGCGTGTGCATCGCGCTGCGCGCGGCGTCGGCGTCGCGCGCGGCAATGGCGTCGCGGATCGCTTCGTGCTCGGTGATGGCGGCGCGCCACGAGGTCACGGTCTCGAAGTAGCCGCCCAGCCGCGTGAAGATCGGGCCGCGGCGTGAATCCCAGAAGCCCTGCACCGTCTCGACCAGCACCACGTTGCCGCTGGCGCCGACGATGGCCAGGTGAAAGGCGCGGTCGCCGTCCAGCGGCATGACGTTGCGGTCGGCCATCTCGCGCATGGTGGCGATGGCGCGCGTCATCGCGTCCACGTCCTTGCGCTTGCCCGAGAGGGCGGCGATGGCGGCGGTCTCGCCCTCGATCACGCGGCGCGCGCGGATCAGCTCCAGCGGCCCCCACTCGGTGGGCGCCACCGGCGCGCTCGCGCGGTGCGAGCGGTCGAGCACGTACACGCCCGAGCCGGTGCGCACCTCGACCCAGCCCTCGACCTCCAGCGCGATGAGCGCTTCGCGCACCGACGGCCGGCTCACGCCGAGCTGCTTGGCCAAGTCGCGCTCGGCGGGCAGGCGCGCGCCCACATCGAACTCGCCCTTGGCGATCAGCCCCCGGAGCTGGTCGGCAATCTGGCGATAGAGGCGTTGGGGTTCGACGGTCTGGAGCGGCACGGGAGCAGGCAGTGGGTGCGGGCGAGGCGGTGGATCGGCTTAAGGGTTGTCCTGAATTGGACAAGTGGTAAGGCCAATTCAGAATACGGCGATTCACAGATGTCACCCATCGGGCCTAACCCGAACCCACCCCGCATCCGCAGAACACCCCAGGAGACACCGACCATGAGATTGAAGGGAAAGACCGTGCTCGTCACCGCCGCCGGCCAGGGCATCGGCCGCGCCAGCGTGCTGGCGCTCGCGGCCGAGGGCGCCCATGTGTGGGCCACCGACGTCAACGAGCAGCTGCTGTCGGCCTACGCCGGCGTGGCGAACGTCACGGCCCTGAAGCTCGACGTGCTCGACAAGGCCGCCATCGGTGCGGTCGTGGCGCAGCTGCCCACGCTCGACGTGCTGTTCAACTGCGCGGGCGTGGTGCACAACGGCACCATCGAGCAGGCCGGCGACGACGACCTCGACCTTGCCTTCCGCCTCAACGTGCGCGCCCAGATGTGGACCATCCAGGCCGTGCTGCCCGGCATGCTCGCGGCGGGGCGCGGCAGCATCATCAACATGGCCAGCGTGTGCTCCAGCATGAAGGGCCTGCCCAACCGCTTCGTCTACGGCACCACCAAGGCGGCGGTGCTCGGCCTCACCAAGAGCGTGGCGGCCGACTACGTGGCCCGCGGCATCCGCTGCAATGCCGTGTGCCCGGGCACGGTCGACACGCCCTCGCTGGGCGATCGCATCAACGCCAACGCCGACCCCGAGGCCGCGCGCAGGGCCTTCGTGGCGCGCCAGCCCATGGGCCGCCTCGCGCAGGCCGAGGAGATCGCGCCGGTGGTCGTCTTCCTGGCGAGCGACGAATCCATCTTCGCTACCGGCCAGTACTTCACGGTCGACGGCGGCATCACGATATGAACCGGCTCGATTTCGAGGGCTGCCACGCCGTGGTCACCGGCGGTGCCACGGGGCTGGGCTTCGGCATCGCGCAGCGGCTCGTCGCCTCGGGCGGCAGCGTCACGCTGTGGGACCGCGACGAGGCCGCCGCCGGGCGCGCGGCCGAAGCGCTGGGCGCCAAGGCCTTCGCGTTGAAGGTCGACGTGACGCAGCAGCCGTCGGTCGCGAAGGCCGTGGCCGCCACGCTCGCGCACGCGCCGCGCATCGACGCGCTGGTCAACAGCGCCGGCATCACCGGGCCCAACACCAAGCTGTGGGACTACCCGGTGGACGACTGGCGCCAGGTGATGGAGGTCAACGTCAACGGCGTGTTCCTGTGCTGCCGCGAGGTGGTGGCACAGATGCGCAGGCAGGGCACGAAGGGCGAGGGCCGCATCGTCAACATCGCCTCGGTGGCGGGCAAGGACGGCAACCCCAACGCCAGCGCGTACAGTGCGAGCAAGGCCGCCGTCATCGGGCTCACCAAGTCGCTCGGCAAGGAGCTGGCCGACACCGGCATCCGCGTGAACTGCGTGACGCCCGCGGCGGTGAAGACCGCCATCTTCGACCAGATGACCCCCGACCACATCGCCTTCATGCTCTCGAAGATTCCCATGGGCCGCTTCGGCACGGTGGAAGAGGTGGCGGCGATGGTCGGCTGGCTGTGCACCGACGATTGTTCGTTTTCCACCGGCGCGGTTTTTGACCTCTCCGGTGGCCGCTCCACTTACTGACCATTCAATGCACTGAAAGGAACGCATGAAACTCGTCCGCTACGGCAACCCCGGCAAAGAGAAGCCCGGTCTCATCGACAACGAAGGCAGGCTGCGCGACCTGAGCGCCGTCGTCAAGGACATCGGTCCCGACCAGCTCGGCGATGCCGCCCTGGCCAAGCTGCGCAAGACCAAGCTCGACAAGCTGCCGCTGGTCAAGGGCAAGCCGCGCTTCGGCAGCCCGGTGGCCAACGTCGGCAAGTTCATCGCCATCGGCCTGAACTACGCCGACCACGCGGCCGAGTCGGGCCTGCCGGTGCCCAAGGAACCCATCGTCTTCATGAAGGCCACCAGCTGCATCCAGGGCCCGAACGACCCGGTGATGCTGCCCAAGGGCTCGGTGAAGTCCGACTGGGAGGTCGAGCTCGGCGTGGTCATCGGCACGAAGGCGCGCTACGTGTCGCAAAAGAGCGCACTGGACTACGTGGCCGGCTACTGCACCATCAACGACGTGAGCGAGCGTGAATACCAGATCGAGCGCGGCGGCACCTGGGACAAGGGCAAGGGCTGCGACACCTTCGGCCCCATCGGCCCCTGGCTCGTCACGCGCGAAGAGATCGAGAACCCGCAGAAGCTCGCGATGTGGCTCGACCTGAACGGCCAGCGCGTGCAGACCGGCAGCACCAAGACCATGATCTTCAGCGTGGCCAAGCTCGTGAGCTACGTGAGCCAGTTCATGACGCTGATGCCCGGCGACGTGATCACCACCGGCACGCCGCCCGGCGTCGGCATGGGCATGAAGCCGCCGCTGTTCCTGAAGAAGGGCGACGTGATGACGCTGGGCATCGAAGGCCTGGGCGAGCAGCGCCAGGAAGTCGTGCCCTTCAAGCTCTGAGCACGCGCACCAGCTCGTCGTACACCAGCCGCACGCGCGCCGGCACCGGCGCGCGCTGCGGGCGGTAGACGTGGATCGGCCAGGGCTCGGGCGCCTCGGCCGCCAGCACCTCCACCAGCGCGCCCGATTGCAGCCACGGCTGCGCCAGCGGCCCGATGAGCTGGCCGAAGCCGATGCCCGCCAGCACCGCGGCGCATTCGGCGTCGATGTTGTCCGTCACGAACGCGGGCGACGACACGGTGAACACCCGTTTCTTGCTGAAGGCCCACGGCCAGGGCCGGCCCGAGCTGTGATCGATCAGCGCCGTCACCGGCAGCCCGGACAGCGCATCGACGGTGCGCGGCGCACCGACCCGCTCGATGAGCGCCGGTGAGCCCACCACGCACAGCGACATCTTTCCCACCCCCCGGGCCACGAAGCGCGCGTCGCGCATCGGGCCGACGCGCACGCCGAGATCGATCTGCTGGTCGACCACGTCGGCATGCTGCTCCGACAGCCGCAGGTCGAGCACCAGCCCGGGATGCTGCGCCAGCAGCGGCGCCAGCGCCTGCGGAATCAGCCGGGCGTACACATGCGGCGCCGTGACCCGCACCATGCCCGTGTGCTGCGACAGCGCGCGCCGGTCGATGCGGTGGAAAAGTTCGTCCACGCCGCCCACGGCCACGCGGGCGCGCTCGGCGAGCTGGCGCCCGAAATCGGTGAGCTGCACGCCGCGCGTGCTGCGGTGAAAGAGCGGCTCGCCCAGTTCTTCTTCGAGTTCGCGCACCGCGCGCGTCACCACCTGCGGCGACACCGACAGGCGCACGGCCGCCTCGCGGAAGTTGGCGGCATCGGCGGCGGTGAAGAACACGCGCAGGGCTTCGAGGCGGTTGGACATGGTGATGTTCCTTTTTTGGGAATTCTGAAGTCGCCAGAGTTTCATTTACCGGAACGCGTGGATTTTCCACACTGCATGCACTTCTTCAACACACCCCAAGGAAATTCCCATGACCTCCATTCAAGACAACATCCAGGGCAAGGTTGCAATCGTCACCGGCGCGAGCAGCGGCCTGGGCGAATCGACGGCGCGCCACCTGGCCGCGCGCGGCGCCAGGGTGGTGCTCGCAGCCCGCCGCACCGACCGGCTCGACCAGGTCGTCGCCGAGATCCGCGAGGCCGGCGGCGACGCCATCGCCGTGGCCACCGACGTGGCGAAGCGCGCCGACCTGGAAAAGCTCGCTGCCGCCACCGTCGAGGCCTTCGGCCGCATCGACGTGCTGGTCAACAACGCGGGCGTGATGCCGCTGTCGCCGCTGGACAAGCTCAAGGTCGACGAGTGGGACCGCACCATCGACGTCAACATCAAGGGCGTGCTCTACGGCATCGCCGCCGTGCTGCCGCGCATGCAGGCGCAGGGCAGCGGCCACATCGTGAACGTCGCCTCCATCGCCGGGCTGAAGGTGTTCACGCCCATCGGCACGGTCTACAGCGCCACCAAGCACGCGGTGCGCGCCATCTCCGAAGGCCTGCGCGTGGAGGTGGGCAACAGCGGCGTGCGCGTGACCATCGTGTCGCCCGGCGCGGTGGACTCGGAGCTGAAGTTCGGCAGCAGCGACGCCGAGAGCGCCGCCGGCGTGAAGGCCTTCTACGACGCCAACCAGATTCCGGCCGACTCGGTGGCGCGCGCCATCGTCTACGCGGTGGAGCAGCCGGCCAACGTGGACATCAACGAGGTCGTGCTGCGGCCCGTGTCGCAGGAGTTCTGAGCCGGCCGGGGCAGGGTGCGGCCCTCTGGCGGTCGCCCCCTGCTTTGGCTAACCTTTATTAACCCACCGCGGCCCAAGGTCATTTGCGGTCAAAAGTGCAAAGCCCCTGCAAAATAGAACGACCGTTCGTTTTATTCGGAGCTTTCACGATGTCTGCCACCGCCGTTCCCGCCAAGCCGGCCCGCGCTGCCCCCAAAGGCCAGCAGACCAAGGCCATCATCGTCGACGCCGCGCTGGCGCTGGCCGCGCAGATCGGGCTCGAGGGCCTGTCGATCGGCGCCGTGGCCGAAATCACCAAGATGAGCAAGTCGGGCGTGTTCGCCCACTTCGGCTCGCGCGAGGAACTGCAGATCTCGGTGGTGCGCGAATACCACGCCCGCTTCGAGCAGGAGGTGTTCTTCCCCGCCCTGCAGGCGCCGCGCGGCCTGCCGCGCCTGCGCGCCATGTTCGCCAACTGGATGAAGCGCACCTCGACCGAGATCGACTCGGGCTGCATCTACATCAGCGGCGCCTCCGAATTCGACGACCGCCCGGGCCCGGTGCGCGACGCGCTGGTCGAGTCGGTCAGCATCTGGCAGGCCGCCGTGCTGCGCGCCATCGTGCAATCGAAGACCGAAGGCCACCTGCGCGCCGACGCCGACGAGCGCCAGGTCGGGTTCGAGATCCACGGCCTGATCCTCGCGCTGCACTACGAAGCCCGCTTCCTGCAGGTGCCCGGCTCCATCGGCCGCGCCAACGTCGGCTTCGACAACATCCTCGCGCGCGCCGCCACGCCGGACGCGCCGCCTGCTTCCAATGCCGCCGAGTCCGCGCCCGCTGCGCGCGGCACGCGCCGGCTCAAGACCGTGCGCTGAGCGCCACGGCTGCCCGTTTCGTTTTTCCGTTTTCGTTTTTTCCAATCTATCTAGCTTCGACCAGGAGAGTCCCGGATGCCTACCTACAACCCCCCCGTGCGTGACATGCAGTTCGTGCTGCACGAAGTGCTCAACGTTGCCGAGGAACTCAAGGCACTGCCGGCCCATGCCGAGACCGATGCCGACACCATCAACGCGGTGATCGAAGAGGCTGGCAAGTTCGCCGCCGAAGTCACCTTCCCGCTGAACATCAGCGGCGACGAAGAAGGCTGCGTGCTCGACAAGGCCACGCACGAAGTCAAGACGCCCACTGGCTTCAAGGACGCCTACGCCAAGTACGTCGAAGGCGGCTGGCCCGCGCTGTCGTGCGACCCGGCCTTCGGCGGCCAGGGCCTGCCGTTCGTGGTGAACCAGTGCCTGTTCGAAATGCTCAACAGTGCCAACCAGGCCTGGACCATGTACCCGGGCCTGTCGCACGGCGCCTACGAGGCACTGGCCGCGCACGGCACCGACGACCAGAAGAAGACCTACCTGCCCAAGCTCACGAGCGGCGAGTGGACCGGCACCATGTGCCTGACCGAACCCCATTGCGGCACCGACCTGGGCCTGTTGCGCACCAAGGCCGAGCCGCAGGCGGACGGCACCTACCGCATCACCGGCAGCAAGATCTTCATCTCGGCCGGCGAGCACGACATGACGAGCAACATCATCCACCTGGTGCTGGCCCGCCTGCCGGACGCGCCCAAGGGCAGCAAGGGCATCAGCCTGTTCGTGGTGCCGAAGTTCCACGTCAAGGCCGACGGCTCGCTGGGCGAACGCAACCCGATCTTCTGCGCCGGCCTGGAGCACAAGATGGGCATCCACGGTAACGCCACCGCACAGATCGTGATCGAAGGCGCCACCGGCACGCTGGTGGGCGAGCCCAACAAGGGCCTGGCCGCGATGTTCGTGATGATGAACGCCGCACGCCTGGGCGTGGGCAACCAGTCGCTCGGCCTGACCGAAGTGGCCTACCAGAACGCCCTGGCCTACGCCAAGGACCGCATCCAGATGCGTTCGCTGTCGGGCGTGAAAGCCAAGGACAAGGAAGCCGACCCCATCATCGTGCACCCCGACGTGCGCAAGATGCTGCTCACGGCCAAGGCGTATGCCGAAGGCGGCCGCGCGCTGCAGATCTTCTGCACGCTGCTGCTGGACAAGGAGCACAACCATCCCGACGAGAAGGTGCGCAAGGACTCCGGCGAGCTGGTCGCGCTGCTCACGCCCATCGTCAAGGCCTTCATCACCGACAACGGCCACATCGCGACCAATTCGTGCATGCAGGTCTTCGGCGGCCACGGCTTCATCAAGGAATGGGGCATGGAGCAGTTCGTGCGCGACAACCGCATCAACATGATCTATGAAGGCACCAACACCATCCAGTCGCTGGACCTGCTGGGCCGCAAGATCCTGGGCAACAACGGCGCCTCGCTGAAGAAGTTCGGCAAGCTCGTCGCCAAGCTGGTGGAAGAAGAAGGCGTGAACGAGAAGATGGCCGAGTTCATCAACCCGATCGCGATGCTGGGCGACCAACTCACCAAGTTCACCACCGAGATCGGCTTCAAGGGCTTCCAGAACCCCGACGAAGTGGGCGCCGCCGCCGTCGACTACCTGCGCGTGGCCGGCCACTTCGTGTTCGGCTACCTGTTCGCCCGCATGGCGCAAGTGGCCCTGCGCGAAATCGCCGCCGGCAACAACGATCCGTTCTACGTCGCCAAGCTGCAGACCGCGCGCTTCTACTTCGCCAAGCTGTTCCCCGAGACCGTGATGCTGATGCGCACCGCGCGCGCCGGCAGCAAGGTGTTGATGGACACCGACGCAGCACTCGCTTAAGCGACACACAGCCTTTCTTCATCGACCCACCGGGAGCCCGCTCATGAAAGCAACGCTTGCAGCCGTCTTGTTCACCGTCACCGCCGTCTCGGCCATGGCCCAGAGCACGCCGGTGGGCCTGTGGCGCAACGTCGACGACAAGACCGGCGAGGCCAAGGCCGAGATCCGCATCGCCGACGCCAACGGCGCGCTGCTCGGGCGCATCGAGAAGTCGTTGAAGAAAGACACCAAGCCCGACGCCACCTGCGACGAATGCGCCGACGACCGCAAGGGCAAGCCCATCGCGGGCCTGGAGATCATCCGTGGCGGCAAGAAGGCCGAGGGCAAGGACGTCTGGGAAGGCGGGAAGATCCTCGACCCCGAGAACGGCAAGGAATACCGCGCGAGCTTCACGCCGATCGACGGCGGCAAGAAGCTCGAGGTCCGCGGCTACCTCGGCCCCTTCTGGCGCACCCAAACCTGGAACCGTGTGCAGTAACTCCGCGCACAACCTATCCAAGAAATACCAAGCAACATGTCCCGATTTCAAGTGAAGAAGGTCGCCGTGCTCGGCGCCGGCGTGATGGGCGCGCAGATTGCCGCCCATCTCGTCAACGTGCGCGTGCCTGTCGTGCTGTTCGACCTGACCGCCAAGGAAGGCCCGAAGAACGGCATCGTCACGCGCGCCATCGACAACCTCAAGAAGCTCAAGCCCGCGCCGCTCGGCGACGTGGCCGATGCGGGCCTGATCGAGCAGGCCAACTACGACGACGACCTGGCCAAGCTCGGCGAGTGCGACCTCATCATCGAGGCCATCGCAGAGCGCATGGACTGGAAGCTCGATCTCTACAAAAAGATCGCGCCCCACGTCGCCAAGCATTCGATCCTGGCCTCGAACACCTCGGGCCTGTCGATCACCAAGCTCAGCGAAGCACTGCCTGAAGCCCTGAAGCCGCGTTTCTGCGGCATTCACTTCTTCAACCCGCCGCGCTACATGTTCCTGGTGGAGCTGATCAACACGCCCACCACGCAGCCGCAGGTGCTCGACGACCTCGAGGCCTTCGTCACCAGCACGCTCGGCAAGGGCGTGGTGCGCGCGCACGATACGCCCAACTTCATCGCCAACCGCGTCGGCATCGCCGGCATGCTGGCCACGCTGAAGGAAGTCGAGAAGTTCGGCCTCACGCCCGACGTGGTGGACGACCTCACCGGCAAGAAGCTGGGCCGCGCCAGCTCGGGCACCTTCCGCACCGCCGACGTGGTGGGCCTGGACACCATGGCCCACGTCGTGAAGACGCTGCAGGACAACCTGAACGCCGAGACCGATCCGTTCTACGCCAACTTCGCGACGCCGCCCGTGCTCGCCAAGCTGCTGGAGCTGGGCAACCTGGGCCAGAAGACCAAGGCCGGTTTCTTCAAGAAGGCCGGCCGCGACATCCTGCGCTTCGACCTGAAGAGCGGCGAGTACGTGCCCGCCGGCGCCAAGGCCGACGAGGTGTACGGCCGCATGCTGAAGAAGCCCGCGGGCGAGCGCCTGAAGCTGCTGCGCGAGAGCGAAGGACCGCAGGGCCAGTTCCTCTGGGCGATCCTGCGCGACGGTTTCCATTACGCCGCCGTGCACCTGGCCGACATCGCCGAGAGCGCCCGCGACATCGACTTCGCGATGCGCTGGGGCTTCGGCATGAAGCAGGGCCCGTTCGAGCTCTGGCAGGAAGCCGGCTGGGCGCAGGTCGCCAAGTGGGTGCAGGAAGACATCGACGCGGGCAAGGCACTGAGCACGGCGCCGTTGCCGAAGTGGGTCTTCGAAGGCCCGGTCGCACAAGCCGGCGGCGTGCACACGCCTGAAGGCTCGTGGAGCGCGTCGCAAAACAAGTTCGTGCCGCAGCGCAAGCTGCCCGTGCACGACCGCCAGCTGTTCCCCGAGAGCGTGCTCGGCGCGAACGCGGCCGATGCCAACACGGCCGGCACCACGATCAGCGACGAAGGCGATGTGCGCGTGTGGACGCTCGACGGTGAAGTGCTCATCGCGAGCATCCAGTCGAAGATGCACGCCATCAGCCCCGACGTGGCCGAGGCGCTCGGCGCCGCGGTCGACCTGGCCGAAGCCGAATACAAGGGTCTGGTGATCTGGTCGCCCGACGAGGTCTTCTCGGTCGGCGCCGACCTGCAGGCGATGCTGCCGGCCTTCGTGGTCGCCGGTATCGGCGCGGTCGAAGGCGCGGAAGAAGAGCTGCAGAGCGTCATGCTCAAGATCCGCTATGCCAACGTGCCGGTGATCTCCGCCGTGCGCGGCATGGCGCTGGGCGGCGGCTGTGAGCTGGCCATCCACTCGGCCAAGCGCGTCGTCGCGATGGAAAGCTACATCGGCCTGGTCGAAGTCGGCGTGGGCCTGATCCCCGGCGCGGGCGGCCTGACCTACATCGCACGCCGCGCGGCAGAAAACGCATCGGCCTCGACGGGCACCGACCTGCTGCCGTTCCTCACCGAGGGCTTCACCGCCGCGGCGATGGCGAAGGTGGGCACCGGTGCGCTCGACTCGAAGAAGCTGGGCTACCTGCTCGACAGCGACGTGATCGTGCCGAACAAGGACGAGCTGCTCTACGTGGCGCTGCAGCAGGCGAAGGCCATGGCCGACGCCGGCTACCGCCCGCCGCTGCGCCGCTCCTTCCGCGTCGCGGGCCGCAGCGGCGCCGCGACGATCAAGGGCCAGCTGGTGAACATGCGCGACGGCGGCTTCATCAGCGCGCACGACTTCCACATTGCCAGCCTGATCGCGAACGTGGTCACCGGCGGCGACGTGGACGCGGGCTCGCTCGTGACCGAGGAATACCTGATGACGCTGGAACGCAAGGCGTTCTGCTCGCTCATCGTGCACCCCAAGACGCAAGAGCGAATCATGGGGATGCTCAGCACCGGCAAGCCCGTGCGCAACTAAGGACAGATTTCATGAGCAAGCAAGTACAAGACGCCTACATCGTCTCCGCCACCCGCACGCCCATCGGCAAGTCGCACCGCGGCTACTTCCGCAACTACCGCCCCGATGACCTGCTCGCGACCACGCTGAAGGCAGCGCTGGCCGCCGTGCCGGGCCTGGACCCCAAGGCCATCGAAGACATCATCTGCGGCTGCGCCATCCCCGAATCCCAACAGGGCCTGAACGTCGCGCGCATCGGCGCGGTGCTGGCGGGCCTGCCGACCAGCATCGGCGGCATCACCGTGAACCGCTTCTGCGCCTCGGGCCTGTCGGCCGTGCAGATGGCGGCGGACCGCATCCGCGTCGGCGAGGCCGACGTGATGATCGCGGCCGGCGTCGAGAGCATGAGCATGGTGCCGATGATGGGCAACTCGCCCTCGCTGTCGCCCTCGATCTTCGAACGCGAAGGCGACGTGGGCATTGCCTACGGCATGGGCCTCACGGCCGAGAAGGTCGCGCAGCAGTGGAAGGTGAGCCGCGAGGCGCAGGACGCGTTCGCGCTGGCCTCGCACCAGAAGGCGCTGGCCGCGCAGGCCGCCGGCAAGTTCGCCGACGAGATCACGCCGATCGAAGTGACCGACCGCACGCCGAACCTGGAAACCGGCGAGTCGATCGCCAAGACCCGCACCGTGAGCCTGGACGAAGGCGCGCGCCCCGACACCAGCATCGAAGGCCTGGCCAAGCTGCGCACCGTGTTCGCCGCGCGCGGCACCGTGACGGCCGGCAACAGCTCGCAGACCTCGGACGGCGCGGGTGCGCTGATCCTGGCGAGTGAAAAGGCCATCAAGCAGTACGGCCTCACGCCGCTCGCACGCTTCGTGAGCTTCGCCAGCAAGGGCGTGCCGCCGCACATCATGGGCATCGGCCCGATCGAGGCGATTCCGGCCGCGCTGCGCTATGCGGGCTTGAAGCATGAAGACATCGACTGGTTCGAACTCAACGAAGCCTTCGCCGCGCAATCGCTTGCGGTGATGAACACGCTGGGGCTCGATCCGTCGAAGGTCAACCCGATGGGCGGTGCCATCGCACTGGGCCACCCGCTGGGCGCGACCGGCGCGATCCGCGCGGCCACCGTGGTGCACGCGCTGCGCCGCGAGAAGCTGAAGTACGGCATGGTCACGATGTGCGTCGGGATGGGGCAGGGCGCAGCGGGCATTTTTGAACGCGTCTGATCCGTCCGACCCCGGGACGCCCTAGCAAGGGGCGCAGAACGAAGGAGACCACGGAATGCAAGCCCTGCAACTGCCGGTCGACGCCGGCGCCCACGTGGCGGTGCGCCGCTACGACCCCGCCGGCGCACCGCGCGCCAGCATCGTCATCGGCGGTGCGATGGGCGTGCGCCAGTCGTTCTACGAGCCCTTCGCGCATTGGCTCGCGGGGCAGGGCCTACGGGTCTGGACCTTCGACTACCGCGGCAGCGGCGACTCGCTCGGCGATGCGCCGCTGCGTGGTTTCCAGGCCGACCTGTTCGACTGGGCGCGCGACTACGAGGCGGTGATCGACGCTGCCAAGGCCGCGCTGCCCGACGAACCGTTGTACCTGCTGGGCCACAGCCTCGGCGCGCAGCTGCCGGGCTTCCTGCAGCGGCCCGGGCAGGTCGACGGCCTCGTGAGCATCGCGGCCGGCAGCGGCTACTGGCGCGAGAACGCGCCGAAGCTGCGGCGCAGCATCTTTTATTTCTGGTTCGTGCTGGTGCCGCTGGCGACGCGCCTGTGGGGCTACTTCCCGGGCCGCAAGCTGAAGAAGGTGGGCGACCTGCCGCGCGGCGTGATCCTGCAATGGCGCCGCTGGTGCCTGAACCCGCGCTACAGCGTGGGCGCCGAAGGCGAGCCCGCGTTGCAAAGCTATGCGCGCGTGCGCTTCCCGGTGCTCGCGCTCTCGATGACCGACGACGAGCTCATGACGCACGCCGGCACGCGCAGCCTCGTGAGTTTCTACGCAGGCGCGCCGAGCGCGGTCGAGCGCATCGCGCCGGCCGACGTGCAGGCGCGGCGCATCGGTCACTTCGGCTTCTTCCGCGAGCAGTTCAGCCAGAGCCTGTGGCCGAGCACGCTCGACAAGCTGCACCGGCTCGCCGCGCTGACCGCGCCTGCGGCAGTGCAGCACGCCAACGTCCCGCACACGACTGCGTGACGTCATCCTCCGCAGGCACACTGGCGATCACCATGAGCAGCACGACCCCACACCCCCTCGACAAAGCCCTGGCCCTGCACCACAGCGACATCCGCGTGGGGCACTTCACGGGCACCACGAGTCCCGACTACTGGAACATGGTCGGCCCGTTCGGCGGCACCACCGCGGCGCTCGCGCTGCAGGCGGTGCTCAAGCACCCCGACCTGCTCGGCACGCCCATCGCGCTGACCGTCAACTACGCGGCCGCGCTCGGCGAGGGCGCGTTCGACATCCAGGCCACCGCCGTGCGCACCAACCGCTCGACGCAGCACTGGACGGTGACGATCACGCAGCCCGGCGCCGACGGCACGGCGAACATGACGACCACCGCCACCGTGGTCACGGCCGCGCGCCGCGACACCTGGAGCCAGGCCGACCTCACCATGCCCGAGTCGCCGAAGCCCGAGGCGGTCGATCGCATCCGCATCGGCCCGTCGGGCGTGGCCTGGCTCGAGCAGTACGAGATGCGTCCCTTCAGCGGCGGCATTCCCGCCAAGTGGGACGGCAGCCTGCAGCACAGCGAAACGCGCCTGTGGGTGCGCGACGCGCAGGCCCGCCCGCTCGACTTCGCCTCGCTCGCCGCGTTGAGCGACGTGTTCTACCCGCGCGTGTGGCTGCGTCGCGCCACGCACGTGCCCGCGGGCACGGTGTCGATCACCACGTACTTCCACGTCGGCGCCGCCGAGCTGGCCGAGGTCGGCACGGGCTACCTGCTGGGCTGCGCGGCGGGGCAGCAGTTCTTCAACGGCTTCTTCGACCAGAAGGCGCAGCTGTGGAGCGAGAAGGGCGCGTTGCTCGCCACGTCCAACCAGATCGTCTACTACAAGGAATGACCGTCATGGCGCTCACCAAGGCTGCATTGATCGTCGGCGCGGGCGACGCCACCGGCGGCGCCATCGCCCGCCGCTTCGCGCGCGAGGGCTACGCCACCTGCGTCACGCGGCGCAGCCTCGACAAGCTGCAGCCGCTGGTGGCGCAGATCGAGGCTGACGGCGGCCGGGCCCACGCCTTCGCCTGCGATGCACGCAAGGAAGAAGAAGTGGTGGCGCTCATCGAGCAGATCGAATCGACCGTCGGGCCGATCGAGGTGATGGTGTTCAACATCGGCGCGAACGTGCCCGAGAGCATCCTCACCGAAACCGCGCGCAAGTACTTCAAGGTGTGGGAGATGGCCTGCTTCTCGGGCTTCCTCAACGGCCGCGAAGTGGCCAAGCGCATGGTGGCGCGCGAGATGCCGGCCGGCGGCCATCGCGGCACGATCATCTTCACCGGCGCGACGGCGTCGCTGCGCGGCGCCGCCAACTTCGGTGCCTTCTCGGGCGCCAAGATGGCCCTGCGCGCGCTGGCCCAATCGATGGCGCGCGAGCTGGGGCCGCAGGGCATCCATGTCGCGCATGTCGTGGTCGACGGCGCCATCGACACCGAGTTCATCCGCAGCAACTTCCCCGAGCGCTATGCGCTGAAGGACAGCGACGGCATCCTGAACCCGGACCACATCGCCGACAGCTACTGGATGCTGCATGCGCAGCCGCGCGACGCGTGGACGCACGAGCTGGACCTGCGCCCCTGGTCCGAGAAGTTCTGACCGGCGCCGCGCTTCGCATCGCGGCGCGACGCACAGCCCCAAGGAGACGACACCCATGACGAAATCCGTCGCGTTCTATTTCGACGTCGGCAGCCCCGCCGCCTACCTGGCCGCCACGCAGCTGCCGCACGTGTGCGCCGACACCGGCGCCGAGCTGGTCTGGAAGCCCATGCTGCTGGGCGGCGTGTTCCAGGCCACGGGCAACCATTCGCCCGCCGAGATCAAGGCCAAGGGCCCGTACCTCACGACCGACCTGCAGCGCTTCGCCAGGCGCTACGGCGTGCCTTTCGTGCACAACCCGCACTTCCCGATCAACACGCTGCTGCTGATGCGCGGCGCCACCGGCGTGCAGATGAAGATGCCCGAGCGCTTCGGTGCCTACATCGATGCGGTGTTCCATGCGATGTGGGTCGAGCCGAAGAACCTCAACGACCCCGCGACCGTCGGCGCCGTCTTGCAAAATGCGGGCTTCGACGCCGCGGGCCTGCTCGCGCTGGCCGGCGCGCAGGAAGTGAAAGACCGCCTCAAGGCGGTCACGCAGGAGGCGGTGGAGCGCGGCGTGTTCGGCGCCCCCACCATGTTCGTCGGCGACCAGATGTTCTGGGGCCAGGACCGCCTCGATTTCGTCCGCGAAGCCATCGACGCTTGAGCGCGTCGCCCCCCCGTTTTACCTACCCAAGGATCTTTCCATGAGCGACATCCTCGTCCACACCGAAGCCGGCGTGATGACCATCACCTTCAACCGCGTCGACAAGAAGAACTCGATCACCAGCAGCATGTACGCCGCGCTGGCCGACGCGCTCGCCACGGCCGAGAGCGAAGCGGCCGTGCGCTGCGTGCTGATCCAGGGCGACCCGACGATCTTCAGCGCCGGCAACGACATCGGCGACTTCCTCAACGCGCCGCCCGCCAACACCGAATCGCCGGTGTTCCGCTTCCTGCGCGGCATCGCCACCTTCCCCAAGCCCATCGTCGCCGCCGTGTGCGGCCCGGCCGTGGGCATCGGCACCACGATGCTGTTCCACTGCGACCTCGTCTACGCGGGCGATAACGCGGCCTTCTCGATGCCCTTCGTCAACCTGGGCCTGTGCCCCGAGGCCGCGTCGAGCCTGCTGGTGCCGCAGATGCTGGGCTACCACCGCGCCGCCGAAGCCCTGCTGCTGGGCGAGCCCTTCATGGCCGAGGCCGCGCTCGAAGTGGGCCTGGTCAACCGCGTGGTGCCGCCGACCGAAGCCAACGGCATCGCACAGACGCAGGCGCGCAAGCTCGCGGCCAAGCCGCTGAGCGCGCTGATCGAGACCAAGCGCCTGCTGAAGAAGGCGCAGATGCCCGCCGTGCTCGAGCGCATGGGCGAAGAAGGCGCGAGCTTCGGCCGCATGCTGCGCGAGCCGGCCGCGAAGGAGGCTTTTGGCGCTTTCATGGAGAAGCGCAAGCCTGATTTCTCGAAGGTCTAAGCCTTCCGTGGACTTGCCTGCGGACGGTGCCTGCGTACACTGTTCCTCGTGCCTGCTCCAGACATCAACCTGCCCACAACGCCCGCCACGCGGGCGATGCGTGCTACTGAAAAAGTAGCAATCGGGCCGACGCGCCGGCATGCTTTGGGCTTACTTGCGGGCTTACTTGCGGGCTCGCTCGCGGCGCCCTCGCTGGTGCTGGCGCGCGTGCGGCCGTTGCGCATCGGGGTCATCGGCTCGTGGTCGGGGCCCTATGCGGGCGGCGGGCGCCAGTTCGATGCCGGCATGGCGGTCTGGTTGGCCGACCACAAGCAGCAGATCGCGGGCCGGCCGGTCGAGCTGCTGCGCCGCGACGTGCCCGGCAGCGCGCCCGAGCAGGCACGGCGCCAGGCGCAGGACCTCATCGAGAGCGAGCGCGTCGACCTGCTCACGGGGCTGGACTTCAGCTCCAACGCCTACGCCGTCGGCACCGTTGCCACGCAGGCGCGCGTGCCGACCGTCATCATGAATGCCGCCTCCTCGGGCATCCCCGGGCGCTCGCCGTTCATGGTGCGGGTGTCGTTCACCATCGCACAGGTCACGGCGCCGCTGGCGCGCTGGGCGCTGCAGCAGGGGCTGCGCGACGTGTGCACCGTGGTGGCCGACTACGCCTCGGGCGTCGACGCCGAAAGCGCCTTCGTCTCCGGCATCACCGCGGGCGGCGGGCGCGTGGGCGCGATGCTGCGCGTGCCGCTGAACACGCTCGACTACTCGGCCTACATGCTGCGCCTGCGCGAGCTCAAGCCGCAGGCCGTGTTCTTCTTCCTGCCCTCGGGCCAGATGCCGGCCATCTTCCTGAAGTTCTGGCGCGACCGCGGCATGGCCGACACCGGCATCCGCCTGCTCGCCACGGGCGACGCCACCGACGACCACTACCTGGACGGCATCGGCGAACTGGCCGAGGGACTGGTCACCAGCCACCACTATTCCTTCGCCCACGAGTCGCCGGCCAACCGGCGCTTTGCGGGCGCCTTCGAGACCGAGTACGGCAGCCATCTGCGCCCGGGCTACTTCGCCGTGGCGGCGCACGACGGGCTCGCGGCCATCGACGCCGCGCTGAGCGCGCCGGGCGCGCGCGGCGGCAAGGCGGGCGCCGAGCGGCTGGTGGATGCGTTCCGCGGCCTGCGGCTGGACAGCCCGCGCGGGCCGGTCGAGATCGACGCCCACACGCGCGACGTGGTGCAGTCGGTCTACATCCGCCGCGTGGAGCGGCGCGACGCGCGCTGGATCAACCGCGAGTTCGAGTGCTTCGAGCGCGTGCGCGACGCCGGCATGGGCGTCGCCTGAAGGCGGCTCAGGCCGCCGGCTGTTCGATGGGGCGCGGGCGGCCGTTGTCGTCGATGGCCACGTAGGTGAAGGTGGCCTGCGTCACCTTGATGTACTCGCCCTGGGCGCGGAAGCGCTCGGCGAACACCTCGACCGTCACGGTGATCGAGGTGCGGCCCACGCGCACCAGCTTCGAATAGAACGAGAGGATGTCGCCCAGCCGCACCGGCTGCTTGAAGATGAACTCGTTGACCGCCACCGTGGCCTGGCGGCCCTTGGCGTAGCGCGCCGGGATCACCGAGCCGGCCAGGTCGCACTGCGCCATGACCCAGCCGCCGAAGATGTCGCCGTTGGCGTTGCAGTCGGCCGGCATCGGGATGACCTTGAGCACCAGCTCCATGTCGGTGGGCAGGCTCTTGAGGGTGGCGGCGGCGGCCGCTGCGGCGGAAGCGGCACTGGAAGGGGAGGACATGGGCACAATCTGAAGCAACAACAACACCCACGATTGTCCCCCATGCGCCGAAGCGGCGAAGCCCTTTCCTCCTCTCCCCATGCGTCCGGCGGCCATCCGCCCGCGCGCTCCGACCGTTCCGACTGGGCGACCCTGCGCCGCCTGTTTCCCTACCTCTGGCAGTACAAGTGGCGGGTGATCGCCGCGCTCGGCTTCATGATCGCGGCCAAGGTGGCGAACGTGGGCGTGCCGGTGCTGCTCAAGAACCTCGTCGACACGATGACGCCCAAGCCCGACATGGCGCAGGCGCTGCTCGTCGTGCCGATCGCGCTGCTCGTGGCCTACGGGCTGCTGCGCTTTTCGACATCGCTGTTCAACGAGCTGCGCGAGCTGATCTTCGCCAAGGCCACCGAGGGCGCGGCGCGCAGCATCGCGCTGCAGGTGTTCGGCCACCTGCATGCGCTGAGCCTGCGCTTTCACCTGGAGCGCCAGACCGGCGGCATGACGCGCGACATCGAGCGCGGCACGCGCGGCGTGCACTCGCTCATTTCGATGTCGCTGTACAGCATCGTGCCGACCATCATCGAGCTGGCGCTGGTGCTCACCATATTGGGCGTGAAGTTCGACGCGCTGTTCGTGTGGATCACGGGCGCGGCGCTGGTGCTGTACATCACCTTCACCGTCACGGTGACCGAGTGGCGCACGCAGTTCCGCAAGACCATGAACGAGCTCGACTCGATGGCCCAGAGCCGCGCGGTCGATTCGCTGCTGAACTACGAGACCGTCAAGTACTTCAACAACGAGGAGTTCGAAGCCAAGCGCTACGACGCCAGCCTCGACCGCTACCGCAAGGCCGCCATCAAGAGCCAGCGCACGCTGAGCATGCTCAACACCGGCCAGCAGCTGCTGATTGCCGTGAGCCTGGTGCTGATGCTGTGGCGCGCCACCTCGGGCGTGGTCGAAGGGCGCATGACGCTGGGCGACCTGGTGATGGTCAACGCCTTCATGATCCAGCTCTACATTCCGCTCAACTTCCTGGGCGTGATCTACCGCGAGATCAAGCAGAGCCTGACCGACCTGGACAAGATGTTCGTGCTGATGGAGAAGGAGCGCGAGGTGCGCGACGCGCCCGGCGCGCAGCCGCTGGCGGGCACCGACTCGACCATCCGCTTCGAGGATGTGAGCTTCGCCTACGAGCCCGATCGCCCGATCCTCAAGCACGTGAGCTTCGAGATCCCCGCCGGCAAGACCGTGGCCGTGGTCGGCCCGTCGGGCTCGGGCAAGTCGACGCTCGCGCGCCTGCTGTACCGCTTCTACGACGTGCAGCAAGGCCGCATCACCATCGGCGGGGAAGACATCCGCGCCGTGCAGCAGGCCAGCGTGCGCCGCGCCATCGGCATCGTGCCGCAGGACACGGTGCTGTTCAACGACACGGTCGAATACAACATCGCCTACGGCCGCCCCGGCGCCACGCGCGACGAGGTCGAGGGCGCCGCACGCGCCGCGCGCATCCACGACTTCATCTCGGCCACGCCCAAGGGCTACGAAACGACGGTGGGCGAGCGCGGCCTGAAGCTCTCGGGCGGCGAGAAGCAGCGCGTGGCCATCGCGCGCACGCTGTTGAAGAACCCGCCGATCGTGATCTTCGACGAGGCCACCTCGGCGCTCGACTCGGCCAACGAACGTGCGATCCAGTCCGAGCTGCGCAGCGCCGCGCAGGGCAAGACCACGCTGGTCATCGCGCACCGCCTCTCGACCGTGGTCGAGGCGCACGAGATCCTGGTGCTCGAATCGGGCGTGATCGTCGAGCGCGGCACGCACGCCGATCTGCTGGCCCAACAGGGACGCTACGCCCAGATGTGGGCTTTGCAGAAGAGCGAAGCAGTGCCGATGCTCTAGCCCGATCATTCACCCCTTCTTTCCTTTCACCGACCCCAGGAGTTCAGACGTGTCGACCAAGATTCCCCTGCTGGTGCTCAACAGCCTCTCGAGCGCCCACCAGGCCCAGATTGCCGAGGTCTACGACATGACCTACGCCTTCGGCGACGCGCAGCGCGCCGCCGCCATCGCCGAGCACGGCACCAAGTTCCGCGCGGTGCTGACCATCGGCGTCATCGGCCTCACGCCCGCCGAGATCGACGCCATGCCGGCGCTCGAGCTGGTCTGCTGCATGGGCGCGGGCTACGAGGGCGTGCCGCTCGAGGTCACGCGCGCACGCGGCATCGCCACCGCCAACGGCGCCGGCACCAACGACGACTGCGTGGCCGACCATGCCTTTGGCCTGCTCATCAGCATCGTGCGCGAGTTCCGCACGCTCGACCGGCTGTGCCGCGAAGGCGTGTGGCGCGAAGCCATTCCGCAGCCGCCGAACGTGTCGGGCAAGAAGCTCGGCATCCTGGGGCTGGGCACCATCGGCCAGAAGATCGCCAAGCGCGCCGCCGCCTTCGACATGGAAATCGGCTATCACAACCGCAAGCCGCGCGAAGGCGCCACGCACCGCTACTTCGACGACCTGAAGTCGCTCGCCACCTGGGCCGACTTCCTGGTGCTGGCCGCGCCGGGCGGGCCGGCGACCAAGCACCTGGTCAACGCCGAGGTGCTCGACGCGCTGGGGCCGCAGGGCTACCTCGTGAGCATCGGCCGCGGCAGCGTGGCCGACACCGAGGCGCTGGCAAAGGCGCTGCGCGAGCACCGCATCGCGGGCGCGGGCCTGGACGTGTACGAGAGCGAGCCCAAGCGCCCCGAGCCGCTCATCGGCCTGGACAACGTGCTGCTCACGCCGCACATGGCGGGCTGGTCGCCCGAGGCCACGCAGAAGTCGGTGGACCACTTCCTCGCGAACGCCCAAGGGCACTTCGCGGGGCGCGGCGTGCTCACGCCGATCTGATCAGAACCGATCAGGAGAGGGCCGGCGGGCGCCGCGCCGCCCAGCCGCAGGCCTGGTCGTAGGCATGGCCCAGCCGCAGCACCTCGAGGTCGGCATGGATCGGCCCGGCCAGCTGCAGGCCCATCGGCAGCCCGCCGTCGCCGAAGCCCGCGCGCACGTTGAGCGTGGGCAGGCCCGCCAGCGTGAAGGGCGTGACGATCTCCATCCAGCGGTGGTAGGTGTCGCTCTTCACGCCGTTCACCTCGGTCGGCCAGTGCAGCTCGGCGTCGAACGGGAACACTTGTGCCGTCGGCGCGACCACGAAGTCGAAGCGCTCGAAGAGCTTGAGGAACGCGCGGTACACGTTCGAGCGGTAGTGAGAGGCCTGGTACAGCGAGGCGGCGTCCAGGTGCCGGCTCTGCTCGATCTCCCATTGCGCCTCGGGCTTGAGCTGGGCGAACAGCTTCGGGTCGCTCAGGTAGGCGCCGAGCTTGCCGCCCACCAGCAGTTGCCTCAATCGCAGCCAGGCGCTCCAGTTGTGCTCGCGCGGCACGTCGAGCGTGCAGGGCTCGACCTCGCAGCCGATGGTGCGGAAGGTGTCGAGCGCCTGCTCGCCGAGTTCGCGCACGCCCGGCGCCAGCGGCAGCTCGGGCCAGACGTTGCCGAGCCAGCCGATGCGCAGGCCGCGGCCGTCGCCGTCCAGCTGCAGGTCGTCGGGCGAGGGCAGGGCGTGCGGTGACGACAGCGGCACGCGCGTGTCGAAACCCGCCTGCACGGCCAGCAGCCGGGCCGTGTCTTCCACCGTGCGGCCCATCGGGCCCTCGCAGCCCAGCTGCTGGAAGAACAGTTCCTGCTCCAGGTCGCCGGGCACGCGGCCGCGCGAGGGGCGCAGGCCGATCACGTTGTTGAAGGCGGCGGGGTTGCGCAGCGATCCCATCATGTCGCTGCCGTCGGCCACGGGCAGCATGCCCAGGGCCAGCGCCACGGCCGCGCCGCCGCTGCTGCCGCCCGCGCTGCGATCGGGCGCGTAGGCGTTGCGCGTGATGCCGAATACCGTGTTGTAAGTGTGCGAGCCGAGCCCGAACTCGGGCGTGTTGGTCTTGCCGATGACGATGGCGCCGGCCGCGCGCATGCGCGCCACATGCAGGCTGTCGGTGCGCGCGGGCGAGCGCGGCGACAGCGGCGAGCCCATCGAGGTCGGCAGGCCGGCGGCGTGGCTCAGGTCTTTCACGGCCAGCGGAAAGCCGTGCATCCAGCCGCGCCGTTCGCCGCGCGCCAGCTCGGCGTCGCGCTCGTCGGCCTCGGCCAGCAACTGGGCGGGGTCGCGCAGGGAGACGATGGCGTTGAACTGCGGGTTGAGCGCGTCGATGCGGGCGAGCGACGCCTGCATCACCTCGCGGCAGGACACGTCGCGGGCCGCGATCTTGCGCGAAAGTTCGGTGGCGCTGAGCTCAGGCAGGTCGTCGAAAGGCATGGCGCATGCGGGAAAAGGAGGGGGCGCCCAGTATGGCGCGGCGCTCGCATAATCGCCGCGTATGGAAACAAAGTGGCTCGAAGACTTCATCAGCTTGGCGGAAACCCGCAGCTTCAGCCGCTCGGCCCAGTTGAGGCACGTGACGCAGCCGGCGTTCTCGCGGCGCATCCAGGCGCTCGAGGGATGGGCCGGCACCGACTTGGTCGACCGCAGCTCCTACCCCACGCGCCTCACGCCCGCGGGCCAGACGCTCTACAGCCAGGCCATCGAGATGCTGCAGTCGCTGCAGAGCACGCGCGCCATGCTGCGCGGCCACTCGGCCGCCGGCCAGGACGTGATCGAGATCGCCGTGCCGCACACGCTGGCCTTCACCTTCTTTCCCTCGTGGGTCACCAGCCTGCGCGAGCACTTCGGGCCCATCAAGAGCCGTCTCATCGCGCTCAACGTGCATGACGCGGTGCTGCGGCTGGTCGAGGGCAGCTGCGACCTGCTCATTGCCTACCACCACCCCTCGCAGCCGCTGCAGCTCGATGCCAACAAGTACGAGATGGTCAGCCTGGGCGAGGAAACCGTCGCCCCCTGGGTCAAGGCCGATGCCGAGGGCGCGCCGCGCTACCGGCTGCCGGGCCGTCCGGGCCAGCCGCTGCCCTACCTGGGCTATGCGCCGGGCGCCTACCTCGGGCGCGTGGTCGACCAGTTGCTGAAAGAGTCGGGCACGGCCATCCACCTGGACCGCGTCTACGAGACCGACATGGCCGAAGGCCTGAAGGTGATGGCGCTCGAAGGCCACGGCATCGCCTTCCTGCCGCAAAGCGCGGTGCGCAAGGAGATCAAGGCGCGCAAGCTGGTGAGCGCGCTGCCGCCCGAGATCGACAGCCTGGAGGCCAAGATGGAAATCCGCGCCTACCGCGAGCGGCCCACCGCGCCGGTCCCGGTGAAGGGCGGCGCCGGCCGCTCGGCGGCCCGGGCCGGGCTGTCCGAAAGCCTGCAGCCCAAGCGCACGGCCGACGCGCTGTGGTCGTATCTGGTGGGGACCCAGCCGCCGCAATGAGCGGGCGAGTGTGAATGGTGAATGGCTGTGGATTTGTGCGCTGCACAATCTATAAGCACCACGCATACGACCCCCCGCAATCAGCATTGGCGGCCCGGCCACGGCGCCACTACAGTCGCGGCAGTTTTTTTCGGCCGTCGCACGCCGGGGATCGCCGGTCGCTGCTTGCGCCACGCACAGCCGCCCGAATGCCGGGCACAAAGGCTGCTTAGTGAAAGTCGGACAATGCGAAATGTCTGGATTGCACCAGGCTGGAGCCCCGATGGGCGCAGCCGGTGCGAGGCGGGCGGCGATGCCCGTGGAATGCACCGGGTTGGTCCGGGTATCCCGCAAAATGCGAGTGTCTAGAATTTCGTTCTATTTGTTTCAGTCACCCTCAGGAGCTTTTCGTATGAAAAAACAAGTATTGGCATTGGCTGTCGCAGCGCTCGCCACCAGCGGCGCCTTTGCACAGGCCAATGACACCCTGGCCAAGATCAAGGCCTCGGGCACCATCACCGAAGGCGTGCGTGAGTCCTCCGGCCTTTCGTACACGCTCGGCAATGGCCAGTACACCGGCTTCCATTACGACGTCTGCGCCAACATCATCAAGGACCTGGAGAAGGCCGCCGGCAAGAAGCTCGAAGTCAAGTACCAGCCCGTGACTTCGCAGAACCGCATCCCCCTCGTGCAGAACGGCACCGTGGACATCGAGTGCGGCTCCACCACCAACAATGCCACCCGCCAGAAGGACGTGGCTTTCGGCGTGACCACCTACGTCGAAGAAACCAAGATCGTCGTCAAGGCCAACTCGGGCATCAACTCGCTGGCCGACCTGAAGGACAAGACGGTCGCCACCACCACCGGCACCACGCCGCTGCAGACCGTGCGCAAGCAAAAGCGCGCCGAGAACCTGACCTTCAAGGAGGTCTACGGCAAGGACCACTCCGACAGCTTCCTGCTGCTGGAAACCGGCCGTGCAGACGCCTTCGTGATGGACGGCTCGATCCTGGCTGCCCTGGCCGCCAAGTCGAAGTCGCCCAAGGACTACAAGATCCTGAACGACGTGCTGGCCGTGGAGCCCATCGCCATCATGATCCGCAAGGACGACCCGGCCTTCAAGAAGGCCGTGGATGACAGCATCAAGGCACAGGCCAAGTCGGGCGAACTCGCCAAGCTGTATGACAAGTGGTTCCTCAAGCCGATTCCCCCGGCCAACGTGACCATCAACCTGCCGCTGGGCGAAGCCACCAAGAACGCGTGGGCCAACCCGAACGACAAGCCCGCCGAAGAGTACGTCACCAAGGAATAAGCGCGCGTCGCTGCGTGAATGGACGCCCACCTTTCGCGGTGGGCGTTTCTTTTCAAGGGACGGTTTTTCGAAAAGAAGCTGAAGGAGTAAACACACATGGGAAACTGGGATTGGCAGGTCTTCCTGCAAGACCCCGGGGGGGAATATCCGAGCTACCTGCAATGGATGCTCTCGGCCTGGGGCTGGACCGTGTCGGTCGCGCTGCTGGCGCTGATCGTCGCGCTGGTGCTGGGCTCGCTGATCGGCATCATTCGCACGCTGCCCGACAGTCCGTGGCTCGTGCGCTTCGGCAATGCATGGGTGGAGCTCTTTCGCAACATCCCGCTGCTGGTGCAGATCTTCCTCTGGTACCACGTGATTCCAGCGCTGGTTCCTGTGATGAAGGGCGTGCCAAGCTTCATCCTCGTGGTGCTGGCGCTGGGCTTCTTCACCTCGGCGCGTATCGCCGAGCAGGTGCGCTCCGGCATCCAGGCGCTGCCCAAGGGCCAGCGCTACGCGGGCATGGCGGTGGGCTTCACCACCGCGCAGTACTACCGCTACGTGATCCTGCCGATGGCGTATCGCATCATCATCCCGCCGCTCACGAGCGAGACGATGAACATCTTCAAGAACTCGTCCGTCGCGTTCGCCGTGTCGGTCACCGAGCTCACCATGTTCGCCATGCAGGCGCAGGAAGAAACCTCGCGCGGCATCGAGGTCTACCTGGCGGTGACGGCGTGCTACGTGGTGTCGGCCCTGGCCATCAACCGGCTCATGGCGTACATCGAGAAGAAGACCCGCGTGCCGGGCTTCATCGTCTCGGCCAGCGCTGGCGGCGGAGGACACTGACATGATGAATCTCGACCTGTCCTTCTACAACTGGGACGTCATCAGCAACTTCGTCATCAAGGGCTTCTACTTCAGCATCATGCTGACGGTGGTGGCCACGATCGGCGGCGTGATCTTCGGCACGATCCTGGCGCTCATGCGCCTGTCGGGCAAGAAGTGGCTCGATGCGCCCGCGGCGCTGTACGTCAACGGCATGCGAAGCATCCCGCTGGTGATGGTGATCCTGTGGTTCTTCCTGCTGGTGCCGGCGTCGTTCTATTCGCTGTTCGGTTCGCTCGGCTCGAATTACCGCTCCGAGATTTCGGCGGTGATCACCTTCGTGGCGTTCGAAGCGGCCTACTTCAGCGAGATCATGCGCGCGGGCATCCAGTCGATCCCGCGCGGCCAGGTGAACGCGGGCCAGGCGGTGGGCATGACCTACGGCCAGAACATGCGCCTGGTGGTGCTGCCGCAGGCCTTCCGCAACATGCTGCCGGTGCTGCTCACGCAGACCATCATCCTGTTCCAGGACACCTCGCTGGTGTATGCCATCGGTGCCTACGACATGCTCAAGGGCTTTGAAACGGCGGGCAAGAACTTCGGTCGTCCGATCGAGGCCTACCTGCTGGCGGCGGTCGTGTACTTCGCCATGTGCTACGCCCTTTCCTGGCTGGTGAAACGCCTGCACAAGAAAATCGCCATCATTCGCTGATTGAGTGGCTGAACTGAACCGGAGAGAAACAAATGTCCGAAAAAATGATTGAAATCAAGAACGTCTCCAAGTGGTACGGCCCGGTGCAGGTGCTCAACGACTGCTCGGTGAACATCTCCAAGGGCGACGTGGTGGTGGTGTGCGGCCCGTCGGGTTCCGGCAAGTCCACGCTCATCAAGACCGTGAACGCGCTCGAGCCCTTCCAGAAGGGCGAGATCACCGTCAACGGCATTCCGCTGCACGACCCCAAGACCAACCTGCCCAAGCTGCGCTCCAAGGTCGGCATGGTGTTCCAGCACTTCGAGCTGTTCCCCCACCTGTCGGTGACCGAGAACCTCACGATCGCGCAGATCAAGGTGCTGGGCCGCACGCCCGACGAAGCCAAGACCCGCGGCCTGAAGATGCTCGACCGCGTGGGCCTGATGGCGCACAAGGACAAGTTCCCGGGCCAGCTGTCGGGCGGCCAGCAGCAGCGCGTGGCGATCGCCCGTGCGCTGAGCATGGACCCGATCGTGATGCTGTTCGACGAACCCACCTCGGCGCTCGACCCCGAGATGGTCGGCGAAGTGCTCGACGTGATGGTGAGCCTGGCCAAGGAAGGCATGACCATGATGGTGGTCACGCACGAAATGGCCTTCGCCCGCAAGGTCGCGAGCCGCGTGATCTTCATCGACGTGGGCGGCAAGATCCTCGAAGACTGCCCGAAGGACGAGTTTTTCAACCACCCGGAAAACCGCCAGCCGCGCACCAAGGACTTCCTCAACAAGATCCTGCAGCACTGATTCGCTGCCGCACCCAAACAAAAAGCCACGCTGTCCGCAGCGTGGCTTTTTTCATGGGGCTTGGTTGGAGGGGTGGAGGCTCAGGGCAGTCGCGCGATGTGCTCCGTCAGCAGGTCGAAGAAGCCCTGCGCATCGCCGTCGATGATCCACTGCACGTTGGCCGGCCGCTTCAGGCTGCCGTGCCAGTCGGCCACGGTCTGGCCGAAGCCCATGCCTTCGCGGCTGTCGATCTCGACGTGGATGCGGCGGCCCTGGAACAGGTCGGGCCGCAGCAGGTAGGCCGTCACGGTGGCGTCGTGCACCGGGCCGCCGGGCATGTCGTAGTGGGCCATCTCCTGCGGCGCGTAGGCGTCGAGGATGTCGGCGACGATCGCGCCGGCGCGGTTGCCCAGCTGGCGCAGCCGCGCGATGCGCGCGTCGCTCGTGAGGATCTTGTGCGTCACGTCCAGCGGCAGCATCGTGATCGGCACGCCGCTTTTGAGCACCGCCTCGGCCGCATGCGGGTCGGCGAACACGTTGAACTCCGCCACCGGCGTGATGTTGCCGCCGTTGAAATGCGCGCCGGCCATGAGCACCAGCTCGCGCAGGCCGCGCACGATGTCGGGCGCCTGTTCGAGCGCGAGTGCGAGGTTGGTCTGCGGGCCGAGCATGGCGAGCGTCACGCTGTGCTCGGGCGCAGCGCGCAGCGTGCGCACGAGGTAGTCGACGGCATGGCCCTCGGCCAGCGGCACGGCGGGCTCGTGCACGGCCACGCCCGTGAGGCCTTCTCGGCCGTGGATGTTGGCGGCGTAGATGGGTGTGCGCTGCAGGGGCCGCTCAGCGCCCGCGTAGACCGCAAGCTCCGACCGCCCGGCCCATTCGCAGGCCAGGCGCGCATTGCGCGAGGTCTTGGCCAGGGGAACATTGCCCGCCACCGTGGTCAGCGCCTGAATCGCCAGCGATTCGGGCGCCGCCAGGGCGAACAGCAGCGCGATCACGTCGTCCGCGCCGGGGTCCGTGTCGATGATCAGGGTGTGCATGGCGACATTGTCATGCCGCCCCGATCCACGGCGGTGCGCGGCGGCTTACTTCGCGCGCGCGGCGATGGCCTTCTCGGCCTTGGCCACCAGGTCGACGCCGACGGTCGACTTCCACTTGTCGTACACCGGGCGCGTGGCCTTCACGAAGGCGTCGCGCTCGGCCGGCGTGAGGTTGGTCACCGTCACGCCCATGGCCGCGATGTCCTTCAGCACGGGCTTGTCGGCTTCGACCAGGCCCTTGCGGGCGATGGCGATTTCCTGCTTGCCGGCATCGAGCGCGGCCTGGCGCACGATGGCCTGATCGGCCGGCGTCCACGAGGCCCAGATTTCCTTGTTCACGACGAACACCAGCGGGTCGGCCACGTAGCCCCAGGTGGTGACGAACTTCTGGCCCACCGTGTGCATCTTGAGCACCGTGAACAGGAACAGCGGGTTCTCCTGGCCGTCGACCGCGCCGCTGGCGAGCGCGGGCTGCGCGTCGGCCCAGCTCATCTGCGTGGGGTTGGCGCCCAGCGCGGTGAGCATGTCGGAGTAGATGGGCGAGCCCACCACGCGGATCTTCATGCCCTTGATGTCGGCCGGCGACTTGATCGGCTTCTTCGAGTTGGTGATTTCGCGGAAGCCGTTCTCGCCCCAGGCGAGCGGCACCACGCCGGCCTTGTCGAGCGTCTTGAACATGTCCTTGCCCACCTCGCCCTGCGTGAGCGCGTCGATGGCCGCGTAGTCGGGCATCAGGAAGGGCATGGAGAACAGGTTGAGCTGCTTGACCTGCGGCGACCAGTTGATGGTCGAGCCCACAGCCATGTCGATCACGCCCTGGCGCAGCGCGCTGAACTCGCGCGTCTGGTCGCCTTGAATGAGCGACACGCCCGGGTACAGCTTGATGTTGATGCGGCCCTGGGTGCGCTCCTTCACGAGGTCGGCCCAGATCTTGCCGGCCTGGCCCCACGGCGTGGGCGGGCCCAGCACCAGCGACATCTTGTACTCGGGCTTGTAGGTGGCCTGCGCCATCGCGCCGGTCGAGAACAGGCCGAGCGTGGCGGCGACGGCGGCAAGGCCCAGCAGGGTGCGGCGGAATTTCATGAGAGAGGTCTCCTCTTTGTCTGTCGATGGATCGGAAAAATCAGTAGCCCAGCTTGCGCGGCAGCCAGAGCGCGAGTTCGGGGAAGGCGATCACCAGCACCATCACCACGAACATCGAGAACAGCATCCAGCCCACCCACTGCACGGTTTCTTCCATGCGCACCTTGGCGATGCGGCACGAGACCATGAGGTTGACCGCCAGCGGCGGCGTGAACTGGCCCAGCGCCACCTTCAGCGTGAGGATCACGCCGAACCACACCGGGTCCCACTTGTAGTGCTGCACGATGGGCAGCAACAGCGGCACGAAGATCAGGAAGATCGACACGCCGTCCAGGAACATGCCCACGGTGATCAGCAGCAGGATCAGCAGCGCCAGGATGCCGTACTCGCCCAGCCCCGAATTCACGATGGCGCGCGTGACCGGATCGATGACGCCCAGCGTCGAGAGCGAGTACGCGAAGATGCCCGCCAGCGACACCACCAGCAGGATCACCGCCGACAGCTCGCCCGACTCGCGCAAGATCACGAACAGGTCGCGCACCTTGATCGTCCGGTGGATGCACATGCCCACGAACAGGCCGTAGAACACGGCGACCACGGCCGCTTCGGTCGGCGTGAACCAGCCCGCGCGCATGCCGCCCAGGATGAGCACCGGCGCCGCCAGGCCCCAGATCGCTTCGCGAAAGCTCTTCCAGAACGGCGGGCGCGGCAGCGTCGATTCGAGCGCGCCCATCTTGTGCTTGCGCGCCAGCCACACGGCCGGAATCATGAGCGCCAGGCCGGCCATCACGCCGGGAATCATGCCGGCCGCGAACAGCGCCGGCACCGAGGCGCCGGGCACCAGCACCGAGTACACGATGAACGCGACCGAGGGCGGAATCAGGATGTCGGTGGCCGCCGCGGCGCCCACCACGCTGGCCGAGTACGCGGCCGGATAGCCGGCGCGGCTCATGGCCGCGATCATCACCGCGCCAACGGCGGCGGCGTTGGCCGGGCCCGAGCCCGAGATGCCGCCCAGGAACATGGCCACCGCAATCGCCACCAGCGGCAGCATGCCGGGGCCGCGGCCCACGATGGCGATGGCGAAGTTGACCAGGCGCAGCGCCACGCCCGAGCGGTCGAAGATGGAGCCGACCAGCACGAACATCGGAATCGCCAGCAGCGGGTACTTGCCCAGGCCGGCGTAGAAGTTCTGCGGCACGGCCAGCAGGCCGAACCACTGCGCGTCGGCGTTGGCCAGCGCGATGCAGGCCGCGCCCGCCAAGCCGAGCGCGGCGCCGATGGGCACGCCCACCAGCATCATGAGCACGAAGGCGACGAAGAGCAGGGTGGCGATCACTTGGCGTCGCCCTTCTTGCTGCTGCTGTTGTCGTCAGACTTGTAGTTCGTCTTGCGGCCACGGCGCACCATGAGGCCGATGGCGCGCCCCGCGATCGCGAACGACACGATGGGCAGCCAGATCGAATACCACCAGGCGGGCAGGCCGATGCCGGGCGTGGTTTCCTCGAAGCGGTAGTCGTCCCAGACCATGCGGATGCTGAGCGCGCCGATCAGCGCGAACAGGATGGCGATCATCAGCGCGCCGAACTGGGCCAGGCGCTTGCGCCGCGCCATGGAGCCGCTTTCCGAGAAGTACTCGATGCGGATGTGCCGGTCGCGCGCCACGGCGGCCGAGCCGGCCACCAGCGCCAGCATGATCATGAGGAACACCGAGAACTCTTCCGTCCACGCAAAGGAGGAGTCGGTGAAGTAGCGCACGATGACGTTGGCAAACGTGATGAGCGCCAGCGCGCCCATGATGAGGACCGTGAGCCAGTCTTCGATGGCGAGGGGAACCTTGGTGGGTTCGTCGGCGGCTTCGATGTCGGGGGGAAGGGGACTGGCGGCGTCCAGCGTGGGGCCGGACTCGGGAGGAGTTGTCATCGCAGAAAGGGCAGCTGAGGCAGGCGCCAGGTCACCGGGCGGACGCCGGGACGCGATCCGTACACCTTGACAGGCGAGCAGCGCTCGATGCTAGGGGGTCAATGACCATTCATATATCGGGGGTTTCCTTAGCTGTGGCGGCTGGTTGACTGCCTCTTCGCGGCCTTTGTTCGGGGCGCTGTTGTCGGGGGCGCGTGCACAGGTCACCGGGTACTCCCCTCCGCGAATGTCCCCCAGCCTGCGGCCTCCTCCTTGATTTCGCTGTGGGGAGCACCCGATGCCCTGCGCACGATGAGTGCGGTTGTGGGGTTGGCGGTTCGACCGCTGCGGCGGTTTGCAGATGGATGTGCGGGGGGTACCACTGAGCTTTCGTGAGAGGTGGGCAGTGGGCAGGTCGAGGGCCGAAGGACTGGTGTCGGCTGCGGTCGACATTGGTATGACTGCGTTCAATGTTCGCGTCAGACTGCGCGCTGTCTTTCAGTCACGACGTCTGACCGTCGCCTTCGGGCCCATTGCTGAAGTTAAGCTGCAGCCAACAAAAGCGTCGAAGGCTTCTGGAGCCCTTCACAATCAAAATCTGCCCCCCGCTTGTTTGAGATACCGATCTTTCGTCATGGATAAATTCTTGCTGCAACAGCAGGTGCTGGAACGGCTCGCCGAAGACCTGCTGCAAGCCGAACAGGCAGTGCGGGCAGCCCATGAAACGGCGACTCATGAAGAGAACATCGCCGAAAACAAATACGACACATTGGGACTCGAAGCCGCCTACCTGGCCACCGGCCAAGCTCGGCGCGCCGAAGCCATACGCGAGGCGATGGCCAACTGGCGCCAATTCCGCCCGCGTCCCTACGACGCCAGCATAGGAATACGGCTCGGCGCGTTGGTCTGCCTGGTCGATTCCGACGACAAGCAGCAACAGCTCTTTCTCGGCCCGGATGGGGGCAGCATGACGTTGGTCAGCGGCACTCAGCTTGTTCAGGTCATCAGCAGCGAAGCCCCTTTGGGCAGGGCAATGCTGGGCAAATGCGAGGGTGATGAGGTGTCGATACAGGTCGCGCCAATCCGACAGCAGTTTGAGGTGCTGCGGGTTTTTTAAGCCGCGACTGGACAGAAGCGGCACGCGTGACGTTGAGAGTCAGTCGAAGGCGGCGGACCTCGACCTGCATGGACGCAAACTAGGCTCTCGACAAACGTTCCTCGAAGATTGGCCCCGAATTTCCAGTTGTAAATTTCAGCTGCGCGTTGGCGAGATCTCCAAGACTCCTGATAGCCCCTTCCAAGCGCGGGTCGCCGAGATACCCGTAGTTGATGCGCAGGTGCCGGGTGTATCGGCGGTCGGCTGAAAACAAATGGCCCGGCGCTACGCCTATGCCGAGCCGAAGAGCGTCCTGGTGCAGTGCGAGCGAGTCGACACCTTCTGGCAGCGCGAGCCACAGGAAATAGCCACCCTCGGGGCGCGTGACCCGCGTTCCAGTTGGAAAGTATCGATCGATAAATCGCAAGCATGCAGCCTGCTGGCGGCTGAGCGAATGCCGCAGGGCGCGCAGGTGACGATCGAAACTCTTGTGTTGCAGGTACTCCTGCAACGCCAGTTGCGAGGGGAGTGCCGTCGCCAGCGAGCTCATCAACTTGTTGCGACCCAAAGTGGCTGCAAAGCGACCGCCCGCTACCCAACCGATGCGATATCCGGGTGCCAGGGATTTCGAGAAAGAACTGCAGTGCAGCACCCAGCCATCCCGGTCCCAGGCCTTGGCTGGTGGCGGTCTCCGAGCCCCATGCGCGAGCTCGCCGTACACGTCGTCTTCGATCAGCGGTATGGCGCGGGCGGCGAGCATGCTGACCAGTTGCTCTTTGGCTGCGTCGCTCATGGTGCAGCCCATTGGATTCTGGAAGGTCGGCATGAACCAGCAGGCCTTCACCGGATGCTGGTCGATCACGCGAGCAAGAGAGTCGAGATCTACGCCTGTTCGCGGGTGCGTCTCAACCTCGACCGCGCGAAGTCCGCGCCGCTCCAGTGCCTGCAACGCACCATAAAAGGTTGGCGTTTCGATCGCCACGACGTCGCCTGGCTGCGTCACCGATTCGAGCGCAAGATTGAGTGCTTCCATCGCCCCGCTGGTGATGACCAGTTCAGACGCAGGAACATCCATCCCGACGCTGCCGTAACGCAGGGAGATCTGATGGCGCAATTGGGCGTTTCCTGGTGACAAATCCTCGACGGTCTGCCAAGGATCCATCCGCTTGAGCGCTCGCGTCAGGCCGGCGGCAAGTTGTTCGAAGGGGAACAGTTCTGGCGACGGAAAGGCCGAGCCGAGCGGGACCATATCGCGCTCGCGAGCCTGTGCAAGGACCTGAAAGACAAGCGATGAGACGTCGACCGACATGGACCGCAGGACAGGCTCGCTGGCGGCGAGTTCGTTGGCCGGCATTTCCGCGCCCGCTCGAACGAAGTATCCCGACCGCTGCCGAGCTTCGACAAGCCCTTGCGCCTCCAGCAGGTAGTAAGCAGAGAACACGGTGGACGCACTGATGCCCATTTGCGACTTCAGTTCGCGCACGGAGGGAAGGCGATCGTTCGCCTTCAGGCTACCCGCGCGAATACGCTGAGCGATGTTGTCGGCAAGCTTCTCGTAGCGGTTCATGGGCATCTCTTTCTGATACGGTCGTTCTGGACCGCTCCAGAGATTGTCATATCAGACGTCGGCCCGCCCTCGGCGCGACTACCGGCCTCCTTGCATCTGATACGAAAATTTTCAGCTGATCTGGTTCTGTACGTATCAGCCTGGAAGATGAACACTCGACAGCACGATGAGAGTGCTTCTGTGGTGCAGGCAGACTGCTCCGCCTTTCGACCCATGTCTTGCGTACCTTTCGACGCGCCTTGCGGACGCCCATTTAGCTCACCGCAACCGTTTCGTTAGATTGATTGATTGAATTTCCGTTTCTTCATCGGTCTATTGAGCTACTCGCCGCACTCGGGCACTTCGCCGTCTGTCACCATTGATATCCCTTCAATCATGAATTCAATCCCTATTTCTTTTGTTATTTTCAAGGTTCTCGTGCTCAGCGTGGGTATGTATTTGGCCGTCAAGTGGCATTACGAACGGGGACAGAAGGACAAGAATCAGAAGACAGCTGCAGTGGTACTGACATCCATCAAGGTGGGCGGGGCGTTCGTCGCTTCTGCGTTCCTCGTGCTCTTCCTCACCTTTGAATTTTGCAATTGGATGGGTCTGGACCTGGCCATGCAGTGATTGGAAGTTTTCGGTCGATAGCCCGGATACGTTGCGACCAACGGCACGACCCGTTCAGAGACGGACATCGACAAGACGGCGCGGTATTTGGCTGGCATGCCGACGTGCGAGGCGAGCTCGCCGATGGCAAAGTTCTCGCCCAGAATTCATGTTAAGTGATCGCCCGGCTGCATCGTCTCGCTGTGATTTGTCAGTGCGCCGAGAGCAGATACTTCATGCCCTGCGTAAAGCCACGCGGCGCGACGGTGAGATGGTCCTCGTCGTTCAGGACCGCTGACTTCAGCTTCAAGCTTGGGTACTTTCTGCTCTGTAGCGCCGTCTCCAGCGCCTGGTTGTCGGCAACCATATCTACCGTCTGGTTGTAGCGCCGAACACCTTTGCGCAGCGCCTCATAGGCACCGACATAAAGATAGACATTCGCCTTCAGGTCCCGATTCTGTTTGGCGTAGCTTGCTTCGAGCTTCAAGGCATGTCGCTTGTCGTACCAGAGAGATGGGCTGCCGAGGATATAGCCGTTGAACAAGCCGGGCTCGGTGAAAAGGATCTGCATCCCAAGCAGGGCGCCGTAGGAGTGACCGAGAAAGATTGTTCTGGCCGGGTCGGCCTGGTAGCGAGCGGCGATGAACGGCTTTACCTGGTTGCGCAGATATTCTTGATAGGCGCGCGCCTGACCGTGGACCGCATTGGCAGGCGCGGTGCTGGGGCCGTTCGGGGTCGGTGTGTAGTCGCGCTGGCGGCTGACCGCGCCGTCCTCGCCCTTTGCGTAAGACAGGCCGACGAGGATGAATTCCTCGATCTGAGGCCCTTCAACGTTCAGGCGGCGCCCCAACTGCCGGACGATCGGGAAAGCGTAGTCGGCGTCAGTCACATACAGCACGGGGTAGCGCTGCCGCGGCTGCTTCGCATAGGACGGCGGCAAAGCAACGAAGACTTGGTAGCCGCGGCCTGAAACCGGATCGGGCACGTCCCATACCTCGCTGTCGACAATCTCGTAAGGCCGCCCCTCGCCGGGCTGCACCTTGGGCGTCGTTTGGGCCTGGGCGCGTGCCGGATCGCCAGAGATGCCGAAGCTGGCGATGAGGGCAACCAGCAAGGCATTCAGAAAACGTTGTTGCATGTGATGAGGTCTTCGCAGATCGGGGGAAATTCTGGTGCAGACCGAGAGGATGGCTTTCGTTCGACACCTGTCCCACGAGACAGGCCTGCACGCCTGTCTCGCGAATGCACAACCATTCATTTCATTTGCATCTTTTACTCAGAGCAAATCAGCCGGCGCATCATGCCTTGTGCATGTCGTATGGATGCACTTTGGGTCTCGGCTCGACCCACCCGGCCGCTCCGGTATCCAACTACTTCAATTGGAGACCCAAATGAGAAAACTCATTCCCAGCGCCATTGCCAGCCTCCTGATCGCAGGGGCAATCTTGCCGGTCGCCGCCAAGGAGAAAGTCGTCGACCGGAGCATCACGGAAGCGGAAGTCCTGGGGGCCCAGCAGGCCTGGTGCAAGGCGCTGGTCGATATCAGCGCTGCGAATTCCAGCGGAGGGCAGCCGGCTGCCAGGGCGTTGGCCGAGAAGGTCATCGACAGCGCCTACGCCTACCAGTTGGGCGCAGTGCTGTTCAAGCCGACGCTCACGACATCGCCGCAGACCTTTCGCACCGCTCGCGACGGCGCGCTGGCGTACTTCGTGGGCGGTAATCCTGCCTTTCCCAACGACACCGGCTTCGCCCTGAAGGGCTGGACCAAATGCGAGATTGCCAACAGTGCCGTGCTCATCCACGGCGACGTGGCCAGCACGCTGGGTAACGTGCTGTTCACCGACCCGGACGGCAAGGTCACCACGGTCGACAAGACCTGGACTTTCGTGAAGGACGGTGCCGGCAAGCTGCGCATCGTCGTGCATCACTCGTCGCTGCCGTACGCCGGCCGTTGACCAACGCGTTCGAGTGCCGGCAGGCCCAGGCTCTGGTGCGGCGCCTTCAAGGGCCTTCATCGGGTGATGAAGGCCCCTCGGAGGACCGTCATTGGTGGCTCAAAGGCGCGAATCGGTGGCAGCACGCCGTCGCAGCGCGCGACCTGCACCGTGGTGCGTTGCCCCGCGCAACCCTGCGCCAGCGATGAGGTACCGATGTCGCGCGCCAACACACTGGGGTTGCCGTGCACGCTTGCACTTCGAGCGGCAGTGGCCAGAGTGGCTGAACGCCTGTCCGTCTTGGGTCAGTAGGCACCCATGTAGTCGCGCTTGCCGATCTCCATACCGTTGTGGCGCAAGATGGCATAAGTGGTGGTCACGTGGAAGAAAAACTGCGGCAGTCCATAGTGCAGAAGGTATGCGCTTGCGGTCAGCTTCTTTTCCTTGGGGGTGCCGGGGCGCAATACGATCTCGCGGCTTTCGCTTGAATCGAATTGCTCAGGCTTGAAGGAGCTGATATGGGCCAGAGCTTTGGCGATCAACGCTTGCAGGTCGGCGAAGCTGACCTCGGTGTCGGGCCAGGACGGCACCTCGGCACCCGCCAGGCGGGAGGCAATGCCCTTGGAGAAGTCTGCGGCGATCTGCACCTGACGTAGCAGCGGAAACATGTCAGGGAACAGCCGCGCCTGCAGCAGCGCATTGGGATCGATATTTTTCTGCGTCGCCTGGTCTTCGGCCTTCTTGAGCACGTCGGACAGGGCGCGCAGCATCTGCTGCATGACGGGAACGGAGGCGTTGTACAGCGGGCTGGTCATGGTGAGTTCACTTCTAAAATTTTGGGCACGATGGCCGGAGTTGGCGTGGCAGGGGCCCTGCCGACCAGGTAAGGCTAACAGCACAGGGCGAACTGGATCGCCCCGGCTTTTGTGGCCAGCTTTTCTTCCCGCTGGTAGTCGGAACAGCCGCGTTGAAGGGCAGTTCACTGGCAAGAAGGGGAGCGCGCCGCGAACCCTGCAGCCCGCAGACCAGCCGCTAACCGCCGGTCTCAAGCGCTGCGCGTCGCGCCTTCTCGCTCAGTTGAAACAGCTCTCCAGCCTTGCGAGCGAGATCAGCCGCAAGCCAAAGCACGTTGTCCAGCCGTCCAGGCCCGTCACCGCTGCACCAGTCGATCTCTTCCCCGTGGCAGACCCACAGGAGAGCTTCGAGTTGAGAGAGGGTGTTTTCGAGAAGATCCGCCGGGTCTTGGGCGTTGTCTTCGGGAGCTACCGGCGTAGTTGGCCGGGCTATAGTCTTGGTAGCCATTTATGTGCGCTCCTTAGAGGTGATTGCACGTTTTTGGTTAGACGGCTGGGGTGCTAGTAACATCTCGGCCGTCGCCTTTTGATACCTCGCATCTGCATCGCTGCTTTCGCACCGACAACCTGCCGCGAGGCAAGCAGCCTTCAAACATCTCAGTAGGGGGTGGGGTGTGGCGCCTTTCTTCTTCCCTTGGTGGGGTGTCGAGTGACAGGGGCATTCACTCTAGAGAAGAACCCGGCGAAGTGGCCGGTTCATGCGGCACGAAGTCTCGGCGAGCGCCAACAAATGCAGCTTCTGCGATGCGCCGCGCACGGACCTCGTGGGCCCGGTGCCGCGCCAGTCCGAAGCGGCTCTGAACGCTCACTTCGATGGGGTGCCTTGCACAGCGAAACCAAGGAGGAGGGGCGGAAGCCCGAAGCCCGAAGCCCGGAGCCCGGGGGACATTCGCGGAGCAAGGCGCCCCGTCGGCGGGAGCGCGGCAGAGCTTCAGTTCATCCAGTTGCGGGCGCGGTCCAGATGCTCACGGCACTCGCGCACCATGCGTTCCAGCAGTTCCGCGCAGGTCGGGATGTCGTCGATCAGCCCGATGCACTGGCCGGCCGAGACCACGCCGTTGTGCACCTCGCCCGACTCCAGCGCCGCGCGGCCGCGTGCACCGGCCACCAAGGGGCGGATGTCCTCGAACTCGCAGCCGCCCGGACGGCGTTCGGTGGCCACCACTTCTTCGGAGATCGCGTTGCGGAACACGCGTGCCGTGTTGTGCAGGGTGCGGAACATCAGCTTGGTGTCGCGCTCGGTCGCGGCCACCAGTGCCTGCTTGATGTTGTCGTGGATCGGCGCTTCTTTGGTGACGCAGAAGCGCGTGCCCATGTTGATGCCCTCGGCGCCCAGCGCCAGCGCGGCGGCCATGCCGCGGCCGTCGGCGATGCCGCCCGACGCGATGATCGGAATGCGCAGCTTGCGCGCCGCCACCGGCAGCAGCACGAGGCCGGGCACGTCGTCTTCGCCCGGGTGGCCCGCGCATTCGAAGCCGTCCACGGACACCGCGTCGACGCCGTTGCGCTCAGCCGAGAGCGCGTGGCGCACCGAGGTGCACTTGTGGACGATCTTCACGTCGTGGCGCTTCAGGGCCTCGATGAAGTCCTTCGGGCTGTTGCCCGCGGTCTCCACGATCTTCACGCCGCTGTCGATGATGGCCTGCACGTACTCGGCGTACGGCGGCGGCTTCACCGCCGGCAGGATGGTGAGGTTCACGCCGAAGGGCTTGTCGGTCATCGTGCGCGTGCGCGCGATCTCGTGGCGCAGGTCGTCGGGCGTGGGCTGCGTGAGCGCCGTGAGAATGCCCAGGCCGCCGGCGTTCGACACGGCCGCGGCCAGCTCGGCGCGGCCCACCCATTGCATGCCGCCCTGGATGATGGGGTAGCGGATGCCGAGCAGTTCGGTGATGCGGGTCTTCATCGTCGCAGCCGCTTACAGCGTGGTGACGAGTTCCGGCACGGCCGTGAACAGGTCGGCCACGAGGCCATAGTCGGCCACCGAGAAGATCGGAGCCTCTTCGTCCTTGTTGATCGCGACGATGACCTTCGAGTCCTTCATGCCGGCCAAGTGCTGGATCGCACCCGAGATGCCCGCGGCGATGTACAGCTGCGGCGCGACGATCTTGCCGGTCTGGCCCACTTGCCAGTCGTTCGGGGCGTAGCCTGCGTCGACGGCGGCGCGGCTGGCGCCCAGGCCTGCGTTCAGCTTGTCGGCCAGCGGGGCCATCACTTCGGTGAACTTCTCGGCGCTGCCGAGAGCCCGGCCACCGGAGACGATGATCTTGGCGGCCGTCAGTTCAGGGCGTTCGCTCTTCGTGACTTCACGGCCGACGAAGGTCGACTTGCCGCTGTCTGCGACGCCTTCAGCGGTTTCAACGGTGGCGCTGCCACCGGTGGCGGCTGCGGCGTCGAAGCCGGTCGTGCGCACGGTGATCACCTTGGTGGCGTCGGTGCTCTGCACGGTGGCGACGGCGTTGCCGGCGTAGATCGGGCGCTCGAACGTATCCGGGCTGACAACCAAAGTGATGTCGCTGATCTGCGCCACGTCCAGCTTGGCAGCCACACGCGGTGCGACGTTCTTGCCGTTGGCGGTCGAGGGGAACAGGATGTGGCTGTAGTTGCCGGCGATCGCGAGCACCTGGGCTGCGACGTTCTCGGCGAGGTTTTCGGCCAGCGATGCGCTGTCGGCAGCGATCACCTTGGACACGCCGGCGATCTGCGCGGCGGCCTTGGCGGCCTCGGCGGCGTTGGCACCGGCCACGAGGATGTGGACGTCGCCACCGCAAGCCAGCGCGGCGGTCACGGTGTTGAGGGTGGCCGGCTTGATGCTGGCGTGGTCGTGTTCGGCAATGACGAGTGCGGTCATGTTCGTTTCTTCCTCAGATCACTTTGGCTTCGTTCTTGAGCTTGTCCACCAG